>Ga0256839_1002711_pt1 | contig 19391 bp, 25 predicted proteins | sample 354166metaG_FD_185968 | JGI IMG/M metagenome (GOLD analysis project Ga0256839, IMG submission 185968) | Hydrothermal vent microbial communities from Mid Atlantic Ridge, Atlantic Ocean - 354-166 | ecosystem: Environmental > Aquatic > Marine > Hydrothermal vents | place: Atlantic Ocean: Mid... | reverse complement strand
CGGCGGCGTAGAGCCCGATGATCTTGTCGTCCATCCCGTCAATCCGGGTCTGGCCCTTCTTCACCAGCTCGGGTTCGAAGCTGCTGTCACGGTCGCGCGGAACCGCCACCGGCAATGCCCCGTCCCAGCCCTTCAGAACCTTGGTCGAGGTCCCGTTCCGGCGGTTGCTTTGGCCGGGTGGCGCGTCTTTGCCCTCTTCGTAGCCAAGGTGCGCCGTCAACTCGGCGCCCAGCATCCGCTCCATGAGCCTGATCTTCAGTTCTTTCATCAGCCCGGCATCGCCGAGCAGGTCTTCAGGGCGCTCAACGCCTTCAGAAGTTCGTCCAGAATTTCTTTCAAAATAGTCATTCATGCTTCCTTTCCGTGAAGCATGGACCGGGGCAGGCATACACAAAAGACCGGACACTCTCATGGGAGCTATGCCTTCGGCTTTCTGCACGTCTCCAAGCAGCCCGAGGCGGCGGTGGCAGTTCTGCACAACGACGTGCTGCCCTTCTACCGCAAGCTCGGCCTGCCGGTAAAAGCCGTGCTCACCGACAATGGCCGGGAGTTCTGCGGGACCGAGAAGCACCCTTACGAGCTCTACCTCGAGCTCAACGACATCGAACACAGGCGCACCAGGGTCCGCTCACCCAAGACCAACGGCTTCGTCGAGCGCTTCAACCGAACGGTGCTGGACGAGTTCTTCCGCATCAAGATGCGCGAGACCTTCTACGAAACTGTCGAAGCGCTGCAGGCCGATCTGGACGCGTGGCTGGTGCACTACAACACCGAACGCCCGCATCTGGGCTACAGAAACATGGGCCGCAGACCCATCGAAACCGTCATGTCTTTTGTTCGGCAAGAAGGTTAAGAATACAAGAGACGATCCGATATGACGAAGCGATAGAACCATTCTGCCGAGTTCAAGGCCAAGGTTGCGCTTGAGGCGCTGCGTGAGGAGATGACGCTGGCGGAGCTGTCGAAGAAGTACGGCGTTCACGCGACCCAGATCAGTAGCTGGAAGCGGGCGGCGATCGAGAACATGACGTCTGCGTTTGCACGACGAGGGCGTGATCCGGACACACCCGGCCCCGCCGAGATCGAGAAGCTGCATGCCAAGATCGGCCAGCTTGTGGTGGAACGGGGTTTTTTAGCCAACGCCTCGGTTCAGTTGCTCGGGAAGCGAGGCAGAAAATGGTGAGCCGGGATCACAAGCTGAGTGTTCGCCGTCAGTGCGCGCTGCTGTCGCTGGTGCGCTCGAACCTGTACTACCAGCCCAGGGGCGAGAGCGCCGAGAACCTGAGGTTGGTGGGAATCATCGACAAGCAGTTCCTGGAAACGCCGTGGTACGGGTCACGTCAGATGGCACGGCACATGCAGCGACAGGGCCACAAGTGCGGACGCCACCGGGTGCGGCGTTTGATGCGGCTGATGCGATTGGTGCCAATTTATCGGGAGCCGAACACCAGCAAGAAACATCCGCAGCACAAAATATGGCCATATCTGCTGACGAATATGGTGATCGATCGGCCAAATCAGGTTTGGTGCGCCGATATCACCTACATCCCGATGCGGCGCGGGTTCCTTTACCTCGTGGCGATCATGGACTGGCACAGCCGCAAGGTTCTGGCCTGGCGGCTGTCAAACACGCTGGAAGCGGATTTTTGCGTTGATGCCTTGAAGGAGGCGCTGGCCAAGTACGGCAAGCCGGAGATATTCAATACCGACCAGGGCAGCCAGTTCACCACGCAAGCTGGATTGAGGTCCTGAGCGACGCGAAGATCAAGGTCAGCATGGATGGCAGAGGCCACTGGATCGACAACCGCATGATCGAGCGGCTATGGCGGTCTCTGAAGTACGAATGCGTCTGCCTGCACGCCTTTGAAACGGGCTCGGAAGCAAAGGCCGGTATCCGAAAATGGCTGGCCCACTACAATGCCGAGCGACCCCACTCGGCCCATGGAATCTTGACCCCCGACGGGGTCCATGCAAGCAAAACCGAACCCATGAGAATGGCAGCCTGAATGAAACCCTGATCCACCTTAAAGAGACGGCAAAATGGTCGGAAAACTAGGACCACCTCTGATATCAAGCGTATTTTCAAGGCAAGCGGCAATCGTTATGGCGGCCGAAAAATCTGGCATTCCTTTGCGGCACAAGGGCAAGGACGTCGCCCGCTGCACGGTTGAGAGGCTGCTGAAAGCCATGGAGATAAAGGGCGTTGTTCGGGGCGGAAAGGTCATCACGATCAATCCTGACAAGGCACAGCCATGCCCTGACGACAAGGTAAACCGGGAATTCCATGCACCATTTCCAAACCGGCTCTGGGTTTCCGATTTCACCTATGTCTCCAGCTGGCTGGGTATGGTTTACGTGGCCTTTGTCATCGACGTATTTGCCCGCAGGATCGTGGGCTGGCGGGTATCAACCTAGCTTTGTGCTGGACGCTTTGAACCAAGCCATATGCCAACGCTGCCCGTCTGAAGCAGATAACCTGATCCATCATTCGGACCGGGGTTTGCAATACCTGGCCATAAAATACACCGAACGGTTGGCAGAAGCTGGGATTGATCCGTCAGTGGGCAGCATCGGTGATTCATATGACAATGCACTGGCCGAAAGTACAATTGGCTTATTCAAAACCGAAGTAATCAACTTCCTGGGCCCGTGGAAAACCGTGGGGCAAGTCGAATGGGAAACCCTGAAATGGGTCAACTGGTACAACAATCAACGCCTGCACAGCGCCATCGGATACCTCACACCACAAGAAGCAGAGTCCTTCTATGCGAACCTGAACAACCTTGATAAAGTAGCATAAGTTTTGATCAAAAAACTCTCCGGCAAACCCGGGGCGGTTCAACCTGACGGGATGTGACACTTATGGATTGCGTTCAATGCAGCCTATGCTGACGAGGTGGAATTATTAAGTATTGCTCCGGGGGAGCGCGCCACTTTCGCAAATTTATTTGCGAAGGTTGTAGCCCTCGATTCAGAGGGGAGGATATTTGAAGCAATATGGCAAGGGTTTTCCGGCCCGATCCGCATGCTCTTGCAGAACCGATATGCCTTCAGCCCGTTCTGGCAGCATCACAACGGTATCAGCGGTTTTGTTGATTGGGAAGATCGGTTTAAATCCTCAGCGAAAAGCTTTGCCCATTCCTTGCAAACGCGAGACACCGCTCGCATCCTAAGCTTTGTCTTTGACCGGCTTTATGTCCTCCGAAATCAGCTGGTTCATGGTAGTTCGACTTGGAATAGCGGCGTGAACAGAGATCAGGTTCGGGACGGAGCTGCAATTCTGGGACTTCATATACCAGTATTCGTGAACGTCATGATGGAACATCCAAATGAGGATTGGGGTCGGCCGTTTTATCCGGTTATCGAGTAGACCGTTCGCTGCCGTCCATTTCTATTAGTTGCGGAAAATTACACCCCCGTGCCTGCTCCCGCATAACGGCATAATCGCTCAGCATCTCCACAATCGCCGACCCTTCCGGCAGCGCCTGCACTTCCGCGGCTGCCCTTGCCTGGAGCCCTGCGTCGTACTCCACCACCGGCGGGCATACACCTGCGACTCGCTCAGAACTTACCGTCGCGCAAGTGCTGAGCAAGCTCGTTACGATTACGAGGGCGGCGAGCCGTGGCCTCAAGCATTTTGCGCTGGATTTCATAGGCTTTCTCCCGGTTTTCAAGACGTTCCGCCAGCCGACCCGCGCGCTCGCCGGAGCGGCGCAGGGACAGGAGGAACAGGGTTATTGTGAGGGCGATGGCAGCCCATTTTCCGGCAGCCAGCGCGAGCCGGCTGCCGGTGATCCATGTGAATAGCGCGCCCATCAACGGCGGCCTTTTCGCCAGTCGTCCCAGCGGGCAAAGATGGTGATCCCGATGCCGATCAGCGCCACGGCGATGAACAGCCAGCGGATGGTATCCAGATACGGGTTCAGTGGCTGCAGAGCGGATTGGGTGTCGGCCACGGCCTGTTGTACCACTTCGACACCGGCAGCCCCGATGGTGGCGACACCTGCTGCGCCGCCGCCTTGCATGGTGCGGCTTTCGGTCAGGGCTTCGCGCAGACGTGGCGGCTCCGGTGCAAATCGGGCGGCTCTGGGCGGAAACGGGTCACCCCACTGGCAGGCGCGGCCGATGTCGATGTGCATGAAGTTCTGGCGGGGATAGAAGCCGAAGCCGGTGAAGCCGGTTTCGCGAGCTGCTGCTTCAAAACTTACCGGATCATGGTTCGCCATGGAGATGTCAAACGCCGCGCCCTGCAGGTGCATGGAGTGTTTAGCCCCGCCAACCTGCCGGTTATAGGCGGGGCTGCGGTAGGCGGAATGCACGATCAGCGGCACGCTAAGGCGGTCACGCAGGGTCTGCAGCTTGTCGAGCGCCGGCTCGTTGATGTGGATCGTGCCGTCGCCGCGACAGGCGATTTCCTCCGGGCTAAAATTCACCCAGCGCCAGAGTTTTTCCGGCACGTCGCGCCAGTCGGCGTAATAATGAGTGGTCATGTTTTCCTCCAGAAATGAAAAACCCGCCGGTTGGCGGGCATGTGGTCGGGTGATTTTGGGTTGCTTAGCCGAACAGCTTGAGCTTCACGGCAATGCCCGCAATCAGGGCAAGCAGCAGGCCGGTGGTGATCAGGCGCACGATGGTTTGCCAGGCAGTGCGCCGCGCCATGCGCAGGCTATCGAGCAACGTGCGCAGGTCGTGGATGTCGATGGCGGCCTCGGGACCGTCGAGGCCAACATGGCTTCGAATTCATCCTCGGGCATGCGGACAAATCCCGCTTCAATTTTGGGCGGGGTCATGGGAGTTCCTTTCTTTTACGGGATCAGGATTGCGGCGCACTGGGCAGAAAATAATGAATGGCCATGCGCACAGCGCCGCCGGTAAAATTCCCGCCATTGGCGGTGAGTATAATCGGGGTGGCGCTATAAAAGCCTGCGGGCCAATGACGCCGACATTGGTGCTGCCGGCGGCAATGCCAAGGCTGCCGCCGAACTTTGATATCTCGCCGGCAATCCCGCAATCATAGGAGGTAACACCTGTAATGGCGGTGACGGTGCGGGTTGATACCCCTAAAACAATGGTGCGGTTTGGAATGGCAATGGTTGAGGTAACCGAGGCTCCGGACAAATTGGAAAGCAGTTCTTCGGCAACGACCATGTCGGTTGCCGAACCGGCAAGCCCTTGAGCCACCCGAACGGAGGATGCGCGGGTCAGAAGACCTAGGGCTATGTCCCGACTTGTCCACGCAGACCCGTTCTAGACCAGAAGGTTGCTGGCCGAAACATCCCACGCCATCCAGCCTGTCTGCGGGATCAGGCGCAGCCACGCGCCGCCGGAAAACAGCGCGATGCTGTTGTCCCAGCCATTCCATGCACCGGTTGCACCGGTCCCGATGATGTGGCGCTCGCCCTCGGCCGGTGTGGCGGGCGGAGATGTTGCGCCAACCGCAACAACTGCCATCTGGGCCAGCGCATCGATCAGGCTCAGCGCCTCGTTGACCGTGACGTGTTTCTGGGCCTGCGCGGCGGCAAGATAGGGCAAGGACAGGTTTGGCGTATTGGTCATAGGCTTTCCTTGATGGTGAGAGTTTCTATATGCGGCACACCCCGACCGAGCGCGCCGATCTGGTAAAGGCGGATCGAGAGGCTGTTGACCGGCCCGCCGAAATCGGTGACCTGCATGGCGGCGGTGTAGGTGAAGACGGGCTGGCAACGGTCAAGGATCGCTTGACGGTTGCACCGGACAGGATTTCCAGATCATAGGCCTCGGTGGCTTCCGACATGGGCACATCGGTCAGCACCCAGCTATCGGCCGACAGCGAGCGGTCGCACCGCAGCCAGCGCAAAGCGAGTTCCCCGTTTGCCTCTCGTCGCATCCGCAATTGCGCCGGTGCAAAAGGCATCAACCCGCGTCCGTTCGGGGTGAAGCTCTGTGCCTGCATGATCGCATCGGACGGGGCGGCGCTTGCCGGACCGATGCGCCAGTTCCACGGCAGGCCGAGATCGGCCTCGGCAATCGAAAGCGACTGGATTCCGGACCCCAATATCACCACGCGCGCGCCGGCTGGTGCGGCGTTGCCCATGGCATCAAAGGTGCCGCGCTGGCCGCGCAACAGGTGGGTCAGGCGGTAACGGCCGGAGGAAACCAGTTCCGCATTGCCGAACTGGATGACTTCCCAAGTACCGGACGCGCTTTCAACCGCCAGCGCATTGGCTCCGGCGAACAGTTCCGTATCGGTGACGCTGGTCAGCATGCCGGAGGAAACATCGACCAAAATCCCGTTGCCATGATCAAACCGGTCGAGAGGACCGGCAGGCAGATCGGTAACCAGCCTGCCGATCTGCGCTGCCTGACCGATGGTGTCCAGCAAGGTAAATCCAGAACTGGTGGCGCTGCGCCAGACGGCGGCCGTGCCATACCATGGTTTGGCAAACACCGCCGCATAAGGTCGATACGCCGGAACAGCATCGTCAAGCTGCGGCAGGTCCATCAGGGCGACCTCGGCGGGACCATAAATGGTGGCCCCTGGCAGGTTCGCCGGACGGTATTGCCCCGGCGGCAGGTCGTAGATGGCCGCGTCGGTGCGGATTGCCTCAATGGAGCGTGCACCTGCATCGCCGATGCGGGTGATACGATAGTCGATCAGGCGGCCATCATTATCCAGACTGACTACATCGCCGGGATCGAGCGGCAGACGCGAGGGCGGCAATTTGGCCGTCAGGGTCTCGCGCCCGACCCAGGCTTCCATCAGCGCACGGCGACAATGCCGGTCGGCTTCCTCCAGCGACACGGCCAGCGGGAAGCTTTCCGAGGCCACGCGGGCGGCCTCCACCGTAGTGCGGCGCGCCTCGACGGTGGCGGCATCGTATTCCTCGTCGGGGTGCACCAACTGCCATTTGAGCGCTTGCGGCAGTTCGGTTTCCTGCCCGCGGGTCAGTTCCATGACGTCGCCTTGTGCAGCCACCATGTCATCCGGTGAGATAACTGACGCAGCCTGCTGGCCGCGCGTAACAAATCAGATAGCCCCACCGCTTTCCACCGCATCAAACCCGAAATGCCGCGCCAGCGTTGAAATCGAGGCACGCGGGCTTTCGAGAGCAGAAACCACAAATCCCGGCACGGTGTCGGAAAGCGCGCTCACGTCGATCAGGGCATCATCCAGCCCGGCGCGACGGCAAAGTTCCCGCACCAGCGCGCCAAGACCAACCGCCCCGAGCCGACCGTTCAGCCAGTGCCCCAGCCGCCAGTTCGGCGCATCGGCCCAAACATCCTCGCGCGCCGGAAAATCCGGATAGGGCCGCGCATCCCACGTCCAGACGGCAGCCTCATTCATATCGATCATCGACGCGGCATATTTGCTGCTGGTCGGGTTATTGGCCGGATCACCCCAATAGCCCAGCATCGCCTCGATATAGCGCCGCTGGATGGTTTCATCCTGCCAGCCCCGCGAAAAGTATGGCAGCGCGCTTTCGGCCGACTTCGGGTCATAGAACACATTGGGCTGATTGGTGCCGCGATCGACGGCGGGACAGCCAAGCTCGGTGAAGCGGATCGGTTTCGACTGAGGCACCCAGCCGGTGGTGGATTGGCCAACCGGCAGAACCTCAACACCAAACACCACGATGTCCTGGCCCACGGTCGCCGAACGCGGACCGATCCGGAACCCGGCCGAGCCCGATAGGCCAACCGTCACGTCCATCGTCAGCGTCCACTGGCCGGGCGACACTTCTGTGGCTGTCACCTGATTGATCGTATGCCCCCCAGGTGCTGTGCTGTTCCAACCACCGATGGCCCCGAAGAACGAGGCGTGATCGCTGCCGCTGCCCAGGGCCAGATACATGGCGAACTCGCCCGACGTTCCGGCGGCCACAAAAGCGGTAAACTGCACGCGGTCCCCGGCTGTGAGCATGTGATAGCCCGGCGTTGCGCCGTGCCATGTGGCCCCATCGGAGGCGATGCGCGCGGGTGTGTTGAACGGGCCGAAGGAGCCGGTTGTGGTGGCGATCGAAACCGTGGCGGGGTTTGGCGCATAGCTGGCAACATTGGCGGCGTTGGCAAAGTAGCCGGTGCGCACGCCGCCTGGCCGGTCGTGATGGGGCTGCGTCCACCATGACCGGATGTCCTTGGGACGAAACACCCAGGGATCGCCATAGAAGCCGTCCGAGATCGGTGATCGAACCTGAGACTGACGATCGGCGTCCGAGGAATAATACCAGTCAAACCCTTCGCCGCCTTCGATATTGCTGCGCAGATAATCGAGATCACGGATCGAATTCCAGCCCGCTTGCGCATCCGCGTGGTTAAATCCTTCGCGCCAGTCCGACAGCGGCAGGTAGTTGTCGATGCCGACAAAATCGATACTGGGATCGGACCAGAGCGGATCGAGATGATAGAACAGATCACTGGAACCGTCCGTTGGCTGGTGCCCGAAATACTCTGACCAGTCGGCGGCGTAACTGATGGCGGTGCTGGTGCCGAGAATGCCGGCGACGTCAGACGCCAGTTGCCTCATGGCCGCAACGGTTGGATAGGTGGTGACCCCATCGCGGATTGTCGTCAGGCCGCGCAATTCCGAGCCGATCAGGAAAGTGTCCACACCACCGGCGGCCGCGCAGAGTTGGGCGTAATGCAGGATCATGCGGCGATAGCCCCAATCGGTGCCACCGGTCCAAGAGACTGTCTCGCCACTGACCGCAAAGTCGGATACCTGCGCATTTCCCATAAACGCAGACACCTGCGGGGCGGCCGCAGCGGTCTTGTCCACCGTTCCGGCATACCCTGCCGCGGGGGAACAGGTGATCCGCCCGCGCCATGGGTAAGAGGGTTGGCCGATCGTGGCCGCATTTTCGGAATACGGATCTGGCAGCGTATTGCCGGCCGGAATATCCATCAGCAGGAAGGGATAGAAGGTAACCCGCATCCCGCGCGCCTTGATCTCCTGAATAGCCTGCACCACCGCAAAATCCGCAGGTGTGCCGCCATAGGCCGTGCGACCGGTTGCGTCCAGGCTGATCACATGGGCCGCCGAACGCGCTACGCCATTCACCGCCCAGCTTTTGGGGGTGGTCACCTTGGTGGTGTTTTCGACCCCGGGTTTGAGCTGGCAGTTCCCGGCCCGCAGGTCGGTGCCGAACCAGCTGACCACGAGGCTGATGCTCTCGATGTTCGGAGCAGCCGCCTGCAACTGGTCGAGCACCGCGACGATGTCGGGCACCGCGTTGGTGGTGTGCAAGTTTTCCGATGCGGTATTGCCACCGGTGCCCCGTGAAATACCCTCGGTGGCATAGACGAACTCACCGGTACCGGGGATCAGGGTGACGGCGCGGATCATGCCCTCGGCGGTGTCGGGCGCGATAACGGGGTGGAAGACCTCAAAGGACAGCTGGGGGATGCGATTACCGAACTGTTCCAGCGGCAGTTCCTCGAACATCACATAAGCCGTGCCGCGATAGGCGGGCACATTGCCCGTGCCCATTTTGGCCTCGATAAACGGGTCCGGTTGTTGGGTCTCGTCGCCGGTGTAAATTCGCCATGTGACGCCGGAGAGATCCAGCGGTTTGCCGTCAGCCCAGATGCGCCCGATGCCGGAAATCGGCCCCTCGCACAGGGCCACCGCGAAAGAGGCCGAATAGAGGTAAGCCGTGGTGGTCACTTTCGGTCCACCGCCCTTGCCGCCACCCTGCGTGGTTGTATTGACGGTCTCGGTAAAATCCGTCGCCCAGATGATGTTGCCGCCAATGCGCATCCGGCCATAAATGCGCGGGATCACCGCCCCTTCGGTCGAGGTGGTCAGGGTCAGGTTTTCCAGCCGCTGGCCTTCGATTCGCTGCCCGGGGGCGAGTGAAGAGACAATCCAGCTGTCGATCATTGACCCCGCGAAGGAGCCGATCGCACCGCCGATAGTGGCAGCGGACACGCCAAGGATGGCCCCGCCGATGCTGCCACCGATGGCCGCACCGGCCGAGGCGAGAAGAATGGATGCCATGGTTTACCTCACAGGAAAACGAAAAGCGAAAGCGATCCGGCGCTGCCAGGCAGGCGTCAGATGTTCCTCGATTACGCCCGTGCGCTCATAGGCGTGGATGAAATGCCCACCTCCGGACAGAATACCCACATGCTTGGCAATCGCGCCTGACCGCATGCGAAACAGGATGACGTCGCCGGTTCGGACCTCTGAAACATCCAACTCCTGCATTGCCGCCCTTGCGGCCTCGGCCAACACCTCGACCGGTCCAACTTCACCCCAGTCGCGAGAATACGGGGGCACGGGAATCGGTTCGGGACCCACCACGTCGCGCCAAACGCCGCGCAGCAGGCCGAGGCAGTCGCACCCGACACCGCGCACCGAGGCCTGATCATGATAGGGCGTGCCGATCCAGCGTCGGGTGGCTTTGACGATGCGCGCCGGGGCTGTGTTTCGCGCGCCTGTCATAACACCGATCCCGCATTGGCATCACCCTTGGCCGCGTAGCGGATAATGGTGTCCTGTCCCGGGATATGCGGGAAGCCTCGGAAATTGACCGCGTTGGCGAACTTGCCCTGGCAGGTTTCAAATCGCTTGTCGCACCCGGCGAAGATGTCGAAGGTGTTACCGACCTCCATCGGGCGCACGGGGGCCTCAAGCAGCGTGATCTTCACGTCTGCGCCCGAAATTACATGGCCCAGCACCTCGGCCTTGCGTCCGGTGTTGGCACCCGTCAGCCAGTGCAATGTGCCGAGCGTAAACCAGCCTTCGGCAAAGCCCGAAAGGCCGGAAATCGCAAAGCCGCGAACGCCGGACAGCGAAACCACGGTACCATTTGCCTTGAAGGCCGGATCGTTCAGATCGACACCGCAACGCGCATCCCCCAAAGCCGCATCGCAACTCGCCTGAAACGTCCGCCCGAGGGTTTGGCCCAGCACATGCGCCAATGAGCGCATCTCGGCACGAACTGCAACCGCCCGCGCCGGACCTGACCGATGGCACCCCGCCGCAGCAGGGCACGGCTGGTAGTTTCGGCCCAGTTTACCCGCCAGATCTCTACCGTGGCATTGTCCCAGCGGCCGTCCAAAATATCGGTCTCGGTGATGGTGGTCGAGGTCAACACGCCCTCGGCCTCCTGCGCATCGACCGACAGATCGGAGCCGGAGCGGATTTCCGAGGCGGTGAAACCGGATTCCGGCTCGAACGTGGTGCCGTCGAACGTCAGCGGCTGATCGTGATCGGTAAAGCCGAACACCGCCCCGTCATTGCGGGTAAGCCGCCAGCACCAGGCGAGCGTCGTAGTGCCTGACTCAAAGTGGGATTGCAGGGATTGAGGGAAGGACTTCATCGGCGGACCTCGATCAGCGGTATGGATGTGATGGACCCGAGGCGCTCGAGATCATGGGTGACGTCGAGCCGGTCTGTGTCGAAACGCACCGGAACATCGAATTCAAAACCGGCAGTTATGGCGACGCCGCTGACCGGGGCTGCGGCAAACGTGATCAGGCCCGTGGCAGTGTCCACCGACCATCCCGACGCCTGCGTTACGCTGTCCAGCGCCACCGAGACCGTACCGGCCACCGGTTTCGTGATGCTGCGGGTCCATGTTTGCGCGCCGGATGAATAGGCTTTCACCAGTTGGAACGCGGAGGTGGTGCCGTCTCCCGCGCCAATCGCCTGATCGGTTGCGGCAGGTGTTCCTGACGGCAGGCAAGACTTGTAATCGCCCCAATCTTTCCAGCGAAACCCATAGAGCCGCCCGTTGCGGGCCTCGAAAAACGCCACCACGGCGGCCAGATCGTCGGCGCGGCGGATGCCATAGGCAGCATCATAGCGGCGGCGTGAATTAGCCCAGCTGGCGTTGCGTTCCTCGTCGCCGGAGGCCAGCTCGACAATCTGGGTGCGCCGCTCGGGACCACCGCGTGCGCCCCGGCTGATATTGTCGGGAAAGCGGTTTTCGTGAAACGCCATCTACATGCCCCTCCGCCCCATGGCGACAGCCCGGGCAATGTCCGCCGAGACTTGGGTACGCGATTGCCGAAAGCTCTCGGCGTCGCGGGTCTGGATGTTGATGGTGATGTTTTGGGCGGAGTTTTGCCCGTAGCCTTGAGCTTCTTGCCGCGACAACACCCGCTCGCCCTTTTGCAGGATGGCGGGCACCTCGTCAGGACGCAGACCAGCCCAGCCACCGGAATGCATGCGCGGCGCACCCACAAAAGCCATGGCAGGCACCATCCTTTGCAGCGCGGCCCCGCCAACCATACCACCCGCGTGTAACACCGGTGCAAAGATGCCACCGAGGTTTCCAAGCGCCCCCGACAGGGCATTGGCCAGCGGCCCGAGGATGAACTTGCGCGCCGACAATTTGGCCATATCCGCCAGCAGCGAGGTCACCAGCGACCGGAAATCCAGCTTGCCGGTTTTGACGAATTCCCCAATGGCGTTTTCCGCGCTGGTGAAGGCCCCGACCAGCGCATCGCCGATCCCTTTGCCGACATTCGCCGCCTTGGCAGCGTAATCCTTGAGGGAATCCGCCGCCATTTCCCAGGCGGTTTTGGCAACCTCGGCAGCGGTGGTGGTGCCCGCAAGGCCGCTCTCGCCATCCTCGGCGCTCGACGTCATGGCATCGCGCAGGGCCTGCATGGAGGTGAGCGGCGCGGTGGCCGCCTGCGCCATTTCGCGAGAGGAGTTCACCAGACCGTCGGCGGCGTTTCGGGCGTCTTCTGCCGTGGCCGCCATCTCGTAATAGGCCGAACCGGCCATGATCGCCGCATTGCCGATGGCCAGCATCGCACTGTCCATGCCCGGGATGTTGGAAATTCCCCGCGTCATGGCATGCAAAAAGTCCGTCCACGTCTTCTGAATATTGGCCAGCATGGTCAACCAGCCGGCCTTGATCCTTGCCCAGACCGAGGAGAGCGCCGCGCCGAGGGATTTGCCGCCGAGCTTGATGCGATCCTAGACCTCGATGGCGACATCCTTCAGCAACCGCATGGCCTCGCCGAAACTGCCCGCGCCTTTGACGAGACGCCCGAACCAGTAGATCAGTTCTCCGGCCCCGATGATCAGCGCGCCGATTCCGGTGCGGATCAGGGCACCGCGCAGGGCGACCAGCGAGATCGATACGCCTTTGATCCCCAGTGCGGCGCTGGCCAGCGCGATTATCAGCCGACCACCCAGCACGGCGGCGAAGGTGGCGGCAATGGTGGCGATCTCGCCGATATGGTTGAACAGGCCCTTGATGGCGCGCCCGAGCGGGCCGGTGGTCTTGCCAATGGCCGCCATGGCGTTGGCCATAGCCTCAAGTGCTGGTGCCGCTGCCACCGCCAGCTGGTTGGCAATCCCGCGCCACAACAATCCCATGCGCGAGAGGGCATCATTGGTGCGTTGGATTTGTGCCGCGTCGCTCTCCGACACCGCGACCCCGAAATCCTGGACGTCCTTTGTCGCCTGACGCAAGGTGGCGCTGTCGATGCGGGTAAAAATCAACCCCGCGCGTGATCCAAATATCTGTGAGGCCACCGCCGCTTGCTGGGCCGTAGGGATGAACTTTGCAATCGCATCCTGAATGGCGGCCATCTTTTCATCGATCGGCAGCTTGGCGAGATCGGCGGCAGACAAATTCAAGGCATCCAGTGCTTTTACCGCAGGGCCGGTCCCCTGCGCCGCCTGGCTCAGGCTCTTGGTCATCATGATCGTGGCCTGTTCAACCTCGCCCTGCGAGACACCGGCCAGATCGGCCGCGCGCGCCAGCACCTGCATGCTTGCGGTCGTGGTGCGTAAGGACGCCGCCAGTTTGGCCTGCTCGTCGATGGTCTGCAGGCTTGAGCGCACCATGGCAATACCGGCCGCCACCGCAGCCGCCGCCATGATACCGGCGGCGATTTTGGCACGCCGGGCAAAGCGCGCCAGGCGTGCATTGGCGATCTCCATCTCGCGGGACGCTTTGCCAAAGCCGCGCTTGCCTGCCTCGCCGATGCCTTCGAATTCGGCCTTGACCTGCTTGCCACCCACGGCCGCAAGGCGGACGGACACCCTCTTCTCAGCCATCTTACTTATCCATCTGTTCGTTGATTTTACGCACCATCACCGCCTCAATAGCTGGGAGGAGTTCGGCTGTGGCGACCCGACAGGTACCGAGCGCCGAGGCCAGCGCCAGCGCCGTGCCCATGTCCCAGCCGATCACGCCACCGCTCGGGGCAACGCGCAGTTGACCGCCGAAGCGGGCAACCAGATCCCAGACCTGCGAGCCTTCAAATGTCTGTGGCTGGTTCAGGATTTGCGGGCAGTCTTTGCAGGTTTTCGGGCAGGCGCCACAATATCCGTCGCCCCCGCCGAAGACCCACTCGGCAAGGGCGCAGAGGCGTTTTTTTCCTGATCCAGCACCAGACCCTTGGCGACGTATTTGGTTTGGAACGCCTCGAACAGCGGCCAGACATCCAGCAGGGCCGATATACCCTCGGGGGTAATTTGAATGACATTGCCGTCACTGTCCCCGACACCCTCCCAGTCGAGGGTAGCGTTGCGGGCCAGAGCCTTGGCGAAGACCAGCGCGCTGGCCTCGTCATTTGCGTGTCATCCAGAGCAGCAACAGCCGGATCATTGCGCGAAGCCACCATCATCGCCGTGGACAGCGGCTGCAGATGCAGGCGGACCCCGTGGCCAAGGTCCAGCCAGGCGGGTTCGTTATTCAGATCGAGATGGATCATGTTCTTCCTCAGTAGGTTGCGATGTCGTTGACAAGGGTGATGGTGCACATCTGCCCGGCGGTGGCGTCATAGGCGGCTTGCCAATCAAAGCTGGCCTGCACGCCCTGAGGCCCCTGGATTTCGATGCGCGGGCGCGGCAGATAAACCGCATGGGCCGTAAAGATCAGGCTTTCGCCTGTGCCGAGAGCGTAGGCGAACTCCAGCTCTGCCGCTGTGCCGTTCATCGCCTGGGTCATCAGCACCTGATCGGCAAAGCGCACATCCATCTTGCCGGTCAGCGCGGCAATGGACGGGTCGGCCCCGTCGATGCGCCCGTCCGAGCGGATGGTTTCGATCCGGTCGAGATTATTGGCATACTGGATGTCGGCGGAGACGATATTGCCGAAGCTGGTCCCGTTGCGTTTGATCGAGCCGTTGAAGTGGCCGAACCGTTGCAGATTCCAGCCGGTCGGCGTTCCGGCGGCTGTGGACGTGGCTATCGCCTCGCCCTGCGCGATCAGTTTTGCGGTGGCGGTCAAAAGCCCCGAGCGCTGCATCTGCCAGGAAAGCTGGTCGAGCACGCAGCCGGAATACATCGCATAACGCGGCACCTCGGGCATGGCGGTTTCGATCGAGATGCTCGGCAGGGTCCAGTTGCCCGACGTGAACACATGGGTATAGGGCCCCGTGCCGGTGGTGACCGGATCGCCAAATGCCGCCTTCAGCCAGAACCCGAAGGCTTCCGCATCGATCGGCACAACCACATCGCCATCCGCCGTCACCGCATCCTTGATCGGAGCCAGTGGATCGCGGCCATAGCCCAGCAGTTCCGAGCCCAGTAGCGGTTGCTCCGCCCCCAGCGAGGTGCTGGCGAAGGGCATCTGCATGTAACCACTCAGCGGCGGGGTGCCATAGGTTGTCTCGAACGCAGCCGCCATCAGCGACCGCGCGCCCTGTGCGCGTGCCATAGTATGTTCCTTTGTTTGGTGGTGGAGATCATTCCACGAGGTTCAGCCCATGGGGGTCATCCCAATGGGTCGGCCGTGGTGTAGGTCAGAGTGACAGGGACGATGGCCGCCTTCAGCGCCTCCGCCCCCTCAACCGGCAGATCGACCGGCTGCGGGGCTTCGGCCTCTACCCAGTCACATAGCCCGCCAAGGGTTCGATCGGCCGTGGTGGTACTGGCCAGTTCCGCCAGCAGTATATCAAAGGCTGCATCACGGGCGGCGGGTGTTTTACCCTGAACGATCACCTCGACCTCGGCGCGGTGCTCATAGTGGTATTGCAGCGGCGACAGCGTTACTTCCGGTGTTCCGGGATCACCGTCGCGCAGAATCAGCAGGCCGCCGGTCGGGATGCGCTCGGGCAGAATCGCGCCGCGCAGCACGGTGGCAGCAGACACGGTTTGCAGCGCCGCAAGCAGGGCTTGCAGGATAGTTTCACGGCGTGTGGGCATGGGTTCAGAGCTAGTCCTGCGCTATTTTCAAATAGCCTCGGAATAATTGAGTGATCATTCTGTGAGTTCGAAAATATATCTATTGCGAAAACGTAAAATCAGCTCCGCTTATTCGAATTTTTGATCGTGTTCTAATATTTCGTGCCAAGTCAAATTTCCGCAGTTGATTTGTAATCACTACTGCTTTCCCCTCGCTAACAATTTCTGGAACAATTGCGCCGACCATAGCTCCCATACCTGTTGCATATTCAATTCCACTATACTCGACTGTAAAGCCAACAGCAGCACCGATTCCAATTCCAAGGGCGTGGCCACCGATGCTTCGTCGCTTCTTTTTTTGTGTTGCTATATAAATAGAATAGTCTTCAATTTGAGCGCTTTGCGAAAATTCCAGACATATTTTTTCGGCATATGCCCGCAGTTTCTCGACTACGTGGCCAGATTTCCCCACGGTTTGATCCTTTTGCCAAGCTTTATATGCGTCGAAAAAATCTTGCCCATGTTCCCTGCACTTAAGAAACATGCTGGAGTTTACTGCCTGAAGCATTGCGATTGATGGCAGTTGCGTCCGTTCATGAATGACCTCAATATCCTCGCCGTCAGAGTCGTCCAAATTGTTCCCTAAGTTCTGAATTGCGACAAAATCAAAATCCAATTTTGGAGAATTAGCTGGCGCTTTGATGCAGGCAGACATCGCTGAGTTAAAGGTATCACATGCAATTTTAAAAAAGCGATGCATTGGCGCTACAAGGTGCTGGTGCTGTGACTCTGAACGTAAATCTGACAGCAGCTTGCCAACTGAATCACTAACACCACCAGAGCCGCCAAGAGTGATCTCTCGGGCTGCTTCTATAAGAGTCGCCAACCTTAGTCCCGTGGTTCCAGAGTTATTCGTAATTTCCTTGGCCCTTTCATATCCCTCCTGTCTAAGGCGTTTTACTAAGTCAGATTCCCAAAATTCGAAAAGATCTGTTGCTTCCGAACTATCAAAGCCAGAGACGAAATTTTCAGCATTGCTATGCACGACACTTCTGAACCGAGAGTCAAATTCCTTCCCATAGTTCCGTTCTACTGTTTCCAAGTGTTTGAAGGAGACACCGTCAAGATGTTTTGCAAGTTCCTGCGCATGGGCAGGCAATCCACGAGCACCATAGCTCAACTGGTTTTGAAGTTGGTCGTAAAATCCAGAGAACCCAGGCTTCACAAACGTCGTAATAAGACCCTCAGACAATCCTGCTGTAATCCATGACTTAAGCGGGGGGCGTTCAAGTATTTCATTCTCGAAGTAATCCGACAAGAAAAAATGATCAACAAAACTGACGCCGCCCGGATTGAACAACAAATTAAAGTATAAGCTGCTTACAAAGTCCTTATAGGACACATGAAAATTGAACAGTGAATGCCCGGCGGTGAAATACGCACCAAATTGTTTTTGAACTGCACTCCCCTCAGACTGGCTCATCAGCTTTCCCATATTTATCTCAACCTGTGTGTCAAACATGTAGGTATTTGCGCTGGCAGTTTCCATACTGCAAATGCCATCCTACTCGATGGCACCAGTAAGCAAGATCACCCCTCCACCCACTTCTCGACAATCAACCCCGGCACGGACCCTGCCACCTTTTCCACATCCCGCGCCAGATCGAGCCGTTTGCGCAGTTTGACCTGCGGCACCAGCAAGAATATCGGCGCGGTGACTTGTCCGCGTCCGGTTTTGGAACGCGACGCCACCGCCGTGCCGCGCGTGTTGATCCGCGCCTTTTCGGCCACCAGCAAGCTGGGACCGTTGCGTCGGTAGATGAATCGCAGGCGCATGCCGCGGCGGTGCTCCCATTCCCCTGGTGTGAGCCGCGCGCCACCTCTGCCCTTGCCGGCGGCCTCGGTCGGGATGGCCAGATAGAAGCCGAGTTTCGAGCGGATCAGCATGCCCTTGTCATGGGCGCGGATAATCTTTGGGGCTTTTGACCAGATGAATGCGGCGGCATCTAGACTTTCGCCCCGTTCGGGATATGTCTTGTTGCGGATGCTGCGCGCCAGCCGTTGCCCGAGGCCAGCGCCGGTGATCTGCCCGCGCCAGTCGGCCTTCAGATCACTGCCCGCCTGGCGCATGGCAGCGGTGACGGCGCGCTCGCCCGCCAGAACCCACGGGTTGGCTCACCCTGAATGAGAAACGCCTCGCCGCCGATTTCCAACCGATCGCCGGGGCGCGGGTTTGCCACTTCGCTGACCCGCAAATCGAACCGCAGGGTTTCCGACCAGAGTTTCGCCTCGCCAAAACCGGTGATGCTGTCGCCGCGGCGCTCCACCACACGAACGAGAACGGGATTGCCACCCCCGGCCGTGTAGATGGCATCGCTGGCTATGTTCAAGCTGCGCGTGGCAAAAGCCATGCTGCTGCTGCGAGCATGACACCCGCCCCCTCGCGTTTAGGAGCTGCCCGACTGCAGAACGCCCGCCTTGCCGGGGTACTGAGCCTTGGAGTTCTGTCGCCAAACGAATTCTACTTTAACCAGAATTAGCCACTTCTTGGCGAGTCGATCAACCTCCTTCCATGCATCCGCTGCGGACTGCCCCTGCACTGAGATGCCCAGTTCGGGGATGAATTTGTAGCCCTCGTCGTCGTAACTGTCAGCCCTAGATGGAACGCCCAACTCTCGAACGAGTTTCGCCCCTTCGAAACCCTTCGCCTTCACCTGTGCTATCATCGTGTGCAAGATTGACGCCCACTTGGGATTTTCGATCGGCTTCCCGTTGATTGTCGCCTTCGTCGGTTTGGTAAAAGTGAGGCTCGGCGCAACATCGAACAGCATAGCGCCATCAGAGGGGGCCACGACAGCACCTGCTGTTTCATCATCGCGCTCGATCCCGAGCCGATCCATTGCATCCCGCACGATGTGGTCGATGGTTTCGCTTGGCGACTTGGTTTTGAACCACGCCTTGAGCGTGCTAATATCAGCAAAGGTTGCATCGTTTATTCTAACTACCGGCATCATGACTGTCTCCTGTGATGGTTTGAATATCGGATACGTAACATTTTTCCACCCACATTTAAAGTGAATATGTTACATATTTCCATTTACGGGTAGCCACTACATTGGGCGAGCGACCTTCGCCTGGATTTGCTGGGTCTCGCTATCGGTGCCAAAGGCGCGAATGCCCTGAATCTCCGAGGCCCAGAGCACGTCCTGTTTCTTGAACTGGCGGCACACGAAGGCCCGCACGTCGCGGCGCTCTGGAACCTGTTGATCATAAGCCGAACCGCGTTCGGAAAACGGGATCAGCGACAGGGTGC
>Ga0256839_1002710_pt1 | contig 19392 bp, 22 predicted proteins | sample 354166metaG_FD_185968 | JGI IMG/M metagenome (GOLD analysis project Ga0256839, IMG submission 185968) | Hydrothermal vent microbial communities from Mid Atlantic Ridge, Atlantic Ocean - 354-166 | ecosystem: Environmental > Aquatic > Marine > Hydrothermal vents | place: Atlantic Ocean: Mid... | reverse complement strand
AGCCTCTCCTCATAGGCGCTCGCCCCCTTTGCACACGCCATCCTGTCGCTGGTTAAACCTATCACCACCTTCTCACCGTACGCGAAGGCTGTGTGCAGCAGCTGCCTGTGTCCAGCATGCAGACAGTCAAAGGTGCCGCCCACCGCCAGCTTCTTGAGCATCGCTTAACACTCTCGCACCCTGGATATAACCTTTGTCATAAGGCAATTGCCGTGCCTGGGTATGTTGCATGCCGAAAATTATATATGGTGCTGTGCTCAGGCTGAGAAAGCATGGACACCAAGGAAGAGCTGTCAAGGAGGATAGCGGGTGAGATAGTGCTCTCAGCCTCGCCTGCGGCAACGATAAGGAAGTGGCGTGAGGTTTTCGGGGTCAGCCAGAGGGAGCTGTCGGAAGCCATGGGTGTGAGCACCTCTGTTATAAGCGACTACGAGAGCGGCAGGAGGCGCTCGCCCGGGGCTGCGCTAATAAGGCGCATGGTTGAGGCGCTGCTCAGCATAGACGAGGCGAGAGGTGGCAAGGTCATCAGAGCCTACGAGCGCATGCTCGGCAGGGAGCTGCGCACTGAGGCTATTCTGGACATACGTGAGTTTGCGGAGCCCATGCATGCGGAGGAGCTGGTGGAAATTGTAAAGGGCAGGGTGGTGGCGTCCAGGAGTGCTATGCAGAAGTACCTCTACGGCTACACGGTGATTGACTCTCACCGCGCCATCCTTGAGCTTTCAGCTCACGAATTTCTGAAGATTTACGGTCTAACAACGGAGCGAGCGCTAATCTTCACGGGCGTGAGCGCGGGCAGGTCGCCCTTTGTGGCGATACGTGTCTCAACAATAAAGCCAGGTATGGTGGTGCTTCATGGACTGAGCGAGGTTGATGCCCTGGGCATAAGGATAGCTGAGATAGAGCGCATCCCGGTGGCGGTCTCGGGCTGCGCTGACAGGGATGAATTAATAAGGAACCTCAGACGTAAGACCAGGTAGGTGGGCTCATGAGTGCGGGAATATGTGGCTACGGTGCTTACATCCCCAGATTCAGAATCAGAGTGGAGGACATCGCCGGGGTGTGGGGGGGTGATGCGGAGACGGTGAAGAGGTCTCTCAGGATAGCCGAGAAGGCGGTGCCAGCCCTGGACGAGGACACCGCGACCATTGCTGTTGAGGCGGCTCGTCATGCGCTGAGGCGGGCTGGCATTGAGCCTGAGCGCATAGGTGCGGTGTACGTGGGCTCAGAGAGCCACCCCTATGCCGTGAAGCCAACCGCCACCATTGTTGCCGAGGCTGTAGGCGCAACCCCCGAGCTTACGGCGGCTGACTACGAGTTCGCGTGCAAGGCGGGCACGGCGGCTATTCAGACGTGCCTGGGGCTGGTGGGCTCGGGAATGGCGGAGTATGCTCTCGCCATAGGCGCGGACACCGCCCAGGGGGCTCCAGGAGATGCGCTTGAGTACACCGCCGCCGCCGGAGGTGCCGCCTTTGTTGTCGGCAGGGACAGGTTGCTCGCGAGGGTGGAGGCGAGCTACTCCTACACCACCGACACCCCGGACTTCTGGCGCAGGGAGGGGCAGGCGTATCCCAGGCACGGAGGGAGGTTCACGGGCATGCCGGCTTACTTCAAGCACGTGTGCGGTGCGGCGGAGGGGCTGATGAGGAAGCTCGGGCTTGAGGCGGAGGACTTCACCTACGCCGTGTTTCACCAGCCGAATGGCAAGTTCCCCAGGGTGGTGGCGAAGAAGCTGGGCTTCAGGGAGGAGCAGGTGGAGCCGGGCATCTTGGTGGACAGGGTGGGCAACACCTACTCCGCGTCGTCGCTGCTGGGGCTGGCGAAGGTGCTGGACGTGGCGAAGCCCGGGGACAGAGTGCTGGTGGCGTCCTTCGGCTCGGGTGCGGGAAGCGATGCGCTTAGCCTGCTCGTGGAGAGCCGCATAGAAGAGTGCCGCCCCCTTGCCCCGAGCGTTGAGAGCATGCTTGCCAGAAAGCGCTACGTGGGGTATGCGGAGTATGCGAAGCTGAGAAGAAAGATAAGGGTGTGAGGCATGAAGAGGGTAGCGGTAATAGGTGTGGGGCTGACGAAGTTTGGCGAGCTCTGGGATGCCAGCTTCTCCCAGCTTTTCGTGGAAGCTGGCACAAGGGCGATAAACGACGCCGGCATAGACGGCACAGATGTTGATGCACTCTACGTGGGCAACATGTCGGGTGGCAGGTTCATTGACCAGGAGCACATCTCCTGCCTGATTGCAGACTACGCGGGTCTTACCCCCATCCCCGCCACCAGGGTTGAGGCAGCCTGCGCCTCGGGCGGACTTGCGATACGCCAGGGGGTGATGGCGATACTCTCGGGGATGCATGAGGTGGTGGTGGTCGGGGGTGTGGAGAAGATGACAGACCTGAGCACCGAGCGCACCACCCAGACCCTCGCCACAGCCAGCGACAGCGAGTGGGAGGCGTTCATGGGCATGACCTTTCCGGGGCTGTACGCAATGATGGCGAGGAGGCACATGCACGAGTACGGCACCACCAGGGAGCAGCTCGCCATGGTGGCGGTGAAGAACCATGAGAACGCACTCCACAACCCCTACGCGCAGTTTCATGTGAGGATAACCGTGGAGCAGGTGCTGGGCTCGCCTCTGGTGGCTGACCCGCTGAGGCTGCTGGACTGCTCACCCATAACCGACGGCGCAGCCTGCGTGGTGCTCGCGAGCGAGGAGCGCGCTAAGGAGTTCACAGACTCGCCGGTGTTCATCACCGGCAGCGGACAGGCTTCAAGCAGCATTGCGCTGCACAGCAGGGAGAGCATAACCTTCGTGGATGCCACCTACAACGCGGGACAGGAGGCTTACGCGAGAGCCGGACGCTCGCCGGCAGAGGTGCAGGTGGCGGAGGTGCACGACGCCTTCACCATAGGTGAGATTCTCGCCATAGAGGGGCTGGGACTGGTTGAGAGAGGCGAAGGAGGCAGAGCCACCGAGGAGGGGGAGACTGCGATAGGCGGCAGGATTCCTGTCAACACCTCTGGCGGTCTGAAAGCCAAGGGGCACCCGGTAGGCGCAACAGGGGTTGCGCAGGTGGTGGAGGTGGTGCTGCAGCTCAGGGGCGAGGCAGGCAAACGCCAGGTGGACGCTGATGTGGGGCTGGCTCACAACGTGGGGGGAAGCGGAGGTACGGCGGTGGTGCACATTCTGGAGAGGTGAGGCGGATGATGAGCGTTCCCAGGTTCTGGAGAAACACCAAAGCCAGGTACAGGATGATTGGCAGGCGGTGCAGGAGGTGCGGGCAGGTGTACTTCCCGCCGAGAAACCTGTGCAGGAGGTGCCGCAGGAGGGGTGAGCTGGAGGAGGTGCAGCTCTCGGGCAGGGGCGAGGTCTACAGCTTCACGGTGATACGCACCCCGCCTGTGGGCTTTGAGCGCTCCGCACCCTACGTGATGGCGCTGGTTAAGCTGGAGGAGGGACCCATGGTTACGGCGCAGCTTGCAGACGTTGAGCCAGAGGAGGTTAGAATAGGTATGAAGGTGAGGAGTGTGTTCAGGAAGATTCAGGAGGACGGCGAGGCGGGGCTGATATACTACGGCTTCAAATTCGTGCCCGTGGAGGGAGAGCATGACGTGCAGGGCGAGTGAGGCTGAGTACCGGGAGGTTAACTGCCAGCGTGAGCGCGATTCCTGCAGGATGTGCTGCATTTATCACGTGTGCGAGCACAACTGGGAGACCAGAGAGGTCTGGCGCACCTGCGAGCACTTTCTGGCGGGGTCGTGCATGTACAGGGGTTAGCGATGATAGTTGCGGAGCTGCTGATTGAGGCGCAGAGCAACAGCGCGGCGGTTGCCAGGGGTGAGCTGAGGAAGCTGGTGGAGAAGCTCAGGGCTGAGAGGGGCGTGAGGCTGAGGAGGGAGGAGTACGCGGAGCCGGAGTTTCAGGAGGGTCTCCACTCCTGCATAGTTGAGCTTGAGGCTGAGTTTGAGGGTCTTGCAGAGTACCTGATGTGCTCGCTGAAGTATGCGCCCTCCGCGATATACCTGAAGGCGCCCGAGGGCATGAGGCTCAGCTCCAAGGAGCTGCTCGGGGCGCTTTACCCTGTGATAAGCAGCCTGAGGGAGCTTTACACCGCCTGCAACCTGAGGTTCAGACCGTCAGAGGAGTACGAGCCCCAGGTGGGGCTTGAGGATTATGAGGCAGATGAGCTGCTGCAGGAGGGGGCGATTCACGTCAAGCTCGTGGCGGAGATGCATGGAGATAGCGGAGAGGAGGCGCTCAGCGCCTTTGTCGCTGACATAGCCGAGGAGGCGGCGGTGGCTAATGCAAAGTGGGAGCCCTCGCCTGAAGGTGCGGGAAGGTACCTGGTGGGGGTGGATGCCTACGTGCATGATGCGTGCTCGCTGCTCACCATCTGCATAAGACACGTGCCGCTGATTGTGGAGATTGTGGAGCCGGAGAGGCTGAGGGTGAGCATGGCGGAGCTCCAGGAGATGGGAGTGGAGCTCGCGGGAATTGCGCTTGATTCCACGCACATGCTGCTCGGGGATTAGAGCAGGTTGTAGAGAGTGTCCCTGCGGCGAGGCTCAAAGCCGGCATCGCTTATCAGAGCGCGTATCTCCTGCTCGGTGAGGGGCTCTGCCTCAGCCCCGGCGCTTTTTGAGATGCGCTCCTCCATGAGCGTCCCCCCGAAGTCGTTGGCACCAAAGCATAGCATGAGCTGCGCCAGCTTCCTGCCCAGCTTTACCCAGCTGACCTGAATGTTGCGGAAGTTGTCTAAGTAGAGCCTGGAGACTGAGTAAACCAGAAAGTCCTCAACGCCGCTCGCACCCGCCCTTGCCCTGCCGGAGCGGTAAAGGGGGGCGTTGGCGTGAACAAAGGAGAGGGGGACGAATTCGGTGAAGCCTCCTGTTCTGTCCTGTATATCCCTCAGGATGCGCAGGTGCTCCACGATGTGTTCGGGACGCTCCACGTGCCCGTAGAGCATGGTGGCGGTGGTGGGGATGCCGAGACGGTGCGCCTGGGTTATAACCTCAACCCACTCCGAGGTTGTGAGCTTCCCGGGGCACAGCTCGGCTCTCACCTCGTCCACAAGAATCTCGGCAGCGGTGCCGGGCATTGAGCCGAGCCCCGCCTCCCTGAGGGTGAGCAGCGTCTCCTTTATGCCGAGACCGCTCCTCTCGGCTGCATGCTTTACCTCCATGGGGGAGAAGGCGTGAATGTGCACGTCTGCCGCATCTTTGACTGCCCGGAGCATGCTCACGTAGGTGTCAAGCTCCGCCTCGGGGTGAAGACCGCCCTGAATGCACACCTCGGTTGCACCTCTCGCAGCAGCCTCTCTGGCGAGCTCTGCCACGTGCTGCGGACTCATGAGGTAGCCGTCGCTGCTGCCTGGAGCCCTGCTGAAGGCGCAGAAGGCGCAGCGGGCGTGGCAGATGTTGGTGTAGTTTATGTTCCTGTTCACCACGTAGGTAACATGCCTGCCCGCACGCCTCTCTCTGAGCAGGTGCGCCACACCCCCGAGGGCTGCAAGGGCACCCCCGCGGCACCTGAGGAGCTGCAGCGCCTCCTCCTCGCTCAGCCTGTGCCCGGCAAGCACCCTCTCCAGAATTTCGCCTGTGTCGCCAGCTGCAGAAAGGAGCTCAGGCAAGTGCTCTGGCAAATCCATGCTGTGTGGCGTAGCGGTGGATAACCTCGCCAACTCTTTCTGAATACCAGCCGCGTTTCACGTATTCCGGGTAGATGGGCAGCCTCAGCTTTAGCCTGAGCCCCAGGGACTCAACTCTCGCTCGCAGGCTTTCCTCCTCAGGCCAGGGCGCCTCGGGGTTTATGTGGTCTACGGTGAGGGGGGATACACCCCCGAGGTCGTTGGCGCCGTGCACGAGAAAGCGCTCAAACCCGGGGTTGAGGTTGGGGGGCACCTGCACCCCAGCCCCGGGGAAGAGCACCCGTGCCGCATGCACGGCGCGCAGCATGAGCTCTAAGGGGGGCTCGGGATGGTGCTGCATGGGCGTGCCCGGCTTGGGCTTGAAGTTCTGGATTATCAGCTCCTGAAGGTGACCGTACTTTTCCTGTAGCTTCCTGAGGGCAAGCAGGGACTCCGCTATCTCCGCTGTGCTCTCCCCTATGCCTATGAGCAAACCCGTGGTGAAGGGCACCCTGAGCCTGCCGGCGTCTCTTATCAGCCTGAGCCTGTGGCGGGGGTGCTTGCCGGGGCTGTGCTCGTGGGGCATGCCAGGTTCGCAGAGGCGCCGGCTGGCGCTCTCCAGCATCAGCCCCAGGCTTGCGTTGACCTCTGCCAGGCTCCTGAGCTCACCGTAGCTGACAACGCCGGCGTTGGTGTGGGGGAGAAGTCCGAGCTCAAGGGCATGCTCGCAGAGGTGGTAGAGGTACTCCACGCTGCTGCTGTAGCCCATCCTGGAGAGCTGCGAGTCTATCTCAGGCACCTCCTCTGGCTTCTCGCCTAAGGTGAAGAGCGCCTCTATGCAGCGATGTCTTGCCCCTGCCCTTAGAAGCTTCAGCACCTCTGCCTCAGGCATTATCTCCGGCTTCTCTGAGCGGAAGCCGCAGTAGGCGCAGGCGTTCCTGCAGGCGTTGCTCAGGGGTATGAAGAGGTTGCGGGAGTAGCTCACCACTCTGCCTGAAGGAAAGAGCTCGGGCAGCTCTTCCAGGCTGAGAAGCCTGAGAACTTCGCTGAGAGGGAGTGATGGCATCCCCATCCTGCACCACACTAACGTTTTTAAATTTGAGAGAGGAGGGTGGCTGATACAGGCGTCTCGGGTACTGCTCCACGGCGGAGTGATGTTTTAAATACCTTCTGCACCAAAGTATTTTGCCATGGACGTGGTGGTTGTTGGTGCGGGCATCTCCGGCCTTAGCACCGCCTACTATCTGCGCAGGCTTAACCCGGAGGCTGAGGTCACGGTGGTGGAGGCTTCCCCACGGGTGGGGGGCAAGATAAGGAGCGAGCGGGCTGGTGGATACCTGATTGAGGCGGGCTGCAACGGGTTTCTTGACAGCAAACCCCACATTCTTGAGCTGTGCGAGCACCTGGGGCTTACGCATGAGCTGATGCGCGCCAGTGCCTCTGCCGCCAGAAGGTTTATATATGCGGATGGCAAGCTCAGGGAGCTCCCCACCAGCCTGCGGGAGTTCTTAACCTCGGACGTGGTGAGCTGGCGTGCAAAGCTCAGAATGATGCTTGAGCCCTTCACCCCGCCCTCGCATGCAGAGGATGAGAGCGTTGCAGCCTTTGCACGCAGGCACCTGGGTGAGGAGGCGCTGCGCAGGCTTATCGCGCCCATGGTGAGCGGGGTTTTTGCAGGTGATGCGTACAGGCTGAGCCTGAGGAGCACTTTCCCGGTGATGGCGGAGCTTGAGAGGCTGGGCGGCGGCAGCCTGATAAGGGGGATGATGCGGCTTAAGGGCAGAAGGGGCGGACCTTTTGGTCCGGGAGGTGTGCTCACCAGCTTCCCGCAGGGCATGGAGTACCTGCCCGGGAAGCTTGCAGAGGCGCTGGAGGGCTGCGTGCTCACGGGCAGGAAAGCCGAGTGGCTGGAGCGCAGGGGCGGTGAGTACGTGGTTGACCTGGGGAGCAGGGGGAGCATCGCATGCGATGCTGTGGTGCTGGCATGCCCGGCGTATGCGGCTGGGAAGCTGGTGTGGGGCATGAGCAGAAGGCTTGCCGAGGAGCTCGGAAGCATCTACTACACGAAGCTCGCCGTGGTGGCTTTCGGATATGATAAGAGCGAGCTGGAGCATGAGCTTGATGGCTTTGGATTCCTGGTGCCCCATGAGGAGGGCAGAACCATACTGGGATGCCTCTGGGACTCAAGCATGTTTGAGCACCGCGCCCCTGAAGGCAAGGCGCTGCTCAGGATGATGGTTGGCGGTGCAAGAGCCGAGAGCCTGGCAGAGCTTGAGGATGACAGGCTGGTGCAGGCGTGCATGGAGGATTTAAGGCACATCATGGGGATAAAGGCAGAGCCGGAGCTGGTGAGAATCTACAGGTACAGGAAAGCCATAGCCCAGTACAACCTGGGACACGAGGAGAGGCTGCGCAGAATCCAGAAGATGCTGGAGCAGTTTCCGGGCATGATGCTGACGGGGAGTGCATACAGGGGAGTTGGAGTGAATGACTGCGTGCGCCAGGCAAAGGAGTGCGCAGCCGAACTCACCCGCTGGCTCTTGCGGGAAGCTCCCGCTCCTCAATGAGCTCTCCCCGGTATATCCTGCCACAGGCGCACCGGAGCACCTGGTAAACCCGGCGCACCCCGCGCCTGACGGAGGTGGTTCTCCCCACCACCGAGGCTTCGCCGGCAGCTCTGCCGCATCCGGGGCAGGTGAGCTCGGAGCGCCTTCGCATATATTCTGAGCGCGGGTTAACAAGGATTTTACATTGTTAGAGTTGGGCTGCTGTTTAGTAAGGGGCTGTAGGGTAGCCTGGTCATCCTCGCGGCTTCGGGAGCCGTGGACTCCAGTTCAAATCTGGACAGCCCCATTCCCACAATGTTATGAGACCGCTGAGAATTTTCGGCAGAGAGGCGTGCTTGGTTGGCAGAAGCCTGGTGGTGGCAGATATCCACTTGGGTGTGGAGGCTGAGCTCAGAAGTGCAGGGGTGAGGGTGCCTTCCCAGCGCAGGCGCATTCTGGAGAGGGTGGAGGAGCTGGTGCGTCAGGCTAAGCCGAAGAGGCTGGTGCTCCTGGGGGACCTGAGGCACAGCATCCCGCTGCCGGAGAGGCGGGAGAGACGGGAGGTGGATGCGCTGCTGCGGGGGTTTGAGAGCATGGCGCAGGAGGTGGTGCTGGTGAAGGGCAACCACGATGCCGGGATTGAGGCAGTGGCGGGTGGGGTGGAGGTGTGCAGGGCGTTCGCAGAGGCGGGTGTGCTCATGCTCCACGGGCATGCGCTTCACCCGCTGGCGGACTTCAGGCACCTGCTTCTCGCCCACGCCCACCCTGTGGTTGAGTTTGAGGATGCCGCGGGGGGCAGGCAGAGGGAGAAGGTGTGGGTTGAGCTCAGGCTTGAGCAGGAGAGGGCTGAGGAAATGGGACTGGAGCGGGGGTTCGGGGTGACGGTGATGCCAGCCTTCGGAGAGCTGACCTGGGGGGTCAGGGTCAACGGTGAGCCGCTGAGCGGCGCGGTGCTGAGAAGGTTTGAGCTGGGCAGAGCGGAGGTTTACCTGCTGGACGGCACCTGTCTGGGCAGCGTCAGAGAGCTTTGAGCCCTGCCAGAAAGGATAGCAGAGCGGCAAGCATGCCCGCCTTCATGAGCTTTGAGCTTCTGGCAGGGCAGGCGGCGAAGAGCGCACGCAGGGAGAGCAGGAAGAGGGCATCGGCAACCGCAACCACGGGCAGGTAGTAGATGCTCAGGATGCCCAGCAGGTAGGGGAGGGGGCTGAGGAGCACAGCGGCGAGCAGGATGGTGGCTGCCAGAGCTGAGCTCTTCCTGACGCCCAAGCGCAGGGGAAGGGTGCTGCAGCTTTCCGCATCCCCCTGCATGTCCTCTATGTCCTTGACGATTTCCCTGGAGGTGTTGGCGAGCAGCGCCAGCAGCACTAAGGGCAGGGTGGAGAGGGCATCCCCGGCGATGGCACCGCCGTAGAGCAGGGGGGAGGCTGTGAGGTAGCTCACGCTCAGGTTCTTTACCAGCCCCCAGGCACGCTTCAGCTTTGCGGCATACAGGTAGAGAAGCGCGGAGTTGAAGGCTGCGAGGAGAAGGGGCAGCATGCCCAAGGGGAGGGAGATGGCGATGCCGGTGATGAAGAGCAGGTGGGCGTAGCGCTTAGCTGCGGCTAAGCTGAGCGCCCCCCGCGGGAGCACACGCCGTGGCTTCTGGCGGAGGTCTATGGGATAGTCGTAGAAGTCGTTTATGGCGTTGCCGGCACCGCATATCAGGAAGGCGGCGAGAAAGCCCTGAGCCAGCTTCCCAGCCTCCGCAGTGCCGCCAGCCACGGCATAGCCCAGCACAACGGCGGCGCCTGCCATGAGGCAGTTCACCGGGCGGAGGAGCTCCAGCAGTGGATGCATGGTGGTTATTACTCATTTCCCGAGTTAAAGGTTGCAGTGCCAGCAGAGGGTGCTGCCCTGCAGGGCTGCAGAGCGGCTGGGTGGTGAGGGCTTACTCCCCGCGGGCACCCGAGAGCTTCATGGCGCAGAAGCTGCCGCACATGCTGCAGGTTTCGCCCTTCCTGAGGCTCCGCCTGTACTCCCTGGCTCTCTCTGGGTCAATGCAGAGCTCAAACTGCCTCTCCCAGTCCAGTGCCACCCTCGCCCTGGAGAGCTCCTCATCCAGCTCTGTCCCCCTGCCCCTCGCCAGGTCTGCGGCGTGGGCGGCTATCCTCGCGGCAACCACTCCGAGGCGCACGTCCTCCCTGGCAGGCAGGCTCAGGTGCTCGGCGGGGGTAACGTAGCACAGAAAGTCTGCACCCGCGAGCGCCGCAATCGCACCACCTATGGCGCCGGTTATGTGGTCGTAGCCCGGGGCGATGTCTGTAACCAGGGGTCCGAGCACGTAGAAGGGTGCGCCATCGCACAGCCTCTTCTGCAGCCTGACCTGTGCCTCTATCTGATTCATGGGCACATGCCCTGGTCCTTCAACCATGCACTGAACCCCCGCCTCCCTGCACCTCTTCACCAGTCTCGCCAGCGTCAGGAGCTCCGCCATCTGCGCCTCATCACCGGCGTCAGCCACGCAGCCCGGGCGAAGCGCATCCCCCAGGCTCAGCGTAACATCATGCTCCCTCGCTATCTCCAGCAGGTAGTCAAATTCGCTGTAAAGCGGGTTTTCGCTGCTGTTGTGCTTCATCCAGAGGGCAAGAAAGCTCCCTCCCCTGCTGACTATGCCGGTTATCCTGCTGCTTCTTTCAAGCGCCTCCAGAGTTTCCAGGGTGAGACCGGCATGGATGGTCATGAAGTCAACTCCATCCTTAGCGTGCTCCTCAATCACCGAGAACAGCTCATCCTCGCTCATATCCACGATGCTGCCTCTATTCTCTGCACGCACGCCTGCCTCGTAAACTGGCACGGTGCCGAGAGGTGCGGGAAGCTCAAGCATCTTCCTCCTGATTTCTCTGAGCTCCCCGCCTGTGCTCAGGTCCATCAGGGTGTCTGCTCCATACTTCAGCGCCACCCTCGCCTTCTCCAGCTCCTCCTCCACCGAGGTGCAGGCTGGAGATGTGCCCACGTTGGCATTTACCTTAACCCTCAGTCCCTCACCTATGCCCACCAGCCTGAGCTCTGCATCCTGCCTGCGCAGGTTCCTGGGCACAACCACCCTGCCGCTGGCGATGCGCCTGAGCAGGCTCTCAACACTCACGCCTTCTGCCAGCGCCAGCCTGGCAAGCTCCCTGTCTGCAATACCCCTTCTGGCATCTTTTATCAGCGTCATTGGCAGTTATGGGAGAAGGGTAACATTCGCCTGATATTTGGCATTCACCTCACCTCTATGTCGTACACCACGTGCCAGCGCTTGGGGGCATAGGACTTGACAATCCTGCGGTTGCGTACCCTTGCGCTGTAGCCCAGCTCTGCCGCCAGCTCCACCACCTTCTGCCCCTCTGCATCAATCCCCTCCCCAGCTGCTATCGCATGGTAGTGCACCACACCGCCGTCTCTGAGCGCCCTGAGAGCGGTGCTCAGGAACCTCTCGGGCGAGAAGAAGTAGCCCATAACCACCCTGTCGGCGAAGTTCTCCGGCGTCGCCACCCTGCAGTCCCCCAGCACCGGCTCAACTATATGCTCAACTCTGTTCAGGCGAACATTCTCACACAGGAAGTCAAAGGTCTCTCTCCGCTTTTCCACAGCAACCACCTTCGCCGGAGAGGCGTGCTTCGCCATGGGTATGGTGAACTGCCCTATGCCGGCGAACATGTCCACCACCCTCTCACCGCTGAGGTCAAGCTGTGCCATTCTGAGCCTTTCACCCTGATTTCCGCTGGAGAACATCACCCTGCAGGGGTCTATCCTGAAGAGGCACCTGTTCTCTTTGTGCAGGGTGAGGGTGTTTCTGTCTCCAGCCACCACCTCCGCCAGGGGATAGCGCAGCTCGTGAGCTATGCCGCGCCTCACCACCACACTCCTGGCTCTGGGGTGGAAGTCAAGTGCTATCCTGCCGATTTCGTACCTGTAGGCGAAAAGCTCCTCGGGAAGCTGGAGCACCAGCACGTCCCCTATGAGCTCCCAGCCGCCGCGCAGCAGCTCTGCCTTCTCGCCCAGCCTCTCCGCCACAAGGCGCCTGAGCTCGGCAAAGCTCACCCTGCGCATCTGCGTCTGCATCACCTTCAGAGCAGCAGTTTCAGCAGCGCTCCCGGGTCTCTGACCTCCACAGGCATGATGCGCCCCAGCAGGCTTCCCCTGGCTCCTTTACCGGCTCTGAGCAGCACCCTGCCCCCGTGCACCACCTCCAGGGTGTATCCTGCCTCTTCCAGCTCTTCAGCCACCGCCCTCAGCTCTGATATGCTCATCCCCGGATCCCCCTTATAAGCTCCTTAAGAGCCTCTGCGTCGGCGATTGCAACCTCTATCTCCCTATCCTCTCCCTCCTTCAACCTCACCTCCAGCACCTCACGGTTGCCGAGCAGCAGCTTCAAACGCACCTTTTCCCTGCAGATAAAATCAAGAAGGGGGGAGAGTTTCATCTCACTTCTCCAGAACTATCTCAATCGCCGAGAGGCGTATGGTCTTGCCGTCCTCGGTGGTCACCTCCTCGGTGCCTATCTTAACGTCCTTGACCTTTGCTTCTGGCATGAAGCGGTTTCTGACAATCTCCGCCACGTCAACGGCTCTGCTTATAGCCTTGCCCCTCGCCTTTATGACGACTTCCTTGGCATTCCTGGTAAACTGGGTGCTTACCGCAAGCACATAATTCATTGCAGGCTTGTTCCCAACGTACACCACGTCCTCTGCCATACCTGCCACCTCCTATCCGGTAATGGTCTGAGGGGGTATTTATTATTTTTCCACCCCACCAGCCTGAAGGGTGCGCAACCCTTATATATCCACCGGCTCAAGTATTATGGAGGAGGATAGTTATGGGGCTGAGAGATATATTCGGCAGGATACAGACGGGCACAGGGCAGAGCTTCACCAATATGAGCGATTACGTTGAGATAGAGGTGCAGGACAGCATGCCGGAAGCAGCAGCCACCCGCTACGTTAAGGTGTGCAAGCTCTACGGCTTTGCGGATGTGGACGTCTCAGCCAGGGAGCTGAGCAGGGGCAACGTGGTGATTCTTGACATAAAGCCTCTTGCCGAGAGAAGCATGAACGAGCTAAAGCATGCGGTGGACGAAATCAAGGAGACAGTCTCCGGCATGGGCGGAGACATCGTTGGGCTCACCGACTACCTGCTGGTTCTTACGCCGCCGCACATGCGTGTGGAGCGCAGTCCCTCACGCTCCGAGTTTGAGGAGTCGCTGGAGAGAGTGAGGAAGAGGGGTGCGTGAGAGCGGTAGCGGGGCTGCGGAGCTCGCCACCGCTTGCGCAGTTTGCGGTGGAAAGGCGAGGGTTAGTTTTACCGAGCTTGAGGTGCCGCACTTCGGCAGGGTGATGCAGAGCCTGCTGCAGTGCAGAGCCTGCGGCTACCGGCATGCTGACGTTATGAGCCTTGAGCAGCGTGAGCCGGCTAAGTACACCCTGAGGGTTGAGTCTCCCGAAGACCTGAATGCAAGGGTGGTGCGCTCCAGCAGGGGCAGGATTGAGCTTCCCGAGCTCGGCATAACCATAGAGCCTGCCGCGGAGGCGCAGGGCTTAATAACCAACGTTGAGGGCGTGCTGCACAGGGTGCTGGAGGTGGTTGAGAGCTGCATTCGCTGGGCAGAGAATGAGAACGAGCGCCGGCAGGCACAGAAGCTTGCCAGAAGGTTGCGCAGAATCATAGAGATGGCTGAGAGCGTAACCATAATCATCTCAGACCCCACCGGATGCAGCGCCATAATCTCGGAGAAGGCTGTGAGGGAGGCGCTGGATGTACAGGAAGGCTGAGGCGGCGGTCAGGAAGGCGGTGGCTGAGGCTGTGCGCGGTTACGGGGCACCGCCGGAGCTGCTTACCGGCAGAAAGCTCCTGGTTGACCGCCATGGCAGGGTGAGCATCTGCACGCCACGAGCCTGCGAGGTGCTGGAGAGGCTCGGCGGCACCTGCCACTGCGCAGGGCTTGAGATAGGACGCATGAGGGGCAGGCGCTTCACTCTCGGGCTTGAGGGCGCCTGGCTCATAGCGGGCAGGGCAGAAAAGTACGTGAGGGTGAATGAAAAAGCCGAGCAGCTTGTGCTGTACGGCAGGGACGTCTTCAGGAGCTCGGTGGTTGAGATGGGGCGGGTGAAGGAGGGGGATGGGTGCATAGTCCTGAGCCCGAAGGGTGAGGCGATAGCGCTGGGCAGGGTGTGCTCAGGAGATGTTTTCGTTGTCAACCTGCTGGATAGAGGAGCGTATCTCAGGAAAGGAGAGTAGTACCATGGCGCTGCAGAAGGGTGACTTTGTGAGGATAAATTACACGGGAAAGGTGAAGAAGAGCGGGAAGGTTTTTGATACCACATACGAGGAGGTGGCAAAGAAGGAGGACATCTATGACCCCAGGATAAAGTTCAAGCCCCAGGCTGTGGTGGTGGGCGCCGGGCACGTGATACCGGGGCTGGACGAGGCGCTGGTGGGCATGGAGGTCGGTGAGACCAAGCAGGTGGAGGTGCCCCCGGAGAAGGGCTTCGGACTCAGGGATGAGAAGAAGCTGAAGCTGATTCCGCTGCGGGAGTTCAGGAAGCAGAAGCTCAGACCCTACCCGGGGATGAAGGTGGAGATTGATGGCAGGCACGGCACCGTGAAGGCGGTCTCGGGTGGAAGGGTGCTGGTGGACTTCAACTCCGAGCTGGCGGGCGAGACCTTGGTGTACGAGGTGAATGTGGAGGAGAAGGTAAACAAGCTTGAGGAGAAGGTGAGGCTGCTGCTGGAGCGCCACTTCCCCTACGCCGAGCCGAACGAGCACGAGGTTGCCTGCGAGGATGGCAGGGTAACGGTGACCCTGAGCGATGCGGTGAAGTACAGCCAGAACAGCATGATATCCAAGCTTTTGGCAGCCAGGGAGATTCTGAAGCTCCTGCCGGAGGTTGAGGAGGTGGTGTTCCAGGAGGTGTTCAGGAGGGAGGAAAAATCTGAGGCTTAGGGTGCTGCAGGTTTTTGAGCTGGTTTCTCCGGAGCCTGCCGGTGGTGTGGAGCTGGCGGTGCTCAACCTGGCTAAGGAGCTTATTAAGCTGGGGCACGAGGTGACGGTGCTCACGGGCTCCTGGGAGGCTGGAGCAGAGCCGGTGGAGGTGGAGGGGGTCAGAGTTGTGCCCGTGGAGCTCGCGGGCTTGATGAGGAGGAGCTACAGGAGGGGCAGCCTGAGCCTGCTCAGGCAGATGGGCTTTATTCCTGCCGCCCTGCTGGGTGCAGAGGAGGGATATGACATCTTCCACGGGCATGTTTACTCGGGTGGAATAAGCGCGCTTGTGCTCGCCAGGAGATATGGGGGAGTGGCGGTGAACACGGTGCACGGCTCCTACTATCCAGTGTGGCACCTGCTCACCTCAGGACCCGTGGCTGCCATGTACAGGGCTGGAGAGAGGCTGGTGGCACCAGCGCTTGCAAGGTGCTGCGAGCTCCAGATTCACACAGCCTCCTACTTTGCGGAGCAGGTGCGCAGGTGGGGCGTGCCGGAGGAGCGCCTGCGTGTTATACCCAACGGCGTGGATGCGGAGATGTTTTCGCCGGCAGCCGGGGGAGCTGAGCCTGGCGGGGAGAAGGTGGTGTTCACCGCAAGAAGGCTGGTCAGGAAGACGGGCGTGGATGTGCTGCTCAGAGCTGCCAGAATAGTGCTCAGGCAGGAGAGTTGCAGGTTTGTTATTGCGGGTGATGGTCCCGAGAGGGCTGCGCTGGAGAGGCTCGCCAGGGCTCTGGGTGTGGCTGGGCACGTGAGCTTCCTGGGCAGGGTGCCCTACCGCGAGATGCCTAAGCGCATAGCGGGAGCAGATGTGGTGGCAGTGCCCAGCCTCATAGAGGCCACGAGCCTGTTCGTGCTTGAGGCTATGGCTATGGCTAAGCCGGTGGTTGCAACGCGGGTGGGCGGAATTCCGGAGGTGCTCTCTGAGAGGGAGGGCATGCTGGTTGAGGCGGGAAGCCACGAGGCGCTTGCAGAGGCTATACTCAAGCTGCTGCGGGACGCTGCCCTGAGGGAGGAGCTGGGCAGACGGGCGAGAGACAGGGTGCTGCGGGAGTTCACCTGGGAGAGGGTGGCGAGAAGCACCGAGCAGGAGTATCTGCGTCTGCTCAGCTAAACCAGGCGTCTAAGCTCCTCTGGGTGCTTCTGGGCGTCATCTTTTCAAGAGCCTTCTCCACACGCTCCCTTGAGAAGTCGTGCTCGTCGCAGAGGAAGCGCAGCACGCCCTCGCGGTCAGGCGCCACCCAGCGCAGCGTGTAGTGCTCTGTGACGGGATGCCTGAGGAAAAGCTCCCTGAGCTCCTCAACAGAGAAGTCAGCTTTTAGCCCTTCTGCCTCAATTGCTCTATCTGCACTGCCGTGCTTCTTTATCAGGCTGAGCGCCCTCTTTGGACCCACCCCGGGCACGCCGCCGGGGTTGTAGTCGGTTCCCACCAGAATCGCCAGGTCTATGAGCTGCTCCCTGCTCAGCTCCAGCCTCTCAAGCACAGCTTCCAAGCGTACGAGCTCGGGGGTTATGTCGGTGTACTCTCTCCTGCCGGGCAGCTTCCGCCTGCCCGAGAGGGTGAGGTTCCTCACCAGCCTGGGCGAGCCGAAGAGCAGGGAGTCGTAGTCCTGGCTTGCCGCGGCATACACATCCCCCTTAGAAGCCATGTACGCCGCCTGTGCCTCGCCTTCTGCAGGGGCGTCAACGCATGGCAGCCCGAGAAGCTCCAGCAGCCTGCGGCTCTCTTCAATTACCTCAGAGCTGAGCCTTGCCGCCTGCATGGCTTTGGTTTTTGCCAGCTCAAGGTCGCCTGCCTGAAGCGCCATAGCCCACTCTGCTTCAGCTTCACTCCTCCTCACATCCCGCTCCGCAACCGTTGCCCTCTTCTGCTCAGGAGGTGTGCCGTCAAATACGTAAACCGGCAGTATGCCCAGCTCAAGGAGGTTGGAGTTGCGGTAGAGAAGCCCGGAGAGGTGACTGGTTATCCTGCCCTTGGAGTCGCGAAGGGGCTCGCCACCACGCTGGCGTATGGTGGTGATGAACTGGTAGAGGGTGTTGAAGGCGTCTATGGCTATGCGCCTGCCGCTCAGAGCACGGAGCTCTATGCTCTCGGCTCTTACAAGCTCGCCGAGCTGCACGCCCATGCTTCTAACTGCATGCGGGGGGTTATAAAGCTCACGTCCCCCAGGCAGCCCGGAAGGAAGTTTTATAAGGCAGGGAGGAGATTACCAACCAAGGAGGTAGCTGTCATGGTCAGGATCAGTGTGGGTAGCAAGGAGGAGTGCAACTGGGAGCTGCCGGATGAGCTCTACTACCATCCGAAGGACCACATCTGGGTTAAGGTGGAGGGCGATGTTGTAACGCTGGGGCTGGACGCCTTCGGCGCCTACGCTGCAGGAAAGATACAGCACCTGAGAACCTTTCCGAAGGGCAGGAAGGTGAGGAAGGACCAGGCGTTCGGAAACCTGGAGAGCGGAAAGTTCATAGGACCGATGAGGGCGCCTGTGGCGGGGGAGATAATAGAGATTAACCAGGAGGTGGTGAGCACACCTTCAAAGATTAACGATTCGCCGTATGATGCATGGATCGTGAAGATAAAGCCGGATAATCTTGAGGAAGACCTTAAGGATCTGCCACACGGTGAGGATGGCATTAAAGCGTGGATGGAGAAGGAAATAGAAGAGTACAGAAAGAAAGAAGTACTGAAGTGCGATTAGTTGTTCGCACTTCACATTTTTTGCTGCTTTTCAGGATTTGTCATAATTAATTATAAAGGTTACAACTGCGAGCACCCTTAAGGCTGCAGGTGATTGCCATGATAATGGTCGGTGGTCTGCCACTGTTCGTGGTGCTGTTCATGGTTTCAACCGCCATCCTGCTTGCCGGAGTGGCGGTGAATGTGGCTTTCTGGTTGAGAGGAAGACACTGCAAGCTGGGTAGTTTAAGGTGGGCTCTGCGCAATGTGTTCAGCACGAGGGTGACGCTTCTGATTGAGCGTCTGATTATGGAGGTGCTGCTGCAGCGCAGACTTTTCCGGCAGGACAGGCAGCGATGGCTTATGAAGGTGCTGATTATATGGGGTTACATTGGGATAATCCTGGTGAACCACATAAAAGCCTCCACCAGGGTGGAGCAGCTCCACGGGATGCCTGAGCCGCTGATATTCTTCTTCGCACCTTTCGTGGACTTCTTTTACCTTGCTACAGTGTCTCCAGAGAGCTTTGCCAGTATAGATGCCACTTACGCTATACTCAATGAGGTTTTCGGTGGTATGGTGCTGCTTGGAGAGTTCATAGCGATATATCGCAGGTTTGTCGTCAGGGCTTTTCCGCTTCCCACCACGCTGCTGGACCGGCTGGCGGTTATCAACTTGGGCGGGTGGTTTGTGTTCAGGTTCCTCGCAGAGGCGGCGGCTATCAGAGCCTACGGCGTGCCTGATGAGATTGCGAGGAACTGGTTCATCGCTTACGGGCTGAGCAAGGCGATGCCCTTCCTGGGCGCGGTGAATGAGCCCCTCTGGGTGCTGTCAGCGCTGCTGCTGGCGTTCCTGTTTGCCAGCATACCCTTCAACGCCAAGCTCTGGCACATTTTCACCTCACCCTTTGTGATGCTGATTAATGCTTTCCCCTACGATTACAGGGGTGTTGAGGACAGGCAGGCGGAGCTTGACTTCACCTCCCGCCAGCTCGTGCAGCTTGACGGCTGCGTCAAGTGCCAGCTGTGCACGCTTAACTGCCAGGTGTATGAGGCTACTAAGGATGACCCGGAGATTGAGACCTACCTGAGCTATGCGGCTATTAATTCAAGGGTGAGGCATGCGCTGAGGAGAGGTGAGGTCCCTGAGGGCGGGGATGAGGTTTACAACTGCCTGCTCTGCGCAAGGTGCGCGGAGGTGTGCCCGGTGTTCATAAACACCAGGGAGCTGGGGATAGCGGTGCGGGCGGGTCTGTACCACAGGGGGAGGCTGCCCAAGAAGTTCCACATGGTGCATGAGGCGGTGGTGAAGGAGAAGAATGTGGCGAACTTCCCGAATTCGGACAGGGCAATGTGGATTGACTTTTTTATACCGGAGCCGCCTGAGGACTACTACCGGAAGGAGAGGGCTGAGGTGGTTTACTTTGTCGGGTGCGTGGCGAGCTTCTCACCCCAGGTGCAGGACATTCCCGCAGCCATGGTGCAGCTCATGGAGAAGGCGGGGGTGGACTTCACGATTCTGGGAGAGGAGGAGCACTGCTGCGGGTATCCGCTGATG
>Ga0256839_1002709_pt1 | contig 19405 bp, 12 predicted proteins | sample 354166metaG_FD_185968 | JGI IMG/M metagenome (GOLD analysis project Ga0256839, IMG submission 185968) | Hydrothermal vent microbial communities from Mid Atlantic Ridge, Atlantic Ocean - 354-166 | ecosystem: Environmental > Aquatic > Marine > Hydrothermal vents | place: Atlantic Ocean: Mid... | reverse complement strand
TACCTACCTTAATCCCGGAACCTATGGCGTTACCCTCGTCGTCTCCAATGCCGCAGGCTCCGACACCCTCAGCCAGGAGAACTACATCGAGGTTGGCACGCCTCCTGAAGTGGATTTCACTTTCCAAATCAATGGAACCCTCGTCAATTTCTTTGCCGACACTTCCAATGCGAGTTTCTTAGTTTGGGATTTTGGCGATGGTACAACTTCCACCGAGCAAAATCCACAGCACAACTACGCCGAAGATGGCAGTTACCTCGTGATACTCACTGCCGGAAATGAATGCGGAGAAGTCATAGCACAACAGCAAGTGCTCATTGCCACCCAAGGGCCCATTGCCCTGTTCGAAGCAGATGTGCAAAACGGCTGTGCTCCGCTGGAAGTACAATTCACCAACCTCTCTTCCGACAATGCCGAAAGTTTTGAATGGCACTTCCCCGGCGGAGAGCCGGAATTTAGCATGCAGGAAAATCCCAGCATAACCTATAATCAAGCCGGCACCTACGACGTCACCTTGATCGCCTTTAACGACAACGGCAGTGACACCTTGACGCTCCTCAACTACATCACCGTCATGGATGTCCCACAGGCAGCATTTAGTTTCACCATCGACGGGACTACGGTCAACTTCCAGAACAACAGCCAGGATGCCGATTCTTACCTCTGGGATTTCGGTGACGGCCAAACCTCCACAGACGTGAGTCCCAGCCATACCTATGACTTGCCCGCCACCTATACGGTTACGCTCACGGCCTTTAACAACTGCGGCGAGAGCAGCACCAGCCAAGAGGTCAGCATTCAAATTGAACTGCCCGTTGCCGACTTTGAAGCCGACACCACTTCGGGCTGCGTTCCCCTTACGGTACAATTCACCGACCTTTCGCAGGGAAATCCCACCGCCTGGATGTGGACCTTTGAAGGCGGCACACCCGCTACTTCCACAGAACAGAATCCGGTCGTCACTTACGACAGTGTGGGCAACTATTCCGTTTCTCTCATGGTGAGCAATGCCGGAGGCAGCAACATGCTGATACAAAACGAGTACATCCAGGTCTTAGACGTACCTTCCGCCGAGTTCACATATCAAGACGACAGCCTGACGGTCAGCTTCCAAAGTGCAACTACAGAAGCAGACACCTATTTCTGGGATTTCGGTGACGGGCAAAGCAGCAACCTCATGAATCCCACGCACACCTATGCCGGCGGAGGCAGCTACACCGTTACCCTCACTGTCGGCAACAGCTGTGGACAGGCCTCCTCCAGTCAAACCATCCTGCTCACCACGGCCACCTCAGATCCGGCCTTCACCACAGGTTGGCGACTATATCCCAACCCCAACAATGGCCGCTTCATGCTGGAGTACTCCGGAGAGCTTTTGTCCTTTGACTTGCAAATATTCGACCTGCTGGGGCACGAGTTGTTTGCCTTTCGGCAAATGCAGGCCGGTGCAGGAACAGTACCCCAGAGCTTCCAGCTCCGTGCCCTACCCTCGGGTACCTACCTGCTGAAACTCACCGCCCAGGAGAAAACGGCTTACTTCAAAATGGTGGTGGAATAAAATGCAGTGGCCGAGACGCAGCATGCTGCGTCTCGGCTTTAACAAAAATTTAAATCGGCTTTTAACAAAAGTTTAAGTCCCAAAATTTGCAGGTCAAAAAAAAAATGCACCTACCTTTGTCACAGACATGGCACTCCATGCAACTTCCTGCCTAAAATAAGCTGAAAGCAGCATACCTCGAAAATCGTTTTCACAGGCCCTAAAGGAAGAGCAATTCGATAACGCTTTTCAGCCTTTGCCGAAAGGCCTAAAACAAGTACCATGAAAGCCCTGTTCTCCACCTGCCCCCTTAAAAAGCTGCCCTCAGGAGCCTCTATGCTTCCCCTTGAAAAGCTTGGTAGCTTTTGGACTTCCTTTTCTGCCTTTTTAGGCAACTGATTCCCCTTCCTGATCTCAGTTAAGCCGCTTTTCTTTGGCTTTGTGCAGCTTGCCGGAAAGAATTCGACAATATTTTTTCGCGTAGCAAGTCGAAAAGCAACAGCTTAAACCCATGCATCTTGCCTTGCTCCTTTATTGGAGTTGAGGTACTGTATCCACATGCTCTTTGCATGCCCGACACCACCACTTTTCACCCAAAAAGAACCACCACCATGAAATCTTTGCTTTTTTCCCTCGCGATGTTGATCAGCCTGTCTCTCTGCGCTCAAAAAGAACGCTCGGGCTTCACTTTCTCAGTTGCCGCCGGCGTACTTCCCACTTACTTAAAAGACCAGGCCTACCAGAACCAATGGCCCGTAGCTGTCTCAGCCGGCTATCGCTTTAAAGGACTTTTGTCCTTGCAACTGTATGCCGGACGCTCCATAGCCACTTCCGGCTTAGAAACGCTGGCCGATGAAACCCAGGTACGCTACCGCAACAACACCACCATAATAGGGCTTAAAGCAGCTTTGCACACCACCCGATTCGAACGCATAGACGTTTACGGAGGCAGCATGCTGGCCCTTTACCAATCCGACATCCAGCAACTCAACCTGAACGGCACAGCTGTAAACCTGCCAAAAGCCAATGTGCCTTCCCAAAACAAGCCCTACAAGTACCGCCAGGCAGAAGATAAAGTCTTGGTAACGGCTTTTGTAGGTGCTTCCTACTACGCCAACAGACGCCTCAGCATTTTTGCGGAAGCAGGCTGGGGAATTTCCGTACTTCAAGCCGGATTTCGGCTCACCATTCAACCAAGCTACTTACACTTTTAATGTGCTTCGTGCAGATGAATAGCTGAAACCTCTCAAAACTGCCTTTACAGAAAAAAGCCGCAATTCTCTGACTCTAATAGAGCCTCTCCGAGCCGGAATGCACTGCATTCCGGCTCTTTTTTACATGCGAACAAAACAGCTAAAAAATCTATAAAATAAAGACTTTTAGCAAGTTTCACATATTTTATGACACATCTATCTCTTTTTTTAACAAAAATTTAAGTTCAAAAATTTGCAGGCCAAAACAAAACACGCCTACCTTTGTCCTAGACATGGCACTCCATGCGACCTTCCACCCAAGGCAAGCTGAAAGAAAGCCGCATACATCAAAAAGCGCTTTCCACAGGCCCCAAAGGAAGAGCAATCCGGTAACGGCTTTTCAGTATTTGCCGAAAGGCCTAAAAACAGGAACCATGAAAACTCTATCCCCCATTAGCTACTTCAAACAGCTGTGCTTTTCAGCTCTAATTCTCCTCTGCACAAAGTCAAGCCTCTTTCAGCCTTTCCTTTATGCCTCCTGTGGCAACTGATTCCCTTTCGAAACTTCGGTTAAGTCGTTTTGGCCCTCGCCTTTACACTCCAGCCTCTTCGGGCAGGTCTCATCACCTCTTGACATAGAGGTGAAGCTACAAGACGCTTAGCTCTACCCGGCTCAAGACCTCCGATTTCCGGACTTGAAGCCCTTGCTATGGCATGCCTTACCGCATCCATACATTCTCCTTATTTGTACAAACAAAAACCAAAAAATCATGAAACTCCCGAACCATCTTTTCCTCAGTCTGATTTTTTTGTGTTGGATCACGCTAAGCCCGATCCAAGCCAGAAAACCCAATGGCCATGCAGAAAGCGGGCTACCCTTAGATCCACCTCTTGCAGCTTTCACTGCCAGCGATACTGAAGGTTGCACCCCCTTCACCGTACAATTCAACGACCAGTCATCCAACAACCCCACCAGTTGGAGTTGGACCTTTGAAGGAGGCAGTCCGAGTACTTCCACCCAGCAAAACCCCACCGTCGTGTACCTCAACCCAGGCGTATACAGCGTTACGCTCACAGTCTCCAATGCCTCGGGTAGCGACACTCTGGTTCAGCAAAACTATATCTCCGCACTTGGCCCGCCTGTAGCCGCTTTTGATGCCAGCACCAACCTGGACTCCCTCTTTTTGACCAACAATTCCACGGATGCCGACAGTTACCTTTGGAATTTCGGCGATGGCAACATCGATACCTCCCCCAATCCTCTGCCCCATATCTATACCCAAGACGGAACCTACACCGTTTCTCTTACCGCTACCAATGCTTGTGGAAGCAACACGACATCTACACAAATCACCATCATCACACCACCAACGGCCGCTTTCATGGCCAACCCCTCTGAGGGCTGTGTCCCGCTCAACGTACAATTCATCGACCAGTCCTCCAGCAACAGCTCGAATTGGGATTGGACTTTCGAAGGAGGAAGCCCTGCCAGCTCCAACGAACAAAACCCCATTGTCAACTATCTCAACCCCGGCACCTACGGCGTCACCCTCACCGTTTCCAATGCAGCAGGCAGCCACACGCTTGTTCAGGAGACCTACATCGTCGTCAGCATAAACCCCACCGCTGATTTTGAAACCACGATCAACCTGGATACACTCTTCCTTTCCAACAACTCCTCCAACGCCAGCTCTTACCTTTGGGACTTCGGCGATGGTACCACAGACACCTCAGCCAACCCACCTCCACACATCTACACCCAAGACGGAGCTTACACCGTAACCCTTACGGCCATCAATTCGTGCAGCAACCATACCATCTCCTTCCCCATAACCATCGCTACCCCTCCAACAGCCGGATTCTTTGCCATACCTACCGAAGGCTGTGTACCGCTCATCGTCCAATTCGTCGATGAATCTTCAGACAATGCCATGAACTGGAGTTGGACTTTTGAAGGGGGTGAACCAGCCACTTCTGATGAAAAGACCCCCCTCGTAACCTACCTCAATCCCGGAACTTATGGCGTTACCCTTGTTACGTCCAACAGTGTAGGTAGCGACACCCTCATCCAGGAGACTTACATCCATGCCTCGGACATTCCTACGGCATCCTTCGATACCACCATCATCCTTGACATCCTTTTTCTGACCAACAACTCCACCAATGCCGACACCTATCTTTGGATTTTCGGCGACGGCGATACCGACACCTCGACCAACCCCATAGCACATATCTATGCACAAGACGGCATTTACACCCTAATACTCATTGCCACCAACATTTGCGGAAGCGATACCGCTTCCATACCCATCACCATTGCCACACCACCTTCAGCTTATTTTGTAGCCGATCCCACCGAGGGCTGTGTGCCCTTTCAAGTGCAATTCTCCGATCTATCCTCCGAAAATACGACTTCTTGGAATTGGACTTTTGAAGGAGGAGAACCAGCTACTTCTACCGAACAAAACCCCTTGGTAAGCTACCTCAGCCCCGGCATCTACGGCGTTACTCTCACGGTTTCTAACAGCACAGGCAGCAACACCTACATGCAGGAGGCATACATTACGGCATTGGACATTCCCACCGCAAGCTTTGATGCCAGCATCAACCTGGATACTATCTTCCTGAACGACAACTCCACCAATGCCAACAGCTATCTCTGGATTTTCGGCGACGGCAACACCGATTCCACCGCCAATCCGGGCATCCACGTCTATGAACAAGACGGAACTTACACCGTATTGCTCATCACCACCAACTCCTGCGGAAGCGATACGGCTTCTACACAAATCACCATCGCCACACCGCCCACAGCCCAGTTCGCCGCCGATCCCGCCGAGGGCTGCGTGCCCTTCCAGGTGCAGTTCTCCGATCTGTCCTCAGAAAACACCACCTCCTGGAGCTGGACTTTTGAGGGCGGAGAACCCGCTACCTCCACCGAACCCAACCCCCTGGTGTCCTACCTCCAGCCCGGCACCTATGGCGTCACCCTCGTCGCCTCCAACAGCACGGGCAGCGATACCCTCGTTCAGCAAACCCTCATCACGGCAGATGCCTTTCCCTCTGTTGATTTCACCTTCGTCATCAACGGCACCATGGTCAGTTTCACCTCCAACGTTTCCAACGCAAACACCCTGGTTTGGAGCTTTGGCGATGGCGACACCACCACCGAAGCAAATCCTGATCACAATTACGTCGAGGGCCAAACCTATCTGGTCCAGCTCACCGCGGAAAACGACTGTGGTCAAATAAGTGTAGAACAAGAGATATACATCCCTTTTCAAGGGCCAACAGCCCTATTCGAAAGCGATGTGCAGAGCGGATGCCCTCCTCTCGAAGTGCAATTCTCCAACCTCTCCTCCGAAAACACCGACAGCATAGTGTGGCATTTCCCGGGAGGAGAACCGGAATACAGCAACTTGGAAAATCCCACGGTGAGCTACAATCAGGCCGGAAGCTATGAGGTTACGCTTATCGCCTTTAATGACTATGGCAGCGACACCTTAACCCTACCTGCTTACATCACCGCCCTGGATGTCCCCCAAGTCAATTTTGATTACGTAGCAACCGGTGCCATCATCAACTTCCAAAATACCAGCCTGGATGCCGACAGCTACCTTTGGAACTTTGGCAACGGAGACAGCTCAACCGAAGTGAACCCCACCTACACCTATGACCAAATCGGCACCTACACCGTTACCCTCACAGCCAGCAACAGCTGTGGCGAAAACAGCATCAGCATAGAGCTTGATGTTCAGGCACAACTGCCCTTTGCCCTGTTTGAAGCTGACATCACTACAGCCTGTGCTCCTTTTCAGGTGCAATTCACAGACCTTTCACAAGAATACCCTACCGCCTGGGAATGGACTTTTGAAGGTGGCACACCGGCTACCTCTACCGAGCAAAACCCGATAGTTACCTATAACACACCCGGCACATACTCCGTTACGCTCTTCGTCAGCAATCCTGCCGGCAGCAACATGCTGGTGCAAAACGGGTACATTCACGTCCTGGGCACGCCTTCGGCCGACTTCACTTATGTTCAAAACGACCTTACCTTGGAATTTGAAAGCACCAACCTGGGTGCGGACACCTACTTCTGGGATTTCGGCGACGGACAGAGCAGCAATCTCATGAATCCCACCCACACCTATGCCGGCGGAGGCAGCTACACCGTTACCCTCACTGTCGGCAACAGCTGTGGACAGGCCTCCTCCAGCCAAACCATCCTGCTCACCACGGCCACCTCAGACCCGGCCTTCACCACAGACTGGCTCCTCTATCCCAACCCCAACGACGGCCGTTTTGTCCTGGAATACTCAGGAGAGCTGCTGCCCTTTGATTTACAGGTCTTCAACTTGCAAGGACGCGAACTCACCGCCTTTCGGCAAATGCAGGCCGGTGCAGGAACAGCTGCACACTTCCAGCTCCATGCCCTACCTTCGGGAACTTACCTGCTAAAACTCACAGCCGAAAACAAAACGGCTTACTTCAAGATGGTGGTGGAGTAGTTTTCATGAACCGGTTGGCCTCAAAAAACAGCTTGCTGTTTTTACTGAGGTCAGCCGGACTTTCGGAACCCACTTCCCCAACCCAAAACTCCGGTTGACCTGCATTTTACGCCCAAAGCAAAATGGTTGGGGGGCTCAGCTCATCAACGAGCAAGAGATAAGGGGGGTTGGGAGGCTGAGGCCTCTCAAACCTTTTCTTCATGGGAATAGCTTTCAAACCGAAAAGATTTAAGGCAGTTTGTTTTTTCAACCAACAAAATGCACGTGAAAAAATGGTTTGAACATACAAAGAGCCAGGGATGTGATACAGCTCAAGGAGGATTATGCGGATAGGCCTATCTTTGCGAGATGAAGGAGCAGAAGCTCGTACAGGTTGAAATAAATCTACCCCATGATGAATGGGCATTTTGGCAGACAAAAGCGGCCATGACTGCCGGCTATTCCCCGGCAGAGGTAAAAGCTTTCAAACTCTTGCGTCGCTCCATAGATGCCCGCAAGCGTCCGCCCGTATATCGTTTGCGCGTGGCCCTGGATTTGGGTTCGGGCTTTGAACCCGAGCCCGTTTTTTCGAGTGCTTTCAAGCAGGTTCACGAAGCTGAGGAAGTCATTGTAATCGGTGCCGGACCGGCCGGTTATTTTGCCGCTTTGGAGCTGCTCGAACTCGGTTTTAAACCCATTGTATTTGATCGGGGCAAAGATGTGCGCTCCCGCAGACGCGATTTGCGTGCCATTCAGCAATTCGGTCAGGTCAATCCCGATTCCAATTACTGCTTTGGCGAAGGAGGAGCAGGCACTTATTCCGACGGCAAGCTCTACACCCGCTCTCACAAGCGCGGGAATGTGTACAAAGCACTGAAGTTGTTGGTGGAACACGGTGCTCCTTCCGACATTTTGGTCGATGCTCACCCTCACATCGGCTCCAACCGCCTGCCCCGCGTCGTGGCCAATATACGAGAAACGCTTGTGCAGCACGGAGCCGAAATTCACTTTCAATCTCGTGTTACGGCATTGATTGCAGAGAAGGGTAAGCTTCAAGGCATACGCCTGCAGTACGGAAGGGAGCATTTGGCGAAAGCCGTCATACTCGCCACCGGTCATTCGGCCACAGATATCTATCAGATGCTTCATCAAATGGGTTTACAGCTCGAACTCAAGCCCTTTGCCATAGGCGTGCGCATCGAGCACCCGCAAAGCCTAATCGACCGAATTCAATACGGCTATGCCAAACGCCCCGACACCCTGCCTGCCGCCAGCTATCGCCTGAGTTATCAGGTGGAAGAGCGCGGCGTTTTTTCCTTTTGCATGTGCCCGGGAGGGCTTATCGTCCCCGCAGCCACAGCCCCCGGAGAAATCGTGTTGAACGGTATGTCCATGTCGCGCAGGGATTCGCCCTTCGCCAATGCAGGCATAGTCGTAGCCGTAGATGAGCGAGATTTTAAGCCTTTTGCCAAGCGGGGAATCTTTGCCGGCCTTGCCTTCCGGCAAATGATAGAACAGTCCTTATTCAAGTATGGTGACGGCAGTCAAAAAGCACCTACCCAGAGGTTAAAAGACTTTCTGAATGCCCGCCTTTCGGCAAATCCGGGGCCAAGCTCTTACATTCCCGGGCTTTATGCTGCACCTCTACACGAATTGTTACCTTCTGAGTTAACTCGTCGCTTGCAAAGAGGTTTGCAGAACTTCAGCCGAAAGATGCCGGGTTTCTTGGCTGAAGAAGCTCAGCTCATGGCTCCGGAAAGTCGTACCAGTGCACCTCTTCGCATCCCGCGCGACTCCAAGAGTTTCATGCACCCGCAGTTAGAAGGTTTGTTCCCCTGTGGTGAAGGTGCCGGTTATGCCGGTGGCATCATATCGGCTGCCATGGACGGGCAGGGCGTTGCGCGGAAGGTAGCCGACTTTTTAGGACAAAAGGTCACAGTGGCAAAAAACCAATGAAAAAACGCCGACAAAGCGTACCTTTGTTTTCTCAAGCAAACGGGTAAAGAGCGATAAAAGCTTGTAAGGACAAAAGGCTGGTTGTAGCATTTCTTCCGGGCGCCGAGTCCGCACAAGAGTATTTCACATGCAAAAACAGATCCTCATCACACAGGCTCTTTCGAAAATGGGCACGGCTCTTGTCCGGCAATTTCGCCAGGAAGGCTGGTACGTTTTCGGTTTGGATACACACGACAATTTTTCTCACGACTGCAATCGCTTTATTCTCTTTGAGCACGACAAGTACGCCTCCGAGGTTTCCTATCGCATCAAGATGAGTTCCATTTTTGAAGAACTCATCCAGCACCTGGATGCCATGATCTTTTTCTTTGAACCTCCGGACATCCTGAATCGAGGGCGATTAGACCTTGAAGATTGGCAGAACGCCCTGGATCAGCACCTCACCACGCCTTTGCTGCTTGCCAAATTATTTGCCGAAAGGCTAAAAAAAAACAAGGGATACCTCCTTTCCGTCATAGACAACACCCCGCCCAAAAGAGCTGATGCTGCTTTGGCGTCTCTGCCCATACGCGATGCCCTCCAGGGCTTCACCCTGGCCATTGCTAAGGATTGGGCACCTCAAGTTTGCGCCAATGTCCTTACCTATCAATGGATCAGCGAAAAAAACACCCGACCAAAGCCGGAAGAGTTGGCTACCCTAGCCCATTTTCTGTGTTCCGGCCAAAGTCGCCTCAGTGGAAAAATTTTGTGAGCAAAAGGCGAGCAACCACTACATCAGTGCAAAGCCCCTTTCCTCCAAAGCAGGGGGCCAATGCGACATTAGCGCTCCAAAAGCGGCAAACCGGCATGCAATATTTCCCTATTTTTGCATGGCCATATCCTGAAAACAGCTCTGCCAAGGGCAACAAAAATATTTGATATGATTCGCGCCATCATCATAGAAGACGAACCCAGAGGACGCAACAACCTCAAAAATCTCCTTGCCAAATACTGCCCTGAAGTGGAAGTTATCGGGGAGGCTCCCAGCCTGCGCGAAAGCCGTAAACTGCTCAGCAATGCCGAGCTAAAACCCGACCTGGCCTTTCTCGACATCAGCCTGGAAGACGGCTTGGTTTTCCAACTCCTCAACGACTTGGGAACTGTAGATTTTGAAATCATTTTCGTTACGGCTTATGACAAATTCGCTATCAAAGCCTGCGAATACAGCTCCATCGGATACATCCTCAAACCCATAGATCCCGATGCCCTTATAGCTGCCGTCAAACGCGCCTTACCCAAAAGGCAAGCCCGCATGGACAGTCGCCTGCAGCTCTTCAACCAGATGTACAACAACCCCAATGTGTTCGAAAAACTCAGCATTTCGGCCATAGACGGCATCTATTTCGTCAACATTCGAGACATTGTGCGCTTCGAAGCCGAAGACAATTACACCCACATCTACCTCAAAAACGGTGACAAGATTACAGCCTCGAAAACCATCAAATCCTATGAGGAGATGCTGCGCGGTGTAAATTTCTACCGCGTCCATAAACGGCACGTCATCAACCTGAACTACATGCGCAAATTCGTCAAAGGTGAAGGTGGTTATCTCATCATGGAAGACGGCATGAAAATCGAGGTATCTCGCCGTAGAAGGCCGGCTTTTATGGAACAAATGCGCAAATTGCAGGAAGAAATCTGAACGCAGGCCCAAGTCGCCTTGCTCCCTACACCCTTGATGATAAAGCCATATCGAGGCTTTCGCAACTACCTCAATGCCAAAATCCGGCTAAACTGCTTTTTTATACTTCGAGGTGTAAAAAAGCTTGGCTGTTTCCGCAAAAACCACTATCTTTGTCCTTAGGATTGGGAAGACCTTTAAACACATTTCACTAACCAAGCAGCCTAATCTCTATGGGAAAGTCAAAGAAAAAAAAGCTGGAAGATCTCAAAAGGGACATGAAGGAGATCAAAAAGGGCGAGATGAAAAACATCAAGGGTGGTAAGGAGAAAAAAAAGAAGCGTTGGTTCAACATCTCAGGAAACATCTTGCCTCAATAAAAGTAAGCCCCAATTTCTACAGCGACATCTCCACCTACTGACTTCCTTGCCTCAGGGATTGTAGTGATTTTCATTTTTCGATATCCACATGAAAAAACACCTTCTTCAAGCGGGCACGCTCTTGCTTTCCGTCTTGTGCTGCTCCGTGTTGCACGCCCAGTCGATTACACCCAATTCAGACAGCCTATCCATAGCAACTGACATTCGCTTGGTGGAAATCATCGGTGTAGGCGATATGATGCTGGGCACCAATTATCCATCAAAAGTCTATTTGCCGCCGAATGGCGGACGCGAACTGCTGGCCGAAGTAGCCCCCATTTTGGCGAAAGCCGACATCACTTTTGGCAATCTGGAAGGCTGCCTGCTCAACTCGGGAGGCACGGCCAAACGCTGTAAAGACCCCAGCAAATGTTATGCCTTCCGCTCTCCGGAAAATTACGTCAAACACTTCGCAGATGCCGGCTTTGACTTCCTCAGCATAGCCAACAACCACTCGGGAGACTTTGGCCCTGCCGGACGCAGGCGCACCAAAGAATTACTGCGCAAAAACGGCATAGCCTTTGCAGGCTTGGCCGGAACCGACGAATACGCCATCCTTGAAAAGGATTCCTTGCGCTATGGTTTTGCAGCCTTCGCACCCAACAGTGGCACCTGCGACCTGCGCAAACTTGCCGAAGTTAAACGCATCGTCTCTGAATTGGCCGCCCGTTGTGACATCGTCATCGTTTCCTTCCACGGCGGCGCCGAAGGAGTCAAACACCAACACATCCCTCACCAGACGGAATACTACTACGGAGAAAACCGCGGTAATGTCGTTGCTTTTGCTCATACAGCCATTGATGCAGGAGCTGACGTCGTCTTCGGGCACGGCCCGCACGTTACCCGGGCTGTTGAGCTGTACAAAGACCGCTTCATCGCCTATAGCCTGGGAAACTTTTGCACCTATGGACGCTTTAACCTGCGCGGAGAAGCCGGTATTGCCCCACTCATGAAAGTCTATACAGACGAACAAGGGCAATTTATCCGCGCCGAAATTGTACCTGTCTATCAAACCAAGACAACAGGGCCGCGCATAGACCCCCAAAAGCGGGTCATTGAAAGTATTCGGCGGCTAACCTCTACGGATTTCCCCAACACCCCCCTGGAAATAACAGAAGAAGGCACCATAGTAAAAAGAAAAAAATAATTGCCCCTTTTGTCGTTTAGCCTTCAAAAAGGTTCTCGCAAAAAGCCTACCTTAGCTAAGGCTAAGGCTATACCTTTGCCCTTGGCTGCAACACGCCCGAGCTGAAGAAACTCGAGTGGCTAACAAAAACACTATCAGGAACTTGACCTCTCTTTTCTTCTCACTCAAGTGCATCTGTTGGAATAAAAAAACATCAATCGGCATGAAAAAACAAATCCCCCTTCTCTTGCTGTGCATGCTTCTGGGCTTCTCCAAAAGCAAAGCCCAACAAACTCCAGTAGAAGCTCAATTGCTCTTCCACTGGCAAGACGACAATCTACCTGTCAACGGTTGGCTCCACAGTCGCTACAACGAAGTATGGGGTTTTGTGCAAGACGGACGCGAATACGCTGTCATCGGCTCTACCAACGGCACCCACATCTTCGATGTAACCCAGCCCGAAGAAGCTTATCTGGCAGCTTACATCCCGGGTAAATTCCAAGGTTCGGCCCTGGTGCATCGCGACTACCACGACTACAACGGTTATCTCTATGCCGTTTCGGACGAGGGCAGCAGCAGCCTGCAAATCATCGACCTCAGCGGCTTACCCGATCATGCCGATGTCGTTTACGATTCCGACAACCTGCTGGTTCGAGCTCACAACATCTTCATCGATTCAGCTACAGCCAAGCTCTACGCCTTGGGAACCACCAACAGTTTTTCGCTTTTTTCCGTTTGTGTCTATTCTCTGGACGACCCGACTAATCCCTTCTTCCTGAGCTGCTTTCCCAATGCCGGCACCTCCATACCCTATGTCCACGATGCCTTCATCCGCAACGATACCGCCTGGCTCAACTGCGGCAGCAATGGCCTCTATGTGGTAGATTTCAGTAACCCCCAAAGCCCAAACATCCTGGGCACCATGGACGGCTACCCGCAAGAAGGTTACAACCACTCGGGCTGGATGCACGAAACCCTCCCCTATTACTACATGGCTGACGAAACCCTGGGCTCCGACCTCAAAGTCGTAGATGTCAGCGATTTCAACGATATGCACGTAGTCCACACTTTCAACAGTGAACCCTCAGATGGGGGCTTGGTCATTCCTCACAACCTCATCGTACGGGGAAACCACTTGTATGTCTCCTACTATTTTGAAGGCTTGCAGGTTTACGACATCAGCGATCCTGTCAATCCGCAACGCATCATGTACTACGACACCTATCCCGATGAAGTCAATGGCAACCAGGTTTTTTACCAAGGAGCCTGGGGCGTATATCCTTTTCTACCTTCCGGCCACATTCTGCTTTCCGATCTCAACAACGGCCTTTTTGTCTTTAATTCGGTAGAAGAAACCACTACCGGCAACCGAGAAGTGGAAAGCAGAGCGTTTCAGACTTATCGAGTCTTCCCCAATCCTGCTACCGACCGAATTTCCCTACAGCTTCAACTCGCTCCGGACTTCAACGGCAGGGCAAGCCTAAGCCTTTACAACGCAACAGGTCAAAGGATTCAATCTTTGGGTTCCTGTGAAATCCGTCACGGCAGCTATGAAGGTTCTTTCCGGCTTTCGCCAAATACAGGGTCGGGCTTGTACTTTCTAAAGATACAACTCGACAACGGCCTATTTGAGCTAAAGCCCGTTTCCATCCTCCGATAAAGAGACAACCTAAACCGTTGCCATAGGCATTTCTCGTTTCAACCACTGAGCATTGACGGCGACCACGACTGTGCTAAGGCTCATCAAAACAGCCCCGACAGCCGGGCTAAGGACAAAGCCCCAGCTGTACAATACGCCAGCAGCCAGTGGAATAGCCAAAGCGTTGTAGGCTGTGGCCCAAACCAGGTTTTGAATCATCTTCCTGTAGGTAGCCTTACCGAAAAGAATCAGTTTGGCGATGTCTTGGGGGTTGCTGTTAACCAAAACAATATCTGCTGTTTCAGCGGCGACATCCGTGCCCGAACCGACGGCAATGCCCACATCGGCTTGTGCTAAAGCAGGGGCATCATTGACACCGTCGCCCGTCATAGCGACAAATTCACCTTTGCTCTGTAAGTCTTTGACAATTTCCACTTTTTGGTGGGGCAGCACTTCCGCATAGTAGCCATCCAGACCAAGCTCATCGCTTACCGCCCGAGCTACCCGTTCATTATCACCTGTCGCCATGTAAACCTTAATGCCATTCTCCTTAAAAATCCGAATGGCATTAAAAGATTCCGGCCTGATCTCATCAGCCAAAGCCACAAATCCAACCAAAGAATCATCCAGCAAAACAAAAACCACTGTTTCCGCAGCATCGCTAAAAGCTTCTTTGGGCACAACAAGATCCACATCCTTTAAATAGGCCGGACTGACCACCTTGACTTCCTTGCTTTCGACTACAGCCTGCACTCCCTTCCCCGTTATAGCAGTAAAACCCTCCGTGGCAGGAAGCTCCAGATGCAAATCCTTAGCCTTGCGAACGATACCCGTTGCAATAGGGTGCTCCGAATTTTGCTCCAAAGCAGCTGCAAGACGCAAAACCTCTTTATCGGAAAGATCCTTTGTCAGGGAAGCATAGCGTTTTACGCCAAACTCTCCCTGGGTCAATGTACCCGTTTTGTCGAAAACCAGGGTTGATATTTTTCTGGATTCCTCGAAGGCCGTTCTGTTTCTAATGAGCAAACCGTTTTGAGCACTCACTGCCGTAGAAATAGCAACCACCAGAGGTATGGCCAGACCCAAAGCATGCGGACACGAGATGACCATAACCGTAACCATGCGTTCCAAGGCGAAGACAAAATCATAGCCCAACAACAACCAAACAATTAGTGTGACAACGCCCACACCTATTGCCAGGTAAGTGAGCCATTTGGCTGCCCGATCAGACAGGTTTTGCATTTTGGACTTGGTCTTTTGCGCTTCTTCAACCAGGCGAATTACCTTGCTCAAATAGCTGTCTTTGCCCGTGTGCAAAACCTTAATTTTGAGAGATCCGTTTCCATTCACCGCCCCACCAATGACCTGCTCTCCTACCCCTCTTTTAACGGGCTTGGACTCTCCGGTCAACATGGACTCATTCAGATAGCTCTCTCCCTCAAGGATGATTCCGTCGGCCGGAATTTTTTCTCCGGGCTTCACCAAAAGCACATCGCCCGCAGCCACTTCTTCCAGCTTAACTTCGATCAATTGATCGCCCACGAGCTTGTGTGCCTCTGCCGGCATCATACTCACCAACAACTGCAAAGCCTTGGAAGCCCCCAACACGGATTTCATCTCAATCCAATGCCCCAGAAGCATGATGACGATCAAAGTGGCCAGTTCCCAATAAAAGCTCTTCCCCGGCAGACCGAAAGTGGTTGCTACCGAATAAAAATAAGCCACGGAAATGGCTAAAGCTATAAGCGTCATCATTCCGGGCGACTTTTTCTTCAGCTCATTCCGAAATCCTTTGAGGAAAGGCCAGCCTCCATAAAAATAAACCAAACTGGACAGCCCGAAGAGAAGATATGGGCTTCCGCCAAAATTCCAATCCACCCCTATCCAGCCCTGTATCATGGGAGAAAGCGCTAAAATAGGCCCTGTCAAAATTAAGGATACCCAAAACCTCCTTTTAAAATCTTCAATCATCATGCGATGATGATCGTGCCCCTGATGGCCATGTGTGGGGTTCTTTCCCGCTTTATGATGATGTGCCGAATGATTTTTGTGGTCCATTCTTACATGTTTTTGTGTCCAAATCCAGCTGATTTGGATATTCTTAAAAGCTGTAAGCAAGCCAAGAACGCAAGATCCTACAAGTTCGCACGACTCAAATCTCTTGCTTACAGGAATAGATTGTGATAACAAAGCTGTTTTGTCAGCAAGAAAAGTACAACCCAGCGTTTTGCCTTGAGCATAAGGGGGGTGCTGCAGCACCCCCCAAGTCCTCAATGCTGATGACCGTGTCCGTCCTCACTCTCCATCATCCCATCCTGTTGCATCTCTCCCATTCCCATATCCATTCCTTTTTCCTTCATCATCTGCATACAAGACTTCATGCACTCTTCACTCATCATACCCTCCTGATGCATCATCTGCATCATGTGCCCCATCATTTTACCATCCTTCATCATTTCACTCATCATGCCATGCATCATTTCAGGCTTTTGCTGCATCATCTGCATCACCTTTTGAGCATTCATCATTCCTCCCTGCATGCCGCCTTGTTCCATCATCATGGATTTGGCATGCTCATTCTTCATGGCCAGCTGCATGAAATCCATCATTAGATTGTGATCACCAGCAATTTTCTCAAAGAGCTGTTGACGAAGGTCTTCATTTTGCAATACCTGATCGGCATTGACAGAGGTGTTGCAGGCCGCAAATAAAGTCAAAAAGGCAAGGGCCAAAAACGGGAAAAAAAGTTTCATCTTCATGATTAAAAATTTTAATTGTTAAAAAAGACTAGACACGGATTCTCTCAAGAAAGAAGCAGAAAACAGCAACTCAAACAAGGTGCATGTGCGTATTCATCACTTCTCTACCTGAGAGCAGTTACCATGGAAAGGTTTCAGCTTGTGAAACACGAGATTGGACAATTTCCAAGCTCGAAACAGGTTTTAAGTTATCCGAAATGCCGGACCATCTCATAGATGCCGCCACGGGATATCGGGCAACTCTTGCTACCTGAATGCGATACCATTTGCCGAAAGGCAGAAAGAAGGGCGCTTATCTAAAACAAGAAAGCTTGTACAAGGACAGGGATGTCCCTTAGAATGGGAGGGGAAAAATAAATGACAAGGGCGCGTTGCTTCTCAAAGAAGACCGGCAAAATGCGCTGATACAAATTTGGAAGGGGAGCAAAAACGGGCAAGGGCAAAGCCTTATTTACCTCTTCGGATTCCAAGGCTTTAATGACTTTATCCTGCCGGTCTTGCAAGAGCAAGACCTTGTCTTTACAACAGGCTTTTTCATCTGCCGAACAGCTCTGATCACAAGTTCGCTTTTGCCCATCAGGGGCTAACTGACTGTGGTGCTCCAGTTTACAGCCATGAGGTACTGCTTGCTGTTCATTGCAGTGATTGGCCTGCCCAAAAAGAGCAACAGACACCGCCTTTCCCTGGCAATAATGAACATGCACGGCAAAACCCATAGAGGTCAGCCCCACTGTCAAAGCCAGAAGCACAGCTACAAAGCGGAAGGTGGTGCGAATGAATTTCACCAAGCAGAATATTTACCGAAAAACTGACGTAAACACATCAATAAAACGCATGAAAAAGCTTTTGGTTTTGCATTTTCAAACCAAAACAGCTTGCTTTACTTTAAGCGGAACCCAAGCACCAAAAATTTGAGCTTGCCGGCCTTAAAGCGACCGGCAAGCTCAACGCACTGATTTGCAGTGGCAGTTTCTAGTACTTTACGACCTTAAACATCTCCGTTTTTCCTCGGGAGCTGACTTGAAACATATAGACTCCTGCAGGATAGGGATTGAGGTTAAAGCTTTCTTGCCCGCTAACGGTTTTTTTAGAGAGCAACAAAGCTCCGGTCAGTTCGTACAATTTCACTTCGGCTCCGGCCGCTCCTTCCAAGAGGATTTCTCCACTTGTGGGGTTGGGATAAAGAGTCGTATTGGTGCTTTGAACTTCTTCCGCAGCCACGGATTCATCGACGACCACAAACTGCCCCATCATGCCCTTGTCTTCGTGGAAGAGCATGTGGCAGTGATACATGTAAGGGACATCTTCATTGGCAAAATCCTCAAATTTGGTGATGAAACGCACTGTTTCCATAGGTCGAATGAGGATCACATCTTTAAGACCCTGCTCTGAAGCCGGAGGCGGGTTGCCGTTTCGATCCAACACGTAAAACTGCACATCGTGAATGTGAAACGGATGGGCGATGGCCGATTGATTGAAGATGCTCCATATTTCGGTATTGCCCAAAGGTATGACAGCATTGATCACATCCAAATGGAAAGAATTGCCATTGATCAGAAAATCTCCGTTCAACTGATTGGGACCGGGGCTGGCCGGCGTAAAAGTCAGTTCACGGGTAAGATCGGCCTCCGATTCCGGAATGGGTGTCACCTCTACCAAGGCAGTTGGAATTTCCGTAACCGGATTATCGGTTGCTGCTACGACCTGTAAAGCCAGGATGTTAAAATCCGTTCCATTGAGGGGGTTGGGCTCATAGCCGGTCAGGCTCATAAAAGGCATCATTCCCGGGTTTTCAGCCCCATAGACACCGTTGGGCAATTCAGAAGCATAGCTCATGAGAGAAACCGTCTGCCCCTCCATACCCGAAAGGTCGAGCAAAATTTCGGCTCGCTCTCCCGGAGCCATTTGCAGGCGAGTGAGGGCGAGAGGCGCGCTGAGCAGACCTCCATCGGAGGCTATTTGATAAAAAGTCGCGTTGCCGCTCAGACCGATGTTAAAAACCCGCATGGAAGAGCCGTTCAAAAGGCGCAGACGCACCACCTGAGCCGGTACTTCGAGTACAGGGTCTATGGTAGCGTTGACCATGAGAACGTCATCAGCATTGGAGGGCACCACGATTTGCTTGGAAGCGTCAAAGTCTTTGGTTTGAATCACCAGGGGAAAATCGTCTTCTCCATAGGTTCGAGGCAAGTTCAAAGCAGCTTCTTCGTCATCGCGCACGATGATCATACCGGCTATGCCTTTAGAGACGTGCTCATTGGTCTTTTCGTGCAAATGCGGATGGTACCAATAAGTAGCAGCTTTGTCCAAAACCGTAAAAGCCGGAGTCCACACTTCATTGGGTTGGATTACCGTATGGGGCCCTCCATCATTTTCAGGAGCCACATGCATGCCATGCCAGTGGATGGTCGTCGGTTCTCCAAGTTGATTGTCCACCTGAAACTGCACAAAATCTCCTTGATTCAGAATCAGTGTAGGGCCAAGCACATCGCCATTGACGCCCATAGTAGGCGTCGTTATGCCTGAAAAAAACTCAAAGCTGCCATGTTGCAAAGTGAGGTTGATTTGCGTCCCACTCAAGGTCGGAGGAATGAGCAAGGGGTTCTGTGCTGAAAGGGAAAGAAAA
>Ga0256839_1002708_pt1 | contig 19406 bp, 16 predicted proteins | sample 354166metaG_FD_185968 | JGI IMG/M metagenome (GOLD analysis project Ga0256839, IMG submission 185968) | Hydrothermal vent microbial communities from Mid Atlantic Ridge, Atlantic Ocean - 354-166 | ecosystem: Environmental > Aquatic > Marine > Hydrothermal vents | place: Atlantic Ocean: Mid... | reverse complement strand
GGGGTGCCGGGCATGCCTTGCTGCATGTTGCCGCCGCCTTTGCCCATAAGCGCACCAAGCCCTTGGCGCATCAGGCCTTTTTTGCCCATCTTGCCCATTTTCTTCATCACATCGCCCATTTGGCGCTGCATTTTCATCAGCTTGTTCAGCTCCGAAACCTCAAGCCCCGCGCCCTTGGCGATGCGCTTTTTGCGGCTGGCTTGCAGCAATTTCGGGTTGGCGCGCTCGCGCTTGGTCATGGAGTTGATCAGGGCAATCTGGCGTTTCAGGATCTTGTCATCCATGCCCGCCGCATCCATCTGCTTTTTCATTTTGCCCATGCCGGGCATCATGCCCATCACGCCTTCCATGCCGCCCATTTTCATCATCTGTTCGAGCTGGCTTTTGAGGTCGTTCATATTGAACTGCCCCTTCTGGAAGCGCTTCATCATGCGTTCGGCCTGCTCGGCCTCGATGGTTTCCTGCGCTTTTTCCACCAGCCCGACGATATCGCCCATGCCAAGGATTCGCCCGGCGATTCGTTCGGGGTGGAACTCTTCGATGGCGTCCATTTTCTCGCCAAGGCCGACAAATTTGATCGGCTTGCCGGTGATGGCGCGCATGCTCAAAGCCGCGCCGCCGCGCCCGTCGCCATCCATCCGCGTTAGGACAACACCTGTAATGCCAATCTGGCCGTCAAACTGCTCCGCCACATTCACCGCGTCTTGGCCGGTTAATCCGTCCACCACCAAAAGGGTCTCGCGCGGGGTGGCAACATCGCGCACGTCCTGCACTTCGGTCATTAGCGTTTCGTCGATATGCAAGCGGCCCGCGGTGTCGAGCAGATAGACATCATAGCCGCCCAAAGTGGCCTGCTGCTTGGCGCGCTTGGCGATCTGCACGGCGCTCTGGCCGGCCACAATCGGCAATGTATCCACGCCGATTTGTGCGCCGAGCACCTCTAGCTGGTGCTGTGCTGCGGGGCGATAAATGTCAAGCGAGGCCATCAGAACCCGCTTATTTTCTTTTTCTTTCAGCCGCTTGGCCAGCTTGGCTGTGGTGGTGGTTTTACCAGAGCCTTGCAGGCCGACCATAAGGATCGGCGCGGGTGGGTTATCCACCTTCAGGCTGCCCGCCGCCGCATCATCCCCCGCCAATACCGAGATCAGCTCGTCATGCACGATCTTCACAACCTGCTGGCCCGGGGTGATGGATTTCGTAACCGCCTGCCCCTCGGCCTTTTCCTGCACCGCCTTCACAAAGTCCCGCGCCACCGGCAAGGAAACGTCGGCCTCCAGCAGGGCCACGCGCACCTCGCGCAGGGCGGTGGCTACATCGGCTTCCGAGAGCGCACCTTGCTTGGTGAGCTTATCAAAGACGCCGCTTAGGCGGTCGGACAGGTTCTCGAACATGCGGTCCTCCTCAAGGCCCAAAACAAACGACAAACGCACCAGTGGGCGTAACACGCTGACTGGTGGCGATCCTCTAAATGAGGACCGGAAGGGTTCAAGCTTCCGTAAGTTAGGGGCGGTGTAGGGGAAAGCGCCGGAATCGTCAAGAGGGGGGCTTCTAACTTTGGTTTATTCGGGGGTCTCTGGGCTATATGTGCCATAGAGAAGCGGGCATTAATGCTCTAGAAAGGCCGCAACGATATACAACCGGAAACACGATTCGAGCCATGACCGATACACAGACACCCACCATCCCCGTTTGGGACAAATTCATCCGCGCCTTTCACTGGGCGCTGGTGATTGGCGTGAGCACAGCGGCGGTGAGCGGGTTTTTGTTGAGGCCTACATGGATCAACCTCCATATCTGGGCTGGGGTGACGGCGACGGCACTTTTATTGGCCCGGGTGCTATGGGGCATTTGGGGCAGTAAAAACGCGCGGTTTTCGGGCTTTATAAAAGGCCCGCGCGAGGTGCTGGCGCATATGAAAGAGCTGCGGGCGGGCAAGGCGGCGCGGCATCTGGGGCATAACCCATTGGGCGCGCTGATGATTATCGCCCTTCTTGGCACTGTGTTTTTGCTGATGTTGACCGGCATGACCGGCCTTGGCGGGGTCTTTAAAACCGGCCCGTTGGGCTTTGCCTCTACCTTTTCTATCGGGAGCTATACCCTTTCGGTGCATAAAGTTCTGGCCATATTCCTTCTGGTGCTTATCGGCCTTCACATTGCGGGTGCTATTTTCGAAGGGATGCGCACAAAAGAGAATTTGGTGAAATCAATGGTTACGGGTAAAAAGGAATCCCGCGAGGGGGATCATGACCTTGCCGAGGTTCCGGCGCATCCGATATGGGCCACGCTGGCGTTCGGTGTATTAATGGGGGGGCTGGTGTGGCTGTGGCTGTTTTTGTCGGCGCTTCCACCCTTTGGTGTGCCGGCCCCCGTGCCCAACGCAACCTATGCCGACGAGTGCTCGGCCTGCCATATTGCCTATCCGCCCAGCCTGTTGCCCGCCAAAAACTGGGGCAGCCTGATGGTGACACTGGATGACCATTTTGGCGAGGATGCCAGCCTTGGCCAGGCCGCGACAGATGAAATTACCACATGGCTGTTTGAAAACGCCGCAGATTCGGTAGACACCAAACCCGCGCATGTGTTTTCCCGCACCAACCCTGAAGCGCCGCTGGCCATTACCGAAACCCCGTTCTGGAAAAACACCCATCGGAACATTCCCGATTCCGTGTTCACCCGCCCGCCCATTTATGATAATGGCAATTGCGTTGCTTGCCATAGCGATGCCGAATCCGGGGCCTTTTACCCCGCTAATATTTCTATCCCCAAGGAGACGACCCCATGAAGAAAAAACTGATTATCGCCACAGGCGCGGCTATGATGGTTGCCGCCGGCGTTATGGCCAATGCGCAGCGAGATGCCATAGTGGCAGGCCTTGCCGCCGAAGCGGGGGTTTCCAGCTTTAGCGCGGAGGCAGGCCGCGCGCTGTTTTTGAGCCAGAATACCGGCGGCAAAGCGGCGACACCGTCTTGCACCTCGTGCCACACCAACAATCCGCAGGCCCAAGGCCGCACGCGGGTGGGCAAGGTGATCGAGCCTATGGCTGTTTCGGCCAACCCCGAGCGCTATACCGACCCTGAAAAAGTGGCGAAATGGTTCCGTCGCAATTGCACCTCGGTGCTCGGGCGTGAATGCACTGCCGAAGAGAAGGGCAATTTTCTGGCCTTCATGATGAGCCAATAAGGAGCTGAAAAGATGAAAAAACTTATGATCCTCGCGAGCGCAGCGGCCATGACCCTCGCCAGCCTTCCCACCCAGGCGGCCTCGCCGTGGGTTGTGGAAAACACCACAGCACAAGAGGAATGCTCGGCCTGCCATATGGCCTATGCGCCCGGCTTTTTGCCCAAGCGCTCCTGGCAGGCCATTATGAATAACCTGAGCGACCACTTTGGCGAAGATGCCAGCCTCGGTGAAACCGCGCGCAAAGAAATCGAGCTGTATTTCACCGCTGTTGCGCCACGTAGTGTAAACGGCGTAGCGTCCAACGCGACCCCGCTGCGGATCACCGATTTGCGCTGGTTCCGCGGGGAGCATGGCTCGCGCCTGCGCAACCGTGCCGCCAATGACCCGAATATTGGCACCATGTCCAACTGCACCGCCTGCCATCGCGGTGCCGAGCGTGGCTTCTTTGACGACGACTAGGGCAACGCCAGTAAATAAGGCGTGTCCGTCCAGCCGTCCACATTATCGCGGGCGCGGATGGTCACTGCGGTGATCCCTTCGGGGATCACCACCCCCCCGAGCGAGCGGGTAAAGGGCTGCTCGTTTACATGCGGATGCACCAGCACGCGCAGTCCAAGGCTGGTGCCATCGGGGGCCAGCACTTCCCAGCCATCGGCGTAATGCTCCCAGCCGGTGTCATCATGGCGCAGGGTCACGTCAAACCGCCATGTGCCACCGCTTATGTGGGCCTGCACGTTCACGATTTCCACATCACTTGCCAGTGACACGCTGGCCGTGAGGGTTGCAATCAGGGTGATAAGTGTTTTCATAAGAGCCTCCTGCCCCTTTGTGCGCCTATGAAAGCGAGCCGACAAGTGACAATCCCCTTTGATAACAGCTTTGTTAACCTGCCCAGGAGCTTTTACATGCGCCAAGACCCGGTGCCGGTGGCTGCGCCTGACTTGGTGAAGTTCAACCACGCGCTGGCGGCAGAGATCGGCGTTATGGCCGAGGATTTTCCGGTGGAGGTGCTGGCGGGCAATGTGGTGCCTGATGGTGCCATGCCTTTGGCAGCCGCCTATGCAGGCCACCAGTTTGGCGGATTTTCCCCGCAGCTCGGTGATGGCCGCGCCCTGCTGCTCGGCGAGGTGGTGGGGCCCGATGCTGTGCGCCGGGATATCCAGCTCAAAGGCGCAGGCCGCACGTATTTTTCGCGTGGGGGCGATGGGCGGGCGGCCATTGGGCCGGTGCTGCGCGAATACCTCGTGAGCGAGGCCATGCACGCGCTCGGGGTGCCCACCACGCGGGCCTTGGCGGCGGTCACCACCGGAGAGCCGGTGCAGCGGGAAACGCCCCTGCCCGGGGCGGTGCTTACACGGGTTGCCCAGAGCCACCTGCGGGTCGGCAGCTTCCAGTTTCATTATGCACGCCAAGATAAAGCGGCGCTTGAAACGCTGGCGGAATATGCCCGCGCGCGGCACTTCCCCGAGGCCAAAGGCCCGTTAGGCCTGCTTGATTCGGTGGTTGAAGCCCAAGCCAAACTGGTGGCCAAATGGATGGGGCTGGGCTTTATCCACGGGGTGATGAACACCGATAATTCGTCCATATCAGGCGAGACCATTGACTATGGCCCCTGCGCCTTCATGGATGAATACCACCCCGAAACCGTGTTCAGCTCAATAGACCGCAAGGGCCGTTATGCCTATGCCAACCAGCCCAAAATCGCGCTGTGGAACCTTTCTCAACTGGCGCAAACGCTGGTGCCTTTGGTGGGGAACGTGGAGCTTCTAGAAGCCAGCCTCAACCGCTTTGATGATATCTACGCCGCCGAATTCACCCGCATTTTCACCGCCAAGCTGGGGCTGGCCGCGCAGGATGTGGATTTCATTGTCGCAACCCTGAAGATGATGGCCGATGAGGGTGTGGACTTCACCCTGTTCTTTCGGCGGTTGGCCTATGGGCAGGGCATCAGAAACCTGTTTGAAAACCCCGCAACAGCCGATGAATGGAATGCAAATTGGCAAATACGAAAATCTCCAACTGCCGATATGAAAGCCGTGAACCCTGTTTTCATCCCGCGCAACCACCGCATTGAGGCCGCCCTAAGCGCCGCCGAACAGGGCGATTTTGCCCCGTTTGAGGCACTGCACGCCATATTGGCACATCCATTTGAAGAGCAGCCCGCTCACAGCGACTATGAAAACCCGCCGACCGATGACGAGCGGGTGCTGGCCACTTTTTGCGGCACCTGAGCGCGGATTATGGCTCTATGGTGCAGGCAGGGCTACTGTATAGCGCCATCAGCGGGTCCATTTCTGCGCTGCTATCATAGGTGATCTGCATGCCGGGGAACATATCAAAATAGGGGGTTGCTTCGCCCAGTTTGCGGAAATAGGAGGATATTTCCGGCAGGGAGTCCTGAGGAATATCACACCGTATTGCCGAGGCACCAATTGCGGCGAATTGAGCCATACAGCCGCCGTCGCTTTCGCCCTCGACACTGCGCGCCATGGTTTGCCCGATCGCGGGCACCAGATAATCTTGCGCAAATGGCATGCAGGTTTCCAGCGCATCGGCAAAACTGGCCAGCTCCTTCTTAACGCGAAACCCCGAAAACGCGCCAATATAATAGAAAAAGCCGAGTATCAAAAGCGCCAAAATAATGGGCAGCCCAATCAAAATGCGTTTTTTGCGAGTCATCATGCGCCCCTGAGCAATGGACCGCCATAATACACAAAATATCGCAAACTGTCCATTCTGCACGCCCCGTAAGGCTAAGGATGCCAAATCCCCCTTCCCTTCCAACGCCCGAAAGGCTAAGCACCCCTTGCTTAACCCCCAATTGGAGAGATCACATGGGTTACCGAATCGTTGTTGTTGGCGCCACCGGAAATGTGGGCCGCGAAATGCTGAATATTCTGGACGAGCGGGAATTCCCGATTGACGAGATTGCCGTGCTGGCAAGCCGTCGCTCGCTGGGCACCGAATGCTCTTTTGGCGAGCGCACGCTTAAAACCGACGATCTGGACACCTTTGATTTCACCGGCTGGGATATGGCGCTGTTTGCCATTGGCTCGGAGGCCACGGCCAAGTATGCGCCGATCGCGGCGGCGGCGGGCTGTGTGGTGATCGATAATTCGTCGCTCTACCGCTACCACCCCGATATTCCGCTGATCGTGCCCGAGGTGAACCCTGAAGACATTGGCATGTATAAAAACAAAAACATCATCGCCAACCCCAATTGCTCCACCGCGCAAATGGTGGTGGCGCTCAAGCCCTTGCACGACCGCGCCACCATCAAGCGGGTGGTGGTGAGCACCTACCAGTCGGTTTCGGGCGGCGGCAAAGAGGCGATGGACGAGCTTTGGATGCAAACTAAAGGCATGTATGTGCCAGGCCAAGAGCGTGACGCCAAGGTCTTCACCAAGCAAATCGCCTTTAACGTGATTCCACATATTGATGTGTTTATGGATAGCGGTGACACCAAAGAAGAGTGGAAGATGGTTGCCGAGACCAAAAAGATCGTCGACCCTGCGATCAAGGTCACGGCCACCTGCGTGCGGGTGCCGGTGTTTGTGGGCCACTCCGAGGCGGTGAACATTGAGTTTGAAGAGTTCCTCGACGAAGACGAAGCGCGGGACATCCTGCGTGAGGCTCCGGGGATTCTGGTGGTCGATAAGCGCGAAGATGGCGGCTATACCACGCCGGTGGAATGCGTGGGCGAATACGCGACCTTTATCAGCCGCATCCGGCAGGATACCACCATTGAAAACGGCCTGAACCTGTGGTGCGTGTCTGATAACCTGCGCAAAGGCGCGGCCTTGAACGCCGTGCAAATCGCCGAGTTGCTTGGGCGGCGGGTGCTGAAAAAGGGCTGATTCGTTTATTTGATGATTTTTATGCCCAGCGCGCGGGGGATGAGCCGAGATCGACAGCCCCGCTTTCCCAATGCATCGGGCAACCCTCAATGTGAAGGGCCGGTTTCAAGCGATGGGCTGGCCCCCAAGGGGTGGGTTCGATATCGGGGCTATAGTCAGCGCTCACAGGCGCGTGGGCCAGCGCACCAGCCTCCGTTTGCTCATGGCGCATCAACAAAGCCGCCGTGCGCGCCAGCGAGAGCCGCGCATTTTGCACCCCGCCCCCTTGCGCCGCACGGGTTAACACCCTGATCACGGCCGCCGCCATCAGATACCCCGTCGCATGGTCGAGCGCCTGCACAGGCAGTGGTGTTGGTTCTGCCGCCTTGGCCCGGCGCATGCCGCTATCGGCAATCCCGCAGGCCATTTGCACCAGGCTGTCAAACCCTCGCCGCGTGGCCCACGGCCCCGTCCAGCCATAGGCATTTAGCGAGGCCTCAATCAAATCGGGCCTTATTTCCTGCCGTGCTGCCAGCCCGTAACCCAGCCCGCTCAGCGCGCCTTTGCGGTAGCCATGCACCAGAATGTCGGTGTCAGAAAGCAGCGCCTCAAAGGTGGCGCGGTCTTTAGGAAGCGTTAGGTCAAGCCGCGCACAGCGTTTGCCAAGGGTTACGTCGGGAATCACATTTGGCTCTTCCCAGTCTGGCGGGTCAATCCGCAGCACTTGTGCGCCAAAACCCGCCAAGGTGCGGGTGGCAACGGGGCCAGCCAGCACGCGGGTAAGGTCCAGCACCTTGAGGCCATTCAATGGCCGTGCAGGCGTGGCACCCCAGTTTTTGGCGGCAGTATGGCGCGGAGAAACCCAGTCAATCAGCGGTTCTTGCGCCACGGCTTGCCCCTGTGGATGCGCCGCCCAGTCAGCGGCACTGCGCATCATCGTGGCCACCCCGCCCGCTTGGGCAATCGCCGTTTCCAGCTCTTCGGCCCGCCAGCTTTGCGCGGCCTGCGCCACCGCTTTTCGGGTGGGCGCGGCATTGAGCACTGAAAGTGCGACGCGGCGGTGATGGGGCAGATTGGTGTGCAGCCGGATCCAGCCGTTTTTGCATTGATAAAGCCCCGCTACAGCATCCCAAAGTGGTGGCAATTCCCAACCGACGGGGTGAATGGAACACCCATACCAGCGAGATGCCAGCACACGGTTAACCTGCACTTCGGGGGTTTTCGCCAGCCCTTGGGCCGCGCGCAATTCGGCAATGGCCACCCCCACGGCCCCGTAAGCGGCCACGGCCAAATCGGTGACAGCATAGTTTGAGGGCAGCGCGCCTTCGCCTGTAATTTGAATATCAGGCTTTAGCCCTAAATAGGAAAAGACTTCATCCATTCAGTAGCTGTATTCCTGATACACCCGCTTGATATCGCCGCCCCATTCGCAATTATAAAGCCGCTCCAGCTTTTTGGCAGGGGAATATCCACGGCCCAAAATCTCTTGCAAGGCGTTCAAGAAGTGGGTCTCGTCAGGGATAAGCCCGCCCGCGCCCGGCATCGCCCGCGCCTTTAGCCCCGCATGGGAAATGGACACAAGCTCCTTGGCGATATCCAGCACTTCAATGCCGTTAATCCGCGCCTGCAACCCGTCTTTGGCCACGTCGAGCCGCAGTTGCTCGCGCTCATCAGCCGTCCAGCCCTTGGCGATATCCCACGCGGCATCCAGCGAAGATTGGTCATAAAGCAGGCCCACCCAAAAGGCCGGCAGGGCACAAATTTTGCGCCAGGGGCCACCATCGGCCCCGCGCATTTCCAGATATTGCTTGATGCGCGCCTCGGGGAAGGCCGTGGTCAGGTGGTCGGCCCAGTCAGACAGGGTTGGCTTTTCACCGGGTAGGGCAGGTAGCTCGCCCTTGAGGAAATCGCGGAAAGACATGCCAAGGGCGTTAATATATTGCCCATCGCGATAGACAAAATACATCGGCACATCGAGCGCATATTGCACCCACGCCTCAAAGCCAAAGCCGCTTTCAAACACGAAGGGCAACATGCCGGTGCGCGCACGGTCAGTGTCTTGCCAGATACGGGCGCGCCAGCTTTGATAGCCCGTCAGCTTGCCCTCGAAAAACGGTGAATTGGCAAAAAGCGCGGTGGCGAAGGGCTGAAGCGCCAGCCCCACCCGCAGCTTTTGCGCCATATCCGCCTCGGAGGCGAAATCGAGATTCACCTGAATGGTGGTGGTGCGATACATCATTTGCGTGCCGTGGGTGCCAACCTCTCCCATATAGGGTGTCATCAGCTTGTAGCGCCCCTTGGGCATCATCGGCATGTCGTCGGCCGTCCACTCGGGCGCGGCCCCCATGCCGAAAAACTTCATGCCAAGCGCGTCTGAAATGTCCTTCACCTCGCGCAGGTGCACGTTTACCTCGTCGCAGGTCTGGTGGATGCTTTCCAGCGGCGCGCCGGAAAGCTCCAGTTGCCCGCCCGGTTCAAGGCTCACATTCGCACCGTCTTTTTCAAGGCCGATCAGATAGCCCGCCTCCATGACCGGCTGCCAGTTATACTTGTCTCGCAGCCCTTCCAGCAGAGCCTTAATAGAGCGCTTACCCTCATAGGGAATCGGCTTCAGGGTGTCTTTGCAATAACCGAATTTCTCGTGCTCGGTGCCAATGCGCCAGTCTTCTTTGGGCTTGCAGCCTGCGGCCATATATTCGGCCAGTTGGTCATGGTGCTCAATCGGCCCGCCGCCGCTTTGTGGAATCGACATCGGCTCTCCCTTTACTTGATTAGTTCACTCAGATTTAGGTGCGACAGCTTGTCCATGCAAGCCAAAATCGAACATATCACAAATCATTGTGGGCGGATCCAGACGATATGCATCACATTTCGGTCGGCCTTTAGTGCCTTATTGAGCCGCTCAAGGCTAAGCCCCGGCAGGGCGGAAAAGGCGTGCAGCAGGCTATCCGCCCCCTTTGCGTTAAACGGAATGATCAGCGGGGGCTGCTCAGGGGCGTAAAGCACCCAGTTGTAACTTCCTGATTTACTGGGGGAAATTATGATTTTGCTGAGGCCCTCAAGGCTCACATCGCCCCCTAACGTCGGGGCGAAATACACAATACTGCGCTCGCGGACTTCCACAATCCCAGCCGCATCGCCGCTGCGCCGCAGCTTTAGCCGGATGAGCGCAAAGTAAAGCAGCGGGCCGGAAATGAGCGCCAAGACCACGGCCAGCCCGAGGAAAAAATAGCTCGGACGGGTGAGGCCAAGCCACAGCCAATAGGCCGCCAGCGGCAGGCTGAGGGCCAGAAACAGCGGCTCCAGCCAGCGCTTTACCTCTTGCACCGCATCTTCCCTGAAAACACTCACGCGTTGCCTCCAAATAGCACAATCCGGTATGCGCCGATCTCCTCGAATCCAACGGCACGATAGGTTTTCGAGGCGGTTTCCGAAGCTGAAAACAGGATGGCGTTTTTGGCACCCGCTGTAAAGGCTTCGTCTAAATGCGCCGCCACAGCGCGGCGTGCAAAGCCATGCCGGCGCTTGGGGCGCGGTGTATACACGCCGCCTACTTGCACCGCATCGGGCAGGGCCGCGTTAAAACTGGTTTGCGCCACCACCGCGCCTTTATGCACCAAAAGCCGCTGCCGGCCATGGGCAATGGTGCGCTTTGCGGCGGCATATGTTTCCTTGCGGCTTTCACAAGTATCCCGCTCACCCAACACTTCCATACTGTAGGCGTGGTTCCAGCCTGCCAGCATCGGCAGGTCGTCCATTGTGGCGGGGCGCAGAGAAAACCCCTGCATGTCTTGCCGCCTCAGGCCGGCTTTCTTCAGCAAAAACAGCGGCTCGGTTTCGTCCATCTGGGTTGGCGCATCGGTAACGCCAAACCCCTCGATGATCGCCGCCACCATTTCGGGCGCGCCGGTGGTAACACTGGGCGCAAAGCCAGCGGGCAGAGCCGCGCGCATATGAGCCACGATTTTGGCAGGGTTTTGAGTGGCCTGAAGCATAACCGCGCCACCATTGCCAACCCCGCCAATGCCGGTGATATCGCCCTCCTGTCGGATGAAATACCGCATGCCGTAAGGGGCCTCGGTGTTGCCGATGCCAAAATCCCGCAGGTTGCCGCGCATAAACATAGACGTGGCAAAATGCTTGGCGAGATAGGCTTCGATCAGGGCTTCATCGCCGTGCGCGGCTTCGCGGATCATTGCCAGTCACCCAGCGCCATTTGCCAAGCGGTCATGGCTGCCACCGCCGCCGTGTCTGCCCGCAAAATGCGCGGGCCAAGGGTGACGCTCACCACCGCCTCAAGCCCGCGCAAAGCCGCAACCTCGTCAGGTGAAAACCCGCCTTCGGGGCCAATGATGATGGCCCACGGCCCTGCGGCCTCTTTTGCCAGTGCTTTAGCCACCGGCAGCGCGGCGCGGCCTTCGTCGCAAAACATCAGCTTGCGGCCCTTGGGCCAGCTCGCCAGCATGTCTGCCAGCTTAACAGGCGCGGCAACCTCCGGCACATAGGTGGCCCCGCATTGCTCGGCGGCCTCCACCGCATGGGCCTGCATCCGGCCTGTGTTGATGCGCTCGTTGGTATAATCGGTGCGCACGGGTTGCACCTTCTGCACCCCCATCTCCACCGCTTTTTCCACAATAAATGCCGTGCGCGCCTTTTTAACCGGCGCAAACAGCAGCCAAAGGTCGGGCGGAGAGACCTGCGGCCCCACCGCTTCTTTGCACACCAACAACCCGTTGCGCTTGTTGGCTTTGGCCACCTCCGCCCGCCATTCACCGCTTGCGCCGTCAAACACAAGCAGGGTGTCGCCCGGCTTCCGGCGCATCACGCCAAACAGGTAGGTGCTCTGGGCATTGTCCAGCGGCAAAACCCGCCCGGCATTCAGCGGGCCTTGCACATATAGCCGGATATCCGCCACTTATCCCACCGGCTTGAAGGTGCCCGAGGGCGCATCATAAGCCATCAAAACCCCGTCGCCGATAGAGTGCCACAGCCCGTGCAGGCTGAGCTGCCCGCTGGCCACGGCCTCTTGCACAAACGGGAATTCCAGCAGGTTCTCAATGGCCACCACCACCGAGGTGTGTTCCAGTGCCGTAATCCGCTCGGCGTCATCTTCTATGTGCTTTACCCGCTCATAGCCGGGGCGCAGAATATTCATCCAGCGGCCAACGAAGCTCTTTTCATCCGGCGGCACGTCTCCGTGGCAGGTGTCGTGGCAGTGGCGCACACCGCCGCATTGCGAATGGCCCAGCACCACCAAATGCTCGACCTTTAGCGCCGTGACCGCAAATTCGATAGCGGCCGAGGTGCCGTGATGGGCGTTATCATCGGTGTAGGGCGGCACAAGGTTGGCCACATTGCGGTGGATGAAAAACTCGCCGGTTTCCGCCCCGAAAATCGAGGTCACATGCACGCGGCTATCACAGCATGAAATCACCATCACCTTGGGGCTTTGGCCCTCGGCGGCGAGGCGGGCGTGTTTTTCCTGCTTGTCCAGAAATAGGCCCGTTTTCCAGTCCCGATAGCGGGTGACCAGATATGCGGGCAAAGGCGTCACATTATGCATTAGAGGCACTCCTGTTCGTGGCGTCGCCATCCATATGCCCTATTTGCGCAGCCCTGCCAAGCTAGATAATGGTTATATCGTCGAGCAGCAGGTTTGCGTTGCTGATACCGTGAATTTTTAGCACATCCCCCGCGCCGAAATCCAGCTCAACATGGGTGCCGGCATTGCCGTTATTGGCAACGTTAGAGGTGCCGAATGTGGCGATCACCTGTGATACGGTCAGAACCCCGTATGTGCCGAGCCACAGGGCGGAATTAAGCTCGATGGTGTCGATATTATCTTCAAAATCGCTCACACGATCCACGGCCCAGCCCGCTTTGAATACAAAGGTATCCGCGCCGGTGCCGCCAAACAGCTTGTCACGGCCAATGCCGCCCTCGAGCCTGTCATCCCCCGCGCCGCCGTCAAGCTTATCCCTGCCGCCGCCACCGCGCAAAATATCGTTGCCGGCTTCGCCGATCAGCAAATCATGCTTGCGGTTGCCATTCAGAGTGTCATTGCCCGTGCCACCACGGATTATGTCAAGGCCAAAGCCGCCCCGAATCACATCATTGCCGCCGCCGCCCCAGAGCGTGTTATCCGCAGTGTTGCCGGTAATGTCATCATTGCCTGCGCCCGAGATGAATTTCTCGATAATCGTGCCGCGCATGATAATCATGTTGCCAACGCGCCCGCCCACATCCGAAATCGATTCCGGCGTCAGGGTGACGCGCTGGTCGGCAATCACGTTGGAAAAGTTGATCTTGTCGATCCCGCCGTTATCCACAATGGTAAACGCCGTGTCGGGCTGCAAATAGGTGTCATAATAGCCGCCCGCATTTGAGCCGACGCCATAAGTGGTATCGCCCGTGCGCAGGGTTGTGGGCGTGCCATACAGGTCCCATATGGCCAGAATATCGGCCACCATCGGGGTCATGAGCGGCGTGGCCCCGGCCCCGAAATAATCCCAGTTAGCGGCAATGGATGTATTTTCAAAGGGGCTGAAATAAGACATGAGCGTGGCTTGCCATGAATCATTCAAGTAGGTGTTAGCCCCGGTTCCGTCGGTTGCATATAGCCCTGTGCCATCATAATTGCCGGCATGGCCCAATCCCAGAGCATGGCCGATTTCATGCATATAGGTGCTGAACGAGTAATCGCCCAGTGTTGTGCCATAATCCAGCAGCCAATTGGTCGAAATATTTACAAACCCGTCAACAGCTTCGCCTGAAGGGATATACCAGGCGCTGCCGCCATAGGGGTTTGTCTCGAGACCGTTGAAATACTCAATATTGTCGGTAAAAACAATATCGGCACCAACAATATTGGTCACTGAAAAGTTGATCCCGCTGATCATGGTCCAGGCGTCCAGCGCCTTTACCGCCAAAAACCGCCCCGCTGTGGCAACCGTAGACATGTCTATCGTGAGGGTGCCACCGGGCGAAACCGGAAAACTATGGCGGATGCCGCCTGTATCCGCCCAATACCCATTGGTCAGATAGGCCGCTATCGCGTCATTTGTCAGGGTTGGCAAAACCGGCACGAAGGAATCCTTAATAGGTATTAATCAATCATTAAGATATACAATACCGCGTAAGGGTCTGTCGAGAGGGGAGCCTTAAAATGTAAAAAAAGCCCCTTCCGTTGCCGGAAGAGGCCCTTTTTTGCGCGAAACGCCGCTTAAATCGCGCCGTCGATCCAGCTTTTCAGCGCCGCTTTCGGGGCCGCGCCGGTTTTGTTGGCCACCACTTCGCCGCCCTTAAACAGGAACAGCGCCGGAATGCCGCGAATCCCCATTTGTGCCGGAATGTTGGAATTTTCGTCCACATTCAGCTTGGCGATTTTTACCGTGTCGCCATATTCCTCGGAAAGCTCTTCCAGAGCCGGCCCGATCATTTTGCAGGGGCCACACCATTCGGCCCAAAAATCAACCACTACGGGCACGTCAGAATCAAGCACATCGGCCTGAAAGCTGCTATCGGTTACTTTAAATGTTGCCACGATGGGCCTCCTCATATTCAAATTTCGTTATGGCTAATCTAGGTAGCTGATGGCCAATCGTCAAGCACCCGCCGCGCGCTTTAGGGCCGCATCCAGCAGCGGGGCGGGAATGTCCATCAGGGTTTGGCTTGCCGTCCACAGGATAGCGGTTTTGATTTCGCGGTCCGGATAAACCAGCGCCAGCCCCGCGCCATAAGCCGCCATTTGCCGCAAAAATCCTTCCGGAACGGCTTCAGGCATGGCCGGCACTTGCGGGTTGGATTTGAAATCCACCGCCAGAACGGTATCGCCAACAAGCAGCGCATCTATCCGGCCAGACACCAGCCCGATCTCGGGCAAGGTGGCCGAAAACGGCACTTCCCGCAGGGTGTCCGGCGCAAAAACCGCCGCCAGACCGGGCGCTTGCAGCACGGCCAGCGCCTCCTCGATAACCCCTTGCAGTGGCGCACTGATCAAGGCCCGCGCCTTGGCTGCCCGCGCAGCTTCAGGCACCTTGGCCAGATGTTCCAGCAAAGTGTGTATTTGCGCCCCGCGCAGCAGGGCATCCGCATCGGCCATGGCCCCCGCAACCGTGTGTTCCCCGCCCAGATCAGAGGGTGATTTGGCGCGTGGCGGCTTGATAACCCCGGGTGCGGGTGCCACCAGCCAGTCCGGCAGGCTCACGGTGGTTTTAGCGGCCTGCACCGCCTCGCCCTTTTCCAGCGCCCAGTTGTTTTCCAGCACCAGCCGCCCCGCGCCATCAACCGTGGCCCCAAGCGCTTGCAGCGCCTCTTCCACGGGGTCATACCAGTTTTCCGGCACCTTTTTGCGGTCGCCCGAGCCGGCCATAATCAGCCAGCTTTCAGCGCGGGTCAGGGCCACATAGAGCAGGCGCATTTTTTCATCGGTTTGCAGCGCGGCTTGGGCGCGCCGCGCCTCTGCCAGCCCCTCGGGCAGCTCTGCCACCGCTGCCCCGCAAGCGGCAAGCCCGCTTTCCAGCGGCAGCACGGAATTCACCTGATTATTGGCCTTTTTCACGGTTTGCGGCAATATCACAATCGGCGCTTCCAGCCCCTTGGCCCCGTGCACCGTCATGATGCGCAACAGGTTGTCTTCATTGTTGAATTGGCGTTTTACCGTCAAGTCATCCGCCTTCACCCAGTTGAGAAACCCCGTCAGGCTCGGCGCCTCGCCGCGCTCGTATTCCAGCGCTTGGCGCAGCAACTCATCCACCCCCTCCTCGGCCTCCGGCCCCAGCCGTGCCAGCAATTTCTCGCGGCCTTTGTGGTGAATCAGTATCCGCTCCAGCAGTTCAAAAGGCCGCTCGTAATCAACGTGATCGAGAATATCCGAGAGCATTTCATCGGGCTTCACCGCATCCCAAAGCCGCCCCTTGCGGCCATGGGCGAGCTTGAATAGCGCGGCCTCCGAAACCCCGCATAGCGGCGAGCGCAGCGCGCAGGCCAGTGCCAGATCGTCGCGCGGGTTGGCAGCAAATTGCAGCAGCGCCAACAGGTCTTTCACCGCCAGTTCCTCTGCCACTTTCAAGCGGTCCGCCCCCGCCACCGGCACGCTCGCCGCCTTTAGTTCTTTGAGCAGTGCCGTGAAAAGCGCCCCCCGCGCCTGCACCAGAATCAAAAAATCCCCCGCTTGCACAGGGCGCTTTTTGCCGGGCAAAACCACCCTGGTTTTTATAATCTCCGCCACCCGCGCCGCCACATCTTCGGCCAGCAAAAGCACAGGGTCGCTTGGCGTCAGGGCGTCTACCGGCGCATCCCATGGCAGCTTTTCCTCTGCGGGGTCCTTTTCATAAAACGGCCACAGCTCCACCCGCCCGGGCAAGGCATCATCCACCGCAATGTGGCGAATCTCCCCCACCACGCCGCCGCGCGCATCACCGCTAAACACTTGGTCTACAAGGCTTAATATCGGCGGGGCCGAGCGGAAAGAGCATTGCAGCGCCCCCTCATACATCGGGGTGCCCACGGCCTCCAGCCGCTCGTGCAGCAGCGCTTTTACTTCGGCAAATTCATGCGGGTCGGCCCCCTGAAACGAGAAAATAGACTGTTTTTCATCGCCCACCACAAACACCGTGCGGGGCACCTCGCCCTCGGTGGCATAAATCTCCTCGGCCAGCGCCTTCACAATATCCCATTGCAGCGGGCTTGTGTCTTGGGCCTCATCCACCAGAATATGGTCAATGCCGCCATCCAGTCGGTAAAGCACCCATTGCGCCATCTCGGACTCCCGCAAAAGCGCATCGGCCTTGCGAATGAGGTCTTCAAATTCCAGCACCGCGCGGGCGGATTTACGGGCATTGTAGCGCGCCAGAAAGCCACCTGCAAACCCGTTCAGCACCCGCGCCTTTTCCAGCGCTACCAGCGCAAGGCGGGATTGATGCGCGGCATACACCCTTTCGATCAAGGCCGCCATGGTGTCTGCGGCGTTTGGCAAAAACTTCTTGGCCGCTGCCGTTGGAAAACCACGGGTCGAACGTGGCAGAAAATCTTTGCGCAGAAAGCCTTCGACCAGCAAATCGAGCGCCGTTCCGGCAGGGTTTTTGCGGCTCGCCACCAGCAGCTCGGCCGCCGCGCCATCCTTCACCCCGCCACCTTTGAAAAGCGCGTCGATAAAGGCATCCAGCGTTTGGTCGTCAAACCCGTCCAGCACCCGCGCCAGTAGTATATCTTCCGGGATCTCCGGCTCGGCCCCAAGCGCTTCCGCCGCTTCCGCCTCAAAAAACCCGTGCTCGAACAGCTCCTGATGCTTCAGGATATCGTGCAAAAACCCCTCCGGCTCGCCCGCCTTTTCGATGAATTCGGCAAAATCCTCCGGCATGTCCAGCGCCATATCGTCCAGCACTTCGGCCCGCAGCGCCTTGGCCCCGCGCTCGTCCAGCAGCTCGAAATCCGGCGAAACCTGCGCCTCCAGCGGAAAGCGGTGCAGCAGGCTTTCGCAAAAGGCGTGGATGGTCTGGATTTTCAGCCCGCCGGGGGTTTCAAGCGCGCGGGCAAACAGCGAGCGGGCGTGCAGGAGCTGGGTATCGGGCAGGTTGTCCTCGCCAAGGTCAGCGAGGGCCTCGCGCAAAGGCGCATCGGGCATCATCGCCCATTCGCCGAGCTGCTTGAACAGGCGGTTTTGCATTTCAGCCGCGGCGGCTTTGGTGAAGGTCAGGCACAGGATGCGCGCGGGCGCGGTGCCGCCCAGCAGCAGGCGCGCCACGCGGTTGGTGAGCACGCGCGTTTTGCCCGAGCCGGCATTGGCCGAAACCCAGGCCGAGCGCGCCGGCCATGCGGCTTCTATTTGCCTCCTGGTGGCGTCCTGTTTGCGGGCTTCACTCATGGGAACACCTCCACCACGGGGGCCTCGTCATCGGCCCATTCACCGCGCCGCGCGAGGTGGTCATAATCGCTTGGGTGGCTGATAAGCTCGGGTCGGAGCCGCGCGGCATAGCCCTTTTCCAGCACTTGGTATTCGTTCAAAAACCCGACCACCCGTCGCCACACATCCACCATCACAGGGTCCTCGCGCTCAAAGCGGATAATGCCGGTTTTTTTACCCATGTAAATCAGCTCCAGCGCCCCCACATGCAGGGCGTTCAGCCCCTTGAACCCCTGCGCCTCGGCGATGGCGCCTTCCAGTGGCAGCTGCACATTGAAGGCTTTGATTTGCTTGAGGGATTCCGGGGTTCCGGCCTTATAGTCATAGATATTCGCCACACCGCCCGCGCCAATATCTATCCGGTCGGCCTTGCCCGTGATTGCCACATCAAACGCCTGCCCCTTCACCACGCGCGTGCCGGTGATTTCCAGCGCAAACGGCTGGCCCTCTGCCCGCCGCATGGCCTCGGTTTCAAGGAAAAACGCTTTCGCCTGCTTTATGTGGTGCCGCCATTTGGCGCGGTGCGCAGGCCACGGCACCGCCGCCAGCGCCGCTTCCATGCTCTCGTCATAAAGCGCCGCGGGGTCTTCTGGCAGGCCCTCCATACTGGCCGCCACAAAACGCTCCAGCGCGTCGTGCACCACATTGCCGCGCATCAGGTAATCCGGCTCCGGCACCAGCGGGTCGAGCGGATAAAGCTTGAGCACATGGCGGGCATAAATGGCGTAAGGGTCGCGGATCAGGGTTTCGATACGGGTGACAGAAAGCTGGCGCGGGCGGGCGGCCAGCGGCGGCGCGGGGCAGGGGCGCTTGGCGGGTGCGGGCGGGCCTTTTGGGCGGTCAAGCGTGGCGGTTAGCGCCAAAAGCCTGTTTCCGCGGGCTTCCATTTGCGCCAGCACATCTTTGCCGCCCGCCATGCCACCAAGCAGGTTTTGCAGCCGCATCACCCAGCGCGAGGCCACGCTGGGGGCCTCGCCTTCGCGCGTGGCCCGCGAAATAACCACCTCTTTCGCGCCCAGCGCTTGCTGGAAATCATGCGCTGACAGGCCGATCTGGCGTTCGGGCAGCATCAGCCCCACCTGCCTGCGCATATCGCGGTTCAACCATGGGTCGTGGCTGGAAAGCTTGGGCCAAATACCCTCGTTCAGCCCTGCGACAATCACCAGATCCACGCTTTGCACGCGGGCCTCCAAGGTGCCCCAGATGGCAATATCGGGGTGGGCCTGCAGCGGGTCATCGCGCACTTCGATACGCTCCAGAACGGTGCCAAACAGCGCGCGATACTGCGCGGCATTATAAAGCGCCGCGTGGTTTTCGCCCAGCGCCAGCGTGTCAAACACCTTGGCCACTTCGCGCCCTGCCTCCTTTTCCCAAAGCCCCGCGCCGGCCAGCGCCTCGGCTGTGGTGCGGTGCAAATCGGCCCAGTCTTTTAGCGGGCGCGGGGCGGGGTTTTCAACTGGGGCGAGCGTGGTTTGCAGGCTGGCGAG
>Ga0256839_1002707_pt1 | contig 19410 bp, 19 predicted proteins | sample 354166metaG_FD_185968 | JGI IMG/M metagenome (GOLD analysis project Ga0256839, IMG submission 185968) | Hydrothermal vent microbial communities from Mid Atlantic Ridge, Atlantic Ocean - 354-166 | ecosystem: Environmental > Aquatic > Marine > Hydrothermal vents | place: Atlantic Ocean: Mid... | reverse complement strand
TACCCAGGTTCCGGGCCGCTTCTGCCCCGCTGTATCCGTGTTCCGTCACCAGCCGGATGGCATCCAGCTTGAATTCTTTCGTATATCGCTTTCTCGTCGTCATCTCTCACCTCAGTCTCAGAGATTATCCCTTAACTGAGGTGTCCGGTGTAATTAGACCACGTCATTACACCACGGAACGGCGGGCTTGGACACCGGGAAGCTGATCGTCACTGCGTCGGATCTACCTTTGGGTCGGTCGGCGTCAGGTCGTGTTCCCGCAGCAGGCGGTATACCGTCGGACGGGAGACCCCCAGTGCCCGGGCCATCCCGGCGATCCTGCCGCCGCTCTGGGCCAGGGCCCGTGCCAGCATCCGGCGTTCGGTGCGGCGCAGGGCCGCCGCCAGGGTGGACGGGGATTCGGGAGCTGCGCTTTTCGTCTCCAGCCCCAGGTCTTCCGCTTCGATGCGAGGGCCCCGACAGCGGCTCACGCCCCGATGCACTACGTTCTGCAGTTCGCGCACGTTGCCGGGCCAGGGGTGGTTTTCCAGAGCGTCCAGGGCGGCCGGGGAGAAGGAACGGACCGGTTTGCCCCATGCCCGCGCCGCCTCGCCGAGAACGGCATGGGCCAGGAGGGGAATGTCTTCGGGGCGTTCCCGCAGCGGCGGCAGGTGGATGACATCGCCGCAGAGGCGGTAATAGAGATCCTGGCGGAACTTCCCCTCCGTCGTCAATCGATGCAGGTCGTGATGGGTGGCGCAGACGATGCGGACGTCGACGGAGATGGGGCGGTCACCGCCGAGGCGCTGCACTTCCCGTTCCTGAAGTACCCGCAGCAGCTTGGGTTGCAGGGAGAGTGGCATGTCGCCGATCTCGTCCAGGAACAGGGTACCGCCGTCGGCCCGTTCGAAGGCCCCGAGACGGCGGCGTTCCGCCCCGGTGAAGGCGCCTTTTTCGTGGCCGAACAGTTCCGATTCCTTGAGCGATTCGGCGGTGGTGACGTTGACCGCCACGAACGGTCCGTCCCGGCCGCTGAGGCGGTGCAGTGCCCGGGCGGCCAACTCCTTGCCGGTGCCGGTTTCCCCCTGGATGAGGATGCCGAAGGAGGGTGGGGCCGGCGCCAGGGCCTGCAGCTGGCGGTGGACCCTCTGCATGGCCTTGCTGTGTCCGAGCAGCTCCGGCGCCGCCGGCGAAGGGAGCCGATGATGGCGGTGGGCATGAAGCAGCCGATAGCGCAGCCAGGCTTGGGAGACCAGGAACGCGAGCCGGTCCGGCGCCAGGGGTTTGTGGAGAAAGTCGCAGGCTCCCTGAGAGACGGCCTCGAGAGCGCTGGCGGTGTCGCCGTGACCGGTCAGCACCAGGATCTGACAGTTCGGATCCTGCTGCAGCAGGGGATCCAGCAGCGCCAGCCCTTCAGTGGCGCCACCCGGATCGGGAGGCAGTCCCAGATCGAGCACCACCACCGCCGGCGGGTGCCGCGAAATCTGTTTCAGGGCGCTGTCGCGGTCGGCGGCGGTGTGGACCTGGAAATCCTCGAAAAGCCAGCGCAATTGCCGGCGCAGGCCGGGATCGTCCTCCACGATCAAAAGATGAGGGCGAAGATCGGCGGCTTCGGGCAGCTCGTCGAGCGCTTTCGTCAACGGTTTCATGGTTACGGCCTCCGTGATTGATTTTTCGCTGGAACGTCTGTCAGTGTGACAGCGCCGGTGGCCAGGAAAAAGGGGGTGGTGGCAGAATGGCGACAGCCCGTGTCGCAGTGCGGCGTCAGCGGACCACCCGCCCGGCCGGGACGGTCGGAAAGTACGTCAGAACAGGGTTTCAAGCCGTTCCCGCAATTGCCCGATGACCCCGGTGACCGGGTCGGCAGGAGGATCCAGCTCGATGAGCCACCAGTGCAGCGGGGTTTTTTCCGGAAGCAGGAGGCGGCCTTTGTCCGACCCTTGCTCCGGATTGAAGTCCCCGCATCGGGGATAGATCAAGATGGCGGGCAAAGGATCACGCCTGCCGTAACGGCAGGCGTACAGGGCCATCTGCTGGATTTCGTCGTCCCGGGGATATCGATGGAAGTAGCGGTACTTGGCGTCGAGGACGGCGACAGGGTCGTGGTTGTCGTCGTACAGGATGAAATCGGGACACAGGCCGTGCCGCCGGATCGTACCGTATTCGAACAGAAAGTCGGTTTGACGTCCGTCCAGACGCGGGGAATGCAAACGCCAGCCCGGAAACCGATTTCGCAGCGCCCTTTTCAGGCACTGGTAGAGAAACAATTCCCACACCTCGGCGCTGTCGAACAGCAGGGCGTCGCCCCCGGCGTCAGCTGCCAGGGCGCCGCCCCGGGATCGCGCCAGCAGGCGGCCCAGCTCGTGAGCCTTGCGGTAGCCGCCGTTGGTGCGGTTCCAGGTGACGGTCTCCTGCGGGAAGGCTGCCGGTTGGCGGGCACCCATGTCCAGCAGCCGCTGCCGCCAGCCTTCCAGCTCCTCCCGGTGAGAGATCCGTTCCGGGCCGTCCGGGTGGAACGGATACAAGCCGGCGCGCTTCAATCGCGCGGTGACCATCAGGATACCGCGATTGACGGGGATGTCGTAGCTCAGTTCCCGGTAGCGGCAGGCCAGCCGGTGGGCCTGCCCCAGGGACGTGTTACACAGCTGCCGGGGCAGATCCAGGCGGCCGCGCAGGGTAGGGGAGCGTGGGTCGTAGCGCTCCACATATCCCTTGACCGGTCCGTGGTGCAGCCGCCGTCCCCGTTCCAGCGCCAGGCACCAGAGCAGGGCGAGGAGGTTGCGTGGCGTGTCGTCGGGTTTCGTCAGGCCTCCGAGGGTGCGCCCCACATAGGTCATGCCGGCGGCGCCGGCGAGCAGGGACTGGAAGCGTTCCCAGCCGATACGGGGTTCGATGGTGCAGGCCACTCCGGCGAAGTGCAGGTGGCCGACCCAGCGGCCGGTCATCCAACCACCGGTTTCATCGCGCACGAAAGGCTCGCAAACCGCATCAGGAAACCGGTCCGGTATCAGGGAAACGACTGGGAAGCGGGGAGCGTCGCGCTCCAGCTTCCCGATCACCGCCTGCCAGCCTTTCTTGCCCCTCAGGCCCGTCAGTTCGGTCACCCTCATAGTTTCCGGCACCAGAAGTCGGCCAAGTCATCCAAGGCTTCCCTGTACTGATGGATCTCCACCCCCAGGTAATCTTCGAGCAGCGGCTGTAGGTGGTAAACCCACAGGCATTCCAGGTGGAGGGGCTCGATATTGGGAGAACCGGTGGGATATTGCCGCACGATGTCCACGATCTCGGCGAAATAGGTGTGGCCGATGCAATGATCCTGATTGAAGGGGATGGGGGATTCGCTCAGCGTGCTGTCCCGCCCCCCCCGGCTCAAATACTGGTTGAGTTTCTCCGCCCGGTCGAGATACCTGTCCAGGTTGCCCGGTGGCGGTGTGCATCGGCCTTGAATCATGGCCGCCAGCTCAGCGGTGCTGAAATCCATCCGGTACCAGCCGAAACGCCGCCGCAGCGCCATGTCGAAGCCGGAGATGCTGCGGTCGGCGTGATTCATGGTGCCGATGAGATAGAGATTCTCCGGCAGATAGAACCGCCGGCCGCCGGCGAACGGATCGGAAGCCTGCGGCAAGGTGGTCGGCAGGGTGACGGTGTGATTGGGACCGCGGTATTCCAGGCAATACATCACCTCGCCCAGGACCCGGGCCAGATCGGCGCGGTTGATCTCGTCGATGATGAGCACTACCTGGTGGTCGGGGTTCTGGGCCGCGTCGCGGGCGATTTCATACAGTTTGCCGGGAGTGGCCTCGTAGGTGACCGAGCCGCCGGCGACGACGGGGCGGATGCCGATGATGAAATCCTCGTAACTGTAGCCGGGATGAAATTGGACGGTGTGGATGTGACAGGGCTGGGTCGTCAGTTTTGTGGCCAGGGATCGAGCCAGATGGGTCTTGCCGGTGCCCGGCACCCCGTACAGCACCAAGGCTTTGCGGCGTCTGAGCAATCCCAAGGGAGCAGCCTTCGGGTACGCCATGTCGGCGAGGAACTGGACGAAGTAATCGAAATGGGGGCAGGGGATTTTGGCCGCTTGCAGCCATGCGTGGAACAGCCACAGCAGCAGCCGGTAGGCGGCGCTGTAGGCGCCATAGTCGCTTGCCAGGTTGACGGGGCGGCGTTTCCAGCCCATACATGCGGCCACTTTGTCCAACAACCGCTCCATGCCGTTCAACTGGCTGTATCCGTGGGTGGTCTGCACGTAGAAAGGCGGGAAGAACTGGGGATAGGCCAGATGGAAGGGGATGGTGGTATCCGTATGCTTGGCCCATCGACCCGGCACCAGGGCGTCGAACGCCTGCTGGACGTCTCGTCCGGCGCCCAGCGCCCGGTTGACCTCTTGCCGGATGTCCCCGAAAGCCTTGTCCAGATCCTGCCAGCTTTGGGCCAGATTGGCGTTGGGGATTTGGCTGATGGGGGTGTTGCCGAGGCCGAGGATGCTGCGGATGCCGTGACCGCCTCGGCTGATATTCCAGAATCTGCTGGAAAAGAGGTAGAGAAAGTGATCGTGTGTCGGTGTGATCGTGGTGTCCACGCCTTCGATGGCATGGTCCTGGCCGAGATCGACGACCGTGGTGCCCGAGGTCATCACCGCGCTGGGAATTGAGGGATTGGTGTGGAATCGCGAAGCATTGAAGCGATAGTGATAACGGGCGGCCTGGTCCCAGTGATGTTGGATCCAGCAGTATCCAGGGTTTCTTGGCAGATGTCCGTAATGACTGAACAGATCACAGGGAGCGCCCGGGGAGGGATGACAGACCTTGTTCGTGAGATCGTTCAGCTGTTTTTCGATTTCCTCGTGAGGGCTTTCTTCGTGCTCGAAGAGTTTGGGTAAATCGAAACGGGCCACTTGGGTTTTGAGCGGCATGGGTTTCTCCTCATGTAGTGGGTTATTGGAAGATGAAATCTCCTAGGGTCGGGTCGTATGGTGTGGCTGGCGCTCGTCAATACACCACCGCCTCGCCGAACCCGCCGTCCACGGGGATGCCCTGCATCAAGGTCAGGCGAAACGGGTTCCAGGGGATGAACCATTCGACAGGCACGACCTGTCCGTAGAGCATCCAGAGGGTGTAAGTCTGGTAGCGGTGTGTCTGGCTGCCGAGTTGCCAATGGGTCAGTTGCACGCCGAGTTTTTCCAGCCGTTCGGCGGCGTTCAGGTCCAGACGGCGCCAGGTCGTTTCCTCGTCCAGGGTGAGGTAGCGGATGATGCCCTGGGCGAATCCCGCCTCGTCCACGTGGCGGCCCCAGTCCCGGTAGCCGGGGGATTGATATTGGAAGCCCAGTTCCATCAGCCGCAGCCATAGGGACTGGGGCAGGGGACGCTGGCTGGCGCTGCGGTAGTGCTCGCCGAGCCAGCGCCGGGAGAAGGCGACGGCCAGGGCCTCTTCGGTGGGATCGGGTCGGTCGCGGACGCCGAAGAGGGTGCGGAGCACGTCCATGGCGTGATGGAATCGCTCGTGCCAGTAGGTCTTTTCCACCGTCCATTCGGCGATGGCCTCGGCGATGGTGCGGTCGGCGGGGTAGTGGGGGAAGTCCTGGCCCAGTTGCCACAACAGGCTGTGAAAGTAGCGTTTCAGGTTGTCGGCGTACAGGGTGACGAGACCGGGGCGGCCGTGTTGGAGACCTGTGGTGTAGGTGCCCAGGATCAGCGGCGAGGCGGGGGGCCGGGGCCGTCCGGGCGGTGGGGATTCCCGTTCCGGTTCGCACACGTCCGGTTCGGGCTCACCGAAGGCTTCCAAAGGATATTCCGGGCGGTGCAGCACCAGCCGGCCCCAGATGAGGGTTCGGATCTCCGGGTCGAGCTGTTTTTTGGAGGCGGAGACGGATGTTTCCTTGCGCCCTTCGGATATCGGTGCCTGCGCTTCCAGCCCGGCCAGCAGGTGTTCGGTGGTTTGTCGGCGGATGTCGGTCATGAGGCGCTCCCTTGTAACAAACATAGTCGAAAAAAAGTGATTGCGAAGGGAGTCTAGCGTCTGGAGACGAACGCCGGCAGGGGGGATGGGACGGCTGGCGACAAATAGTGTCGCTACCCGTCCGTTTCTTTGCGATAGCCCGCGGCGGCACGGCCGAGGCGGTGACGGATTGCCCGGCGCAGCGCCGCCGGGGCTTCCACCACCACGTTTTCGCCCATGGCCAGGATCCACCAGTGCAATTGTTCGCTGTCGAGGACGGTGGCCCGCAGGCGCATCCAGTCGCCTTCCAGGGGGTCGAGGCGCTGGTCTTCGCTCAGGGGGGTCTCCCCCAGGTGCACGGCGGTGTTCCGGTGGACGCGCAGGACCAGCTCGATCAGGGCGTCTTCGGGTTTCGGGTACTGGAAGGCGCCCTGGCGCAGGTAGGTCTGGAAGTCGAACCCTTGCGGGCGGCGGGCGGGGATGTCGAGCACCTGGCATGATTCGAACCGGTGCAGGGCGAAATGGCGCGGGTCGTCGTAATGCCAAGCGGTGGCCACCAGGTAGGTGACCTCGTGGCGGAACACCAGACCCAGAGGATGGAGTTGGTATTCGCAGGCGCTGCCGTGGCGGCTGCGGTAGCGGGCCTGCAACGCTTTGTCCTCGGTCAGCGCCTGGGAGACGGCGTCGTACACGGCTTCCTTGATTTCGGCGGGCAGCAGCGGCAGAGTGCGGGGGATGACGGCGATCCGTTCGCTCCAGGCGCCGGTTCGGTGTCGGTCGGCCAGGCGCTCGGCCGCCTGGAAGTAGGGATTCATCTGGCTCAGCACCCACGGTGGCATGACGGGGGCGAGAAACGCCCGTGCCATCACCAGGGTGAGGGCGAGCGCCGGGTCGATGGCGGGGATGTCGATCACCGCGGCATCGGCGCGCCAGAACCAGCCGGGGATGTCGCGGTTTTCGTCACAGAGGAGATCCGGGAAGACGCTTTGCAGTTGACGCAGATCCCGCTGGATGGTGCGGCGTGAGACGTTCCAGCCCAGGCCGGCCAGGCGGGTTCGCAAAGTGGCGGTGTCGATCTTCCCCCGGCGGGGGATCAGCCGCAGCATGGCCAGCATCCGCAGGGCGCTTCCCATTTTTTTGCTCATGTTCCTGAGCATAGCCGAAGGCGGCGGGTATGTGACAAACCGGCCGGGCTGGGGCAATGGCCGGTGCCGTTGTAAAGCTCTCGAATTTCTGGACACTGAATTGCCAAATTCATGCTGCCTCCGCTACTGGGGTATGGGTGGCCAGCACCTGGGCGGGAGTGGCGTAGCGATGCCGCTGGAGCAGCCAGTGCTGATTGAATCGTTCCTTGAACTCCAGCAGCGCCTGCCTCAGTTCTTCGACGGTATCGAAGTGGCGCACCCACAACAGCTGCTCCTTCAGGGTGCGGATGAAGCGCTCGGCCACGCCGTTGCCCTCCGGCGCCCGGACAAAGCTCGGGCTGGATTCGATGCCGAGAAACTTCAGCTCCTGCTGGATGCGGGCCATGATCGTGGCGCAGGATGAGCCCCTGGGCCAGCGGTCCGAAATGTTCCCGCATGCCTTGGCGGATCGGCTCCAGCGCCTCGAAGCGTGTTCCGGGACGGGCGGCATGGATGCCGACCACATCCCCGACGAAGTGATCCACGGCCACGAACACCGTGGCCATACCCTCCAAGCGGGTGTGGACCTGGGTGGCGTCGGTGCCCCACATTCGGTTCGGCCCCTCCGGGATGAGGGATCCGTCGTGGATCCGGGGACCGCGGACCGCGCCTGTCGGTGCGGGGCCTGCAGCCGGTGCTCTCGCATCAGGCGCCGCATCCGTCCCTTCGAAATGGGAATGCCTTTGTGCCTGACCCGGACCCACACCTTGCGATAACCCTCACCCCGGAAGCCCAGCGCCTCCGCCTCCCTCAGCACCTCTCCGCTGTATCGCCATTTGGCTGAAAATCTTGGGACGACACTACCTAAGAATGGGCTAATTTTTCCATTTCCTGGAACCGCTCATCGGCGTCCTTGTGAACATACAACGAGGTAGTTTGGATACTGGCATGGCCCAGATTGTCCCGGATCACGACAAGAGGCACTCCTCGATCCAGAGCATGGGTGCCATGGGTATGGCGCAGCCAGTGAGCTGTAGCTCGGCTCAAGCGCTTTCCGGCGGTCGGATCCTGTTTCGCCAGTTCAGCACCTGCTTCCTGGAAGAAGGCACGAATCATGTGGTGAAGCGCCAAGGGAGTTACAGGTGCTTCTCCTTTGGTGAACTTGCCCTCTTCGACCTTGAGCTTTCGCCGAACGCTGGCGATGATCGGCGTTTCCGGCGGCGCTTGCTCAATGTGATCCAACACCCAGCCGCGTTCCCGTAAATACTCCACTGACCGAGCTACAAGCTTTTGAGGTAGGGGAACGCTGCGTTCCTTTCCCCCCTTTCCCCTTACGGTCAGCCAGTATTGCGTGCTGTCGCGGCGCACCACCGGCTCGATGTCCCCGATTCTGGCCGCCGCCAACTCCGAGATCCGCAAGCCCGTCAGGTAGGCGAATTCTAAAACGAAACGCAGGCGTATGGCTCCGCGGCGCTGTTCTTCGGTTTCAGCTTGTTTGATCCTTCGCTCGGCACAATCCAACACAAACCGCCACTGAGCCTCGGTCAAAGCCTGATCGGTCCGTATCCGGTTGGTTACCCGCCGCTTGGGGAGAGCGGCAAAAGGATTGCTGTCCAGCCAGCGCTGACCCACCAACCACTGGCACAGGGAGCCGAGGATGATTTCCGCTTGGTGGATGGAACGATCCGACAGAGGCCCCCGGAACGGTTTCCAGTCCCTGGCAGATCGGGGACGGACTGGACCAATCCAACGCTCGGCAGGTTGGGGGTCTTTGAGAAACGCCCGGTAGGCGATGCAATCCTCGGCGGTGATTGAGGAAAAAGCTTTGCACCGCTCGATCAGGCACCATAACAGAAAACGCTCGGCCTCGCGGCGATAGGCCTGGTAGGTGTGGCTGCTTTCGGGCCAGAGAGACAACCAGATCCGAATGGCATCGTAGTCATTGGCTGCATCGATTTTTGGAGGTCCCGGCGCCCGGTTGCTTCCTTGGCGACCATCAAGGTCTTCTGGAGAAAGGAGTCTTTCAATAGGGCTTACCACCAGCGAAGTACTTTCGGAGCAACCCTGGTCTGTCTCGCTCAGCAGTTCATTGGCAACCAGCCATTCGTAAACCAATTGCCGAGTATGGTCGGAAAGCTGATGCCATTCCTTGATCAAATCATCGAGTGTTCGGAATCCCAGCTTCAGGCACGGCGCCGCCAGTTCGGACGGCAACCAGAGATCTAGGGGATGTTCCGGTTTTGGTGTTGGATCCTTTAGGCTGGCTAATTTCTCGAGCACGCGAACAGCCTCTCGCTGGCCTTCCTCTGTCATATGACGTTGGTACAACAGTCGGGCCCAGCCCGGTTTTCCCAATAAACGGGCCTTCAATGCGAGTTTTTCCAGCCATTCCTGGACGAAGGCATGGGCGTTCCCCTGAAAATCCTTGAGGTACCAGCTGACCGCATCATCCGCCGGTACTCCGACGATCCAGGAACGCAAGACGGCCAATTCAGAGGCGCTCGGTTTTGCCATCATTTACTATTCTTCATCAATCATCTTTTCTTCTTGTTGATCACAATCACCACAAAGATATACCATCTCTTTATGGCCATCTATTTCATATACCACTCCCCAGGTGGGCCTTGCGCCGCAGTAGGCGCATGGCTCCTGGGAGGGAGCGGTTTCCGTCGTTCCAGACCTGCCACATCGACAACAAGGTTGTGTTGGATCTTCAGCTCCACACCAAGCACAATATTTCATGGAATATTCCTCACCATGACAATCGAAGAAACGAATCGCACAGGTTGCCCAGGGCCGCTGGCTGTTTGCCGCCTGTGCGGCGGCAAACGCCGTGAGTGTAGGGTTTTACGGCGCGGATTCTGTGATCAATCCCGCCTTATCCGGAATTCTTCCAGGTCTCTTCCTTGATCGACCAGTTCCCGCAACCAGCGAGGCATTTGTCCACGACCACTCCACATTATGGTTGGATCTTCCGGGTGTCGGTATTTGGGCGGCGCTTTTCGAGACGGCCGTGGCATACGCTCTTCCTTGACGGAAAAGGACACCTCAAGTCCAACCAAGGCGGCCAATCGGCGAATTTTCTGCTTCACTTCTTCTCGCCGCCGCCTTTTTTCATCTTCCAGTTTCTCTATTAATGCCTGGATCTCCTCTAATGGCAATTGGGCGATTCTTTCTTTTTCAAAATTTTCTGTCATCTGTCTATTCCTGATTTGCTAGTTTAATGGTGCGTTATCATAATAGCAAAACAAATGCTAATATCAAGTTATGAAAATTGCCAAACAAGTGGGCTTTCTAAAGCCGAGGGAGAGGTTCAGCATGAATGCCGCCGAAACCCCCGCCCTAACGGGTGGGGAGAAGTTACACCACATCAGCTTCGGCTGGTGGCCAGCCTCAGCCGGGTAGGACTCTCACCTACCAGGTCGCGCTGAAGGTTTCTATCATGGCTTCCCTAAAATTTCCTGACCTCATTTGAATCAATTGCGCCAGAAAGCTCGGCGCATACATATCAATTTCATCGATCGCCTCATAGTACTGCAAATCATGAAGCGTCGCGTCTTCATGCTCTCGTACTTGCCGCTTGAAGACCTTGAAATCTTGGATGGCCTGGCGCATCGGAGGCGTCAATTCCGGTTGCACGCGGGCCACCATCAAAGAAACACCGCCAACAAGTACTAGCATTGACTCTGAGTTCAAAGGCATGCGCCCGGTTTTTTCCAACAGATCCTTGCCTTCTTTTGCCCGCTCCATGAAATACTTCAGATCGCTCTCGTTTCCGTGTTTTGCAAACCATTCGATAACAGGATCCACCAAATACTCTTGATCGGAAGGAATCGATTTTTGCAATTCCACCATCTTTTTCGATTCCTCGAACACTTGCGTGAAGACACGCTTCAAAACTTCCCGCTTCTCATCATCCGGGATATCACATGAATCCGCATACAAACGAACCGCCAAAGACCGGATGCCATAACGATTGTTTTCATCCCATAGCGTCCGCCGAACCGGATCGAGATTGCCAAGATCATGCCGCACCTGCAAAAGTATCACCTTCAGCTTCTCGTATTGGTGCATTGCAGATGGCGTTCTCGCCTCGCTGGTTTTTTTGGAAATGTCCGACTCCAAACGATCTAGAAAATCCAATACCATTTTCCGATCGCTTGGCGGTGTAATTTCTCCAAGACGGGCCACCATGGAATAGATTTCGTTGATATACCCACGGGGGCTGTACTGTCGGCTTGCCCGTTGCAAGCTATCCATCATCCATCGGCAGGATTTGCCGTCATGACCGAGATAACCCAGCGTTTCCACAGCCCATTGATGGAAATTTTCATTTAAGAATTCATTCGTCGTGATCGTTTCGACTAGCCGTTGCCGGACGTCTTCGTCCAATTTCGGTCGCTTGTTCGCCAACAAGTGGTACAAAGGTTCGGTAACGTGAAACCGGATGGCGTCTATTTTTTGGGTTTTTTCAATGTTTTGAGCCATCAGGTCGCCTAACAACGTCAGTCGCGCCATCACACGATCGCTATCTGTTACCGACGTCGCGTCTCTTTGGCTTTCTCCCGCCTGCGGCGAACAAGTATCAGGCAAATGGTCAATCAGTTCCTTGATTCCGCGTATGGAATTTTCAATCGCTTCTCTGTCCGATTCCGAATAGCAGCACAACTTCAACTCCCCTTCCATTCGCTTGACGAAATCCCCTCCTTCCTCGATCGCCGTTTCGATTTCATCCGCAACAACGGCGCGAATTCTCGCATCGGGGTTGTCGCCAAGCATCCAGGCCAAATCCAGGCGACGTGACCAGTTCGCCTTTTCCTTAAAGGGAATGATATTGTCCGGAACTTTTGCGAGAACCGGCCAGATCGCTTCCTTAAGCGACTTGGTTTTCCGCTTGTAAACTTTCATGATAATACCTCCATACACGAATGTGCAGCGACTCAACTGCGGTTTCATTTATAACTTCATGCCTTACACGAACGGTGGGACTCATCCAGCCCCGTGCTTGTCCTTCCGGTCGAACAGGAGACGCAGGACCAGTCCCTTCCATTCCGCCCGGTCAACCCGCCAGCGGATGCCACTAGCATTGCTCTTGGTACTTCTCCTCGGGTGGTTCCTGGTGGAGCGATAGCGGTTCGCGGCACAGATTTTCTAATCAAGTGATCCAACTAGCTTCCTAGCAGCTTGATGCTTTCTTTTTCGGTTGGAATCTTCCGAATCTGGTTCGATTCCAGCCTTTCTTGATGCCTCAGAAGTGGAAGATGGTGATTTTGCAGTTTTGGAGAGCAGCAGCCCCACAAGGGAAAGGCTCTTGAGCCGCGTTGCCCGCACTCGCCCTGGTAAGGTTTCCAATTCCTGGTACAGTTCAGGGTCCGATTCCGGATCGATAAATACTGTTACGCGGATCTTACTCACTGGCAACTCCCAGTTCAAAAAAGCCCAATGCATTAGCCAACAATGGGTTGTCGGGAACGATGGTTTTGGATTTCGGAAACAGTTCACCGGCAACCGGCAACCACCACTTGGCTCCGCCTCCGACCAAAACCACGGCATCAATGTCCCCGCCCAATTTTCGAAGAGACGCCCGCATCCGTTCTGCGGCAACCGGAATAACCTCCTTGGCAGCCTGATCAAGGTAAGGGGCGATTTCGATCCGGTTCCCAAAAAGGCGCACATAATCTTTTCCTTCCTGGAGAGCCTGCTCGATCCGCTCGGCTTCCAGCTTGCCCCCAAAATCTTCGCCGATTCGGACTGCCGCTTCCTCCAGCACAGCGGACATGGCCTCAGTGCTGGAACCACTCGAGCGTTTCTGAAGCTCCGAATCGCAAATGAGCACCCAGTCGAATGAGAAATGCCCTGGGTCCAGCACCAGGACCCGACCCTCGGCCAGCAGATCAGCATCTTCACTCTGGGCCTGGGACAATGCGGCCATGAAACCTCCAACCGGCTGGGGAACTATCCGGACTTCCTTGATCTCGACGGATCGTTTGGCAGCCACCTGGTGCCTGCCGCGAAGGCTGTCCTCCAAAGAATCCTTACGTTCCTCGAACTGAGCAGAGGGAAGTCCGGTAACGAGAAGATCTATGATGTCCCGACCGGATATAGCAAGGGCCGTGTGGAACAGCGCTCGATATGCCGACGTGGATGCGTAATCGGGGTGCAGCGACCGTTCCCAGACTTCGAATCGTGATGGATGAATGCCGGTGGCCCATGTTTTCCCATCCACCTGTATTCTGTAACCTTCAACCCGAGTACCAGGACGAAGACTACCCGGTAAACGTTCCGTGGGTGCAGCGCCTGCAGGGAGAACGATCATCTCCGGCTCATCTTCCCCGAAAGCAACCTTAAGGTTGGAATAGCCGATATCCAATCCCAACTTGAACATGTCTTCACCATCCGCTTATAAATTGAACTCATATTCAATTTAACGCTAAAAGTGCAACTAAGCAAGTGGGATTACAACAATATAAGTTCAACTGCTTCCGTAGCAGGTTGCCCAGCAAAATAAATTTCTTTTATTCTGAATGCCATGGAAAAGAACAACATCGAATCTTGGTACCTTGACGAATTGCACCGCCTAGAGCAGGAAGCATCCAGGCTTGCCCAGGAGTACTATGCCTGGTTGAAATCCACTGGTGACTTGGTGGAGCTATGGGTCCGTGTGAGACGGCTAAATGGTAGCTTGCAGATTGAGTGGGCAGTACCCAGCTGGGGGTACCGACATTCCGATGGAAAGGCCAGGTCCAGTTACCTTCCCAAGGGGAGGGGACATCGTTATCCTTCAGCAACCCTCCTTCGCCATGTTCCCGAACAGCACCATGCCAAGGTGCTTGAATTCGAGCGGGCTTTTGCCGAAATCCGCCATGCGGCAAGGTTGCTGACTGAAGCGAAAAGGGCAACCGAACGCTACCGCAAGCAAGCGGACCTCGTGCTTGGAGCCGAATCGTCGCCTTCCCATCTTCGCCTCACATCCATCTAAGCGAATAACTAGGGTGGGGGAGGGAGCGGTGTGTAATGCCCGGAGGCACCTCTTATTGTTCACATGAGTAAAAATGTATTAGATTAAATGCTCTAGTGATTTTATACTCTACTGATTCTATGAACAAATGAGTAAATGAAAAAATGAGCAATATTGTTGCCATCCTCAATCCCAAAGGCGGCTGCGGCAAGACCACGTTAGCCATCCACTTAGCGCAAGCCTTCAGTGCGCAGGCCCCAACGCTATTGGTGGACACTGACCCTCAGGGCAGCGCCCGGGACTGGGCTGCCCAAGCCGGAGGCGAAGCTTTCCCCGTGGTGGGAGTGGACCGCCCTGCGTCACTGAAGAGCACTGTCAAGCAGCTGGCACCGGCTTACGAGTGGGTCATCATCGACGGAGCGGCCAAACTGGAGGAAATGACCGCCCACGCGGTTTCCACCGCCCATTTGGTAATCATCCCAGTGCAGCCGTCGCCGTTAGACCTGTGGGCTTGCGCTGAGCTGGTCGAGCAGATCCGGCAGCGCCAGGCCATCACTGATGGTATCCCTGCGGCGGCTTTCCAGGTTACCAGGGCGAAGTCGGGAACCCAGCTGGCTAGGGAAGTCCGCGATGTGGTGAAAGAGTACGAGTTGCCTCTCCTGGACGGCAACATCCACGACCGGACTGTCTTCGCCAAGTCTCTGGCTGATGGCCGTACCGCCTTGGAGTTGGAGCCAGAGGGCAAGGCGGCTTGGGAAGTCCGACATCTTGTCAAACAAATTCAGGAGGCCTTCGCATGACGACGCTGAAGATCAAGAGACCTCAGAAGGGACATCGACATCCAGAAGCACAAAAGGTGGCCAACATCCTTGGCCAGGAGGAAACTGTGCGTCTCAACGTCAATGTACCCAAATCCTTCCACAAGAAGGTGAGAAGGTGGGCGCTGGAACACGACATCACGGTCACCCAGATGGTGATCGAGGCGCTCGAAGAGCATATGAACAAAAACTCAGATGAGTAATAACTTCATATGAGTAAAAGCTTATGAGTGTTTTTACTTGCATTAACATAGGAGTACAACTGGCATCATTGGTCAATGGTCCGGTGCTCATCAAAAAGCTGGAGGCGCTGGACTGGTGCCAGCGTCTGGCGGTCATCGATGCCCCAGAACGGTTTTGGGCGCGGCAGGATTGGCCATCCGAACACCATGATCTCGTGGCGGCAGTGGTTGGAGAATCCGCAATCACCGATTGATATCCTCGCCAATGAACGCGGATATTCGGAGAGCAACAAATGGCATTAAGTCGCAGAAATCACTTGGCTTTTCATGGCCTAGTCCGGTTCCCGGTGGATGATGAGGACTGGAAAAACAGCGGGGAAGGCGGCATGTCCGTGTTCGCCGTCTGGAAAACGGTTCCCAATGCTGTTTGCGCTTTCGATATGGCCTTTTTCGGTGTGGGGAATACGGTTAGCCAATGGGCGATCCGGGAGGAACACGAAAACGGTTGGAATGCCGATACGATGGAATCGGTATGCGGACACCGACATTACATCACTGTAGCCAGCGCCGTCTATCTGGGATCGTCGGGCGGCTCCTGGTGGAACGACCGGAAAGGCCGTTATTGGGAAGCTAGCCGCGATGATTTGACCGTGGAGGGCCTGGAGCTGTTGAAAACGTTGGAGGCCCTGCACGGCGATCGCGCACTACTGCTTACCGTGCTAGATACTTGAGGACATTTGACCCAACAAGTAAAAACTAAACCACCCTTCCTTGGGTGGTTTAGTTATGTTATAACACTTTTGCTGCTGATTTTATGTCTTCAATCCCCCATATAACGTCGTAGTCATATGGGGGATCTCTAGGACATTCTTCCTGGTGCGACATCAGCAGCACCGGGGATGTTTTGCTCACGATAGAGAACTGCTCGTGAGCGTCCAAATCCCCCAGTGCCAGCAACAGCCCGATCCGGTGATCGGCAATCGCCTCCCAGATCTCGTTGCTGGCCTCCTGCTGCACGCAGGAGAAGTAATGACGGGAGAGACGGTCCTCCCGCATTTTTATCTCCCGGCGCAGCCAGGATGCACAGGGGGCGCCCTCCGGTATTTTTATGTCGAACCCGTTCGAATGGACCAGCACGGATGCGTGCCGCCCCATTGAACGGGCAATGGCCAACGCCGCCGGATAGAGCGCATCGACAACGTGCGCGCAGCTCGCGGATTCGTCTACCGCGATCACTAGATCACGGATTTCCGAATCCTGTTTGCGCGCACGGTGCAGTGCGCACCGGCGGGAGACCAACTCCCGGACCAGGCGCCCCCCGTGAATCCGGGGGGTTGTGCGGCCAATCTGGCCGCAATGCCGCTCGATGATCCTCTCGAGCGACTGAGATACCCTCCTGGCGTCTCTCCGTAGCGCCAGGAGGTTTTTCAATGTGGCGTCAACATCCAGATTGTTGCCGCCATGGGTGTCGGTGTCGGCATCGGGTGACCCGGCGTCCCCGTGGCCTGCTTCAGCATCAACTGTAGCGTTGACGCTGTCGTTCCCGTCGCCCTCGGTGCACTCGTCACCGGAACGGGATTCGGCCGCCGACTGGGCGTTGGCTCCGTCGCTGTCTTCCGCGTCGCCGCCGGTTTCGACGCTCTGAGCCGGGACGCTGTCGCCAGCAGCGCCATCGTCAGCGTCGCCCCGTGCGGACGAATCGCGGGGGGTGCCCATCTCCCGCTCCGACGGTTCGTCACCGTCGGCCATCTCTCCCTGCCCTGCGGGCCGCTCCGATTCCGCTATATTGGAATCGGACCCCGGACCTTCAGTTTCGGTGGCCTCGTTGCCGAGTCCATCCGAACCCTGCTGCCCGGGTTGGGCATCGGGAGGCATGTTTTCTTCACCGGCCGTAGCGGAATCATCCGCCGGGGTGGCAAGCCCCTTACCTGCCGGTATGCCATTACCTCCTTTTCTATCAGGGGCGGACGTTGCGGCGGGATGGTTCATCTCGCCGCTATTACCGTCGCCCCCGTGGGTTTCTTCTCCGCCGGCGTCGCCGACGACCTCCGCATCCGGACCGATTTTGTGGTCGGTCCGGGATGCGGCTTCCCTCCGGATTGAGAACAAAACATCCTCAACTGGAGTGTTTGGGCCGTACTTGCTGATCAGGCGATGCAAGTCACGGCGAATTGCATCTCTGATCACAGGATCAGAGATGCGAAATGCCTTCCCTGCAATATAGTAGTAGTCCCTCTCTTCCGAAATACATGAAAGAATCCCCATTAGGGACCTTTCCAGTTCAAACTTCCATGTTTTGCGTTCCCAGGCACGGAGAACATCCTTTAGCCTGATTGGAAATTTGGTCATGTTCCCCTCCGTGCCTGGGTTACCTCACCCCAAATTCTGGCCGCCAGTTTCCTGGCCTCCCGGGCGAGGTCCTGGGCGTTGCCGCTGTCGCGTACCGCCCAGGCTAACAGAATTTCCGCCACGTCCCTGGCGGATTCCGCCACCTCCCACACCTCGCGGCAGGCATGGGAGATTTCCTGGAGACTGAGGGCATCGTTGCCCTCAGTCTCGGACAGAATTTGACAGGCGCGGTCAGTCCATTTGACCACACCTGCCGGCGCACCGGATCGCTCCTGCGCCAGCCGAACGCGCAGGTCGTCCGGCAGCGGGCTCATCCGCAGCCGGCGGCAACGGCGCAGGAGCGCGTCGGTGTGGGGCCGGGTCTCGTTGCTGGTCAGGAAGACCAGCACCCGGCCCAGGTTGGTGTTGAGGTGGTGGCCGGGGCGGACCGGTACCCGGCCGGACTGGAGCCAGTCCAGCAATAGGGCTTCGGCGGATTCCGAAGCCTTATCGATCTCGTCGAGACAAAGCACGACGAGATCATGCTGGTGACTGGCCTCGGCCACCTGGGCCAGGACACCGGGCTGATGCACAGCCTCGGCATCGCCGGCCACTGCCGCCGGGACGTTAATCCCGGCGAACATGTCTTCATCCCCACTCCAAGGGTGGAGTAGGGCGTAAAAAAACGGTGCCCCAGTGGCGCGGGCCACCGCCTCGGCCAGGGCGGTTTTCCCGGTGCCGGGGGCGCCGGTGATGAGGAGCGCCCGTGCCCCCTGACCTGCGGGCTGGGTCAGGAGGGCACGGACAGCTAGTTCAGTTTTGCGGTCGGCATGATAGCCGACCGCTTTTAAATCTACCATTGCCCTCTCCTTCCGGTCGCCGCTACCGGAACGATTGGGGAATCCCCGGAGCGGCGGCGACGGAAGGCATACCCCTCCCCCGGAGGGGGAGGAAATGCCTCCCCGCTCCGGGGATAGTAGGGGTTTTTCAGGGGAGGAGATTTCCCTCCCCTTCTTCTGTTTCCAGGGCGCCGTGGGCTTGCCATCCGATGGTCTCAGATGGCACCACAACCCCTTAACGCCCCAGCCCAGGCTTAAACCTGGGGAGGCCCTCTCCCCGGCTTGACCGAATTAGGCTTCGGTCATCTCCACCAGTAGCCAGGAGATGGAGGCCCCTTCGGGGAGCTTGGTAGCCCCTTCGGGGAGCCTCGGCCCCTGGTACTGGCCTACCAGGAGGATATCCTCCTGGTGGGGATCCAGGGACACGGAGACCCGGTTAGCCGGGACTTCGCGTCCCAGGATTCTGGAGAAGAGCCGGGCGGTGTCCGGGTGCCCCACGCAGGACTCTACCCGGTACCCGGCTTTCTCCAGTCCCTGGAGTTTCGCTGCCGGGTCGGCGACCGCAGTCACCCGGAGGTTGAAGACGAAACCGTCTTCGTATTCCGGATGCCGCGGGTCTCGGAACCACTCCGGCAGCATCGCCAGGGAGAGGGCATTCGAGATATATACTCTCATGCCCTCTTAGGCTTGTAGGCTGGCCAGGCCAGGTTGGAATTTTTCACCGGCGGCCAACTCCGGCGCCCGGATCTCCTTGTGTGATCCGGGTGCGGTTTTTTGAGGTGTCCGCTGCACCTTTGAAAAATCCCCTTTCCACACGAATCTCATCAAAATTCGTCTGGAAAAAAAGGATTCCAGCTGCACCGCCCAGCAGAAGAACGGAGGAAGGAAAAAAGGGGGGAATCGGTCGCGTAGGACCAAAACGGAAGCAGCTAACAGCCGCTAGATGTAAGCGGGGTAACAGACACCCCACTCTGTGAATAGATTCCGGCTCCTTGCCGGTAGCATCCCTACTTTCCGGACGGGTCGCAACCGCATTCCCTCGCCGCCCGGATACTCCAAATCAACCCGGCGACCAACTTCGGGTCTCTGAACCTCAATGTATTCGATAAAAATCCATGTTGTCAAGTGAATTTACGCGCAGTGCCGGTTTTGATGGGGATGGCTTTTCTTCCTTCATGGCGCTAAACTGTAAAATCATAAAATTTTACAGTTTTACAGAATAACGCTGATGGCCATCTCCGGG
>Ga0256839_1002706_pt1 | contig 19410 bp, 20 predicted proteins | sample 354166metaG_FD_185968 | JGI IMG/M metagenome (GOLD analysis project Ga0256839, IMG submission 185968) | Hydrothermal vent microbial communities from Mid Atlantic Ridge, Atlantic Ocean - 354-166 | ecosystem: Environmental > Aquatic > Marine > Hydrothermal vents | place: Atlantic Ocean: Mid... | reverse complement strand
AGGATGGATGGCATCCACGTTATGCAGCTTGGCGGTTTTAACCAGTTCTTCAATATCCAAATAAGGCATTAAAGGCGCATCGTTAGCACCAATCTGGTAGGCCTCATCCGATTTATAGCGGTGAGGAGAAAAACGATCCTCATGAGTATAAACAGCGACTGTTTGCAGCTTTAATTCAGAGGCTGCACGTAGAATGCGAATCGCAATCTCACCACGATTCGCGACCATTATTTTGTTGATTTTTTTGGACATAATGAGTTGGATTTATCGGTTAATAACTAACTTTAACTATAGTCTATTTATTTTAAAAAGGCGTATAAATCGACATTGTTTTAAAACCCAAATTCACATTTAGAAACACGGATATAACACAAGTCTTTGATTCCACAGCACATCCAAAAAATGCCCGCTTAACCTACGGGTGAAGCTAAGATTTTTTGAATATACTGTGAAACCAAATACTTGCATTCTATTTTGCTTTTCTAAGTGTGGATTTGGGTAAAAGAAAATATAAGCCACAGAGGGCTGAGATATAAAGTCATCCTCGAGCCACTTACGATTTTATTTAGGCAGTTTGTTATAAGCATCAATCAATAATGTATGCATCGCCCAATTACTACTCAAAGGAAACACATCATCGCCATCAATCAATGATAAGGCGTTGCTAATTATTTGCTCGTCGTAGAGTTTTTGTAAAGCGAGGCCGTATTGGCTCATGCTTTCTAGTTGTAGTAGGGCGTGAATGCATTGATACGTTTTTAGGCGTAGTGGGTTGATTTGTTGGAAGTGTAATAACCATTCAATACCTTCTTGTACGCGCTCGCTATCCTGCGCTTTTAATGCCAAAAGGGTGACTAATTCGCCAATGCGTAAGTCATTGAAAATATTTTCTTTATTAGCAGGAAGCCCGATAAATGCTGCCACGGGTAGTTGATCATCGAGGTTTAAGTCTTCGAGCTTTTCGATTAATGCTGCACACCCGGCAGGGGTTTTATTTTTGGCTAAAATTAGTTTGCGAAAAGGAACGCCGGCATTATTATTCTCCCAGATTAAATCATCAGTGGGGTAAATTTCCGACATACCCGGGACTAAAATACGGCAGGCATAGACCCCAAGCTGTTGATAGTCGGCACTATAAATATCATTGCCTTCTTGATGGATGGCATCGCATAGCCAGTCGTATTCTTCTTCGGTGGTTTGTAAGTTTTTTTCACTTTCTACTTGCCAATGTACAAATTCATAGTCCGCATCATTTTTTAAAAACTCCCAACTTATAATACCGCTGGAATCAATAAAGTGTGTTTCTAAATTCTGGGGACTAGCAATTTCATCGCGATCAAAACCGGCTTCGGCAAAACCATTTAAAGCATCTAACCCACGACCTTGTAATAATTCGGTCAAGGCCCGTTCAAGTGCTACTTCAAATTTTGGGTGCGCGCCAAAGCTGGCATATACGCCTTGATTTTTCGGGTGTAATAAGGTGACGACCATGACAGGGTATTTCCCGCCGAGTGAGGCATCTTGCACTAAAACTCCATAACCCGCTTGCTCCAGTTCTTTAATACCTGCTTGAATACTGGGGTATTGGTTTAAAATCTCGCTGGGTACATTGGGTAAGCTAATGCCTTCGGCGATGATTTTGAATTTCACAAAGCGTTCGAAAATTTCAGACAATGCCTGTACGCGGGCTTCAAATTTAGTATTGCCTGCCGACATGCCGTTGCTGACATACAGATTACCAATAACATTAACGGGAAAATAAGTGGTTTGTTGAGTGCGCTCGCAAACATACGGTAAGGCGCAAACGCCCCTGTTAGCCGTGTTGCTGGAATTCACATCAATTAATTGATTAAGGGATAACATGCCCTCAGGATCATAAAACTCTTTTAATTCCTCGTTTAGTAACTCTTTGGGTAATGCGTTGGGTTGATCTAAAGCGAACCATTTCTCGTTAGCATAATGAACGACCTTGCTATTCGCGATAGAATCCCCAAGGTAATAGTCTGCCCAAAAGTAATGGGTTGAGAGGCGCTCGAAGAATTCGCCTAGCGCACTGGCAAGGGCTGCTTTTTTCGAAGCTCCTTTGCCATTGGTAAAAAGTAATGGGCAATCCTTATCTCGAATATGTACTGACCAAACGTTGGCAATGGGATTAAGCCATGATTGTTCGATAATGGTAAAACCAAGCTTAAACAACTTTTGAGTCATCGTGTGAATGGAGTCTTCAAGTGCAGCATCTTTGCCAAGTATGTGTGTTGAGTCTGTCATAATAGAGGTTCCTTAGAGCCACTAATTCAATTGAGAGTGTGATGAATAGTAGTACAGCTAAAGTCGAAAAGAAAAACAAACCGCCGTTTTGGCTGATAATAATGATTATTAGTATTTTGCTCATCGCTGCAAGTTATTTGGGCTTGCGCTATTACCAGCAATCTTTACGCAATGCACAGCCGTCTCACCTTGAGCAGTTAGAGCGTTCAGAGTTAGAAAGCCTCAAAGAAAAAATTATTCAACAAGCCGATACCATTGATACAAACTGGCTGCGTACGCTAAACCCAATAGTTAAATATGTGCAGGGACGTTTGTTGTGGAGTAGTGACTTACAGCAGGGTGTGGTTGAATTCATTAATCTTCCCAAACTCAATAATAATCAACAATATCGTTTATTCGTTTATGATCTTGAGGCGAATAACAGCGTACCTATCACGGCAGTTGTGTTTAAGAAAGTTGAATTGATTTCAGGAATTTTTGCACGTTCATTTACACCAAAGATAACAGTGAAAAACCCTTTAAAATTTGAACTTGTTTTAGAACAAGGGGGCGTTGAGGGGGGGCAGCCTTTGTTGTTGGCGCAACCTTAGACTTTATGAGACTTTTGCACGACCCGGATGACGAGTAAAAATGGCTGAAATTCCACTGCTTTTCGTTTAAAAACTTGCTAATAACTCGTTATTAGCTTCATTTTCCGTCTCAATCAGTGAAATCCCCCCCGATTTTTCTTTCGCCACCGAGTCGTGCAAAGGTCTCTTTATGGCAATATTAAGCTTAGGTAAATCTGTTTTATCGTAATATTCATACAATAAAGTAGTAATAAATGACTACTTTTCTAAAAATTAAAATTAAATGGATATAAAACTATGAAACACGCCACAAAACTATCACTTTTAGCCTCGTTTTTATTACTAGTAGCATCATCATTCGTTACTTATCAAGCAAGCGCACTTCAACTTAACCCGCTTTCGGTTATCGTTAAGCCAACAGGTGGTGGCGCACGTCAAACATTTAAAGTCACCAATGAAAGCAACAAGCCTATCGCGGTTCAATTTAGTGTGACGACACGTCAGCAAATTAACAATAAAGAAGTTAGACGACCCGCTGATCGGGATTTTATGATCTATCCTCCACAAACGATTATACCGCCGCGTACCACACAAAAAGTGCGAATCGAATGGCTGGGTAAAAAGGCTGTGCCGAAAGAACTTGCTTATCGTTTAATTGCTAAACAAGTTTATGTCTCGTTAGAAAAACAGAAGCAAACTGGAATTAGTATGTTGATGACGTTGGTTGGTGCTCTTTATGTACAGCCGAACAACACCAAGAGTAATGTACAAGTTCGTGCCGTACAACGCCACGGTAATAAGTTAGCGGTTACGCTTAGTAATAACGGTACGCGTCATCAGTTGATGAATTATGCGACATTGACCTTACGCAATAGCTCGAAGGTCATCAATATTAAAGGCAAAGGCTTAATTGGCATCGAAGGTAATAACGTTTTAGCGGGTGCAACCAAACGTTTCTTTATTAACTTACCGCATGGTTTTGTTAATGGACGTTGGACGGGCACAATTAAGTATCCGCGTTAATTGAATAATTGACCGTTTATTTAAACCGTCATGCAAGCCAAGCTAAAACAACCAGCCTTTCATAATATGAAAGGCTTTGGTTTTTTACTGGGGTTAGTTTTTCTAACATCGGTAGGCTTATTAACGCCTGTTGTTGGTTTGGCGCAAACGGCTCAAGAAGCTGAAATGGCTGCTTTGTATGAGCAGGCTTTTGGAAAAAAGAAACCCGCTTTAAGCCCACCTAAAAATAATACTCCAGCCGTTAAAGCAAGTCTTGTTTCACCTTCGCAAGCTGCGAAGCCTACAACAGGCGTTAAGCCATCAGATAAAAAAGCCAGCTCGAAAAATATCACAAACGCGAGTAACGCATCAGCACCTGCTAAAAAATATAGCTCCGCTGATCTAGCCTCGCTTTACTCACAAGCCTTTGGTAAACCACACGCACATCAACAAGTTAAACCTGCGACGATGAGCCAAACAACAGATGCCAGCAGCCCAGCCGAAGAGGGTAGCTCAAAAAGTGAAACAACTCAGCAAAGCAGTAACAGCTTAGCATCATTATATGCGCAAGCTTTCGGTGGCCGAGCACCTACGGTATCAGTGCCAAGTAATCTTATGGTGGACTTTAGAGTCAATAAAGTTGAAGTGGGTGAGATTAAAGTTTTTAGTGCATCGGGCATGATTGACCGAGTTGAAACTAAAACCCTATTGGAGTCACTTGAAAAAATAGTCAAAGAGCATGTTTATAAAAGAATAGCTAAGCAACTATCAAAGCAGGAAAAAACCCAATTTAGCACATTAACAAAGTTGGGTTTAAATACGGAATACAACTCAATTAATTTGAGTTTAGATTTGCAGATGGATTCGTCCTTGCGTAAGCCGCAGATACTCTCACTTATTGGTAAGAAACGTTCATCAGTTCGTGAAGAAAATAAAATGACAGCTGAGGAGATCAGTGCTTTCCTAAATATGTATTCCACGATTGGCTTTAATGCCAGTAGTAATAAAGCAGATATTAAGGTGAAGTTGGAAGGAAGTTTAAATGTTAAGGATAGAGTTCTTGAAACGACCGTAGATATTGTAAATGATAAAGCTAGCGTAGGGCGAACCACGATTACTTATGATAAACCTGAAAAATTACAGCGTTTTGTGGTGGGTAACGTATCAACGGGTAGCCGTAATTTTCAAGAGAATTTAGAGCTGCTTGGCATCAGAGGCAGTAAAGAATTCTTTATGAGCCCCGAGCTACAAATAAGACCCAAAGCAAACCAAGGGTTCATATTAGAAACGGATTCAACCGTCGAGTTGTACATTAATAATCAATTACGCCAACGATTCTATTTGGTAAAAGGCGTTTATTCATTGGAGGATATTGGCTTATATGATGGTGCGAATAATATCCGTGTAAAAATTACTGACGAGTTTGGCAAGGTCACGATTAAAACCAGCGAGGAGTTTTATGATTCACATTTGTTAAAACCGGGCTTGTCGCTGTACTCCCTCAGTCTAGGTTATTTAAGCAAGCAACAGGCGGGATCAAACCCTAACTTAAAGGATGTGCCGATCTTAAGCGGTTATTATGAGAAAGGTATTTCAAAAGATTTAACCGCCAGCTTTGATATGCAATTGAGCCCAAACAGTTACTTATTGGGTGGCGAAGCAATAAGCTCAATTGAACTAGGTTCGCTAAAATACGGTATGGCAGTGAGCGGCGGGCAAGATAAAAAAGCAGGTTATGCCGCACGTTTAGAATTTAAACCCAATATAGATCGTGAGACGATAAAGTTGGATACCCTAAGGCGCGATATGATGGGGCTAGATACGCGCATCGGTCAATTCATCAATAGCGTCACCATCACAGAGGAGTTTAGAAGCAGGCACTTTAGCCAATTAAACCAAGTTAATATCTTAAATAAACCTTCAAAGCGTTTAAAGGCGCAGCTACAAACGCGGTTTAGCTTTAACTTAAATGAAAACTGGCGGGGTTCATTAAACCTAGCAGCGACTAGCTATTATGATGCAAAAAATAGTGTTTCTGCCAGCTTGAGCGCAAACAAACGTTTCAGTAACGGTATTAATCTGAGAATTGGGGCAAAGATGGATAGTCGTGAAGATTTTGCAGTGAATCTACAAATATCCATGCCATTTGGGCGAAAGAAACGCTCATCACGACGCCACTTAGAATTACTCGCAAACAGTAAAGATCATAGTCTTTCAAGCAAGGCCAGCTATAGGGCTGCAGGGCAGGTTGGGCGTGAAAGCCTTTCGGGCTCAGTTGCAACGATACGCAATGATAAAAGTTTTAACACAAATTTCGATGTCAATTATCGTGACCCAAAATACGAAGCTAGTTTAAGTGCGAATGATAATCGTAGCATAAGTGGTAATTCACACTCACAACGCTTACAAGTTGGCTTTAACTCAAGTATTGCTTGTGTAGGTAAAGAGTGCGCTAGGTCTTACCCTATTAATGACAGCTTTGCGTTAGTCAAAGGGCCATCAAATCAGAAAACCCCCATCGCTGTAAAAAATGGCTATGGGCAGTTTAAATATTCAGATACTCGAGATAGTAATTTGCCGGAGGATTACACGACATTAATTCCCGCCAAAGGTAATGCTGTTGTGCCTTTAGAATCTTACCGTTATCAAAATATAAACATTGATGAGGCAACCTTGCCCAACGGCTATGACTCTGAAAAAACAGAATTTGAAGTGTTTCCAGGTTATCACCAAGGCTTTGCGATAAAAGCAGGTGGTGAGCCAGCAACCATTTTAGATGGTGAACTGGTTGATGAAATGAAAAAGCCATTGGGCTTTAAAGGAGGGCAATGGGTGCCTCTATCGGCCAAAGGCAAAACGATAGCATTCTTCTCGAATAAAGCAGGGCGTTTTCGAATTGCTTCAATGCCAGCAGGTAGATACAAGTTAGAGCTTTTTGATTCCCCCGATATGCGGGCAATTAATGTTTATGTACCTGATAAAAAAGGTGCGGTACATGACGTGGGTGCGTTGCTTGTAAGAGAGTAGCCTGCTTAAGAAGATAAATGCCAGTTATTGAGAATGGTGGTAATTTGATCTAAACCTTCCGTTAAGGCCGCTGGGCCTGGTTGTAAAATATGAGCAGATTTAATCTCAAAAACGTACCCGTTTTTAACGGCATTTACATCGCTCCAGCCCTCCCTTTGAGCAACTTTTTCAGGGTGAAATTTACGTCCGCACCAAGAGCCAATGATTATGTCTGGATTTCTTTTAACAACATCTAAAGGGTCGGCAACAATGCGCTTTTTGGCTAGGCTCTGCTTTGAGTATTCGGGGTAGCATTCCTCTCCACCCGCTATCGTGATTAATTCAGAAACCCATTGTATTCCTGTAATAATAGGGTCATTCCATTCTTCAAAATAAACTTTGGGTCTCTTCTCCCAGGAGGCTACCCTTTCTTTTATCTTAGTTATTTTTGTTTGGTGGTCCGTAACCCATTGTTGGGCTTTATCTTGACAGCCTACCATTGCGCCAAGCATCTGGATCATTTGAAAGATCTCATCAACAGAGCGTTGGTTAAAGATATGAACACTGACACCTTTTTTAATTAGCTCTGATGCAATATCTGCTTGTAAGTCAGAAAATCCTAGAACAAGATCGGGTTTAAGATCCATTATTTTATCAATTTTTGCTGATGTGAACGCCGAAACCTTCGGTTTTTCTTTTCTAGCTTGTGGAGGCCGAACGGTAAAACCTGATATTCCTGCAATACGATCTTGCTCGCCAAGAATGTAAAGCATTTCCGTTGTTTCATCGGTTAAACAAACTATTCTTTTAGGGTAATAATTTAGCATGACGTATTCTATCTTTAAGGATTACGATTAAGTAAAAGAGAAGAGTATAGTTTAATTTAATTCAATAGGAAGGAAAGGGGCGAAAGAGAGTAATTATTAGCGCCGGAATTTTTTAAAAGGGCGCTTTCTAAATTTATAGCGATAAGGACGTACTTTACGTTTTTGAAGCTTGTAAAGTACAAAAACAATTAGCATTAAAACTAAAAATATAGCTGAAAAAATCACCGCGTAAAGCGTATTTTGGCTCCAGCCGGTTAATTCTAATAATTGCCTGAATTCTTCAGCGCATTGTTGTGAGTCCCGACAGACTTTTTGAAGTAAAAATACTTTAATAATACTGTTCTGCAGAAACATGGCCGGGCTTGTGGTTTAGATGGCGATCCATTTTGAACTGATCCTTTAGCACGGCTTTAGTGTCTTTCAACATACCGCTGTTGCCACAAAGCATGACATGTGAATCGTCTTTATTTAACTTCAATCCAGCTTGTTTTTCTAGTTGTCCATCGCTGAGTAGTGCGGGAATTCTGCCACGTAATGCGCCTGAATGATCTTCACGACTAACAATAGGGATAAAGCGAAAGTGTTCTGGGTGGTCGTTTTTGAACTGCTCAATAAGCTCGGCATAGCAAAGCTCAATGGCATGGGGGACAGCATGCACCAGAATGATTTTATCAAAGCGTTGCCAAGCATCAGCCGTTTTAAGCATTGAAAGGAAAGGGCCGAGACCTGTTCCTGTGGAAAGCATCCAAAGATTTTTAACCTCTTTGGGTACTTGAGATAGTACGAAGAAACCTACACAGGGTTGGGCAATTTCTAAGGTGTCCCCCGTCTTTAAAGCAGCAAGGCCGTTCGATACTTTTCCATCAGGAACCGTATTAAAGTAGACCTCGGCATACTTTTCATCGGGGGTGTTGATTAAAGAGTAGGGGTTGGCAAACTTTTCTAGCTCACCCACGTCATTGGTGGCTTCAATCTGTAGGCGTGCAAACTGACCTGCTTGAAAAGGCATTAACTCAGCTTCAAAGATTAGCGCATAATGCCGATCTGTGAGTTGTCGGTTTTCAATAACCTTTGCTGTTATCCAGTTTGCCGCCATGTGATCCTTTTATATTTGTTAAAAATATTACTCAGGGGTAAAATTATCCACCGCTGATGGCCCATCGCCGAATAAGAATTTTTCCATTTCTTCTTCAAGAAATTTACGGTCCTTAGGATTAATGGGTGATAAGCGGTACTCGTTTAAAAGCATGGTTTGGTGGTTTACCCAACCTTGCCAAGCTTCGTTTGAAATAGTTTCAAAAATTTTCTGACCCACATCTCCTGGGTAGGGGAGTCTTTCTAAACCTTCTGCTTCTTTACCTAATTTTACGCAGTTAACCATTCGTGCCATGTGTATTATCCTTTGTGTTTGATTTTAAAGTATTAAGTAGTAACTGTACGGGAGCCGCAAGGCCACCTTTGAATTCTGTTTGACTGTTATACCAGAGACTGTCCTTAGCCTCCATCACACCTACCATTAATGGGGTTTCAATCTTAATAATCAAGGGTTGAATGTGTAGGCGAAAGTGGCTAAAGGTGTGTGATAACACCGGCAATGCATTGGTGCTAGCAGTATCGTACTGATAGTTTTCTATCAAATATTCATCCGCAAAAGCCTCTGTTTCAAATTGAGGGAAGCACCACAGTCCACCCCAAATTCCTACAGGTGGGCGTTTTTGCATAAAGACTTCGCCTGCTTTATTTTGTAGTAACAGCATGACTGTATGCTTTTCGGGCAAGGTTTTTTTAGGCTTTTTACCGGGGTAGTCTGTTTGGTTCCCCTGTTGATGCGCTAAGCAATCCGCTTGTAAAGGGCAGGTGACACACGCTGGTTTTGAGCGTGTACAAACGGTTGCACCTAAGTCCATCATCGCTTGGGTGTAGTCTGCATTACGTGTACTAGGTACGAGCGAATCAGCTACCTCCCAAAGCTTCTTCAATACAGCTGACTTCCCCGGCCAGCCTTCAATAGCAAATACCCGTGCTAAAACACGTTTTACATTACCATCTAAAATTGCCTGTTTTTGTCCGTGTGAAATAGATAGAATCGCTGCGCCTGTGGAGCGACCAATGCCTGCTAACGCTACAATTTCATCTAAGGTTTCAGGAAACACGCCAGCATAATCATCACAAACTTGCTTGGCAGACTTGTGCATATTTCGCGCCCGAGCATAATAACCTAGCCCTGACCAGTGCTTTAAAACCTCATCCTGCTCGGCATTCGCTAAGGTTTGCACCGTCGGGAAGCTTTGCATAAAACGCTCATAATAAGGAATCACAGTTTTAACCTGCGTTTGTTGCAGCATAATTTCAGATACCCAAACACGGTAAGGAGTAATATTATGTTGCCACGGTAGGTTTTTTCGCCCTTGCTGGTCGAACCATTTAAGGACTTTTTGAGAAAATACTTTCATGCTAGATAAATCTTTCTTTACAACAGTTTGTAGGCAGATATAGGTTTATGTGGGCACTAATGAACAGGGTGTTAATTTGAAATAACATCTCGACAAAGTCTTGGGTAGCCTCCTAGGAGCTTGTCCGAGAACTAAGACCGTAGCGAAAATTACAGAATTTTCATAAGTTGCGATTATCGAAAGAGGCGAATAGCACGGCTATTTAACGATTTCGATAAGCTCAAATTATGATGATTGTGGGATTTGCAGTAGGTTTCTAGTTCTCGGACAAGCTCCTAGCTATATGCAATTTCTTCTAACTTAGGGATATCACATTGGTACTCACTAGCTGTCACCTTGACAATAAAATGTTGGCGTTTAAATTCAGCAATCATGCGGCTGGCTGTTTCAGTCGTTATTCCCAGCATTGCACCCATATCTTCTCGGCTAAATAAAGCAAAGGAATTTCCAATTTTACCTTTTGATAACATAATTAGTAACCTTGCTACACGCTGTTTTGATGAGCCTGTGGAAAACTCGATCACCCAAGCATCTGCTTCATCTAAAGCACTCTTCCAACGTTTCATTAGCTCTAAGTGTATTTTCGGATTACTTTGGCTGAGTGCTTCTGCTGCACTATCAGGATATCGGCAAACTTCCACATCTTGTAAAACAATCGCATCGTGCTTATAGGTTGGGTCCAAAGTAGCTTCTAATCCCACCACATCGGATGTTCGAAGAAGTCTAACAATGCGCTGTGTTCCGTCAGGAAGATACTGCACTAATTTCACCAAACCACTACGAATTGTGTACATATATTCAGCAGATTCACCTGCACTATAAATAACCGAGCCGGCCTTTAATTCAAACTGGTCGATAGGTTTATGCAGTGCTTCAAAGTCAGTTTCACTGAGCCCCGCAAACAGTACGGAGTTGCGAATGGCACACAAACTACAGTTTGCATATCCTTGCCAAGCTTCTCTTTGCGTGATGTGGTTCATTGATTCCTACTATAGTTGCAATTATAGTACCTAGACTACAGGAAGTAATAAAAATAGCTAACAGTAAAATGCTTAGTGATAGTCGATTTTTCAGCATTACAGGTGTATTTTGTCTTTATTAAACGAAGAGCTAATACCTAATCCCCAGATAGAAAACACGGCGACAGCTATTTTTAGAATATCCTGCAAAACCAAAGTTTGTACTTTCGTTTGTGTTTTTATCAGGGGGTTAAGGTAGAAACAATGTTCTTTATAAAGAATTAAAGGTTAAATAAAGAATTAAAGGTTAAGCAATCGGTCGCTATGAGTATATTGGCAATGCATGGTTGCTAGCGATGGCTTATGCTGTTATCAGAATATCCAAAGTTCTTATTCTGAAATCATGATTAGCATTTTAGAGCCTTATGACTAAAATGAGCTATTGATAAATTATAGGGAAAGATAAATGAGTGATCTAAAACTAGTTATTGGCAATAAGAACTATTCAAGTTGGTCATTACGACCTTGGTTTTTTCTAAAAAATCTTGGTATCGACTTTGAAGAAGAACTCGTGTGGTTATTTGAAGAAAAAAAAGAATCACACTTGAGCTCCTATTTTTCGAATGAGAAAGTACCCGTTTTGGTTGATTCAACCTTTGCCTTGCAAGACGGAAGTTCCTTACAGGTTTGGGATACCTTGGCCATTATTGAACATATTGCTACTCGATTTAAGAAGGGCTGGCCTGAAGATATGGCGAATAAAGCCATCGCCCGTGCGGTTTCTGCAGAAATGCATTCTGGTTTCACTGGAATCAGAAACGCACTGCCTATGAACTGTAAAAAACATTTTCCTAATTACCCGATAGAAGCTGAAGTGCAGCAAGATATTGATCGAATAGTAGCTGTTTGGGACTATTGTCGAGGTACACTAAACGAAAAAGATTCTTTCTCATCCAAAGGCTCTTGGCTATTTGGCGAGTTCTCTGGAGCTGATGCAATGTTTGCACCGGTAGTGATGCGTATGATTGGATATGATGTGCAGCTCTCAGGATTCGCGAGCGACTATGCTCAAATGGTTTTAGAAAATACCGCGATGCAGGAATGGGTAAGTGCTGGAAAACTAGAAACTCATGTGATAGAGGAGGATGAGGTTTAACTCTATTTAATTAGTTCCTTTTAAGCTGAGATGGGATTGTTCATACTTTTCAAAAAGTGAACGATAACTAGTGTAAAATCAGTATAAAATAATTGGGCTTGATCAGATTCTGCTTTAATAAGGCCACTCACCCAAATAGTTACCACGCGGGCTGTAGTTACACGCCCAAACCTGTGACTTATCCTCGCATACCGCTATAGCGCAGCCAACTTCTTTGGTTTCATGCCAAACAATTTGGGTGTAGTGCCCACAGTCTGCATCATCCATGCAGGTGTTGGTTTCATAGTTGTAAAAATCTTCTTCGCTAGCCCATGTTTCAATAATTTCTTTGGCGGTAATGTTTTCTACTTTTCTTGTCCCATCCTCATATTCAAGTGCGCTTGACCAGTATAGGTTCTCCCCATTTATCTGCTGAAAGGGAGAAGTCTCATCATCGGGGCGGTGTGTCATGGTACAGTTTTTTGTTTGGGCTAAATGGTTAACCCATTGTTGTGCATATTTAGTAAGCTCGTAAGACCATGTTAGAGGTGGCAGTTTATGCTTGTTACGGAAATCGTTATGGGTATTTATCACATCTTCTTTTGATGGCTTCTCTGACGAAAAACTACTGGCGTTAATAATGGGCGCTGCGATGAAGAGCAGGGGAATAATTAATTTTTTCATGTTTAGCCTGTGTATTATTTTTATTACACTAGGCAGAATAAATGACCCAAAAACGTGGGTCATTGTAGTCAAGGATAAGTGGTTATGACTTTGAGATAAGTCTTAACAAAGTGGTATTTAGCGGTAATTATTTTAGGATAAGAAGAGCTTTTAGCTAACTAATAACTTTCTGCTGTATCCATTTTTTCATTAATCATTTCTTCCATTAAGAGTGATTTACATGTGATGCCTTCTGGCTTAGTTAGGCCCATAAGGTGTAAAACAGTTGGAGCAATATTGCTTAAGCCACCACCGGTACGGAGCCGCCAGAATGATTTATCAATAATCAAGCAAGGCACAGGGTAAACGGTATGTTGGGTGCTAGGCTCACCTGTGAACGGATCGATGTATTCATCACAGTTGCCGTGATCTGCGGTTAAAATAACAGAATATTCATTTTCTACCGCCGCATCGAGTACTCGGCTAACCTCAGTATCAAGTGTTTCAACGGCTTTGATGATAGCTTCTGGGATGGCGGAGTGCCCGACCATATCGCCGTTAGGGAAGTTGACCACAATGAATGAATGCTCTTTTTCTTCGACGGCATTGATAACAACATCGGCAAGCTCTTTCGCGCTCATTTCTGGGCATTCGTCGTAAGTATGCACGCGCGGTGAGTCGATCATAATGCGATCTTCACCGGCATAAGGCGTTTCACGTCCGCCGTTTAAGAAAAAGGTAACGTGTGCGTACTTTTCGGTTTCTGAGGTGTGCAGCTGTTTGTAACCCGACAAGCTTATAGCATGTGCCAGGTTGGTCGAGGGGCGCTCAGGCGGGAATGCAACAGGTGCAAGTAGCTTTTTATCGTATTCTGTTAGGCAAGTCACTACTAGCGGTGTGTAATTACCACGATCAAACCCAGTGAATTCTTCCATGCCAAGTGCTGCGGCCAGTTGGCGTGGGCGATCATTTCTAAAGTTGAAGAAAATCAACGAGTCTTCTGACTCTACTTTTTTTGCATTAGGCATAATGCGTGGAAAAATAAATTCATCGGTTTCCTCGTTCGCGTAGGCATCTTCGAGCGCTTGCAGTGGATCACTTGCCTCTTTGCCAACACCATGTACCATGGCATCAAAGGCACGCTGAGTACGGTTCCAGCGGGTATCTCTATCCATAGCATAAAAACGGCCTACCATTGTGGCGATAGAGCCGCCGTATTTTTCTGTAGCTTTGACTAACTGTTTAATAAACTTTTTGGCAGATTTAGGTGCGGTATCGCGGCCATCTGTAATGATATGAACTACGGCTTCAACACCTCGTTTATTACACATTTTAAGCAGTGCGCAAAGGTGATTAACATGACTGTGAACACCACCATCAGAAAGTAAACCGACAAGGTGAACAGGGCGACCTTGTTCTTTTGCAATAAATAGTGTATTTCTTAAAACCACGTTCTTTTTAAAGCTACCGTCTTCAATCGCATCATCAATGCGCACCAAATCTTGTTTTAGAATAGTGCCACAACCGATGGTTAAATGCCCGACCTCTGAGTTACCCATTTGGCCATCGGGTAGCCCTACCGCATTACCTGATGCTTGTAAGGTCGTGTGAGGGTATTTACTAAAATACTCATCAAGATTTGGCGTATTCGCTTCATGATAAGCATTATTTTTTTTGCTGGGGTTTACACCTACGCCATCCATTATGACAAGTAGGGTTTTGCGACGGGGGACGGCTCTTTTGTTCACGGGTGAAGTCCTGTTTTTAATGTTGTATATTGGTCTTTAAGGTTAAAGATCTTATAAGTCTATAATACCAATAAAAAAAGGTTTCTGCCTGATAAAAAAGAGTAAAAAAAAAGCCCATTCTGAAATCAGAATAAGCTTTTAAATAAAATGTAGTTAGTATTAGATGCGTAATGTGTGGCTTAAAACAACCATCGCAATAATAAGTAATGTACTACCCACTAATGATTTAACAATCTGAGGTAAAGGCGTGCAAACATCATTATTTGCGTGCTCGTAAGAATCTTGACCTAGTAAACTTTTAATAAAACATTTCATGGGATGCTCCCCCTTATAATTAATTTAAACTCAACCTTTTGTACTTTATTTGGAATAAAAGTTCAAAATGGTTTACATTATTTCTGATACCGCTAGTTATCAGTTTTTCATTTGTATAACTTGTTATTGACTAATAAATTCATAGGTTTAATAACAATATTTAAGTTATGTTAACAAAGTAAATATGAACAGACAATGAATACGCGTAACTATTTAATAATATTCTAATATTGATCTGAGTGGAGATGGCCTACTTTCTAAATTGAAGTACGATGTGTTTCAATTTAGAAACTTAATTTTTCTGGATTTGATTTATTAAAAAGCCCTAAGGGCCTCCATCATTATTCTTTTTATCACTGTCTTCTTTTGCGGCCTTCTTTTTGGCACGATCCTTCGCTTTTTGCTCTACGATCTTATCGGTTTCTTCTTCCGCATCTATGCGATCAAGCTCTGCTTCCATTTCTTCATCAGATAACTCATCAAAGTGATCACTCTCAAAGAATACCTCTTCTTCAGTATCTTTATCTGTTGGACTACTATCAGGTGTTTCTTCAGGGGGGTGCTCATTATCAGTAGCTTCTTCATCCAAGTTGTCTTTATTTAGAATACTTCTTTCTTCATCGTTTGAATTAGAACTTCGATTAGAGCCTGAACTATTATTTCCATCATCTTCCTCGAAAACATAATTATCATCTTCCCAGAGTTTATCGGCCGCTATGGCTGTTCCTGCACTCGCTGTAGTTGCTGTGTGATTTTCATCGTTGTCTGCGGCACGCGCACTATTAGCTTCTCCCGCCTCCTTAACACGAACGGCGAAAAACTTACTGAGGAATAAACCAAGTTCAAATAAAAGCCACATAGGAATAGCAAGCATAACTTGTGAAATAACATCAGGTGGGGTGAGCAACATGCCAACCACAAAAGCACCGATAATAACGTAAGGGCGCTTTTCTTTGAGTTTCTCAGCCGTTGTTACACCGGTAATTATTAAAAGTATTGTGGCAATAGGCATTTCAAAGCCAATGCCGAATGCCATAAACATCATCACGACAAAGTCGAGGTATTGTGCAATGTCTGGTTTAAAATCTGCAGTTTCCGGCACGAATTGCGGGATGACTTGGAACATCATGGGTAATAAGACAAAGTAGACAAACACGATGCCGAGATAAAATAAGAATACGCTAGATGCAAGCAACGGATACACCAGCCGCTTTTCATGTTTGTATAAGCCCGGGGCGACAAATGACCAGAGTTGATACAACAAAAAAGGTAAAGCGACTAAAAATGCGACCAGAAGCGTTAACTTCATGGGGATTAAAAAAGGCGCTACGGGGCCAATGATGATGAGGTCGCGCCCTAAAGGTGCAGCAAGCCAGTCATAAATATCTGAAGCAAAAGGAAAAAGAACGACAAACACAAGCCCAACCACAATAACCGCTTTTAGAAGGCGGTCACGTAACTCAATAAGGTGGGATAAAAAGCCGGTTGGCTCTGTTTTATTGGCGCTCGCCTTTTTAGTCGCGTTTGACGCCTGTTGTGAAGTAGGGCTGTCGTTAGGGTCTATCATCGCTTATTTATTATCTATGGATGCTTTAGTTTCATCGATGGTGGATGATAATTGGTCGCTCGCTTCATTTATTTGCTTGCTAACATCATTCTTAGTGCTTTGCATCATGTCGCGCAACTCGCTGATTTCTTCTTTTTGTTTGACCAGCATATTTTGCAGATCATCAGCCCGAAGTTCTTTTTCAATATCCTCACGTGTGGTGGCAACAAATGCTTTCATTTTGCCAATCATACGACCTGCTTTTGCGGCTACGCCAGGTAAACGCTCAGGGCCAACCACCATCAACGTGATGATGCCGATAATCAAAAGTTCGAGAAAGCCCGAGTCAAACATGTTTGCTACTTCTTATTTATAATAAGCGTGTTAAGACTTAGTACTGTCTTTTACTTTTGAAACTGCATCAATCACATCATCTTTGGTATCACTGATAGCTTCTTTTTTAGTATTTTTTGTAGCGGTCACTTCATTCTCGCCGGACTTCATTGAATCTTTAAAGTTTTTAACCGCGCCGCCTAGATCGCCACCTGCATTGCGTAAGCGCTTTGTGCCAAAAATCACAACAACGATGACTAAAATAATTAATAAAGACCAGGGGCTAATGCCACCTAAACCAAATCCATAAATCATAATATTTCTCTCTTCTTAAGTGTTTATTTACTTCGGCTGGCTTTTTCAACCAGACCCGATGTGCCAAAACGACGTTCTAATTCTTTTAAAACATCATCTGGGTGTAAATTCTGTTGGGCTAATAATACTAGGGTATGAAACCATAAGTCAGCAACTTCGTGGATTATTTTGTCTGTTTTTTGACTATCGGCTTCTGCATCCTTGGCTGCCATCACCACTTCAGTGGCTTCTTCACCTACTTTTTTTAAGATCGCATCTAAACCTTTATCGTACAAGCTGGCAACGTATGAGCTGTCGGCTTTAGCTGATTTACGTTCTTCAAGAATCTTAGCAACGTCTGTTAAAGTATTATTACTCATAATATGTCCTTAGATTCTCATTTCAATGCCTTGTTCCGACATATATTCTTTTGCTTCGCCCACAGTATATTCGTTAAAGTGGAAAATGCTAGCCGCAAGTACCGCATCGGCACCTGCTTTAAGCACGCCATCCGCCAGATGTTGAAGATTTCCGACGCCACCAGAGGCAATCACAGGGATATTCACCGCATCGACAATGGCCTTAGTTAAAGGAATGTTAAAGCCAGATTTTGTACCATCTTTGTCCATGCTGGTCACCAGTAGTTCCCCTGCACCATAGTCCGCCATTTTCTTCGCCCATTCTACCGCATCAATGCCGGTATCCTTTCGACCGCCGTGGGTAAAAATATCCCACTTATCAGGTTCACCTTCTTTACTGACTTTCTTAGCATCAATAGCAACCACAATACATTGCGAGCCATAATATTCAGCTGCCTCTTTGACCAGTTCGGGGTTGTGAATTGCTGCAGTATTGATGGCAACCTTATCTGCACCTGCATTAAGCATGGTACGAATATCTTCAACTTTACGAATTCCACCACCCACCGTTAGCGGGATAAACACTTCGGATGCTATTGCCTCAACCATATGAACCGTAGTTTCGCGATCATCCGAACTGGCAGTAATGTCCAAAAAGGTAATTTCATCCGCACCTTCACGGTTATAACGCGCTGCCACTTCGACAGGGTCACCCGCATCACGGATATCAACAAAGTTTACACCTTTTACAACACGACCGTTATCAACATCAAGGCAGGGGATAATGCGTTTTGCGAGTGCCATAGCTATTCCTATTAATCTATTAGGGCTATTTTATCATAGCAAAATGGTTCTTACCTGTGAGTTTGTTTCTCTTCAATAAGTAAGGTGCGTAAATACTAACTAACAGACGGAGGTACTTGGCTGTTAACCTTAAACGTCTTCATTATCGGTTTCATATAAGTTCTCAATAAACTCAGAAAATGATGATGAAACCTTTACCCACGTTGCATAATTTAAGGCATCAAATGCTTTCTGGTATTTTGGATGCTCGGAATTTTCAAGAATATCGCTCACATTATTAAACTGGTCTGCAGCTTGTTTGATTCTTTTTTGGAAATAATCCTCAAACCAAGGGTATTGCCAATACCATTCCCAATAATAAATCGAGCCAAAATCATGCTTATTGAGTGATATGGCGATAAGAGAGTTTTGTACGCAACGGCCTATGGCGATTACATTAGAAGGCAAAAATTCCTCTTCAATGTGTCTGTCATAATGCTCATGCAATATCGACATAGGATATTCAAACTGCTCTCCTGGGGTTTCATTTTTGTAGCTTAAAAATCCCCAAAACTCTTCGAGACCGTTTGAGCTTTCTTTGTAAACACGACCATCTTCAAACTTTCTAACTAAATCTGTTTTGAAATAACATTTCTCTTCATCAATTACCATGCCGCCATTGTTTTCTTTTAGAAAAGCCTGATAATCCTTTGGTAAAGCCTCAAAAACAGCCTTCTCATCCTTGGTTAACTTACCCAGCGTTAGGTTGTAATAGTTGTTTAGGTCAATGTTTTTATGCGTCATATTTATTATTTAATGGTAGTTATTAGCTACAAGCCTTCTACATACTTATGCGCTTCAGCCAAGTCTATCGTACCTTCATAAATTGAGCGCCCTAGAATTGTACCAGTGACTCCTGCTTTTTCAACTTTACAAAGCTCAATAATATCATCCATATTGGTCACACCACCGGATGCGATTACGGGTATGTTAATACTCTTAGCGAGTTCTACGGTGGCGTTGATATTAACGCCTTTCATCATGCCATCGCGTGCGATATCGGTGTAAACGATTGCCACGACACCTGCCTCTTCAAACTGTTTGGCAAGTTCAATGGCTGAAACACTCGAGACTTTACCCCAGCCATCGG
>Ga0256839_1002705_pt1 | contig 19419 bp, 15 predicted proteins | sample 354166metaG_FD_185968 | JGI IMG/M metagenome (GOLD analysis project Ga0256839, IMG submission 185968) | Hydrothermal vent microbial communities from Mid Atlantic Ridge, Atlantic Ocean - 354-166 | ecosystem: Environmental > Aquatic > Marine > Hydrothermal vents | place: Atlantic Ocean: Mid... | reverse complement strand
GAAGACGGTTGTGATAATGGTGGAGCCGCCGGGCGTGCCCAGCACCAGAAAAAGCCGCCCCTGTGGATCCTCCACGATCGTCGGCGTCATGGACGACAGCATGCGCTTGCCTGGTTCAATAGCGTTAGCTTCGGAGCCCACCAGCCCGTACATATTGGGTACGCCCGGTGCCGCGCTAAAATCATCCATTTCGTTGTTCAGAAAGAACCCCGCGCCATCGACAACGACCAGGGAGCCATAGGGGCCGTTGATGGTGGTAGTCACACTGACTGCATTGCCTTCGTTATCGACTACGGAATAATGCGTGGTCTCTCGGGATTCGAAGGCCCACGGGTCACCGTGCGTGATGCGCTTACTGGTATCGGCGCGATAGGGGTTAAAGTCGGCCATGCGCTGCCGCATGTATTCCTTGCTGATCAGGCCATGCTGCGGAATTTCCACAAAATCGGGATCACCCAGCCATTGAGCTCGATCTGCGTAAACGCGCCGCATGGCTTCGGCCATCAGGTGGATGGTCGCACTGCTCCCAAAGCCCATCGCGGCGATATCGAACGGCTCGACGGCATTGAGGAGCTGAATCAACCCGATGCCGCCCGAAGAAGGAGGGCCCATCGAGATAATCCGGTATCCTCGGTAGGTCCCGATGACGGGTGGCCGTTCGATGGCCCGGTAGGCGGCCAGATCTTCGTGCGTGATGAGTCCACCGCCCCGCTGCATTTCGGCCACGATCAGATCGGCCGTTTCTCCCCGATAGAAGTCGTCGGCTCCCTGCTGCTGGATGCGCCGGAGCGTTCGTGCCAGATCCTTCTGCACGAACAGCTCGCCTTCCCGAAAGGGCGATTCTTTCGTGAAATACTTTCGCGTAGAGGGATAGCGGGAAAACGCCTCTCGGAAAGCATTGAAGCGGGCAGCCTGTTCACGGGTGAGGCGAAAGCCTTCTTCGGCCAGTCGAATGGCCGGTTCGAGCACCTCGGCCCGGGAGAGCCGGCCATATTTTTCGTGGGCCATGAGCAGGCCGGCTACAGAGCCGGGCACGCCGGAGGCCAGGTAGCCCTGCTGGCTACGTTCCGGTACAAACTGGCCATTTTCGTCCAGAAACATGTCGCGGGTGGCAGCCCGAGGAGCCGTTTCACGGAAGTCGATGGTCGTGGTGCGGCCGTCGGCAAAGCGAATCACCATAAATCCGCCACCACCCAGATTGCCAGCTACCGGATGCACGACGGCCAGGGCGAAGCCGGTAGCGACGGCCGCATCGATGGCGTTACCTCCGCGTCGGAGCATTTCCAGGCCTGCCTCGGAGGCTTCCTGGCGAGCCGAAACCACCAGTCCGTGGTAGGCCCGGTACGGGCGCGGCACTTCACCTACCTGCGCCCGTGCAGGATGCCCTACCAGTAACAGCGCGCTTAGCCAATAGGCCAGCCAGGTTCGGACGCGAAAATAACGGGTAAATTGGGAGCTAACGTTACCACTGGATGGGTCAAAAGGTAACAAATGCGCCATAAGCGCAATTTGAAAGCGCTTTTGCTGCCTATTAAAACGGTGACATTTCATCGTGGACGCTGGTATATTGCTTGTCCCGCCTTGCTCTGCCGTGTGTGGTTAAAAAACAGGGAGTTATGCGGTATCGTATTGATCAGGCCATCCGCTTCCTGACGATCAGTGCTGGCGTGGTAGGCCTGCTGGTGTACATGGTATTCCGCCTGCTGTGAGGCTGGAGCGGCGGTCCTGTCTTTGACGTCAGTGGGTTGTCGGGTGTAGCTCAAGACCCGGCTGGCGATGGAGAAATTCTTGATAAAGCCGCAGTTGGCGGTTGTCCATGGGAATCAGGTATCCGTCGATAAATACGTACCGCACCTGTGTTTTCGGTTCAAACGGATCGCCGTCGGCTACAAACAGGTTGGCTTTTTTCCCCACTTCCAATGACCCAATCAGGTCATCTACGCCAAAGATTTCAGCCGGGTTGATGGTAATGGCACGGAGGGCCGCTTCTCGGCCCAGTCCGTAAACAGCCGCAAAGCCCGCATGATAAGGAAGATTGCGCACGTTTGCAGCGTCGCCCGTGCGAATAGCAATCTTGACACCGGCTGCATGCAACAGGCCTGCATTGGCATAAGCCTTATCATAGCGGTCCGATTCCCGGGTAGGGAGCGACAGGATGGGGCCAACCAGGCAGGGAATTCCTGCTTCGGCGATTTTGTCGGCTACGCGCCAGCCTTCGGCAACACCGCTGAAGATCACGCGCTTGAGCCCACGCTTTTTGACCCATTGAATGGCTTCGAGAATGTCAGGAGCCAGGTCTACCTTAATCATGAGGGGCATTTCTCCGCGGAGGACTGGTAGCAGGGCCTGCAAGGCCGGCACGTAGAGCGGTCTGGGATTCTTCTCTGGATTTGCACGATAGGCCGAGTCGATGCGGGCGTAGAGCTCGGCGCGGTCCCACACCTCGTTCAGTTTCTCCATCGCCTGGCGAAAGGCTTTTTCAATGTCCTCCGGTTTACGCCGATCCCAAGGACCGCGCCGTCCTTTGGAGGGGAAATCAAGCACCATCAGGCGCACGCCCCCCACGTGCATCTGTTCAGGGGTATAACCGAACAGATTAATCAGGGCAGCTTTGCCGGGCAGCAATCCCCCTTCGGGTTCGGTAAGGACCGTGGTGATGCCATTGACGCGATTGACAGGGATGAGCACGGAATTCGGATTGACAGCCGTCAGGGCATCGACGTGGGGTGTCAGATCCCCCTGTTCACGATAATCCCGTGTTTCCGGAAGGGACCGGATTTCGACCAGTCCCAGATAGGTGCCGCTATCGATGAAGCCGGGGTAGATCTCCAGCCCCGTGCAGTCGATGATCTCGGCGTCTGGCGGAATCTCGACGTCCGTCCCAATGGCTACGATACGATCGTTTCGGATGATCAACGTGCCACGTTCGATCACGCCCTGGGTAACGGTGATAATACGGGCGTTGGTCAGGGCAAAGACACCCCGGCGGGCTTTGGGCATATCCGTAGCCTGTGCAGCCGGCAGACTCAGCAGCCAGCCGATGACCCAGAGTAAAAGCAGGCGTTTCATGGCTGCACCGATTGCAGGGTTTGGGTGAGAAACGCGATCAAGTCGACCCCTTCGAGGCAACGCTGATGATGCTGATGATCCCCCCAACGTATGGCCAGCTCTACGGGCCGTTCGGGATCTACGCGAAGTCGCATATCATCTGGATCGCGGTCGGCATCGAAGCGCACAATGCCATCCACGATCGTTTTCTTACAGACCGCATAGATCGAAAGCGGGTGCGCGCTGAAGATCGCCAGATCCGCATCTTTACCTACTTCGATGGAACCGACGCGGTCTTCAATGCCAAGCTGGCGGGCCGGATTGATTGTAATAAGCGCCAGCGCTTCGTCTTCAGTCAGCCCACCATACTTTATGGCCTTGGCTGCTTCGTGATACAGGTGACGGTTCAGCTCCGGCGAATCCGAGTTGATAGAGGTAATGACGCCGTTGCGGGTCAGGATGGCCGCGTTGTAGGCGGTAGAGTAATAAACTTCGAACTTATAAGCCCACCAGTCAGCAAAAACCGAAACCATGGCCCCAAAGGCGGCCAGCTCCGGGGCCACCTTGAAGGCTTCGTTCGCGTGCTGAAAAACTACGCGCCGGATACCAAAATCTTTCAACACGCGCAGCAACATGAGAATTTCGTCAGCGCGGTACGAATGGCAGTGGATCAGAATGTTGCCGCGCAGGATGTCGGCCAGCACTTCCAGACGTTCGTTGTAGGGGGGCGGCACGGCACGGGGGTTTCGTTTGCGCTCCTGCTCATAGCGCTCCCAGGCTTCCATGTAGCGCTGCGCTTTCTGGAAGGCATCTCGGATGATAAACTCTACCCCCATGCGGGACAAAGGCGTGACGTTGTGGCCACGGCCATGCACCCGGATGGGATTTTCTCCCAGGGCGAATTTGATGGTTCGGGGGGCACCTTCCATCCGAAGGGCATCCGGGTCGGTCTCACCGTAGCGATGCTTGATTGTTTCGTTCTGACCGCCGATGACGTTGGCTGAGCCATGCATAACGTGGGAAACGGTTACTCCACCGGCCAGCGCCCGGTAGATACGAATGTCGTAGGGATTGAGCACATCCCCCACACTGACTTCGGCCGTCACCGGATTGGTGGCTTCGTTTACGTTGGAAATGGCGATATGCGAATGGGCGTCGATAATGCCCGGCATAACGTAAAGGCCAGTGGCGTCAATCACTTCTATCCCGTCCGGTACTTCCAGATGCTGGCCGATAGCCGCAATCTTACCGTTCCGGATCAGGATATCCGTGTTGGGTAGCGTACCGTTGGTAACGGTCAATACGGTGCCATTGCGAATGAACAGATCCCCTTTCTGCTGGGCATAGACGGTGCACGTCAGCCCGAGCAGCAGACAGCAGGCGAGCAGGTTAGCGCGCAACATGGCCACAGGTAGGTTAGCGTTCAGGTCCGGAGGTACGGGTGCAGTGTATGGGGAGTACCCCGACGCCGGGCACGTCGATGGTTCCTTCGGCAGTATCCCCACGAAGGGTCAGCCGCGCATCGACGCGTCCGTAAGTATCGGTGGTGACGCTAAAAGATAGCTGATCTGCTTCCAGCCGCAAGTTTTCCAGAAAAAGCTCCCGGGGGATTGCACTGCTGGAGAGGGTACCAGATTGTCCTGTGATGCGCAAGGTGGTATCGATCGAGCCTTCCGGGGAATCCACAGTGCAGGACCAGGTGCCCTCGGCACGAGCTGGCATAGGCTCGCCTTCGTCTCGACGGGATGGGCGGGCTGGTTCTTTGATTTCGAAACGTTCACCTGCTACAAAGACATAACGGATGCGGGTTTTCTCCTCAAAGAGCGGGCCTGTGGTGACCACCAGGTTGGCCAGCTTGCCCGCTTCGATGGTGCCGGCAGCCTTGTCGATGCCGAGCAGGCGAGCCGCGTCAATCGTCAGGGCTGCCAGCGCAGCCTCTTGTGGCAGGCCGTATTTGATCATCGTGCGCAGGTTATTCAAAATTTTGTCAGGATCTGCATCACGCGTGCTGAAACCAAAGCGAAGACCGGCCGCATGCATACGCGCAGCGGTTTCATAGTATTTGATGCGTTCTTTTGCCTGGCGTGCCTTCAGGTTTTCAATTTCAGCCGATACATCCTGATAACTGGATACGTGTAAATACGTATTGTGGCGTGCCGCCAGCGAATCATCCGAAAGCTTTTGGGTTGCCCGGATGGTGTCGCGAGGTGCTTCTGGCAAATCTAACGTCAAAAATAGGGGAATATTTGAGGCTTTGAGTTGCTCCAGGGCATCAAAGCTGCCCGAGAGCCCGGCCAACCTGAGCGGAAAGTTAAGCTGCCGGTGCAGCGCCAGCACCCGATGAATATCCAGGACCTCTTCTACATAAAAGAAGACCGGCAGCCGTCCTTCCAGCACCGGGAAAAAGGCGGCATGAACGGGATCGTAGGCTGGAGGCTGCAGCCCCTGAGGGTTGGCAGCATACAGGGTGGCATGTTGGTGGCGACGAGTGGCTTCTCGGTAAAGCTGGCGGAAGCGGGCCAGTACGGCCATGTCGGTGGCCGGGTAAACGCCCTGCGCGGGTTCAAGCTGGGCAAACAGAGAGACCTGTCCCTGATAGACCATCTCCTCCGGGGTTTGACCGCGCAGGAAAATGAGTGCCCCCTGACCGGGCAGCATACGCCCTCGGGGCACAACATGGGCCATAGTAAAGCCTATGCGACGCAGTTTGGCTATGGCCGGATCGTCTGCCTTCAAGAGCGTACGCACATCTCGATCTGGCGTCAGCCCGGCCAACTCAGGAGGTGGACTGCCTGGGTTCTCGACACGGCGCCGCGCGGGTTCCTGATTTTCCTTCCGACGCGGCGCCGGGACGCCGACATGGGAGAGGCCATCAATGAAGCCAGCATAGACGACCAGGGAGTCACCTTCTAACACCCAGGCGTCCGTGGGGACAGAAACATCGGGACCGACCGCCTCAATCAGACCGTTGCGCAGAACGACAGTGCCCCGGGGGATTTCCTGGCCGGGTGCTACCACAATGCGGGCATTCGTGATGGCATAGGTTCGAGTTGCAACCGGAACATCCCGTAAATCAGGGGTAGCCCCCTGCTGGGGACGCTGTTGCGCTTCAACATTGTACGGAAGCGCTACCAGAAAGAGACCCGTCCAAAAAAAGCGTCGCAGTTGCATGGCTTCCGCTATCCGTGAGTGCTTTCGGCCAGAATATAGGCCATTTTTTTCGACTTGTCCATCCCGGACAAGCAACGAAGCTACCGATGAGAAGTATGCCTGTATAAGCGAAGTGAGCGGAAATACTGGAAAACGAATGGCTAAAATGTGCATTCATCAATCCTAAAGCCTATGGAGAGTGCTGGTTGATACAATCATAATTTGATGCGAAACTTATGCGTGTTCCGGTCGTTACCTTCGCGTCATCAAACCATTAAACAATCCGGAAGAAGCTATGTATAGCACCAAAGGAATTGAGGCTGTCGCTACGATCACGGAATTGCGCTCGAAGACGTCAGAGCTGGTCGAACATGCCAAAAATATTGAGCGGGGTATTTTGATTCAAAAAAATAATGAACCCTACGCGGTGCTTATCAGCTATGACCTGTACTTGAAGCTGTTAGGTGAGGAGGCGGCTCTGGGGCAGACAACGCGGCGTCGTCGGGGACGCAGAAAAGAGGCGGCCGCCAACGGTAGCGAAAGCCAGCAGTAAGCTGTAAGCTATCGCTGCCCTACAGGTCATCTCACGTAGCGGCGGCTTCAGGATACGCTTGCGTGATCTCCTAAGGCAAGAAGGTGATCAGCGAGGAAGCATAGGCGAGGGGGAAGACCGGTTCGAATCTTTGCCGCTGGAGTACACGATCGTTATGCGGATACTCGGTTAAGTATACCGGGTATCCGCATGTGTTTTTAAAAGCCTGTAGAGGGCAGTTACCGCGTCTGTAACAACTGTTTCAGCGTTTCGACGCGTGCAACCATGGCTTCCCGATCCATATTGCGAAGAGGCTCAGGAAGCAGCGAGCGGCTGGTGCACTCCAGCGCCGCGGTGAGGGTTTGCAGCTCGATTTCCAGGGGATAGGTAGGGGGCAGAAAATCGTCCACCACTTCCTGGAGCAGCTCGGGCGTTACCTCAGGCATTCCTTGCGCAGCGGCTCGAAACTTGGCCCGCGTTAGCAGTGCTTCCAGCTCGGCGCCGCTGAAGGGACGTTCCCCGTTACGCAGTACGGGCGGTACGTCTTCCAGCGGCAGTTGGATGCCGGTGCGTTGCAGCATCACCTGGAGCAACTCATCGCGCTCCTCCTGCGTACTGGGATAAAACAGGGCGATATGTTCTTCAGCACGTCCCTGCCGCTTCAAATCGACAGGCATCAGGTCGGGACGGGCCGTCAACAGGAAGAACAGAATGCGTCCCCGATGGGCTGGATTGCTCATAAACGAGGCAATCTGGGCAAACACGCGCTTGGATACCCCCGAATCGCCTTCGGCTTCTCGGTGGCCCAGTGCCGCATCCGCTTCGTCGATCATAACGGCCACCGGCGTCATGGCTTCCAGCAGGTTCAGGATTTTTTCCAGGTTGCCTTCGGTCACGCCCTGCCATTGCGAGCGAAAGTTTTTCAGGCGCACCATGGGAATGCCGATCTCGCCTGCAAAGCAGGTGATCAGAAATGTTTTGCCTGTGCCAACCGGGCCGGTTACCAGGTAGCCCATGGGGAGCACATCGTAGTGGCCCTGGCGCAGCGCTTCAGCGGCTGCTCGGAGTAAGGCTTTGGCCTGCCGATGCCCGGCGACCATGTCCAGGTTGTAATTGGTCTCAATGAATTCCAGCAGACCATAGGCTTCCGCTTCGATGAATGTTTTTTTGACGGCCACCAGCCGTTCAAAAGTGAGTCGGCTGTGGTTTTCTAACACGTCGGCCAGCATGGTCTGTAGCTGGATCAGGTTCAGCCCGGCCGTATGATGGGCCAGTACGGTCGGTGAGATTTCAGAGCGGGCACGGAACGCGTCTTGTTGATCCCCCAGATAGGTTTCGATAAATCGGCGGCGTTCAATCTCGTCAGGTAGCGGAATGCGGATCGCGGCCGTATAGGGATTCTGTACCAGTTGACGATGTAAGTCAGTCAGGTTCTCCGTGATCAGGCAGAGCGTAAAGTCACTTTTTAAAAAAAGCGGATCGTGTGACCATTTGAGCAGGAATACCAGCGCATCGCGGTCCTCGCTGCTGTACAGGGCCCCTTCAGCAGCCGGCACTATGGTCTCGGCATAGTCGATCACGCAGGCAATGCGCCGGCCGTCGGCCAGTCGCAGGCGAAAGTAGCGTTCAAGTAGCGCGAAGACGCGCACCGGATCGCGTGGAAGCTGGCGGCTGTAGTGGGTACCCTGCAGTTGGTCGAAGCCTTCCAATGCCCGATAAAAATCCTGACGCATCTCCGGACGGGCAAATTGCAATCCGGCTGAACGATCATAGAAAAGCACCAGATCACGGGGAGCAAATAGATCCTCCTGTAGGAAGTCACGGAGTGGCACATAGCGTGTCTGGTCAGCTACCTGCAGCGGTATCAGATCCCGCACATTGCCATGTAGGATAAACTGGTTGACTGTCTTGGTGAAGTAGCGGCGGGCCAGCTCGCGGACCCATTCGGGATAGGCTACCTCCGACACATCTATGGGTGTGGAAGACAAGTGGGCCATGGCAGCAAGGCTGAATTTTTTCGACTGGTACGCCGGTTGGGGGCGTAGGATGCACAAAAAAGGCCCGGACGCTGTAGCATCCGGGCCGCTTGCAAAAGGGAGCGCGCCGGGATCAGGCAATCGTGACCTCTGGGTTCAGGTACACATCCTGAATGGCATGCAGCAGCTCGACGCCTTCCTTCATGGGACGCTGGAAGGCCTTGCGGCCGGAGATAAGCCCCATCCCGCCGGCCCGTTTGTTGATAACGGCCGTGCGCACCGCCTCCCGCAGGTCGTCTTTGCCTTTGGAGGCGCCGCCGGAGTTAATTAGCCCGCAGCGTCCCATGTAGCAGTTGGCCACCTGGTAGCGGGTCAGGTCGATGGGGTGATCAGTGGTCAGCTCCGTGTACATACGTTCGTGGAATTTCCCATAGCTGCCATTCTTGTTAAGTGCCTTGTAGCCGCCGTTATGCGTGGGCAGCTTCTGCTTGATGATGTCGGCTTCGAGGGTGACGCCCAGGTGGTTCGCCTGGCCGGTCAGGTCGGCAGCCGTCTCATGATTGACCCCATCCACCTTGAAGGCCTTGTTGCGCAGGTAGCACCACAGAATGGTAACCATGCCCAGCTCATGGGCATAGGAGAATGCCTCGCTGATCTCCTGTAGCTGACGGCGCGACTCCGGCGAGCCCCAGTAGACAGTCGCTCCTACGCCCACACACCCCATATTCCAGGCGTCCTTGACCCGGGCAAACAGTACCTGGTCGTAGGTGTTTGGATAGGAGAGCAGTTCGTTATGGTTCAGTTTGAGAATGAACGGAATCTTGTGGGCATATTTGCGGGCTACGGCTCCCAGCACGCCAAAGGTTGTGGCCACAGCATTACAGCCGCCTTCGAGGGCCAGTTTGACAATGTTTTCCGGGTCGAAATAGATCGGGTTGGGGGCAAAGCTGGCCCCGCCGCTGTGTTCAATGCCCTGGTCGACCGGAAGAATGGATAGATAGCCCGTGCCGGCCAGACGGCCTGTGTTGAACAGTTCCTGCATGGAGCGGAGCACCCGCGGATTGCGATCTGAATCTTTCCAGACGCGATCGACAAAGTCCGGGCCTGGCAGGTGCAGCATCTCTTTGGGAATCGTGGTACACTTGTGCTCCAGTAAGTATTCAGCTTCGTCGCCCAGCAGGTCGGCGATGCGAGAAATAGTCACCTCGGCCATGGTCGTTTCCCGGTTTGTTTTTTAGTAGATAAGCCTAAACATAATACATAAGACGAGATGAAAACGATCCTTCGGAAGCGCTTTTTTACAAATCTGTGATGAAGGAAGGCGCTTCCAGCAGAACGCTCAGCAGAGTCGCACGGGTTCGGGGAGGCGTTCCGGGTGGCTGAGCATCTCGGGAAGCCAGGAAGCCAGCAATGGGGCATAAAGCAGCCCGCGGGAGCCCAGTCCAGAAAAAAGCCAGAGGCGCCGTCGACCGGGAAGAGGACTGAGGACGGGGAGCGGACGGGTCGGGCGAATGACGCGCACGCCCGTCAGTGCATTGTGTACGGTGCTCTCGGCGACCGCGGGCACCCAGCGCATTGCTTCTTTCAGAAGCTGGCGAGTGCGTGCTGCTGAGGGAGCCAGGTCTGTAAAGTCGGGCTCGTAAGTACTGCCAACAAAAAGGAAAGTCCCATGGGTAACCAGGTGGACACTGGCAAGCACGGGCGGAAGGGGCTGCAGGGTGGGCGGACAAGTCAGGCAAATCACCTGTCCCTTAACAGCCTGGAAGGGCAGACGGGCCAGTTCAGGATGCTGCTGATAGCCGTAGCCGGGCGCCAGAATGACATAGTCAAAGGTGTAGGTGGCTCCTTGATCGGTGCGTAGTTGTACTTCGCGGGTGCGCTCCTGCCAGTCGATCACGCGGACGGGTCGATGTACCGGGACCGCACTGTGGGCCAATAGAGCTTCGATGAGCTGGACAGCGGAAACAGCGCCCCCCTGTGGAATCCAGAGTGCCCCATACGGCGCCTGCACCTGTGGAAAGCGGTCGCATACGGCTTCCGGCGATAGCCATTGAACCCAGTGCGGGTAGGTGCGCGCGGCCTCTTGGAAGTCTGCAGCCTGCTTTTCATCGAAGGCTACGCGCAATAGCCCTCGCCGCACCGGTACCTGATCACCTACGTCTGCCAGTAGCTGCTCCAGGGCTCTCAGGGCGGCTTCGTGCTGCCAGTTGGGGCGTGCCCGGCGCGTCATCAGTGGGTGAAACAGTCCTCCCGTTGCCCGAAAGGCCTGGTTCGCCGCATCGGTAGCCTCAAACACTTCCACCTGGGCATATCGGTGCAGGGCGAACGCTGCACAGGCACCCGCCAGACCGGCTCCCACGATAGCTATTCTGGGTGAAGGTTGCATGATTTTCCTGGAATGTATTGAACCCCTGCCGGACAGGGCGTTTTAGCTTTAAAGCGTCTTCAGTCCACAAAGCGCCTACTTAACGCCATGAAGACACGGCCGGTTTGCATTGTCGGCGGCGGGGTAATCGGGCTGGCACTGGGTTGGGAACTGGCTCGGGCCGGTAAAAAGGTACTGGTGCTTGAGCGCGATCGGGTCGGGCGGGCAGCTTCGTGGGTGTCGGCCGGTATGCTGGCCCCGGACGCCGAAATTCAATTTGAAGAGCCTGAACTGTATCAATTCAGCAAAGAGAGTTTGCGCCGATGGCCATCGTACGCGCAGGCGTTGGAAGCGGCCAGTGGACTTTCAGTAGATCTGCGCACCGAAGGGGCCCTCATGGTGGCCCCCGATCGCGATAGCGCCGAAGCCTATCGCCGCATTTATCGCTTTGCGAAGGAACAGGGGCTGAACGTGGCATGGCTGACCGGCGACGAAGCGCTGGAGCTGGAGCCATTCCTGGCGCCGCGGCTGGCCGGAGCGATTCATGTTCCAGAGACCTATCAGGTGGACAATCGGCGACTGGTCGAGGCTCTGCAGGTGGCCCTGCAAAAGGCGGGCGGTGAAATTCGTGAGCAGGTGGCCGTTGTGGCTGTAGAACCCGATGTCGTGCGGCCCGCAGTGCGTACGGCTGAAGGGGAGCGTATCGAGGCCGAGGTCGTGGTGATTGCAGCAGGAGCCTGGTCCGGGCAGATTGAAGGGCTGGGCTGGAAGCCGCCTATGCGTCCTATCAAGGGGCAGGTCATCTTGCTGACGATGGAGCCACCCTTCGGGTTGCGCTACGTGGTACGCGGCCCTGATGCCTATCTGGTGCCCAAGAGCGACGGTCGCCTGATCGTGGGCGCCACGATGGAAGAGATGGGTTTCGATACCCGCGTAACGGCCGGGGGCCTCTACCGGTTGCTTGAGGGGGCCTGGGAGATTGTGCCGGGCATTTATGACCTGCCGGTGAAGGAGATCGGGGCCGGACTGCGGCCGGGCACCCGCGACAACCGCCCTATCCTGGGCTACGGAGCACCCGGCGTCGTGCTGGCCACCGGGCACTATCGCCACGGCATTTTGCTCACGCCCATTACGGCCCAGGAGGTCGCGCGGTTGATTCTGACTGGAGAAACTTCCGAATGGCTGGTCCCGTTTTCACCGGAGCGATTTCTGCCGACTTCGACCCTCTCGTAGCCCTATGGCTGAAACAACCCGGACGATGGGCATCGTGCTGAACGGCGAGCCCTATGAGGTGCCTTTGGGGACCACGGTGGCTGCCCTGCTGCGGCAACTGGAGATCGATCCGGAGGCGGCACGCGGCATTGCGGTGGCCGTTAATGAAGAGGTGGTGCGTCGTTCGCAATGGACAGCAGTGCAGTTGCAGCCCGGCGATCGGGTAGAAGTAGTAACGGCCCGGCAGGGCGGCTAAGACCTGGAGAGAACCGCTATGAAAACGCCGGTGATGGCCTCGGGAAACTGGCAGGTGAGCGTGGAGGATGAACCCCTGCGCATCGGTCCCTTAGCACTGCGCACGCGCCTGCTCATGGGGTCGAGCGGCTATCCGAACGTGCAGACCATGCTGGATGCGCTGGAAGCGGCCGGTGCGGAGCTGGTAACGGTGGCGATCCGGCGCATCAACCTGCAGGATCGTTCTGAAGAAAGCCTGTTGGCGTTGCTGGAGCGGCACGGCTATCAGGTGTTGCCCAATACGGCGGGCTGCTACACCGCTCGGGAGGCTGTGCTGGTGGCGCAACTGGCCCGCGAGGCGCTGGAGACCAACCTGATCAAGCTGGAAGTCATCGGGGACGATGAAACGCTGCTGCCCGACGTGGAGCAACTGCTCAAAGCGGCCCGGGAGCTGATCAACGACGGCTTCGTCGTACTGGCCTACGCGAATGACGACCCCATCACCTGTCGCAAGCTGGCCGATCTGGGGTGCGCGGCGGTTATGCCGCTGGCCTCGCCGATCGGTAGCGGCATGGGCCTGGTCAATCCCTACAACCTCCACCTGATCCGGGAGATGATCGACGAGGTGCCGCTCATTGTGGATGCCGGGATCGGAACGGCCAGTGATGCGGCCATGGCTATGGAACTGGGCTACGATGGGGTCCTGGTCAACTCGGCCATCTCGCAGGCAGAACATCCGGTGTTGATGGCCCGTGCCATCCGCCATGCTGTCGAAGCTGGCCGGCTGGCTTTCAAAGCTGGACGCATGCCGCGACGCTTCTATGCGCGACCCTCTTCGCCCATGGAAGGACGGGTGGGGCACTGAACGGGTATGAAACCGGCACTTCCTCGTCTGCTGCTGATTGCCGATCGCTTCACCGATCCGCGCCGGGCTGAGGTGGTGCGTCGTGCGGTAGCCGCCGGGGCTCCCTGGGTGCAGCTTCGCGATCATGAGGTCGATGCCGACACGTTTGCCCGCGCCGCCGAAGCCCTCGTGCCAGCGCTGAAAACCGAAAATCCTGCGCTGCTGGTTTCCATCAATACCCACCTGGAGGTAGCCCGTCGGCTGGGACTCGGGTTGCATGTGGGCAGGCGTGGTCCTTCGGTGGCCGAGGCGCGCCGTGTGCTCGGGCCGGAGGGGTTGCTTGGATACTCGGCGCACGAGCTGTCGGCGGCCCAGCAGGCCGTCGCCGAGGGCGCTGATTACCTGCTTTTTAGTCCGGTTTTCTCTACGGCCAGTAAGCCCGGCGTGCCAGCGGTAGGACCGGCGGTGCTGGAGACTGTCTGTCGTGCCGTTACTGTGCCCGTGCTGGCACTGGGTGGTATCACGCCTGGGCGGGTACCGGTATGCCGGCAGCGGGGCACCCATGGCGTAGCCGTGGTTTCGGCAATTCTGGATGCTCCGGATCCCGAACAGGCCGTGCAACAGTTCTTAAAAGAGCTGACGTCCTTTTAAACCATCGCGGACGAGAACCATGGCGCAACCTACGCCGCAGATACCACCGGTGGCGCTTACCATTGCCGGCAGCGATTCGGGCGGAGGCGCCGGCATCCAGGCCGACATCAAGGCCATGCAGGCCAACGGCGTCTTTGCCGCCTCAGTCATCACGGCTGTAACCGCGCAGAACACACAGGCCGTGACTGCCGCTTTCGAGTTGCCTCTGGAGCTGATCGAAGCCCAGATCGATGCGGTCTTTGAAGACCTACCGGTAGCGGCTACCAAAACGGGCATGCTTTCTTCTGCACCGATCATCGACCTGGTAGCTCGCAAGGTTGAAGCATGGAAGATGCAGCCCCTTGTGGTCGATCCGGTCATGATTTCCAAAAGTGGGTATCCCCTCTTGAAGCCGGAGGCAATTGCCACGCTGCGTGAGCGCTTGCTGCCGCTGGCCACGCTGGTCACACCCAATGCGCACGAGGCAGCGCATCTGGCCGACCTGAAGATTGAAACCATTGACGATCTGTACGAGGCTGCCCGACGCATCAAGGCCATGGGCCCCCAGGCCGTACTGGTCAAGGGAGGACATCTGACCCGCGAACAAGAGGCGGTCGACGTGCTCTACGATGGCGAGCGCTTTGAAGAATTTCGGGCGCCGCGCATTGATACGCCTCATACCCATGGAACCGGTTGCACCTATGCCTCGGCCATTGCGGCCAACCTGGCCCGAGGGTTTTCCCTGACGGAGGCTGTGCGCCGCGCCAAGCGCTATGTAACCGAGGCGATCCGACACGCGCTGCCGATCGGTCACGGTCATGGCCCCACCCACCACTTTTATTTTCTGAAAGACTTCAACGGTTTTCCCATAAAGGAAGAAGAACCGTCCCGAAAGGACCGCGTATAACAGGACGACTTTTCAGCGGCTGGTGCTTGATCGGTTGATCATTTTCCTGTAACTTAACCGGCCGCAGTCATGCGTGCCCGTAGCTCAGCTGGATAGAGCGTCTGACTACGGATCAGAAGGTCGGGGGTTCGAATCCTCCCGGGCACGCTACGGAACCCGCACCGGTTAGGGTGCGGGTTTTTTGCGTTAGAACGCGTGGCACCTCTTTCGACCGATGCATTACAGGCACGTGGGCGGGTGCGACCGTCCCACCGGCTGCAGGCGGCTAATGAATGGCTGCGGCGGCAGCTAAAGCGGCTACCAGATGGCGCCGGACGCGTTCCAGTGCGGCCGCCGTAGCGTGGGCCATGGCCTGTGCTTCGGCGGCGTTGCCAGCTTCGATCGCTTCGCGGATGCCCGGTAGCGTCTTGACGCCATAGCCGGTGTAGAAGCCAGGCGCATAGAGGGTATGCCGGAACCAGGGACGGCCAGGTAGCCCTTCCGGATGCAGAAAGCCCTGCTCAGCCCGGCGCAGGTGCTCGTTGATCGTAGCCAGCGTCGAGCGATGGGCCTCCAGCGTACTGGCAGGGAGCCGGAGAATGCGGTCCCGCTCGGCCCGAAACGCAATCGCCGTCGCTTCCAGCACCTGCGCTGCCTGGCGCACAGCCTGCAGGTCAACAGGCTCTTGCAGATACCGGGACTGAAGCGCTTCCAGCTCGTCGAGATACTGCTGGATGGTTTCGGCCGTGATGGCGTAGTCAAAGGGAAGGATGTCGGCATTGGCCAGGCGCAGCAGAAAACGGGCCACCAGATCCGCCAGCCGCTCGCCGTAGCGAAAGCCCGGATCGCCGTAGGTGGTGAAGAACCAGTGGGTGTCGTAGCGGGAGTGATAGATCCCGTTGCCGGAATCGAATCCCAGATTGACGGAGGGAATGCCCAGGTGATCCAGGAAGGCCGTGTAGTCGCTACCGGAACCCAGTGCGGCGATGCGAATCCGCTCGCCACGGGCGGTACGCACGAGACGCTGGGCGGTGGTGCGGGCTTTCCAGAAGTTCCACACGGTGCCCGAACCTTCCGGCGCTGGTACCGCCTGCGTGACTTCGTTGATAAAAAGCTCCAGTGCATGAGAGCCTCCGGCCTGAAAGGGACCGGCCGTATAGCTTTCGCGATTCAGATAGACGATCAACTGTTGCTGGAGTTGCTCGGCAAACTCTTCCACATATTCTGTAGAGCCAATCAAACCATACTCCTCGGCATCCCACGAGGCGATCGCAATGGTGCGCCGCGGCCGGTGCCCCTCCCGGGCCAGGTGCGCCAGGGCACGGGCCGTCTCAAGTAGAGAAGCAGCTCCGCTGATCGGATCGCGCCCGCCAAACGTCCAGGCATCCCGGTGACCACCGGCCATAATGATCTTGTCCGGCTCCTCCCGGCCCCACAGGTAGCCGATCACGTTGACGATGGGACGCACCGACCAGTCCTGGCGTACGGTCATCCGCACCCGGGCCGGACCCGGACCGATATGATAGGTGACCGGCAACCCGCCCCGCCACGCTGCTGGTGCCACCGGCCCCTTCAGGCTGCGCAGAATAGGAAGCGCATCTCCGTAGGCAATGGGTAGCACGGGAATTTTCGGGAGATTGGGCACCTCCGAAAGAGGCAGGCGATCGGCCCCGGGCTTGGACGGGTAGCCAGGCGTCTGCGGATCACCCGGATAGAGCGGCATGTCCAGGACCGAGCCGCGCTGCACGCCCCATTCCGGACGCCATTTGCCGTCGGGCATCACGTCGCCCTGGACGTATCCGTCATCCGCTGGATCGGAATAAAGGAGGACGGCCAGCGCACCGCGTTCGGCCGCCACCTTGGGTTTGATGCCGCGCCAGCTTCGCCCGTAGCGGGCCAGCACGATCTTCCCTTCGACGCTGATGCCCAGCGAGTCGAGCACGCGGTAATCTTCAGGGATGCCATAGTTCACGTACACCACCTCGGCCTCGACGGTCCCATCTGCCGAATAGGCATTGAAGGGGGGCAGCACCCCGTCCTTCCGGGTATCCGGATCGGGCGCTAAGGGCGGCTCGCTCAGCCGCAGCCGGTAGCGCTCTGGAGCGATGAGTTCAACCCTTCGCTCGACAGGACGTGGAAGGAGCACTTCGTACCGATAAAATGCCACGCTGTCGAAGCCGAATTCGCGCAGCCGTGCTGCCAGGTATTCGGCTGTGCGCTCGTTGGCTTCGGTGCCGGCGTGGTGGGGTTCAGACGTCAGGGCCCGGTGATAGGTGCGCATGCGCTCGGTTGAAATCAAAGCAGGAATGCGCGCTTCAAGCTCCCATTGCAGGCGGGCGTGCTCCCGGGTAAACCCAAGGAGCTGCGAGTCGGGCGAGACCGTCTGAACCGATGCCGTTTCCGGAAGCGGTGGAACCGACCAGCTTGCGCCCAGCGTCAAGACAAACAGGAAAACTCCAAAGCTCCAATACATGGCGGCGGTCTCCTGGGTGGTCTGAATTGTTGATTATGTGGACAAAATTTTAAAAATTTTCGAGGTCAATTACCAGGCACAGGATGAGGTTCAGTCCAGCACAGCAGCGATGAAAACTCCGCCGTTTTTTAACCAGACGAAGCAATCCCGTCGCGCTTTTCTGCGCACAACGCTCGCGGCCACCGGGGCGCTGGGGATCTGGGGGCCGGTTGCGTGGGCACGTACGGCAGAAAACACCCGGCAAGCCACGCTACGCGTAAATGCCGAGCGCCTGTGGGCTCATCTGGAGCAACTGGCTGCATTCGGACGCGGTCCGGGCGGGACCAGCCGGGTGGCCTACAGCGAAGCGGATCGTCAGGGGCGAGCCCAGGTGATCGCATGGATGCGTGCCGCAGGCCTGGACGTCGAAATCGACGCGGCCGCCAATATTATCGGACGTCGGCCTGGCCGTGAACCGGATCGGCCGCCGCTGGTCATGGGCTCGCATATCGATACGGTGCCCAATGGCGGTAACTACGATGGCACGGTGGGATCGCTGAGCGCGATTGAAGTGGCCCAGACGCTACGCGAGCAGGGCATCGCGCTCCGCCATCCCCTGGAGGTGGTCATTTTTCAGAATGAAGAAGGGGGGCTGATCGGCAGCCGCGCCTGGATCGGGGAGCTGCCGCCGGAAGAGCTGGACCACGTCAGCCATAGTGGCAAGACGATCCGCGAAGGCATTCGATACCTGGGCGGCGATCCGGATCGGCTGGACGAAGTGGTGCGCCGGCCGGGCGACATTGCCGCGTACCTGGAGCTGCACATCGAGCAGGGGCCGGTACTCTACGAAGAGCAAATCAACATTGGAATTGTAGAGGGTATCGTGGGCATTCGCTGGTGGCGGGTTACATGGGAAGGGATGGCGAACCATGCAGGGACCACGCCGATGAATCGACGCCGGGATGCGCTGCTGGCGGCCGCCCGGTTTATTCAGGCGGTCAATCGCATCGTTACGTCAGAGCCAGGGCGTCAGGTGGGGACGGTCGGGCAGATCGAAGCCCATCCCGGGGCTCCCAATGTTATCCCGGGACGGGTGGTCTGTAGCCTGGAGTTGCGCGATCTGGAGGATGCCAAAATTCAGCGCCTGTATGCGGCCATTGAAGCGGAAGCCCGGGCCATCGCTCGGGACAGCGGGGTAAACGTTCGGTTCGAGCCGGTGAACGTCAACAAACCGGCGCCTACCGATCCGCGGGTTCGGGACGTAATCGAAGCGTCTGCGCGCGCGTTGAACCTGTCCACGAAGCGCATGCCCAGCGGGGCCGGGCACGACGCGCAAGACATGGCCCGGCTGGGACCAACCGGCATGATCTTCATCCCCAGCGTGGACGGCATCAGCCACTCGCCGCAAGAGTACTCCCGACCCGAAGATGTCGCAAATGGCGCCAACGTCCTGCTTCATGCGCTGCTTCGACTGGACGAAGCCCCATGGGTACGCTGACCTCCTGGCCTGACCTGTTTTCTTCAGGGGGAATGTGTCGGTGTATCTGGATATTATGTGAAGTTTGGGTAAAAAAAGGGGGTTGACCTACAGGCGATCATGTAACCTATTTGAATAAACTCTTTATAAACAGCAACTCTAAACCTGATGGGATGCCATGGGACGGTGACTGCTTGGGTTGATCCTGCTCGGCTGGACCACACAGGCTTTTGCCCAGTACATCGATCCCGAAATGACCGGAAAAGCCCTGACCCGCCACTACATTGAAATACGTATTATCGAGACTGGGAGTTAGGAGGAAGCATCGGATGGAACGGATTCAGTTTGTCCCTTTCGTTACGTATTCCTCGCGCCTATGAGGGGTGGCGGAATGTGACCATAAAAGAATGCTGGACAGAAGGCAATGAATGTCTGTTCGGGGATGTATCCGTGATCATCTCGCCCTGTTTTCCCTGAATCAATTCCTGCCGTCGCGATGAAGGGAAGCATTGGTATAGGGGGAGGAATCGTATGGTTGCTCCTTAGCGGATGCCAGATTCCCCTGGATGACATTAAGGGGCCGACATACCAGCTAAAATGGGGGGATCTGCTG
>Ga0256839_1002704_pt1 | contig 19420 bp, 22 predicted proteins | sample 354166metaG_FD_185968 | JGI IMG/M metagenome (GOLD analysis project Ga0256839, IMG submission 185968) | Hydrothermal vent microbial communities from Mid Atlantic Ridge, Atlantic Ocean - 354-166 | ecosystem: Environmental > Aquatic > Marine > Hydrothermal vents | place: Atlantic Ocean: Mid... | reverse complement strand
GTCGTCGGTCAACGATTTCCGCAAGATCCGTTTCCAGGACGGCGCCTACCGCCTCCACCATTATCTGTCCCTGCACCGGCGCTCGCGCGAGTGGCTGGAACGGGCGCTGCAGACCCCTTTCCCGGGACCGACCGTGGTGGTGACCCATCACGCCCCCACTTTCTGGAGCTGGGACAACCGGCCCTCGGCCCTCAACCGTTTCGCCTACTGCAACGATCTGCGCGAGCTCATGTATCGCTACGAGATCGCCGCCTGGTTTCACGGCCATACCCATGTGGTGTGGGACTACCGGTGCGCCGATACCCGGGTGCTGTGCAATCCACGCGGTTACCAGGGGCGCCGGCTGGTGGCCGATTTCCGCCCCGACCGGGTGGTCGAGATTTGATCTTCGCCCCCTGCGCCGACTTTTCATCTGCCGTCGGCGTGCTACTTTTCTAAGTAGTGGAGTGAAATTCGTGAGGAGGATCACCCTTTGGACATCGCAACGCTGGTGGGTTTTCTCGGTGGTCTCGGGATCATCGGGGCTTCCATCGCCATGGGGGGCGACTTCAGCCTGTTCATCAACGTGCCCTCCATCCTGATCGTGTTCGGGGGCACCTTCATGGTGACCCTGATGAAAATCACCCTGGGCGATTTCTTCCGCTCCTTCGGGGTGGCGTTGAAGGCGTTCTTCAACAAGCTCGACGATCCCGCCAAGCTGATCGAGGAGGCCGTCCGCCTGGCCGACGTGGCGCGCAAGAACGGCCTGTTGGCCCTGGAGAACGAGAACGTGGAAAATCCCTTCCTCCAGAAGGGGATCACCCTGTGCGTCGACGGCCACGATCCGGCCTTGATCCGCAAGATGCTCAGCGAGGAGATCAACCAGGCGATCAAGCGTCACGAGGTGGGCCAGGCCATGTGGTCGGCCATCGGCGACATGGCCCCGGCCATGGGGATGATCGGGACCCTGATCGGTCTGGTGCAGATGCTGGCCAACATGTCGGACCCGGCGAGCATCGGGCCGGCCATGGCGGTGGCCCTGCTGACCACCCTCTACGGGGCGGTGATCGCCAACGCTTTCGCCATTCCCCTGGCGGACAAGCTGGCGTTGATCAGCGAGTACGAAAAGACCGCCAAGTCCCTCGTCCTCGAGACCATCAACGGCATTCAGGAGGGGATGAATCCCAAGGTGCTGGAAACCCTCCTCAACGCCTACGTGCCCGAGAAGAAACGCAACAACGGTGACTGACCATGTCCGAATCGGCCGACGAATGTCCCAAGTGTGAAGCCGGGGCCCCGGCGTGGGTGATGACCTTCGCCGATCTGATGTCGCTGCTGATGTGCTTTTTCGTCTTGCTGTTGTCGTTCGCCACCATGGACGTGATCCGCTTCAAGCAGATGGCCGCGTCCCTGAAGAACGCCTTCGGCGTCCAGACCGAAATCGCCGCCTACGAAGTGGTCAAGGGCACCAGCGTCATCGCCCAGCATTTCAGCCCCGCCACGGTGGAGCCGACGCCCCTCGACGAAATCCGCCAGACCACCACCGAGGACCTGCCCAATCTGGAGATTCCCGAATCCACCCGGGAAACCCAGGCGGAGGGTAAAGGGGAAATGGACAAGGAGGAGATGGAAAGACGGTTGGCGGAGGAGCGCCGCAAGGAACTGGAGGCCGAAGCTCAGCGGATCCGCGAGTCGCTCCTCGAAGAGATCAAGGCTGGCAGGATCAGCGTGGAGACCGAGAAGGACAAGATCATCGTCCGGATTCACGAGCGGGGTTCCTTCCCCTCCGGTAGCGCGGTCCTGAACGCCGGTTTCGGGCCGGCGATGAAAAAGATCATCGCCGTGGTCAAGCGTAGTCGTGGCAAGGTGATCGTCGCCGGCCACACCGACAACGTTCCCATCCGCACCGAATGGTACCGCTCCAACTGGGAGTTGTCCGCGGCCCGAGCGGTGACCGTGGCCCACGAGCTCTTGAAGGGCGGGGTCGATCCCAAGCGCCTGATGGTCGCCGGTTACGCCGACACCCGGCCCCTGGTGCCCAACGATTCCGCCGCCAACCGGGCCCGGAACCGCCGGGTGGAAATCATCCTGGAACAGCCATCCGGGGAGGAATCGGCCTCTCCGCCCAGCCATTGAACGAAGGAGAAGACGATGCAGCCGCTGCAACCGACCCGTCCAGCGGAGGAAAGACGCCGCTTTTTTCGTATCGAGGACGAGATCGTCCTGGTCTATCGCCCCATCGCCCCGGAGGACATGCCGGATCCGGCCCAGTTTCAAAACCGGGCCATGGACGCCTTTTCCCTGACTGCGACCCTGGAGTATCTGACCCAGGAATCCCATGCCCACCTGCGACGCATCGAGCGCGACAACCCCGACGTGGCCGAATATCTGAAGACTCTGGAGCGCAAGATCGACGTGGTGGCCCAGGCACTCATGATCAGCAACAACCGTCTGGCCGATCAACCCACCCGCAAGGTCAACCTGAGCGCGGCGGGGATCGCCTTCGACGTCGATCGCCCGCTCGCCGAGGGAGAGCTGCTCGAGCTCAAGATGGTGCTGCCGCCCTCCTTGGTGGGGATCGTCACCTTCGGTCGGGTCGTCCATTGTTCCCCCTGTGAGGGGGAGAAAAGCTGGCGGGTGGGGGTCGATTTCCTCAGCATGCGGGAACAGGACCGCGAAGCGCTCATCCGTCACGTGGTCAAGCGCCAGCTCACTTTGCTGCGCGAACGCAAGCAGGTTTCCGAGGGAGAGTAGGGGCGCTTTCCTGCTATACTGACGCGCTACGGATCCGCTCGTTCGAACGAACCCATGCTGTCTCCCACCGGGGAGTCGTTGTTGAACCGCCTCGCCGACGGCCGCTTCCATTCCGGGGAGCGGCTGGCCCATGATTTGGGGGTGAGCCGGAGCGCCGTCTGGAAGCAGATACGCGCCTTGCAGAATCTGGGGCTGGAGATTCAGGCGGTATCCGGGCGCGGCTATCGTCTGGCCCAGCCTTTCGAACGGCTGGACGGAGATGCCATCCTCGGTGCCCTGGACCCGGGTCTTCCCCGGCCCCTTCTGGAAATTCACGCCTGTCTGCCTTCCACCAATACCCATCTGATGAGCGCCCCGCTGGAGGCGGGGCGGGCGCGGGTCTGCCTGGCCGAGACCCAGACGGCGGGCAGGGGGCGGTTGGGACGGCGTTGGGTTTCCCCCTTCGGTTGCAACATCTATCTGTCGTTGGCGTGGCGTTTTACCGACGCGGCCCTCACTGCGGGTCTGAGTCTGGCGGTAGGGGTCGCCGTGGTGCGGGCCCTCGACGGCCTGGGGTTTTCCGGGCTCGCCCTGAAATGGCCCAACGACGTGCTTTGGCGGGGACGCAAGCTGGCGGGGGTGCTCATCGAAGCGGTCGGCGAGTATCAGGGGGAGTGCAAAGTGGTGGTCGGTTTGGGTTTGAATCTCTGGTTGCCCCCGCGGGTGGCCGGGGCCATCGATCAGCCGTGGGTGGATGCCTACACCATCCTGGGACGAATGCCGCCACGCAACCGGACCGTCGCCAGCCTGTTGAATCGACTGTTGCCGCTGTTGGGCGACTACGAAAACGGCGGCCTGGCTCCCTGGCTCGGGGACTGGCGCCGCTGGAACTGCGTTCTCGGCCGGGCGGTGACGGTGCGGCAGGGCGGGGATCGGTTCGACGCCACCGCCATCGACGTCACCGACGAGGGCTTGCTGCGTCTGGTGGACCGCCAGGGTCGGGAGCGGCTGCTGGCGGCCGGCGACGTCCAATTGCGTCTGCAGGAGGGTGGGGATGGAACTGTTGGTTGACAGCGGCAACAGCCGCCTGAAATGGGCGCTGCTCGAGGAAGGGATGCTGCAGCCGGGGGGAAGCTGCGCCGGCGGTACCGCCCTGACGGTCGACCGTCTGGAGGAAGTCTGGGGGAGGCTGCCGGTGCCGCGGCGGATCTGGGTCGCCAATGTGGCGGGAGCCGAGACGGCCGCGTGCATCCGGTCCTGGAGCGAAAGTCGTTGGAAGCTCCGCCCCCGTTTCCTGAGCGCCCGGGCCGAAGGGTTCGGGGTGACAAACGGGTATCGGGAGCCGGAACGTTTGGGGGTGGATCGCTGGCTGGCGCTGATCGCAGCCCGGCATCATTATCCCCTGCCTGCCTGCGTCGTCGATTGTGGTACGGCCCTGACCCTGGACGTGGTCGATGAGGACGGCGTGCATCACGGGGGCTTGATCTGTCCCGGAGCGGCACTGATGCGGCGTGCCCTGGTACAGGGAACCGCCGATCTGAGGCTCGACGGCGAAGAGCCGGTGTCCGGCCTCTTGGGCGACGGCACCGTCGCCGCGGTGGCCCTGGGCGTGCATCAGGCTCTGCTCGGCTTCGTGGAACACAGCGTGCGGCAACTGGGAAAACGCTGGTCGCCGCTCCACGTGATCCTGACCGGCGGTGGGGCGAGCCGGCTGGCTGCCGGCTTGTCCGTGCCGGTCCAACTGGCTCCGGACTTGGTGCTGAAAGGACTGGCCGTGGTCAGCCGAGGCCCATGAGCCGCCGGGTGTTCGCCATCCTCCTGGCGGCCAACTTGATTTTGCTGCTGTGGGGCATGCGGGAGCCACGTCCCCCCGGAAGCGGAAGCTTGGTCCCAGACACGCCGGCCGCGCCGCCGCTGGTGCTGCTGACGGAGCGTCCGCCGCCGATGGCACCGCCATCCGAAGCGGCGCCACCGCCGGCCCCGGCGAAGGCCGCCGAGTGCTGCCGTTGCGTCGGCCCCTTCGAGGACCCGGCGGCGGCGGGGAATTTCGCCGCCCAGCTCCACCGGCTCGGAATCGACGTGGCAGTGGAGGCGGCGCCGGCGACGACGGTGGCGGGTTATTGGCTGATGTATCCCGCCGCCGACATGGCCCGAGCGCGGCAAAATCTGCGCCGGCTCCAGGCCATGGGGCTCACCGACCTCTGGCTGTTCGAGCAGGGCCCCTGGCGCGGGGCTATTTCCCTGGGGCTGTATTCGGAGTGGTCCCGGGCCGGTGCCGTTGCCCACCGGCTGCGCGCTCGGGGAATCGACGTCGCCGTTCTTCCCCGCCATCGCCGGGTCGCCGTGTTCTGGGTGAAGATGCGTCGGGAACCGTTCCCCGGTTGGTCGGCTGCCCTCGCCGGGCGGGATTGTCGTCACTTGGACGAGTCGGTGGCGCCGATTCGCCCGGAGGCGGTGATGTCGGCTTCCGAAGGCGAAGCCTCGCCGCGGCTGTAACGCAGGGTCACCAGAAGCAAAAATTGGATGCCGAAGATCAGGTTGGCCAGCAGGAGGTGGACCGGCTGGATCACCGGCGGAATCCCGAGCCGCTCCATGCCGATTCCGGTGGCGACCGCCATCACCACCAGCAGTCCCAGGATCAGGTTGAGCTTGAACAGTAGGTGGTCCTGGGGCAGGAAGCGGATGAAACGCCAGACGACGATCAGATTGGCGCACAGGATCAGAAGGGCGAAGGCCCGGTGCAGATAGAACACCCACGGCAGCTTGGCGGGCCACAATTCCCGGTGGGAGTAGTCCATGGCTTTGGCGATCGTGTCCACCGCCTCCCGAACCTGGGCGCCCAGGACGATCTGGATCAGGGTCATGACCAGGATGAGGGCCACCAGTCTGCTATGGCTCGGAGAAATGGCGTGGAGATACAGGCGGGTGAAATCGGCTTTCTGGGAGCGGGCTACGGCATAGATCAACAGCGCGACGATGGCGAGCGCCAGCAGCATGTGGGCGGTGATCAAGAGCGGGTGCAGATTGCTGCTGACCACCACCGCGCCCAGCCAGCCCTGGAACGTCACCAGCACCAGGGCCGCGGCGGCGGCGTGGAACACCGGCGGGTCCCGCTTCAGGAACGCCCGGGCCCGCCACACGGTGACGATGATCAGGATGCCGATGGTGACGCCGGTGAGGCGGTTGAGGTATTCGGTCCAGGTCTTGACGGGATTGAAATCGGTATCGGCGTAACCCAGGTCGGCGTAGATCCGGTGATAGTCGGGGGGGAGCTGGGATTCCGCCGTCGGTGGTATCCAGCGGCCGAAGCAGGTGGGCCAGTCGGGACAGCCCATGCCGGCCCCCGAGGCCCGTACGACGGCGCCCACCAGGATGAGGAAATACACGGCGGCGATGGTGATCGTACCGATGCGGCGGAAGCGCCGTACCGCGGTCTCGTTTGTGGCCATGCCGATATCCGAAGTGTGGATCGTGAATCGCCACTATACCGGCTTGTGAAAAAACTTGGCAAGCGCCTGTCTCCACGGGAAGCGGGAAGACGAGAATTCGAGGCGATCGGTATCCGGCTAGGTGAAAATCCGCCGGGTTTCGTCGATTCCTTCCAGCTCGACGACTTCGATCTCCGGTTCCACTCCCAGACGTTCGAAGGCGGGGATCTGCGACACGTCCACCGGTGGCTCCTTCCCCTTGCTGGCCAGATTTTCCAGATAGGCCACCTGAATGACATCGACGTAATCGGCTTCTTCCGTCTCCGGCCGGCGTTGCCAGTCGCGATATTCCCGCACCACCTGCAGCAAGCTTTCGGGGAAGTTCCAGTTTTGCAGGATCATTTCCCCGAGCCGGGGGTGCAGGGCCTCGAGCAGACTGTCCAGGCGGTTCTGGTCGGTGCTCAGCTCGGCGCTCTGGTTGGCCAGGACCAGAACGGGAAGCTTGCCGATCTGATGGATCAGTCCCGCCAGCAGCGCCTGCTCGTTGTCGAGATGGGGGCAGAGGGACGCCAGGGCCCGGCTGATGGCGGCGACGTCGACGCTGGTTTTCCAGATGCTCTGGAAGTATTTCTCCAGCAGCGGCGAGTCCGGGGTGAACACCTGTTTCATCGCCAGGCCGGTGATCAGGGAGCGCACCGTGTCGTAGCCCAGGCGCATGATGGCCATCTGCAGGTTGGTGATCTCGGCGCGGGCCCGGTACAGGGGGCTGTTGGCCACCTGGAGCAGACGGGCGGAGAGGGCGGCGTCCTCGCTGATCAGTTGGGCCAGTTGCGAGGCCGTGGTGTCACCGCTTTCCACCGCCTTGCGCACCTTGAGCGCCACTTCCGGCAGGGTGGGCAGGTCGATGCGGTCGTTCTCGATCTCTTCCAGAAGCCGGTCGAGGAATTCCTGTTCGTCGGTAAAACGCATGGCGGGATATTTTCCTTGGAGGAGAGTGAAAGGTTCATGGCAAAGTATAGCCAAGATCCAGCCGATGCAACGGGATCGCCGGCTCGGCTTCCAGTCGTATCGTGGAACTGTGCGCCCGGTCACATCGAACGACGGCGAGCAATTCCCGCACCGAGCCAGCGGGGGCGGCGTCGATCACCTGGCCTGCGGTCTCGCCTTCGTCCACCAGGGGTTCACCGGGCGCGGGCGTCCGCGGCAGCGGGCCTGCGAGGCGGTACAGGCGCCGTTTGACCTGGCCGCGGAATTGGGCTCTGGCGATCACTTCCTGACCGGTGTAGCAGCCCTTGTCGAAACCGATCCCGCCGACGAGGTCGAGGTTGAGCATCTGGGGGAGGAACTTTTCCGAGGTGGCGGTGTGGATCGTCGGCACGCCGCTGCGGATTTCCCGCAGGGACCAGGCTGTGTCGTCGGCGACGACCACATCGGGCCGGCTTTCCAGTTCCCGCCGCATCGCCTCGATCCGGCGCGGTTCCCCCACCACCAGCCAGCGCGGATCGCGGTCCAAGACACGGATCCACGCCAGGTCCCCGGTCGGGATCACGGCGTCGGTCTCCGCCGGCAGGGGGCGGATCCGTGCGGCCGCCGGTCCGGCGATCCCGGCCAGACCGATCGCCGTGGGTTGGATTTCCACCTTGGCGCGCAATACGTACATTCGCAGACGCTTGGCGACCGCTTCGGCCAACTCGGCGGGCAGGAGGAGAAGATAACCCTCTTCCCAGGCCAGGATCCGGAAGGTGGCGACGACCCGGCCCTGGGGATTGCAAAAGGCGCCCAGGCTGCTCCGCGCCGGGCCGATCCGGCGCAGATCGCAGGTCGCCTGCCCCTGGAGGAAGGTGAAGGCGTCGGCGCCGGCCACCCGGAGCCCGGCCAGGCCGGGAACGGCCATGAGCCGAATCCTGTCCGGCGGTGCGTCGGCTGTCTTTCGTTCGTTTTCCATGGGACGGTTCCCCAACGTTGACCAACTTGTACAAGATCATTCCATCCAAATCCATGGATGTCGAGCCGTGGTTGCGGCCGATGGCGATCCAACATACAATCCCGTACGGTTCGTAATCTAAAATTCCACCATGCCCCGTCCGCTGTCGCCCCATCTGCAGATCTACCGTCTTCCCCTGACGGCGCTGCTGTCGATCACTCATCGGATCACCGGTGTCGCCCTCGTCATGGGATGGCTGGTCACGGTCGCCGTCGTCGTGGCCGTCGCCGGCGATGGGACGGCTTATGAAGCCATCCAGGATTTTTTGACCGGTACGTTGGGGCAGGCGTTTTTGCTCCTCTGGCTCCTGGCGCTGTTTCTCCATCTTTGTCATGGCGTCCGCCATCTGCTCTGGGACGTACTGCTGGGATTCGACCGGGAGCGCCTGAACCGCGACAGCGTTATAGAACTGGCGGCGGCGCTGGGGTTGGCGCTGTCGACCTGGTTGTGGTTGGGTTAGGGAGGTCGGCCTTGGAATTTCGCACACCCATAGGCAGGGCGCGGGGATGGGGAGCGGCCCATGCCGGGGTCGGTCATTGGTGGCTGCAACGGCTGATGGCGATCGCCCTTTTGCCGCTCACCCTGTGGTTTCTCTGGTTTCTCGCCCGACTCCTCGAAGCCGACCACCAGACCCTGCGCGCCTGGCTGGCCGGTCCGTGGCAGGGCGCCCTGTTGCTGGCTTACCTGCTGACCGCAGGGTATCACGCCGTCCTGGGCCTGCAGGTCGTCATCGAGGATTACGTCCACCGGCCGGCTCTGCGGCTGGGCGCTCTGTTGGCCGTCAAGCTGGGTCTGGCCCTTCTGACGTTGGTGGCCGTCGTGGCGCTGATCCGGATCGTGGCCGGTGGGGGCGTTCCATGAGCCGAGCCTATCCCTTGATCACCCATACCTACGACGTCGTCGTGGTGGGGGCCGGGGGCGCCGGGTTGCGGGCCACCCTGGGGCTGGCCGCCCGCGGCCTCAAGACCGCCTGCATCACCAAGGTGTTCCCCACCCGCAGTCACACCGTCGCCGCCCAGGGGGGCATCAGCGCCGCTCTGGGCAACGTGGGAGAGGACGACTGGCGCTGGCACATGTACGACACCGTCAAGGGATCGGACTGGCTCGGCGACCAGGACGCCATCGAATACATGTGCCGCGAGGCCATTCCGGCGGTGATCGAACTGGAGCACATGGGGGTTCCCTTTTCCCGCACCCCGGAAGGCAGGATCTACCAGCGCGCCTTCGGCGGCATGACCACCCATTTCGGCAAGGGACAGGCCAGGCGCACCTGCGCCGCCGCCGACAAGACCGGCCATGCCATTCTCCACACTTTGTATCAGCAGTCCCTCAAACATCAGGCGGAATTCTTCATCGAGTATTTCGCCCTCGATCTGGTGATGGACGACGGCGTCTGCCGCGGGGTGCTGGCCTGGTGCCTGGAGGACGGCAGTCTCCACCTGTTCCGCGGCCACATGACCGTGCTGGCCACCGGTGGCTATGGCCGGGCCTATTTTTCCTGCACCTCGGCCCACACCTGCACCGGGGACGGCAACGCCATGGTGCTGCGGGCCGGGCTTCCCCTCCAGGACATGGAGTTCGTCCAGTTCCATCCCACCGGGATCTATGGGTCGGGGTGTCTGATCACCGAGGGCGCCCGCGGCGAGGGCGGTTATCTGACCAACGCCGAGGGCGAGCGCTTCATGGCGCGTTACGCCCCCCACGCCAAGGACCTGGCGTCGCGCGACGTGGTCAGTCGGGCCATGACCATCGAAATCCGCGAGGGCCGCGGTGTCGGTCCCCACAAGGACCATCTCCTGCTGCATCTGGAGCACCTGGACCCCAGGATCATTCACGAGCGCCTGCCGGGGATCGCCGAGACCGCCCGGATCTTCGCCGGCGTGGACGTCACCCGGGAACCGATCCCGGTCATCCCCACGGTCCACTACAACATGGGCGGCATTCCCACCAACCTCGACGCCGAGGTGGTGACCCTGAAGGACGACGATCCGGAAACCCCGGTGCCGGGGCTGATGGCCATCGGCGAGGCCGCCTGCGTCTCGGTGCACGGCGCCAACCGCCTGGGTTCCAATTCCCTGCTCGACATCGTGGTGTTCGGCCGCGCCGCCGCCATCCGCTGCGCCGAACTGGTCAAGCCGCGCCGCCCCCACAAGCCGCTGTCCGGGGCGCTGCTCGAGCCGTTGCTGGAACGTTTCGACCGGATCCGCCACGCCCGCGGTTCGGTGCCGGTCGCCGCGCTCCGGGAGCGGATGCAGCGCTGCATGCAGAACCACGCCGGCGTGTTCCGCAACCGGGCGGTGCTCGAGGAAGGGCTGGCGCGGCTGAAGGAAATCGAGGCCGGCTTCGACGATCTGCGCCTGAGCGATCGTTCCCTGATCTGGAACACCGATCTGGTGGAGGCGTTGGAGTTGGCCAACCTGTTGCCCCAGGCCCTGGTGACGGTCGCCGCCGCTCTCAACCGTACCGAGAGCCGGGGCGCCCATGCCCGCGAGGATCATCCCCAGCGCGACGACGACAACTGGCTCAAACACACCTTGATCTGGCTGGAAGGGGGGGATTGTCACATCGCCTACCGGCCGGTGCATCTGAAGCCGTTGACCCCGGAAGTCGAACCGATACCGCCACAGCCGAGAGTGTATTGACATGGTGCAGTTCACCCTGCCGCCCGGCTCCAAGGTCGAACCGGGCAAGACCTGGCCCCGGCCGGAAGGGGCGGAGGAAATCCTCACGGTGCGCGTGTACCGCTTCGATCCCGAATCCGGCGCCAACCCCCGCCTCGACATCTTTCCCGTGGACCGGCGCCGCTGCGGCAAGATGGTGCTGGATCTCCTGTTCCACATCAAGAACGAGATCGACTCGTCCCTGGCCTTCCGCCGTTCCTGCCGCGAGGGGGTGTGCGGCTCCTGCGCCATGAACATCGACGGCCGCAACACCCTGGCCTGCATCAAGCCGCTCGCCGAGCTGGGCGACACCGTCACCATCCACCCGCTGCCCCATCTGCCGGTCATCCGGGACCTGGTGGTGGACATGACCCACTTCTACGCCCAGTACGCCGCCATCCAGCCCTGGCTCAAGGCGGTGACCCCCGAACCCGCCGACCGCGAGCGGCTGCAGAGTCCCGAGGAGCGCGAGCGGCTGGATGGTCTGTACGACTGCATCCTGTGCGCCTGCTGTTCCACCGCCTGCCCCAGTTACTGGTGGAACGGCGACCGCTACCTGGGGCCGGCGGTGCTGCTGCAGGCTTATCGCTGGATCGCCGACAGCCGCGACGAGGCCACCGGGGAGCGCCTCGACGACCTGGAGGATCCCTTCAAGCTGTACCGCTGCCACACCATCATGAACTGTACCGACACCTGTCCCAAGGGGCTCAATCCCGCCAGGGCCATCGCCGCGATCAAGCGCCTCCTCGCCGAACGCACCTTGTGACCCGCCAGCGCCATGGCGACCGCGCAGGACCAGTTACGCTGGCGCTGCCGCCGGGGGATGCGGGAGCTGGACCTGCTGTTGTCGGCCTGGCTGGCACGGCGCTGGCCCGAAGCCGACGAGAGGGAACGCGCCGCCTTCGAGCGTCTCCTGGCTCAACCGGATCCCTGCCTGTGGGACTGGCTGGTCACCGGCATACCCTGTCCCGATCCGGAACTGGCGTCGTTATGCCGGGCGATACGCGATCTTCCCTGAGTTTTCGGTGGCTGCCCCGGGACTCCCGGCTCCAGCGCCGCTTTCTCCTCGGCTGCCATGGCCTGGCGCTGGCGGCCCTGGGAGGGAGCGGCCTGTCGCCGCCGCTGGCGGTATTCCTGGGGGTCGCCGTATCGGTCAGCGCGACGATGGCATGGCGCCGGGGCGGGCGCCCCGGCTTGCGCCGGCTTTCCTATCACGACCGGTGCTGGGAGCTGGTGGGGCCGCAGCGTCAGGTCCGGCGTGGACGGCTCTTGCCCTCCACCTGGCTGAGCCGCTGGCTGATCCTGCTCCACTTCCGGCTGGAGGACGGCCGTTTCCTGACGGTGCCCCTGTGGCGCGACAGCCTCGATGCCGCGGCCTACCGTCGTTTGCAGAGGGTGGTGCGCTGGTGCCGCCGCTAGCGGGCCCGGATGTGGGAAAATAGGCCGGGAGACCGATCGGACAAAGGAGCCAGTCATGAGTCGATACCGCTTTTATCTTCACCACGTCAGTCTGCTGGTCGCCGACACCCAAAAAGCCTTGGACTTCTATTGCGGCGTTCTCGGCATGGAGCGCACCGAACGCCCGGATCTGCCGTTTCCCGGCGCCTGGCTCCAGATCGCCGAGCACCAGCAGATTCACTTGCTGGAACTGCCCAGTCCCGACCCGAAGGAAGGACGGCCGGCGCACGGCGGCCGTGACCGCCATTTCGCGTTGGTGGTCCCGGATCTGGAAGAAATCCGCCGCCGCTTGGAAGAAGCCGGCGTGCCCTATTCGCCCAGCAAGTCGGGGCGCCGGGCGCTGTTCTGCCGCGATCCGGACGGCAACGCCATCGAATTCTTCGAGAAAGGGGTGGTGGCCGGCACCGAAACCCTGTTCGAATGAAGCCTGCCCGCAGGGCTCAGGAGTACTGGTAATAGAAAAGCTGCTGGCCGGCTTTCAGGCGCCGCGGATCGGTGACCCCGTTGACGAACTTCAGGTGCTCCACCGGTACGCCGAGGCGGCGGGCGATGCGTTCCAGACTGTCGCCGGGACGCACGCGGTAGCGTTTCTGGACGAAATGCTTGCGGGTCGGAACGATGAGCAGTTGGCCGGCGTGGATCCGGTCGCTGCGGAGACGGTTGGCTTCCCGGAGGCGTCGCACGTCGACGCCGAACATGCGGGCGATTCCCGCCAGGTGATTGCCTTTCCGGACCCGGTACAGCAGCACGCCCGAGGCGTTCCGGGCCACAACCCGGTCGGCGGGTCCGTCGCCGCGAAAAGCCACGCTTCGTTCCAACGGCCGCCAGAGTCGGTCGTCGGTGAGGTGGTGGGCGAGTCGCCGGGCCGCGGCGGTGGGAAGACGGAGGATGTAGTTGCGCACGGGCAGGCGCTCACGGCGCTGCAGTTCGGGATTCAGGCGTCGGATGCGGGCGACGGATAGGCCGCTCCAGCGGGCGATCCGCCGCAGGGACAGCGGTTCGGCGATCTGCAGATAGCGGTATGGGGGAGTGCCGCCGACGGGAAAGCCGAAAAACCCGGGATCCCGGAGAATCAGGGCGGCGGCCAAGAATTCCGGGACGTAGCGTCGGGTCTCCCGGGGAAGAAGGCGGGCCGCCCGAATGTAGCTTCGCTGGCCGATCCGGGCGATGCGCCCCTCTCCGGCATTGTAGGCGGCGATGGCCAGCAGCATGGAGCGGTTCCCGAAACGCTTGCGGAGATAGGCGAGATACCGCACCGCGGCTTCGGTGGCTTTCACCGGGTCGATCCGTTGATCGATGCGTCGTGCCACTTTCAGACCGTAGCGCCGGGCGCTGGCCGGCATGTACTGCCACAGTCCCCGGGCGCCGGTCCGGCTGCGGGCGTCGAAGCGGTAGGCGCTTTCCGCCATGGGGAGCGCTTCCAGGGCCTGCGGCAGGCCGGCGCGCCTCAACGCGGCGCGGATCATGGGGCGGTAGCGGTTGCCGCGCTGCAGGGCGGCCAGGGTCCGGAAATAGTTCCGGCCGGTAAAGGCCTTCAGGTAAGCGAGAACCGGTCGATTCAGGCGCCTCAGGGCCCTGTGCCCCCACCGCGGCTCACCCAGATCGCGCAGCAGGCGGGCGAGTCGCCGGCGGACCTCGGCCTCGGAAACGACCACCCCCGTCGCGGTGACCAGGGTGGTGCCGGAGGCGGCCCGGAGCGCGTCCACCGGTAGGGCGGCGATAACGAAAAAGTTGAGTAGCGCGAGTGAGATCAGGAAACGAGACGGCATGATACTTCCGGTTTCTTTGTTCTTTCTTGATGTTATCGCGGCGACGGTTTCAGGACGATGGTTTTGCTTTGGATTCTGGGATGGGCGCCACGTTTTGGCAAAACTAGCCCGGCTTTTATGAACGGGAAATGAACTTTCACCTGTCTTTCTTGCGGAATAGGGCCGCGACGAATTCGCTCGGTGGGCTGGTGGGCGGCGGTGCGGGAGTCCTTGGACTAGACTTGTAAGTCGAACCCATCCAGTTTCACCGAGCGACCATGACTTCGATATCCAGGCCGACGGGCCATTTCCGGGAGGTGAGCCTACGCGAGCAGTTCGATCGCTATTTCGAAATCCTGCCGGCGGACAGCGACGCCCTGCGGCGGGAGGTGTACAAGCTCCGTTTCCAGGTTTACTGCATCGAGACCGGATTCGAGCGGGTGGAGGACTGCCGGACGGTGGTGGAAGACGGGCGCACGGTTCATCTGGAAATCGACGATTACGACCGACGGTCGTTGCATTATCTCATCCGCCACCGGCGCACCGGCTTGTACGCCGCCACCGTGCGCCTGGTGCTGCCGGATCCGGAGGACCCGCTGGCGTCCTATCCGATCGAGGAGCACTGCGTCCTGGATGCGCCGGTGACCGATCCGGCCGTCCGCCGCCACCTGGCGGAAATTTCCCGCTTCGCGGTTTCCAAGGACTTCAAACGGCGCCGCGGCGAGGCCGGCACCCTGGCCGGCGTCAATCCCGAGCCGGAGATCTATTTCGAGCCCGACGAGCGCCGCCTCCTGCCTCATCTGACCATCGGCCTGTTCGCCGGCATATTGCGCATGGCCCGTCAGGAGGACATCAGCCACTGTTACGCCGTGATGGAGCCGGCGTTGCTGCGCCTGTTGCGGTTGTTCGGCGTCCGTTTCACCACCATCGGTCCCGACGTGGACTATCACGGCCTGCGGCGTCCCTGCCTGGCGAAGATCGACGAAATGCTGGCCGGAATTCTGGAGACCGAGCCGGCGGTCTGGGATCTGATCACCGAGGGCGGCAGATACGCGTGATACATCCGCCGCCGGCCTGAACCGTCGGGCGCCCGATCGTTCCTCACTCCCGGAAACCCGGATTGGCCAGGTGCCTGGCCGGTGCGGCGATGAAATCCCCCTGGAACAAATTTTGTTACAATGACCCGCCAGAAAACGGCAGGTCCTCCCGTGCTTGAAACCATTCGCATCGCCACCCGCAAAAGCCCCCTGGCCCTGTGGCAGGCCGAACACGTCGCCGCCTGCCTGAGACAGGCGCATCCCGGCCTCGAGGTCCGACTGGTGACCATGGTCACCCGGGGGGACCGCCTGTTGGACGCGCCGTTGGCCAAGGTGGGGGGCAAGGGGTTGTTCGTCAAGGAGCTGGAACAGGGCATCCTGGACGGGCGGGCCGATATCGCCGTGCATTCCATGAAGGACGTGCCGGTGGATCTGCCGCCGGGCCTGCACATCGGCGCCGTCCTGGCGCGGGAGGATCCCCGCGACGCCTGGGTCAGCCATCGCCACCCCGATCCGGTGGCCGCCCCCGCGGCGATCAGGGTCGGCACCTCCAGCCTGCGGCGCCAGTGCCAACTGCAACGACGTTTTCCCGGTTGGAACGTCCAGCCATTGCGGGGCAACGTCGGCACCCGGCTGCAGAAGCTCGACGACGGCCGTTTCGACGCCATCGTGCTGGCGGCGGCCGGGCTGAAGCGGCTGGGGTTGGAAGAACGCATCACCCGGGTGCTCGATCCGGATCTGTGTCTGCCCGCCATCGGCCAGGGGGCCATCGGCATCGAATGCCGCCGGGACGATGCGGCGATCAACGCTTTGCTCGCGCCGCTCCACCACGCCGATACCGCCGTGTGCATCGCGGCCGAGCGCGCCCTCAACGAACGTTTGGAAGGCGGCTGTCAGGTACCCATCGCCGGGTTCGCCGAATTGACAGGGCAAGGTCTGCGCTTGCGTGGCCGGGTGGGAATGCCGGATGGCTCCGCATTGATTTCCGGCGAAATCGAGGGCGATCCCGCCAGAGCGACGGAATTGGGCCGGGAACTGGCGGAAAGCTTGCTGGCCCGCGGCGCTGATCGGATTCTGCGTCAAGTCTATGGTGGCCGGCAGCTTGGCTGAACGCCGGATTCTGGTGACCCGCCCCCGGCACCAGGCGGAAAGCCTCGGGCGGGCGATCGCTGCCCGCGGCGGGCGGCCCTGCCTCTGTCCCATGTTGGAGATCGAGCCGCTGGCGCCCTTGCCCTCGGGTTGGTGGCAGGGCAGCGATTGGCTGATCTTCGTCAGCGCCAATGCGGTGCGTTTCGCCCTCGCCGCCGGGTTGCCGGCCGATGTGTCCTCGCGTCTGGCCGCCATCGGCAGGGCGACCGCCTCCGCCTTGCGGAACGCCGGGTTGCCGGTGGCCTGTGAAGCGCCGCCGCCGTATACTTCCGAAAGCCTGCTGGAACAGCCGGCGTTTTCCCAGGTCGTCGGCCGGCGTCTGGTCATCGTGCGTGGTCGTGGCGGCCGGTCCCTTCTGGGGAGGGAATTGCAACGGCGGGGCGGCGAAGTCGTTTACGTGGAATTGTATCGTCGTCGGCCGCCGGGTATGGATACAATAGCGGCGTTGCGGGATCGATTGTCCCAGGGGATCGACGCCGTGCTGATCACCAGTGGCGAGGCGCTGGCCCATCTGCAGGCGGCGGTGGGGGACGACTTGCCCAGGCTGCAGCGCTTGCCCCTGGTCGTCGCCAGCCAGCGTCTGGCCCGGCTCGCGGCCCAGGCCGGCTTCACCGAAGTGATCCTGGCGGCCTCGGCCCAGGACGAGGCGATGCTGGCGGCGCTGGAACGGTATTTTGCAAACCGATAGGAAACACCATGGCAGAGTTGCTCCCACAAGACGAGTACGAGGAAGAGGGCCTTCCCCGCCTGGGATTGTGGATCACGCTGGTCGTGATTCTTCTCATCCTGGGGCTGGGCGGCATCGGCTATTACCTGTTTCAAAAACTGCGGGCCGAGCAGGCCGGACTCGGCGGTACGGTGGGCAAGGAAGTCCAGCGGGTGATGGATCTGACCCACCAGGTGACCGCCCTGCAGAAGGAAATCGCCCTCCTTCACGAGCAAGTCGCCCGGCTGGAAGCCCAGCAGCAATCCCACCAGGACCTGTGGCGCGGAATGCTGGACGAGCAGGCCAAGGTCTTCGACACCAAGCTGGCCTCGCTGGACGAGAAGCTGGAAAGCAGCCACGCCAGGCTGGCCGCCCAGATCCAGGCGCTGGGCCGGCAGATCAGCCGTACCCGCGCCGACGTCATGCTGGCCGATGCCGAATATCTCCTCAGCGTCGCCAACCAGAAATTGCGCCTCACCGGCGACGTGGCGGCCGCCCTGCGCGCCATGGAAGCGGCCGACGAACTGCTGCGCCAGAGCGGCGATCCGGCGGTGTTCAAGGTGCGCGAGGCCCTGGTGCGGGAGATGACGGCCCTGAAACAGGTGAAGACCCCGGACATCGTCGGCGTCTCGGCTCGGATCCTGGCCCTGGAGGACAAGGTCAACGACCTGCCCCTCTTTCTTCCCCACATGGGCAAGGTGGCCACATCTCCCGACGGGGGGAAGGCGGCCGAAGACGGGGATTTCCTCGAACAGTGGAAAGACGTGCTGACCATCCGGCGGCGCCGCACCGGGCGGCCGGTGGAGGCGATCCTGACCCCCGAGGAAGTCGAGGCCATCCGCCACGCCCTGATCCTGAAGCTGGAGACCGCCCGATTCGCGGCGGTGCGCGGGGAGCCGCAGATCTACGACAGCAGCCTGCAGGCGGCGGAAAAATGGCTGGAAGCCCATTTCGACACCAAGAACGAGGCGGTGCAGGCGTTCATCGCCGAACTCAAGGCGTTGCGGCGGCAGCCGGTGGCGGTGCAATTGCCGGAGATCGGCCAGTCGCTGCGCCTGCTGCGCCATCTGCCCCAATTGCGGCTGGACCTGCACCGGATCGAGTCCTCTCCAGCCGGCCGGCATGGCACCGAGGCGGGAGGCTGAACCGATGCAGGCGCTCCGGAAACAACTGATCCTCTGGTCGGCGGTGCTGCTGCTGGCGGTGGTCGCCGCCTTCCTGCTGCCCCGTCTCAAGCTGCTGCAGGACGCCGGGTACGTGCTGATCGGCTGGGGACAGTGGGAGATCGAGCTGACCGCCGTCACCCTGGTGCTGATCTTCGTCATCGGGTTCGTCCTGTTCTACGCCGCGATCCATCTGGTCGGCCTGCTGCTTCGCCTGCCGGTGGCGATGCGCCAGCGCCGGGAACAGGCCCGCAGCGAAGCCGCCATCCGCAGCCTGATCCAGGGGTTGCGCCAGGCGTCGGAAGGCAACTGGGAGCAGGCGGAAAAACAGTTGATCGAGCACGCCGCGGTCAGCGGCCATTCCCTGGTGCACTATCTGACCGCGGCCCGGGCCGCCCATCGCCGCGGTTCCGCCAAGGCCCGGGACGAATATCTACGCCGGGCCATCGAGGCCTCCCCCGACGCCGAACTGGCCGCCCGGCTCACCGCCGCAGAACTGCATCTGGAGAGCGGTGATTTCGAGCAGGCGCTTGAGGCCCTGAAGCGTCTCGACAAGATCGCCCCCGCCAACGCCCAGGTCCTGAAACTGCTGCACCAGGTCTACGCCCGCCTCGGTGACTGGGATGCGTTGGCCAAACTGTTGCCGCGGCTGCGGAAGAACAAGGTGCTCATGGAGGCCGACCTGCGGTTGCTGGAGCTGGAAACCTACGGCAACCGGCTGCGCGAGGCCGCCAAGGGACGCGACGTCAAGACGCTCCAGGAACTATGGGGACAGATTCCGGAAAATCTGCGCCAAGAGACCGAACTGCAGGAAATCTATTTTGCCGCCATGATCGAGGCCGGGGCGGGGGGTGAAATCGAGGCGGAGCTGCGCCGCACCCTCGGCCGCCACTGGCGCGACACCCTGGTGGTACTGTACGGTACCGTCGAGCTGGCGGATCCCGCCGTCCAGCTGCAGCACGCCGAGGAATGGCTGCGGCGCCACGGCAACGATCCCGTGCTGCTGCGGGTGCTGGGGAAACTGGCGCTGCGGGCCGGGGACGAGGCCAAGGCCGAGGATTACCTGCGCCGCAGCCTGGAGGCCGGGCCGACGGTGGAAGCCTACCGTCTGCTCGGCGACCTGCTGCAGCGCAAGGGGGCGGTGGAGGAGGCCGCCGACTGCTACCGCCGCGGTCTGATGCTGGCCTCCGAAGGGGTCATCGAGGAAGTGAGACGCCATCCGGAGGGCTGATACCGATCTTCGGAAATTTTCGAGTTGGTGTGGTTCAAACAATGCCCAATTCGTCCCAGATGGCGTCGACGCGGCGTTTCACCGCCGGGTCCATGACGATGGGGCGCCCCCATTCCCGCCCGGTCTCCCCCGGCCACTTGTTGC
>Ga0256839_1002703_pt1 | contig 19422 bp, 14 predicted proteins | sample 354166metaG_FD_185968 | JGI IMG/M metagenome (GOLD analysis project Ga0256839, IMG submission 185968) | Hydrothermal vent microbial communities from Mid Atlantic Ridge, Atlantic Ocean - 354-166 | ecosystem: Environmental > Aquatic > Marine > Hydrothermal vents | place: Atlantic Ocean: Mid... | reverse complement strand
GGACTTGGCGATGCCCAGCGAGGCGATGAACCACAGAATGTGATTGCCGATGAGGTTCACCAGCAGGATCTCGTGCGGCACCTTGGCCTTGCGTTTTTCCTCGGCGGAAATCTCGAATTGCATAATACTCAACCTGACTGATAACGGATCAACAATGATATGCCCTACTACGCTACGCTACCATTCCTGACCGGGAGCTGAAAATACACCGCATTGATCAACTATTTACCCCGCGTATACCCCGCGTACAGCTTGGGGCCGCACCATGGTGTACGCCACGCCGCTCTGCGCTGTGGGGCAAAGGGGCAGATTGTCCTGCCGCGGCTGATGCGGCGCTGACCATCACGGGATGCGTGGCGCCACAGGGCGGCGTCACGCGCCCGATTGTGGCCCCTCGCTTTGCGTCTTGTAAAGAAAGCACCGTGTGACGTGGGTTCCCTCCACGGTGGCCTGCGGCGGATAGTCGCGGCGGCACACATCCATCGCCAGCGGACAGCGCGGGTGAAAGTGGCAGCCGCTGGGCGGATTCACCGGCGAGGGCATCTCGCCCTCCACCTTCAGCACCTTGCGCTCGACGCCCTCGGCCGACTTTTCGATGCTGGGCACGGCGGCCAGCAAGGCCTGAGTGTAGGGATGCAGCGGGTTGTTCAGCACCTCCTCCACGCTGCCCTGCTCGACGATGCGGCCCAGGTACATCACCGCCACCTCGTGGGCCAGGTACTCCACCACCGACAGGTCGTGGGTGATGAACAGGAAGGCCAGGCCCAGCTGGTCCTGCAGGTCCTTGAGCAGGTTGAGGATCTGCGCCTGCACCGAGACGTCCAGCGCCGAGGTGGGCTCGTCGCAGACGATCAGCCTCGGCTCCACCGCCAGGGCGCGGGCGATGCAGATGCGCTGACGCTGGCCGCCGGAGAACTCGTGCGGATAGCGGTGCTTCAGCTCCGGCGACAGGCCCACCTGGTTCAGCAACCGGTCCACCCGCGCGGCGCGCGCCGCCGCGTCGCCGATGCCCTGGGTGACCATGCCCTCCTCGATGATGTCCGTGATCATCATGCGCGGATTCATGGAGGAGAACGGGTCCTGAAAGATGATCTGCAACTCGCCACGCTGGCGCCGCAGCTCGCGGGCCGGCAGCGCGGTCAATTCGCGGCCGGCGAAGCGTACCATGCCGGCGGTGGGCGGAATCAGCTGCAGAATGCCCTTGCCGGCGGTGGTCTTGCCGCAGCCGGACTCGCCCACCAGCGCCAGGGTGCGGGCGGCGGGGATGTCGAAACTCACGTCGTCAACGGCGCGCACCACATTGGCCACCCGCCGCAGCAGGCCCTTGTGAATGGGAAAGTGCACCTTCAGGCCGTCGACACGCAGCAACTCCTCGCCGTCGCCCGGGGGCGGCGTGTCGCCGACCGCGGTTTTCGCCGCCGCCACCGCCATGGCCACTGGCGCCGGCTGCCTGGCCGGATCGTGCAGATGGCAGCGCACCCCCTGCCCCGCCGCCAGCGGCGTCCACACAGGCGCCTGCTCGCGGCAGGCCTCCCAGGCATAGTCGCAACGGTCGACGAAACGGCAACCGCGGAACACCGTCGCCAGCGACGGCACACTGCCGCGGATCACCGCCAGCCGCTGGCCGCGCTTGCCCATGTTGGGCAGGGACTCGAACAGCTTGCGCGAATAGGGGTGCTTGGGATCGGCGAAGAAGCTCTCGCGGCTCGCCTGCTCGACGATCTGCCCGGCATACATCACCGCCACCCGGTCGGCCATCTCCGCCACCACGCCAAGGTCGTGGGTGATCAGCAGGATGGACATGCCCATGTCTTTTTGCAGCTGGCGCATAAGATCCAGCACCTGCGCCTGGATGGTCACATCCAGTGCCGTGGTGGGCTCGTCGGCGATCAAGAGCTCCGGCTCGCCGGCCAGGGCGATGGCGATCATCACCCGCTGCTTCATGCCACCGGAGAGCTGGTGCGGATATTCACCGAAACGCCGCGCCGGATCGGGAATGCCCACGGAGTCCAGCAGCGCCAGCACCCGGCGGCGCCGCTGCCCGCCGCGCAGGCCCAGGTGGCGCTCCAGGCTCTCGCCAATCTGCTCGCCCACCGTCAGCACCGGGTTGAGGCTGGTCATGGGCTCCTGAAAGATCATCGCGATACGCCGCCCGCGCACATCGCGCATCGCCACCTCCGGCAGGGCCAGCAGATCCTCGCCATGCAGGCGGATGGCGCCATGGCTGATGCGCCCCGCCGGCTCCGGCACCAGGCGCATGGCCGACAGCGCCGTCATGGACTTGCCGCAGCCGGATTCGCCAAGCAAGGCGAAGGTCTCGCCGGGGGCGATATCGAAACTCACCCCGTCCACCGCCCGCACCAGGCGGTCGCCGGAGCCAAAGGTGGTGCGCAGGGAATCGACTTGCAACAGGGGTTCAGTCATCGTGAGTCAGGTCTTTGGGCTTGGCCCCGCACTATACCGCAAGGCTTGAATTTCACACCATCCAGCCGCAGTATCTGGAGAGAACGTTGTGGAAAACACAGGTAGCGCCACCATGCCGGAAATCGAAGACATCGAACAAAACGCCAAGCCCGAAGGCCTGTCCTTCATCACCAAGCTCATCCTCGGCAAGCTCGTGCTCATCGCCGTCGTCGGCATCGCCGTCTACCTCTCCCTGCAAGGCATCTGAGCCCGCCCTCTTCTCACACCGCTCGGCTGTTTAGACGAGTAGCCTGGGTTGAGCCTGCGAAACCCGGGGAAATCATCGCAATAAACTCCCGAGTTTCGCAGGCTCAAACCCAGGCTACTTGCTCACTCGCCAAACCCACTCCCCTCGCTTTGACCACCACCGGCCCAATCCCGCGGATACTCGCCCCGAGCCACAAACCGATGAAAACTCGAATGGGGCCAATCTGCAACACGACGGGCATAACCATGCTTGACAGGATTGTAGTGGATGTAATCGACGTGCCTTTCGACATCGATCGGGCCACGCAAGGTATGCTCCCAGAATCGGCGTTGCCAGATGGTGCGCTCGGCCTTTTTCACGCGCCCCGGCGTCCGGGTTTCCGACATCGGAATCCGCCTCGAAAAACGTGATTTGATCTCCCGCCAGCGCAGGGAATAATCCGCATCATCCGGCGGCAGCGTCCAGATGCAATGAAGATGATCCGGCAAAACAACAACCGCATCCATCGTAAACGGCCGCTCCGCGCGCACCGAACGCATCGCCTCACGCAGATCATCGATTCGATCCACCAACAAGGACGACGACCGATCAAGCAATGTCACCGTAAAAAAGTAACTCCCACCAGGAATGAAATTACGGCGATAGGCGACCATGAGTTTCAACAGATCCTTTGTTGACAAAACCGACTCGACACTTCGCGTGCAGAACCCCAAGCATTCCACAAAATGTAGCCTGGGTTGAGCGAAGCGAAACCCGGGGGGATCAATGCAATAAACTCCCGGGTTTCGCAGGCTCAACCCAGGCTACTTGCTCGCCGAGCGCCCCAAATCCTGATCCGGACATAACCTTTCCTTTGAAAAAGTTTATTCATTTAGCCCGTAGGATGCGGTGAAAAATAAACCACATCAATCGCGGCAACCTCTTTTTGACAGATGCGGTTCGCTGCGCTTACCGCCATCCTACGACTACTCTGTGGCCAACCCCAAAATCTCCTACCCCCGCCCCGTCCGCGGATCAAAGGCATCGCGCACCGCATCCGAAAACAGATTCGCCGCCAGCACCAGTAAAAACATGAAACAAAAAGCCGCGATCAACGACCACCACACCACCGGCTCGCGGGCCATTTCCAGGCGGGCGCTGTTGATCATGTTGCCCCAGCTGACCATCGAGGGATCGACGCCGACGCCCACATAAGAGAGCACCGCCTCGGCGAGCACCAGGGCGCTGAAGTCGAGCACCACGGAGATCAGCACAATGTGCATGACGTTGGGCAGGATGTGGCGGCTGATGATCTTGAAGTGGCCGACGCCGAAGGCCTGGGCGGCCTGGATGTATTCCATTTCGCGCAGTTTCAGGGTCTCGCCGCGCAGCAGGCGGCAGAGGCCGGTCCAGCTGGTGATGCCGAGGATCATGCACAGGAACAACAGGCGCAGGTCGGCACGTTCCACCACGGTTTCGAACAGCTCGGGGTTGTTGGCGATGTAGACCTGCACGGAAAGGATGGCGGCGGCGATGAGCAGTACGCCGGGGATGGAGCTGAGGGTGGTGTAGATGTACTGGATGACGTCGTCCACCCAGCCGCGGAAGTACCCGGCCATGATGCCCAGCAACACGGCGAAGGGCAGCATGATGAGGGTGGTCAAGGTGCCAATCACCAGCCCGGTGCGGATGGACTTGAGGCTGAGGTAGAGGACGTCATTGCCCACCTTGTCGGTGCCCAGCAGGTGGTAGGCGAGGCCCAGCTTGAGGGCGAAGGCGATGAACAGGATCAGTACGCCGAGGGTGGCGAAGATGCTGCGCCAGGGCAGATCGGCCTGGCCACGCAGTATGGCCTGCAGCTCGTCACGGAAGCCGTGACGGTGGCGGCGCGCCAGCCAGGCGATCCACAGGGCCACCAGCGTGGCCCAGGCCAGCAGGCCGAGCAGCAGCGCCGACAGGCTGCGCTGGGCAATGTCGGCGCTGCGCTCGCTGGCGGGATCATCGAGGTGCGCGCCGCCGTATTGCAGGCGCGGGTAGAGGCGCGTGGTGCTGCCGTCTTCCAGGGTGACGGTCTCCTTGCTGTAGAGGTGGGCGGCCAGCGGCGCGGAGTAGCTCTTTTCCAGCCGCGTGCGCAGGGGCGTGGTGAGCAGGTCGAGCAGGCTGAGTACCTCGACGGCGTAGAAATCCTGATCCACCGCCGTGCCGGCCTGTGGCGCCAGCCGTTCGCGGAAGTGTACCGAGTCGAGCAGGCCCACCACCACGTAGGCGCTGAGCACCACCAGCGAGGCGGCGGCCAGCGGTCGGCGGATCACCTGCCCCCACGGCGCGCGCAGGTGGGGCTTGCCGCGCACGTAGAGGACGAAGGCGACGAGCACGCCCACCAGCAGGAACACCAGGGCGTCGGTCCACAGCAGGACGATCTTCACCGGCGCCCACCACAGGCCGAGGCCGAGGGCCGCCAGCAGGGCGAGGGGTTTCCAGTGCCGCGTCATGACAACCGCACCCGCGGGTCGACCAGGGTGTAGGACAGGTCGGTGAGCAGCAGGCCGAGGATGTACAGCACCGAGCCGAGGAACACCATGGCGCGCACGATGCCGAAGTCCTGGGCGCGTATGGCGTCGATGGTGTAGCTGCCGAGGCCGGGGATGCCGAAGAAGGATTCGGTGATCAGGCTGCCCATGAACAGCATGGGGATGGTCACCACCACGCCGGTGAGGATGGGGATCATGGCGTTCTTCAGCACGTGACGGAACAGCACCACGCGCTCCGGCAGGCCCTTGGCGCGGGCGGTGCGCACGTAGTCCTTGTTCACCTCTTCGAGGAAGATGGTGCGGTACCAGCGGCTGCCGGCGCCGATGCCGCTGATGATGCCGATGACCACCGGCAGGATGAGGAACTTGAAGGCGCTGAGACCGCCGTCATAACCGGAAATGGGCACCAGGTGCATGAGTTTGCTGATCAGGTACTGGCCGCCGATGATGTAGAACAGCGCCGAGATGGACATCAGGATCACGCACAGCACCACGCCCATGTAATCGACGTAGGTGGCGCGGAAGAAGGCCATCAGCAGGGCGAAGGTGATGTTCACCAGCAGGCCGATGAGGAACACGGGGATGGCCAGCATCAGGCTGGGCCACATGCGCTGGCGGATGTCGTAACCGATGTCGCGGCCGTCGTCGGCGGTGCCGAAGTCGAAGACGAACAGGCTCACGGACTTGTCGAAGAAGATGGTGTCGGTGAATTTGCCGGCGCCGCCGGCCTCGGCGTTGTAGAGCAGCGGCTTGTCATAGCCGTGGTCGGCCTTCCAGCGCTCGATGGCCTCGGGGGTGACGTGCTTCATGCCCAGCTGCATGCGCGCCATGTCGTCCGGGCTGTTGACGACGAAGAACAGCCAGAAGGTGAGCAGGTTGACGCCGATGAGAATGGGGATGGCGTAGAGGCTACGGCGCACGATGTAGGCCAGCATCAGGGGTTTCCTCCGCGGGGGTCGGGGGTGATGCCGCGCGCATGCAGCTTGCGTCGGTACATCAGCGCCGCGGGCAGCAGGCCGATCACCAGCGCCAGGGCGATCAGCGCCAGTGGCCAGACCACGGGGCGGTTCCATTCGGCGCGCAATTGCGCACGCAGCTCGGGGTCGATGCGGCGGTACTTGAGGGTGTTGTTGGCCATGAAGTTGGGCTTCACGTTGTGGTACCAGCCGTGGAACAGGCTGAACTGTTTCGGGTTCATGCCCCACACCCAGGGGGCGTCGCGGCGCACGATGTCGACCATCTGGTTGATCACCGCCAGCCGTTCGGGGCCGTTGGGCAGGTTCTTCATGCGCTGGAACAGGCGGTCGAATTCGGGGTTTGCGTAGTTGGCGGCGTTCTCGCCGTTCTTGCCCACCTTGGCGTTGGGGCCGTAGAGGAGGAAGAAGAAGTTTTCCGGGTCCGGGTAGTCGGCATTCCAGCCCCACTGGAACAGCTGCGCGGTGCCCTTGCGCATCTTTTCCTGGAAGCGGTTGTAGTCGGTGGCGCGAATCACCAGTTGCAGGTCGATCCTGGCGAATTGCTTGCGCAGCCAGTCCATGCGCGCCTTGTCGTCGGGGCCGCCGCCGGTGGTGTCGAGGTGGATCAGCAGCGGCTTGCCGGTCTGCGCGTCACGGCCGTCGGGATAGCCGGCCTCGGCCAGCAGGCGTTTGGCCTCGCTGATGGGTTTGCGTTTGGGCTTGCCGTCCACCCAGTCGTAGACGTAGGGGTTGATGCCGTCCTTGCCCTCGACATAACCAAAAATACCCGGCGGCAGGGGGCCCTGCGCGGGGATGCCGCGGCCGTTCTGGAAGATGCTGATGAATTCCTCGTAGTCGATGGCGATGGAGATGGCGCGGCGCAGCTTGCGCGCCCGTTCGCTGTCGCCGCCCACCACCGGGTCGGTCATGTTGAAGCCCATGTAGTAGATGGAGGTGGCGACGCCGGTGACCAGCTGGATACCCTTGGCGCGCATCTCGTCGGTGAGGGTGGCCTCGCCCTGGCCGGAGATCTGCACCGCCTGGTCGAAGCTGTCGGAGCCGATGCCGGAGGCGTCGTAGTAACCCTGCAGGAACTTGTTCCAGGCCGGGATGCCCTCCTTTTCCAGGCTGTAGACGGCCTTGTCGATGAACGGCATGGGACGACCGGCGTCCGCCAGCAGGCCGGCCTCGCGGTCGCCCGGCTCGCCCTCGTCGGGGTAGGTCTCGCCGTGGAAGTTGGGGTTGCGGACCATCACCATCTGCCGGTTGGGGTTGTTGATGGTGAGCATGAAGGGGCCGGTGCCGACGGGGTACCAGTCGAGGGTGATGTTCTTCGCCTGCAGGCCGGGCTGGGCGTAGAAGGCGTCCACCTCCGGCGGCACGGGGGCGAAGAAGGGCATCGCCAGCCAGTAGATGAACTGGGGATAGAGGCCCTTGATGCGGATGCGGTAGGTGTAGCGGTCCACCAGTTCGACGCCGGACAGGTCGTAGCGCGTGAGGTCCAGATGGCCGCCGTCCTGGGCGTCGAGGGCGGCATTGAGTGTCTCCGCATAGTCGCGCAGGCCGACGATGTATTCGGCCATCAAACCATAAATGGGTGAATGCAGGCGCGGGTGGGCGAGACGCTTGATCTGGTAGACGTAGTCCGCCGCCACCAGCTCGCGCGAGCCGGTTTCGCGGAAGTCACCGAGGGTGTCGATCTTCTCCAGCTGGGCGTCGCTCAGCTGGGCGTACAACGGTCGCCCTTCGGCATCCTGGGCGAAGGCGGGATGCGGCTGGTAGCGGATGCCGGGCCGGATGTGGATCTCGTAGACGCTGTGGGCGATCTGCGCCTCCGGCGCATCGGCGGGCAGGCGCTTGCCGTCGGCGTCCTCGAACCAGGGCTCGGGCACCGCGCTGGCGGTCAGCGGAACCAGCGCATAGGGACGCTTGAGATAGTGATATTGCAGCGGCGGCTCGTAGATCTGCCCGGTGAAGACGATCTCGTTGGAGCTGTAGGAGCGCGCCGGGTCGAGGTGTTTGGGGCGCAGGGCGAACGACGAGTAGTAGATATTCTGCGTCGCCTCACTGTGCGGATAGGGATCGTTCCACGCGCCCTCGCCGCAGGCCGCGAGCAGCAGGGCCACGGCGCACAGGGCGGCCCACTGGCCACTTCGCTGGATACTTCGCATCATTTCAGTCACGCGGCATAAACTGCCATCCCCGGCGGGCATAATCAACGGAAAACTGAGACCGCGCAAACGCCCTCGCGTTCTCCCCGCCGACGGGAATGGGCTATAATCCGCCCGCACACGACGCCGCACGTCCGCCTGCGTCTCCGCGCGGCGTCGCCACTCCATTCAACCAACAGGGCCATCCACCATGGGTTTTCTCGAAGGTAAAAACGTATTGATCGTCGGACTCGCCAGCAACCGCTCCATCGCCTGGGGCATCGCCAGGGCCATGCACCGCGAAGGCGCCAATCTGGCCTTCACCTACCAGAACGAAAAACTCCAGGGGCGCGTGGAGAAGATGGCCGCCGAACTGGGCTCGGAGATCACCCTGCCCTGCGACGTGGCCAGCGACGAGCAGATCGAGGCCGTGTTCGAAGGCCTGGACAAGCACTGGGAGCACCTCGACGCCATCATCCATTCCGTGGGCTTCGCGCCGCGCGAGGAGCTGGAAGGCAGCTACGTCGACAGCGTCACCCGCGAGGGCTTCAGGATCGCCCACGAGATCAGCTCCTACAGCTTCACCGCCCTGGCCAAGGCCGGCCGCGAGATGATGAAGGGTCGCAACGGCGCCCTGCTGACCCTGAGCTATCTGGGCGCCGAGCGCGTGCTGCCCAACTACAACGTGATGGGCCTGGCCAAGGCCAGCCTGGAGGCCAACGTGCGCTACATGGCCGACAGCCTCGGCCCCGAAGGCACCCGCGTCAACGCCATCTCCGCCGGCCCCATCCGCACCCTGGCCGCCTCCGGCATCAAGGGCTTCCGCGCCATGCTGGACTACAGCGAACAGAACACCCCGCTGCGCCGCAACGTCACCATCGACGAGGTGGGCAATGCCGCCGCCTTCCTCTGCTCCGACCTCGCCTCCGGCATCACCGGCGAGATCACCTACGTCGACGCCGGCTACAACATCACCGGCATGGGCCAGCTCGGCAAGTAGACTACCACCGACAGGGCAAAAAAAACGCCTTGGCGGAAACAAGCCAGGCGGGCTTCAGCCGCGAATATTGGCTCGATTTATTCGCGGCTGAAGCCACTCCCACACGTTCAGCGCAGCAGATTTTTTCCCTCCCCAAAAGCTTTTCTGCACAGGGAATCACTCCCGCCGCCACGCCAGACGGCCTGAAAACCGATCCATTAGTATTTCCTAATACAATATAAATACTTTCTGTGCGGGCTTTTGCGCAGATTGCGCTATGTTTCCCATAAGAACGTTTTGATAACAACAAGGGAGACGAAGGAGCGTGCCGGGTCACTGCACCAACAGGCGGCATCCGTACCACTTCCCCGCCCCCCTCGCCCGCAGGATAAGGCGATACCACCCAACAGAAACAGCTTGCCATCGTGAAGGAGGTAGAACGTGCATAGTGGGAAATCGAGCCATGGGGCCGCCCGGAAACAGGTCCGTGCTGGGGCAACATCGATGCTGCTGGCGGCGGCGCTGACGACACTTACGCTGGGCGCCTACGCACCCCCGGCCAACGCCGAATACGGTGACATCGTCATCAACAACTATTCCGACGAGGCCGGCATGCGGCCACCCATCTTCCCCCACTGGTTCCACCGCATCCGCTTCCGCTGCAAGATCTGCCACTCCGACCTGGGCTTCAAGTTCAAGGCCGGCGGCAACGACATCAACATGGCCAAGATCATCAACGGCGAATTCTGCGGTGCCTGCCACAACGGCGAGATCGCCTGGTCCATCGAGAACTGCGAGGTCTGCCATTCGGCAAAACCCGGCACGCCGACGCAGGTGCATCGAAGCACCCTGCAGACGCTGATCATGCCCCTCGGCAAATGACCCTGGAGGACACAATGAACAAGCCAAGCATCACTGTCTTTGCCGCCCTGATCACCCTCGCCTTTCTCGGCGTGACAGGCTCATCCCACGCGCAGGCCGCGGCTCTTAGCACTGAAAAACAGGACCCCAATCGCTTCAATCGCCTGCTGCCCCCCAAGGACAAGCGCACCCCGCCGGTGGCCGAAGACGGCATCCACGACCCCAAGGGCGCCGGCGTCAAGGTCTTGCAGGAGCCCCGTGAGGCCTTTGGCGTACTGATCAAGGGCAAGGGTGGCAATTACGTCGACTGGGTGAAGTCCCTCGACAAGAAGAAGATCAAGCCGCTGTACGATCTCGACGACCCCGAGCTGGTGCCCATGACCGTGGACATGAACATCGTGCGCGAGGTCAAGGGCACCATGCCGGACGTGGTCTTCCCCCACGAACAACACACCCAGTGGCTGGAATGCGCCAATTGCCATCCGGCGATCTTCATACCGCAAAAGGGCGCCAATCCCATGAGCATGGTGGATATCATGCTGGGCAACAAATGCGGCGTCTGTCACGGCACCGTGGCCTTCCCGGTCACCGAATGCCGCCGCTGCCACTCCAAGGCGAAGCCCATGAAGGCCCGCCAAAAGGTCAGCGCCAAAAGCACCAGGAAATGAAATCCTGAATCCGTAGGGTATTTTTCACCACAGAGGCACAGAGAACACAGAGAATGCAGAGAATGCATCTATGGGATGAGCGCCGTGAGACGATGCGGCCTGCCCCGGCGATTGCATGAATTCATGCGCAAGCAGCCAGCGACACGGGATGATGAATCGACCACATGAATCAACGCCAAGGCGCAGAGGGCACAAGGAAGCCCCTTCAAACAACCTTTGCGGCCTACGCGTTTCATGCCATTCCCAGTGGCGACCCAGGATCTTATTTTCCATGAACTCTGCGGTGAGCTGAATAGTTCAGGAAAATCCTGAATCCGTAGGTTCAGGGCGGATGAAGCGTGCAACGGCTTGATGCGTATCGCGTAATGAAAAATCGAGGGAATAGCGGGGACTATTGCCGAGATTTTTCATATAGCGAGACGTATCAATGCGTTGTGCGATTCGCCGTCATGAACCTACGGATTCAGGAAAATGCTAAACTCACGCCCGCCCGGGGCCCTTGGCAGGCACCGGGTGGAATCGTGTTTTCCTTAACACCTGAACCTACGGATTCAGGTTTACACACATCAACCCAACAAGCACCCACACGCGACACAGGAACCTCCATGAAACGGGAAAAATCCAGACCACGGATAATCCTTGCCACCACCCTCTTGGCGACCACCTTTTTGGCCGGCCACGCGACTGCCGGCACAACCGGCACCCCACCCGTTCCCATGCAGCTTCTGCTCCTGGCCCTGGCCGACAACGCCATGGCCCTGACCCACCGCCTGCTGAACGAGTCTTCCGCCGCCAAGAGCATCATCGCCAGCGACAATGTCGAAGCGAAGTCCCTGCGTGATGAGGCCGTGGCGCTCTACGAGCAAGCCGCGAAGGCCGACGCCAGCGGTAACACGGAGGCCCGCGACCAGGCCCTGAAAAGGGCCAAGATGAAGCTGTTCAAGGCCGCGCAGCTGGCCAAGGCGGCGCCGGAACTCGATGACCGCAGCCATTCCCTGTACCAGCGTCGCGCACAAAGCGCCGCCGCCCTGCTCGATGCCCACAAGCGCATACGTGAAGAACTGAAACCCGGCGCCGACGTCGAGGCCCTGGAAAACAAGGCCATTATCGACATCGCCGCGGCCAACGCCGCCTTTGAAAAAGACGACGTTGCCACCGCCACCCGGCTCATCGACCAGGCCCTCGGTGCGCTGAAGGGTTCGCTGATCAGCATGCGCAACGGCACCACGCTGGTTCGCACGCTGCATTTCGACACGCCAAGGGAAGAGTATGAATACGAGCTGGACCGCAACCAGTCACATGCCCTGCTGACCAGCATCCTGCTGCAGAAAAAGTCCCTCTCCGAAAACGCCAGACAGCGCTTCGACAAGGAGATGGAGGAAGCCAGGACCTTGCGCAAGCAGGCCGAGGCACAGGCGGCAAGCGGCGCCTACGACCTGGCCATCGAGACCCTGGAAGCATCCACCAAACACATCGTGCGCGCGATCCGCGCCGCGGGGGTCTACATTCCCGGTTAGACGCGTTGGCGCTTCGTCATGAAACGGGGAGTGCGGTAAATGGCGCAGCCGGCCCAAGGCACTGGCCGGCCTGCGCGGACGGGGAGGCGGCTACCCGGAAGACCTGCCGCACAGGCCTCCCGATAAGGATCAGGAGCCCTCGATCTGAATCACGATATGCGCCTTGGCCTTCAACGACTCCAGCACCGCCTGGGTGCTTTCCGTGCCGCGCAGGTTGGTCAACTGTTGACGCAGGTTTTCACGCTCGGCCTGGTCGAAACTGGCCGGATCGCCATCGATGACGCGGCTCAGGGCCAGCACCGCAAAATCACCTGAGATCAGCCCGGTGCTGCCATAGCGGGTACCACCCCCGACGGGACGCGGCATGCGGAAAACCGCCTGCACCAGGGCGGAATCCAGCGTTGCCGTATTGCGCTCGAGGGGGGCCGGTGTCTGCCACTCGGCACCCAATTCCTTGGCGATCTCTTCCCGGCTGGCGCCGGCCTCGAGACGCTCGACCAGCCCCGCGGCGGCCTGTTGCGCACGTTCCCGCGCCTTTTCGGTAATGATCTGCTGCCTGATGATCTCCGCCACCTCTTCGAGCGGCAGCGGCGCCGCCTCGCGGTGTTCCTTCACACGCAGCACCACCACATGCCTGTCACCCACTTCGACCGGCTCGCTGTTGTAGCCCTGCTTGAGGACCTCGTCGCTGAAAGCGGCGCTCACCAGGTGCGGATCGGCAAACAGGCCCTTGCCACCATCACGTGAAAACAGCGGGCTTTCCTTCAGTGGCAGGCCCAGGGACTCGGCCACCTCGGTCAGGGAGTCCGGCATCTCGTAGGCCATGTTGGTGAGTCTGTCGGCCAGATCGAAATACTTGCGCTCCGCCTCGTCACGCTGGTACTCCTTCAGCAACTCGTCCCGTACGCTCTCGAAGGGCTTGACCTTGCCGGCGCGGATCTCGTCGACCTTGATGAGATGAAAGCCAAAGGAGGTCAACACGGGTTCACTGACCTCGCCTTCCTTGAGCGCAAAGGCCGCCTGCTCGAAATCCGGCTCCATCACGCCCGCGGAAATAAAGCCGAGATCGCCACCCACCTCGGCAGAACCCGGGTCCTCGGATACCTGCCTGGCCAGTTCGGCAAAGGATTCGCCTTCACGGATGCGCTTGAGCGACGCCTCGGCCTTGGCGCGCACCGCTTCGACCTCAGCCTCATCCGCGCCCTCGGGGATGGTGAACAGGATATGCCGCACCTTGCGTTCTTCCGGCACGGAAAACTGCTGGCTGCGGGCCTTGTAGAACTCGCGCAGCTTTTCATCGCCGGGATCGACATCGGCGCCCAGCTCATCGGCAGACAACTCGACATACTCCACGCTCACCATCTCGGGCGTCATGAATCGCTCGCGATGGGTCTCATAATAGCTGGCCACAGCCGCTTCCGAGGCATCGGAGGGCTCTTCGTACTGCGCGATAGGCAGGGTCAGATAGGCCACTTCCCGCTGCTGTCCCTGCAAGCGAATAAGGGCGTCCAGCTCGGCATCGGTAACGAATGCCGTATCGGCGATCCCCGACGGCAGCTGGCTGGCCAGCAGTGCGCGCTTGATGCGCTGCTCAAAGATGGCGGGGGTCTGCCCCTGGGCCTGCAACCGCTGACGATAAAGCTCGGGGGAAAAGACGCCGTTTTCCTGAAAAACCTCGAAGGAGCGGATCATCGCGGCCACATTCTCGTCGGATACGCGATAACCCATGGCGTCGGCGTTCTGCAACAGCAGTTCACGTTCCACCAACTCGTTGATGACCCGCTGCCTCAGCTGTGGATCGAAAATGCGTGAATCATACTGTCCGCCAAGCATTTCCTGCATGCGGCTGCGCTGCTCGTAAAAGGTCTGCTGAAATTCACGCTGATCGATCTCGGTGCCATTGACGGTGGCCGCAACCAGGCCACCCCCCGTTCCAAAGTATTCATTGATACCCCAGAGCGCGAAGGGAATGATGAGCAGGCCAACGATAACCCATGCAATCCAGCCTTGAATCTTTTCGCGAATGAAATTCAGCATATGATCTTTTCTTTAAAGTAAATAATCGGGTCTGATTTATAACAACCTGAATCCGCAGGTTCATGACGGATTCAGGTTATGACAAGACAAAAATAAAGGCGTTCCCGATCACCGGGAACGCCTTTCGCACTACTGGCGGAGTGGACGGGACTCGAACCCGCGACCCCCGGCGTGACAGGCCGGTATTCTAACCAACTGAACTACCACTCCTAAAACTAAATCTTGCTGGTGGGTGCTGAGGGACTTGAACCCCCGACATTCGCCTTGTAAGGGCGACGCTCTCCCAACTGAGCTAAGCACCCCAGTAAAGGCGCGCTAGTTTACGGCATCTTTCAGCGCTTTGCCAGCCTTGAAAACAGGATTTTTTGCAGCGGGAATTTCGATGGCTTCACCGGTACGGGGATTGCGGCCAGTACGTGCGGCGCGGTCCTTGACCAGGAAGGTACCAAAGCCGATCAGGGAAACCTGGTCGCCATTTTTCAGTGCGCTGGTGATTGCTGAAACCATTCCGTCAACCGCCCGGCTGGCCGCTGCCTTGGAGATGTCGGCACTCTCAGCAACCGCGTCGATCAATTCTGATTTATTCACAAATGTCACCTCTTCTAGTGGTTTTTATAAAATATGCGGGAGGCCCCGCAAAAAAACCGCCTGAGGCAGGCGGTTGGTCAAAATTCGCGGTGTTTTATACCAATCACGCTTCCACCCTGTCAAGCGACAAACCCGACAAAAGCCACATGCTGCAAGGGTTTCACGCCCGCAGCATGTGATTTCGGCGCCAGCTTACTCGCGCTAACGCCTTGATTCAATGGGTATGAATGGATTTCCTTTTTGCAGACTTGGCCCGCGTGCGGGGTTTTGCGGTTTCACTCTCTTCCGGCAACGGATCCGGCATGTGCTGGAGGGCGACCTCCAGCACTTCATCGATCCACCGAACTGGACGTATATCCAGGCTCTGTTTGATGTTCTTGGGGATATCCACGAGATCTCTGGCGTTTTCCTCGGGAATCAGCACCGTCTTGATGCCCCCGCGGTGCGCCGCCAGCAGCTTCTCCTTCAGGCCGCCGATGGGCAATACTTCGCCGCGCAGGGTGATCTCTCCGGTCATGGCCACATCGGCCCGCACCGGAATCCCGGTGAGAACGGAGACCAGCGCCGTGCACATGCCGACACCGGCGCTGGGGCCATCTTTCGGCACCGCGCCCTCCGGCACGTGGATGTGGATGTCCTTCTCGGTATAGAAGTCGGGATCCAGCCCCAGACTGCGGGCACGGCTGCGCACCACGCTCATGGCGGCCTGAATGGACTCCTTCATCACGTCACCCAGCTGACCCGTGACCACGTGCTTGCCCTTGCCCGGCATCATCACGGCCTCGATGGTCAGCAGGTCGCCACCGACCTCGGTCCATGCCAGGCCCGTTACCTGGCCAATCTGATCATTTTCCTCGGCGCGACCAAAGCGGAAACGTCGCACCCCGAGGAATTTCTCAAGATTTCGCGCAGTAACGTTGATTTTCTTGGTTTTCGGGTCTAACAGGATTTGTTTCACCACCTTGCGACACAACTTGGAGATTTCACGCTCCAGGTTTCGCACCCCGGCCTCGCGGGTGTAGTAGCGCACGATGTCGCGCAGCGCCGCCTCGCTGATGTGGATTTCCTCATCCTTCAGCCCGGTGGCCTTGATCTGCTTCGGCACCAGGTAGCGCTCGGCGATATGGATCTTCTCGTCTTCGGTATAGCCCGCCAGACGAATCACCTCCATGCGATCCAGCAGCGGCCCGGGAATATTCAGGGTATTCGCGGTGGCGACAAACATCACGTCCGAGAGGTCGTAATCCACCTCCAGATAGTGGTCGTTGAAGGCGCTGTTCTGCTCCGGGTCGAGCACTTCCAGCAGTGCCGAGGCCGGGTCGCCACGAAAGTCCATCGACATCTTGTCCAGCTCGTCGAGCAGGTAGAGCGGATTGCGCGTGCCCACCTTGGCCAGGTTCTGGATGATCTTGCCGGGCATGGCGCCGATATAGGTGCGCCGGTGACCACGGATCTCGGCCTCGTCACGCACGCCACCCAGCGACATGCGGATGAACTTGCGATTGGTGGCGCGGGCGATGGACTTGCCCAGCGAGGTCTTGCCCACGCCGGGCGGCCCCACCAGGCAGAGAATCGGCCCCTTCACCTTGCGCGCACGCTGCTGCACGGCCAGGTATTCGAGGATGCGTTCCTTGACCTTTTCCAGGCCGTAGTGATCCGCTTCCAGCACCGCCTCGGCCTTGGCCAGGTCGTGGCGCACCTTGCTGCGTTTCTTCCATGGCACGCTGATCATCCAGTCGATGTAGTTGCGCACCACCGTGGCCTCGGCGGACATGGGCGACATCATGCGCAGCTTGTTGAGCTCGCTCTCGGCCTTTTCGCGGGCCTCCTTGGACATGCCCGCCTCTTCGATCTTGCGCGCCAGGTCGTCCAGTTCATTGTGCCCCTCTTCGAGGTCGCCCAGTTCCTTCTGGATGGCCTTCATCTGCTCGTTGAGGTAGTACTCGCGCTGGCTCTTTTCCATCTGCCGCTTGACCCGTCCACGGATGCGCTTCTCGACCTGCAGCAGGTCGATCTCCGCCTCCATCAGACCAATCAGGTGCTCGAGGCGCTGGCGCAGATCACTCATCTCGAGGATCTTCTGCTTCTCCTCCACCTTCAGGGACATGTGCGCGGCAATGGTGTCCGCCAGCCGCCCCGGCTCCTCGATGCCGGCCAGGGAAGAAAGGATCTCCGGCGGCACCTTCTTGCTCAACTTCACGTACTGGTCGAACTGGGCCAGCACCGAGCGCATCAACACCTCGACCTCGCGCTCGTCCAGATCACTGGCCTTGCCGGACTCCAGCAGGCTGATCTGCGCCTGGAAATAGTCCTCGGTGCCGACGAAATTCAGCACCTTGGCGCGTTCGCTGCCTTCCACCAGCACCTTGATGGTGCCATCGGGCAGTTTCAGCAGCTGCAGGATATTGGCGACCGTGCCGGTGCGGTACAGATCGTCCATCTCGGGCTCGTCCTGGGAGGCGTTCTTCTGTGCCGCCAGCAGGATCTGCTTGTCGTCTTCCATGGCGGCTTCCAGCGCGCGAATGGACTTGTCACGCCCCACGAACAGGGGGATGACCATATAGGGGTAAACCACCACGTCTCTCAGCGGCAGTACGGGAATGACCTGCAAGGGGTCATTGATCACATCTGAAATCTTGTCTTTTTCGGACATCGAGCATTCCTCGAAAATAATACGGCCGGTGGTTTCACGGTCTGTTCATCACGTCGGCACACCTTCGCCCTCTCTTGAGGACACTACAGCACTCAATCTGAGGCCGGGCGACGGCAACTTCAAGTAGAAAACCGAAAAGAATGGTCAGAAACGACAACGCCGGGCATCGGCCCGGCGTTGTATCACGACTCAAGCGCCTCGCAGCGAACGGCTCAATCCGACGCCGCCCGGTGCTGCTCCCCCCCTTCGTAGATCAGCAGGGGCTTGGACTTGTTGTTGATCACGTCCTCATCCAGGATGACCTTGCTCAGGCCTTCCAGGGACGGCAGATCGTACATGGTGTCGAGCAGCACCTGTTCGAGGATGGAGCGCAGTCCCCGGGCGCCGGTCTTGCGCTCCATGGCCTTGCGGGCCACGGCGTGCAGGGCCTCGTCACGGAATTCCAGCTCCGCATTCTCCATTTCGAACAGCTTGGCGTACTGTTTGGTGATGGCGTTCTTGGGCTCGGTGAGGATGCGCACCAGGGCGTCCTCGTCCAGCTCCTTGAGGGTGGCGATCACCGGCAGACGGCCGACGAATTCCGGAATCAGGCCATACTTGGTCAGGTCCTCGGGGGCGACGTCCTCCAGTACCTCGCCGATGCTCTTCTGGTCGTCCTTGCTCTGCACCTGGGCCGAAAAGCCGATGCCGCTCTTCTCGGAGCGGTCGCGAATCACCCGATCCAGGCCGTCGAAGGCGCCGCCACAGATGAACAGGATATTGCCCGTGTTGACCTGCAGGAACTCCTGCTGCGGGTGCTTGCGGCCGCCCTGCGGGGGTACCGAGGCGATGGTGCCCTCGATCAGCTTCAGCAAGGCCTGCTGCACGCCCTCCCCGGAGACATCGCGGGTGATGGAGGGGTTGTCGGACTTGCGCGAGATCTTGTCGATTTCGTCGATGTAGACGATGCCCGTCTGGGCCTTCTCGACGTCGTAGTCACACTTCTGCAGCAGCTTCTGGATGATGTTCTCGACGTCCTCGCCGACGTAGCCCGCCTCGGTGAGGGTGGTGGCGTCGGCGATGGTGAAGGGTACGTTCAGCAGGCGCGCCAGGGTCTCCGCCAGCAGGGTCTTGCCGCTGCCGGTGGGGCCGATGAGGAGGATATTGCTCTTCGCCAGCTCGACATCGTCTTTCTTGATGCCGGCCTCGAGGCGCTTGTAATGGTTGTAGACGGCGACGGAAAGGATCTTCTTCGCCCGCGGCTGGCCGATCACGTACTCATCGAGGATATCGTTGATCTCGCGCGGCGTCGGCAACTTGCTCTCACCCAGTGAAGAGGCCTTGTCCTCCACTTCTTCGCTGATGATGTCGTTGCACAGCTCGACACATTCATCACAGACAAAGACAGAGGGGCCCGCGATCAGCTTGCGGACTTCATGCTGACTTTTGCCACAAAAGGAGCAATACAACAGCTTGCCGTTGTCATCGCCGCCCTTGTCGTGTTTGTCGTCACTCATAGATTACCTCTTGGCGCCATTGCCGGCCGCCATCTCTTGATGCCCTTGCGCCAGGGTCTCGCACAAGGTTCTTGCGTAAAGATATCGTCTCTGCTGACGGCTAACTTTAACCTGAATCCGTAGGTTCAGGGCGGATGAAGCGTGCAACGGCTTGGTGCGTATCGCGTAATGAAAAATCGAGGCAATAGCGGGGCCATTGGCGAGATTTTTCATATAGCGAGACGTATCAGTGCGTTGTGCGATTCGCCGTCATGAACCTGCGGATTCGGGTTTAACACACCCGCAGACAACTTTAGCGCCGCCGGAACGGCCTGACAACCGCTTTACTTCTCGGTG
>Ga0256839_1002702_pt1 | contig 19428 bp, 19 predicted proteins | sample 354166metaG_FD_185968 | JGI IMG/M metagenome (GOLD analysis project Ga0256839, IMG submission 185968) | Hydrothermal vent microbial communities from Mid Atlantic Ridge, Atlantic Ocean - 354-166 | ecosystem: Environmental > Aquatic > Marine > Hydrothermal vents | place: Atlantic Ocean: Mid... | reverse complement strand
TTGCTCTAGAAGCGCAATATGTCTCAACCAGTTTTGATACAGGTTTTGGGACCGACTCAAGTGCATTTGGGGCAAGGATTTCAACTACACTTGCTGGTTTTGATTTAAGTGCTGCCTATAATAGACTTATTGATGGTGCTACAGGATACATTGGGTGGAACAACCTATATGTCAACTCTTGGAACATGTCGGTTGCGGACCAATATAATGGACAAGACTTAGATGCATTTAAAGTATCTGCGTCAACAACAATTGCAGGCATCTCGGCTACCGTTTCTTATGCTGATTTTGATGATGGACATGAAACAAATGTCATCTTAGGATATGACATTACACAAGCAATTGATTTCACTACTGTATATTCAAATAATAAAAATAATACCGGAGCCATTGATAGTACAAGTGTACTTGAGTTCTATGCAAACTACAAATTTTAAATAGGTGTATGATATAAACATTTTTCTTGTATAAAATGTTTATATCTCCTCACTAAGCCTCGTCTAGAACAATTCCACATAAAATATATTATTGATAATAACTTTCATTTTAAGCTTACTTAAGGATTTTTTTATTATACTTCAGCAATTAATTGCAGTAGACACTGAAGGAATATTTTGGAACAAATTATCATCGCTTTGGCAGGACAGCCCAATGTGGGGAAATCCTCTCTTATCAATGCTATTTCAAATGCAAAACTCAAGGTAGGTAATTTTTCAGGTGTAACTGTTGATAAAACAGAAGTCGAATTTACCATTTGTGATGATGCACAGTGTAAAGAGTATGAAGCACATATCATTGACTTACCAGGAGCATACTCTCTCACTGAATATACCATTGAAGAAAAAGTAACAAAAAGTTTTTTACAAAGTGACGAATATGATATCATCGTCAATGTTGTAGACTCTACAAATTTACAACGTAACTTGCTATTTACTGTTCAACTTTTAGAAACCGGGAAAAAAGTGGTACTTGCACTCAACATGAGCGATGAAGCGCAAAAAGAAGGTATTCAAATAGATGAGAAACAACTCTCAGCTATCTTAGGTATACCTTGTATTAAGACATCAGCAACTACCAAAGAAGGAATAGAAGCACTCAAAAACAGCATTATACAAGTCTATGAAGAAGATACTGCTTCTTCAAAAGTTGTTTATTCTGATCCTGTCGAAGAAGAAATTGACAAAATCATCTCTTTTATGCAAGAAAAAAACTATAAATCCCCCCTTCCTTATCGTCATCTTGCTGTCAAACTTTTACAAGAAGATGATGAAGTATATAAAATCATGCATGATGAACCCATCTGGATAGAACTGTTACCTATTATTAGGGAAGGTCTCAATCACCTTTACTTACATCATAAGACAAAAGACCTCAAAGAGATCTTTGCAGATGAACATTTTGCTTTTGCAAAGGGTGTACAAATGGAAGTCATGTCCGTCAAAGGAATGGAAGCAAAAAGCCTTACCCAAAAAATAGATAATCTTCTTATCAACAAAATATTAGGTATTCCACTTTTTTTATTTTTTATGTGGGGATTATTTCAACTTACTTTCGAATTGGGAAGTATCCCTATGGATTATATCGATGCAGTTTTCGGATGGCTTGGTAATCAGGCAAAAACCATCCTTGGCGATGGTGAATTAGGGTCACTTGTTGCAGATGGCATCATAGCTGGTGTAGGTGCGGTCATACTATTTTTACCAAATATCGTCATTTTATTTTTAGGCATCGCTCTCCTTGAAACTACGGGCTATATGAGTCGTGTTGCATTTTTACTTGATGGTTTTTTCCATAAGTTTGGATTACATGGAAAAAGCTTCATCCCTTTAGTTACTGGTTTTGGCTGTTCTGTTCCAGCATATATGGCAGCAAGAACTCTTAAAAATGAAAAAGATAGACTTATCACTCTTTTTATTATAGGTTTTATGTCCTGTGGTGCACGGTTACCCATTTATGTACTTTTTGCAGGCGCATTTTTTGCAGATACACAAGCAGGAAACATATTATTTGTCATTTATATATCTGGTGCAATCTTAGGACTTATCGCTGCTAAAGTACTTAAAGTATTTGTTTTTAAAGGAGAAGATGAACCATTTGTAATGGAAATGCCAAAGTATCGTATGCCCTCACTTAAACTCATCTGGCACACCGTGTATGGTCAAGCAAAATCATACTTAAAAAAAGCAGGTACCTACATCTTGGCAGCATCTATACTCATATGGTTCGCATCAAACTACCCCAAGAACTATGCACTTGAAACTCAGTATGAAACAAAAATCGAACAAGCCTTAACAGATAATGACAAATCTATGCTTGCCAATGAATTGTCACTTGCCCTTCTTGAACAAAGTTATCTAGGTAAAATAGGACACGCTTCAGAACCATTTTTTGCACCACTTGGCTTTGATTGGCGTATGGCTGTAGCACTTGAAACAGGACTGGCTGCGAAAGAGATTGTTGTCTCAACATTAGGTGTACTTTATGCACTTGGGGATGATGTCGATGAAGGAAATGCAGGGCTCATTGAACAAATTAAAGCAAATATACCATTTGCTTCAGCGATTGCTTTCATTGTTTTTGTTATGATTTACCTACCTTGTTTGGCTGCATCTATGGTATTTACACGAGAAGCTGGTGGATGGAAATATCTTCTATATCTCTTTCTTTCAACAACTATCACAGCTTGGGTTTTAAGTTTTATAGCGTATCGTGTTACCTTGATACTCATCTAAATGGAGAATATATGAACTTAATTGATTTAAAAAAAGATGATAAAGTAATCATTATCAAAATACATGCAGAAAAAGCGCTAAAAGACCGTTTAAACTCATTTGGGATTATGAAAGGTGAAGAACTAGTAGTCAAAGGTTATTCACTTGGCAAACAAACAGTTGAAATAAAGGTAGGTTCTACATATATAGCCCTGCGTGCAAATGAAGCTCAAAAAATAGAAGTAGAAAAAATAGTATAAGTCCATTTATCCAATTATTTCATTAATTCATATTAAGTTTTTACAACTCTTAGCTATAATTCACTATATTTAAATAGAGGAACTTCATGGGCATTTTAGTTGCAATTATTGTTTTATCCGTACTTATCTTTTTTCATGAGCTCGGGCACTTTACAGCAGCACGTTACTTTGGTGTACAAGTTGACGTATTTAGCATAGGATTTGGAAAAAAGCTCTACTCGAGAATGATAGGTAAAACACAATGGAGCATTTCGGCTATTCCACTAGGCGGTTATGTAAAGATGAAAGGTCAAGATGATACTGATACCACTAACATATCATATGATGATGATTCATATAACAGTAAAAAACCATGGCAACGTATTGTTATTTTATTAGCAGGCCCATTTGCCAATTTTCTACTGGCTTTTATACTTTATTTTGCCATAGCAAATTTGGGTGTACCAAAGTTACTTCCTTATGTAGGTTCAGTAGGAGAAAAGACACCTGCTTATGCTGCTGGTATTCAAAAAAATGATAGAATCATTCAAATTAATGGTATCAATATAATGTATTGGGAAAATATAGGGAAGCATATCAATGATTCTAAAGATGCTATTACACTCATTGTTGAACGTAATCAAGCACTTCTTACCCTACAACTTATACCAAAAGTAATAGATGATAAAAATATTTTTGGGGAAACAATCACAAGGCGTATCATAGGTATTAGTCCATCAGGAAAACAAACAACCGTTTATTTTGGATTACTAGATGGACTTGACTATGCATGGAAAGAGACCAAAAAAGCTTCACTGCTCATCGTACAAAGTGTAGAAAAAATCCTTACAGGTGTTGTAGGAACAGACAAGCTTGGTGGTATTATAACCATAGTAGATGTCACTGCCCAAGCAAGTTCTGCAGGTATTGTAGCACTTTTCTTTTTTACAGCACTGATTTCAGTCAACCTAGGGGTTTTAAACTTACTTCCCATCCCTGCCCTAGATGGTGGTCATATTATGTTCAACCTCTATGAAATGTTTACAGGAAAAACAGCTAGTGAAAATGTCATGATGTATATTACCATTATTGGATGGGCTATACTTATTTCACTTATGCTGTTAGGGCTATACAATGATATTAACAGACTTATGGATAAATAGGAGAACATAACAATGGATATTTTAGACAAAGAACAACTAAGAGCCAACCTAGATGAAATCATATGGAATATAGAACAAGCACGTATTACCGTGAGTGAACATAACATTATTAAACTTGTAGCTGTAGGTAAATATACTTCGATTGACAACATTGAAACACTCTACAGTCTAGGACAGCGTGCTTTTGGTGAAAATCAAGTCCAACAACTCAAAGAACGCATGACTGCCTTAGAAGAACTACCCTTAGAGTGGCACATGATAGGATCTTTACAGAAAAATAAAATAAACAACCTCATAAACTTACGCCCAACACTTATGCAGTCACTTGACAGTTTAGAACTAGCGCATGAACTCAATAAAAAGCTAGCGCTAAAAGAGAGTAAAATGAACTGTCTTTTACAAATAAATGCAGCAAATGAAGTAAGTAAATCTGGTTTTTCCAGTGATGAAAGTTATGATATGTATCAAAGAATCAATGAAACGTGTCCAAATATAAACCTTAAAGGTATTATGACAATAGGTGCACATTCAAAAGATACTTCACGCATACAAAAAAGTTTTGAAAGTACCTATACTATTTATGATAAACTACAAAAAGAAGGCGCAAGTATCTGTTCCATGGGTATGAGTGCAGACTATGAACTTGCGATTAAGTGTGGTTCAAACCTTGTACGTATAGGATCCTTACTCTTTAAATAATTTTTTATATTTTAAAAGATTTCCTCTTTGATGCAACACTTAATATCTTAAGTTTATTCTTATCTTTTTATAACTATACTGAATATATAAATATTATATGAAAGGATACTTAATGTTTAAATCAACTGAAGTAAAAGCACATTGTGATGTGCCTTGTGGAATTTATGACCCGATTGTCGCGCAAATCGCTGCGCTTTCAGTAGTCAGAATGGTTGACCTTATGCATGCTGCAGAAGGTAATGATCTTGCATACCATAATAGTATGGCAAGGTATGTTGCTGTAAAAGAATCAGAAGCGCTCAAGTGTAAAGAAGAGATACGCATCATTTGGGGTGATTTTATCAAGCCTCCGCAAATTGCAGAAAACCCTGAAATCCATACTATTGTTCATAATATTATGATGTTAGGAGGAGCTGCAAAGCAACATACCTCACGCGATAAAGCGATGGAGCTTTTAACAGAAGTAAATAAGTTTGCAGAAATATTTTGGAAAATAAAAGGGGTTAAAACGAAAGTAGCCAAATCGCCTTATGCCCCCAATGAAGATGTAGTTTATCCTGTGCTCTAATGCTTAAGATTTTTAAAATATCTGGCGATTCTCTTTATCCATACTATAAAAATGGAGAAAGAGTCGTTTGCCAGAAGATATTTAAAAACACCTCCGTTAACATAGACGATACCGTAGTTTTTGAAAAAGAGCACTATGGACTTATGATAAAAAAAGTGAAAAATGTGATTGATACTGCTTATTTTGTAGAAGGTACAAACCCTTACAGCATAGACAGTCGAAACTTTGGCGCCTTAGACTTGAAGGAAATCAAATACAAAGTACTCTTTAAATTCTAATATTACGATGCTACAGCTTCTTGGCAGTGTGCACATACACCATATAAATTTATTTGTTGTTTACTCAAAGAAAAATTTTCTTCTTTTGTCATAGAAGAAAAAAGTGCATCTGCATTAATGTTATGTGGTCTATCTTCTACTTCGCCACATTCTGTACAGACTAAATGGATATGATCATCTTTAACCAATTCATATTTAGGTTTTTTTCCTGTAATAGGTACTTCTACCAACACACCTTTTTCTACCATTAAAATGATGTTTTTATACACTGTAGCTAAAGAAAGTGAAGGATGTGTTTTTACCACCTCTTCATAGATAGCATCAATTGACATATGTCCATGATTGTCTATGCTCTCGAGTATATGCATACGTTGAAATGTTGCTTTTAACTCACTTGCTTTAAGGAGTTTCGCATAGTCGGTCATAAGATTTCCTTTACATATATAGATAAATACATCCTGATGTACTTATCTATATCGTTTTTAAGTATAAGGTGCGTTAACAAACACACCCTATAGCTAACTATAGTTCGTCAGCGTGTTTATCAAGATACTCAGCTACACCTTCAGTTGTTGCTTTCATACCTTCATCACCTTTTGCCCAACCAGCTGGACATACTTCACCATGTTCGTTAGTAAAGAGCATAGCATCTACCATTCTGATCATTTCATCAATATTTCTACCTAATGGAAGGTCATTGATTACTGCGTGTCTTACTGTACCATCAGCATCGATAAGGAAAGAACCTCTAAGAGCTACTGCATCATCAAGAAGGACATCATAATCTCTTGCAATTTGTTTGTTAAGGTCAGCTACTAGTGGCATATCAACTCTACCGATTCCACCTTCATTCACTGGTGTTTCTCTCCATGCAAAGTGTGAAAATTGACTATCTACAGAACAACCGATAAGATTGATTCCTCTTTCTCTGAAATCTGCTGCTCTTTTAGAGAATGCAATGATTTCTGATGGACATACAAATGTAAAGTCAAGGGGATAGAAGAAAAGTACTGCACCCTTTTCACCTAAGTTATCCATAAGATTGAAATCCTCAACAATTTGACCATTGGCAAGTACAGCTGTTGCTGTAAAGTCTGGAGCTTTTTTAGTTACTAACATATTTTTTCCTTAATGATAATTTTTATTTACAAGGAAATTTTATCGTAGTAAGTTTAAAAAGAAGTTAAATTAAAAAGGAAGTAATCCAAATTTTCTAACAAAATCTTCATCAATATCGATAAGTCCTTTTTCCTGTAAACTATCAAGTACAGATTTCGTACAAAAAGTATCTCCAGGCCATTCACGTTTATATCCATCAAAGACATTTTTATTCGTCGCATCTATAGTAATAAAGGGTTCAAGTATCACATCTCTTTGTGCATCTATATTATTCACCACTCGCCAGATAAGCATATAGGTATTATCTAAATCATTATTCATTTTATCAACAATAACAAGTAATTTTATATGTGATTGAAGCACATTTAATTTTACACTTAACATTTTCATAGACATATGTTTTTCAACAACGATTACACAGATAGGTGTTTTAGTATCTTGCATATATTGCTTCACTTCCAATATACTACTGTCAATCATGTGCATTTTCTCAAATAGTGTCACATCGTCAAGTAACTCCTCTACCGTATCTTCGATTTCATCTCCAGTAGCATCTACTCCTAGTTTTCCACCAACAAACTGTTCTGAAGATGAATGATCCAAATGATCCACTATACCTTGGGTAATGAGTATTTTATTTTTATCTAATCTATTTAAAATATATTTAGTAAGTGCTTCACTTTTCTCAAGATCTGGTGCATCGTCACCTACGAAAATGGCATGTTTTACAAAACTCATTTGTCCTACACCCCAAAATGCATGCATAAACTGTTGTGCATGTCCTTTATACAATGTTTTCATCTTTGCTAAAATAAGATTATGAAATACACCATTTTCCGGCATATTATAGTCTATAAGATCTGGAGCCATAGGTTTAAGCATAGGAAGGAAAACACGTTCAGTTGCCCATCCCATGTATTTGTCTTCAAGAGGTGGTTTACCGACTACTGTAGCTGCAAACACAGGGTTTTTCTTCATCGTTATAGTTTCAACTTCCATGACAGGAAAAGATTCTTTAAGTGTATAGTAGCCAGTATGGTCACCAAAAGGTCCTTCTATCTCCATCGTTTCAGGATCTACAAAACCTTCAATCACGATATCTACATCTCGTGGTATATGAATATCATTGGTCAATGACTTTACAAGTTGTGCATTTTTGTTACGTACAAACCCATAAAGTAACATCTCAAACATACCATGAGGCATAGGTGCTTGACCACACCAAATATAGAGTGGGTCACCCCCTATAGCAACGGTTACAGGCATTTTTTTACCCGCTCTTTGATACTGATCAAAAAAATGAGAAGCATCTTTATGTATCTGCCAGTGCATTCCTAATCTATTTTTATCATATTGTTGAAGTCTATACATTCCCAGATTCTGCATCTCACCATTTAAACTTTGTGTATACACCTGTCCCATAGTAATAAATGCTCCACCATCTTCTTCCCAAGTTTTCAATATAGGTAAGGTATCCAAATCAACGTCTTCCTTAGGAATTACAATTTCCTGACACTCCCCTCTAAAAGTTAAACGTTTAGGAAATACATTCTTAAGTGAAAAAAATTTAGGTATCATCGCAAGTTTTGCTTTCCATCCCTTGGGTGGCTTAAGCTTTAGAAGTTCATCTATACCTTCTGCTATCACATCAGGATGTTTTCCAAATATCTTTTCAGTCAGTGCTTTATTTGCAAATATATTCATAAGTACGGGCATATGATATTCTATACCTTTAGCCCTATTGATTGGATTTGTAAAAAGTATGGGTCTAGAATCGTCTGTTTTTACTTCAATGTATGCTACATGTGGAATTTCCAACTCCACATCAAGCGGTTCATCAATTATCTTTAAATTACCATTTTCTTTTAACCACGCGACTACATCTTGCATTGAATATTCCTCTAAATATGATAGTAAAGATTATAGCAGTTAATCGTTTTCAGCGCTATTAAAGTCTCTGTGGCATTTCATCTTTAAAAGCAATACGTTCAGCTTTTTCTAAAATATCTAATGCACCATCTGCTATCATTAATTCTGCAAGTTCAATACCTAATAAGTCACATTCACCAATAGTATTGATAAGTTCTTTATGCATAATATTGGTACCATCTGGATACCCCAACATCGCTTTTAATGTAATGCTATCTCCATCACGCACCGCATTGACAGCAACTGGTGCAGAACAGCCTGCACCTATAGCAGAAACAAAGTCACGTTCAAGTTTGGTACAGATAAATGTATTTTCATCATTAAGCATCATGGCTATTTCACGTACTTTATCATTGCTACTCACTATCTCTATACCCAAAGAAGCTTGTCCCATAGGAGGGATAAAGAAGTCTAACTTTTCAACAAAAGGTATCTCTTTGAGTAAATCAAGTCTATAAAGACCAATATAGGCAAGGATAATCGCATCATACTGCCCTTCTTTAAGCTTTCTTAGCCTTGTGTTCACATTACCTCTAAGTTCTTTCACTTTGAGATCTGGACGTTGCTCAAGTAGTTGCATACGTCTACGTAAACTTGTTGTACCTACAGTTGCACCATGAGGGAGTGCATCGAGGCTTTTATAGGTATGAGATAAAAGTACATCACTCTGATCTTGACGTTTGGTTATCGCACAAAGTTCCAGTCCTTCAGGGATGTATGTTGGAACATCTTTAAGAGAGTGCACTGCCATATGGGCCTTTCCTGCAAGCATTTCATCTTCAAGTTCTTTGGTAAAATGCCCTTTACCACCTATAAGTGCCAAAGGTTTATCCAGTATTCTATCCCCTTTAGAAGTAATCTCATTGAGGACTACTTTAATCTCTGGGAACGAAGTTTCAATACGTTTTTTTATATGGTAAGCCTGCCAAAGGGCCAATGCACTGGCTCTTGTAGCAATAATAAGTTTTTCCACTTCTACTTCTTTATATTGAATTTAATTGACTAATTTTTTATAGCCATCACGCATTTTATCCCATTCACCATCAATATAGATTGTTGGTGTACCGCCGACCATCATTTTTCTTGCTGCTACCTCATCTGCTTTAACTGCTTCTTTCACCTTTTTTGTATTTACTTTCTCCTCAGATACTTCATATCCACTATGTGTTTTTACTGCTGCAAGAATCTTAGCCGTGTCTGTCTCTTTTACATCTATTTTAAGTGAATAAAGTTTTTCAACTACATCTGCCTTGCCTTCATGTTGTGCCACATGCATCACACGGGTTAACACATCTGATACTGGGTGGATTCGAAGCAATGGCAAATGATAATAATACACAGCCATTTTTGTCGGGTTTTCCTTGGCTGCTTTAAATATCTCTGGTACTACTTCTTGACAAAATGGACATTGTGGGTCTGAAAAAATCAAGACTTTATGTTTTGCATCTTTATTACCAAATAATAAATGTGCATCGTCATAAAATGATGCAGGTACTGTTGGTTTGATGTTATCTCTATAGTCATTTCCTGTTTTTAAGTTTATCAAATGCCCTGTAATCAAACCATCTTTCACAAACATCGTCTCTGGTGCATGTATTTCTTTACCTTGATATTCTAAATCCATAGTGGTCAAGAGTACGGTCCAACCAGGTAAATCTTTGTGTGTCTTAGACTCAATCAGCGTTATCCCTTTAACTTTTACTTGTGGGTTTTTAACAACAGATTTTTTAATATACTTCACTAACTTTTTATTATCTGGAACAGAACTTGCATTAAGAGTTACGGTCGCTACGATCGTACTCATCAATAATTTCGACATCAATGACATTGTCATCTCCTTTTCGTGTAAAATGGGTTGGTTTTTCAGGTGTTATTTTAGCGATAAATTGTAAATAAAGTGTGTAGAGTAAAGCAATGATACCTAAAAAGTCAGAAAAAACACCCGGGATTATAAGCAATACTGCACCTATAAAATAGGACATACTGGCATTTTGAAACCTCCGTATATCTAATTTCCCCTGTCTCATAGCATTCATATTTACCATCATGTTTTGTGAAGATTTTTGTAGCAATATCATACCTAAAGAAAAACTTAAAATAATCCATATCACTGACCAAAAGAAACCAATGCTCTCTCCTGTCTTTAAGGAAAGGTACAGTTCAATCAGGAAAAATGGTATGACAATAAAAATCATATTAAAATCTTTCCAGTAAAAAATCAACAATACTCTCAACAGAGACTGATTCTTTTTGCATACCATCTCTTGTAACAAATTCTACCATGCCATCAGTCAAATTTTTACCAATAACTACAGCAAAAGGTACACCAATGAGTTCATAATCTTTCATCTTGGCTCCAAACCTGTCTTTTCTTTCATCAAGTAAAACATCGATACCTTTTTCTAACATCAAAGCATACAATTTCTCACCCAAAGCCACTTGATTTTCATCTTTAATATTAGAAATCATAATTTGTAAAGCAAACGGTGCAGACTCTTGGGTCCAGATACACCCTTTATCATCATGATTTTGCTCTATAATACCCGCAAGTAAACGGCTGACCCCTATGCCATATGTTCCCATCTCAAAAGCTTGAGCTTTGCCTCCTTCATTTAAAAAAGTAGCGTTTAGTGCTTCTGAATATTTTGTACCTAGTTGAAAAATATGTCCAGCTTCTATACCTTTAGTCATACGTAGTGGTGCACCACATTGACAAGGATCACCAGCTTTGCTCTCTTTGGCTACTTCTACATTAGCTCCAAAATCACAGGCATCACATACGATGATATCATCTTCACCAGAGTCAGCTAATATCATAAACTCTTTAGAACCATCCCCACCTATCTGTCCAGAGTCCGCTTGTACGACTCTAAAGTTTAATCCTAAACGAGTAAATATCTTTTTATAGGTCTCCTCCATGAGATAAAATTCTCTTTGCATATCTTCAACACTTGCATGAAAACTATAACCATCTTTCATTAAGAACTCTCGCCCTCTCATAAGCCCAAACCGTGGTCTTATCTCATCACGAAATTTGAGATTTATCTGGTAGAGGTTTAGTGGGAGTTGTTTATAACTTTTAATTGTTTGACGCACCAGGTTTACCATGGCTTCTTCATTAGTAGGGCTGAGTAAATAATCATTGTCTTTACGATCTTTAAAACGTAATAATTCTTTTCCATATTCACTTGCACGTCCACTCTCGTCCCATAATGCAGTGGGTGTGACAAAAGAAAGACTGGTTTCTTGACACCCAACCTTGTCTAACTCTTCTTTTACCACATTACGTACTTTATCCAGTATTTTCTTGCCTAAAGGCAAAAAGTTATAAAGTCCTGAACCACCTACGGATTGAATGAAACCACCACGAATCAAATAAATATGACTCGGCAACGTTGCATCATTAGGTATTTCTTTACTTGTAGGTATTAATAATTTTGAAAATCTCACGCACTGTATCCTTTTGTATGATGGTCGTTCTTATACTGTTTTAAATCGATATTATCGGTGTCTATATTAAACATTTTCTTCACTGCCTCTATACAGTTTGCATTTTTTGTCTCGGTAGATGAATGCCGTAAATTTTGTGTGGGATCATGTAAAAAACGTTTAAACATCTGCTCTGCCATTTTACGCATATTGGCTTCAGACTCAGCGGGTACAAAACCTTTTTTGATAGCTCTTGTCATCTCTGCATCTATAGCCTCATTTACATGTTCTCTCATCTGCTTAATCACAGGTTCTATAGATAATGCTCTTAACCATGTATAAAAATCATCTTTATATTTTTCTACAATTTCAGATGCCATCACTGCCTGCTCTTCACGCAAGGCATGATTGCTTTTAGAAATGGCTTGTAAGTCATCTATCCGAAAAAGTTGTAGTTTGTCTAAATCGATATCTTCGATATCTCGGGGAATCGCCATATCGAACCAAAGCCTTGGTAAAGTCTCGTTTTCGATGAAATCTTTAGTCACAATAGTCTCTTTAGCAGAAGTTGCAGAAAAAAGTAAGCGATAACGATTGACATATTTTTCTAATTTGTCAATGGTATCTGCTTTTACGTTTTCTCCCAATGTATGGGCAACAAGTTCAACTTTTTCTTGATCTCTCCCAAGTATCACCACATCACAACCCGCTCGCAAGAGATGCTTTGTAGCCAGCACTCCCATATCACCCGCACCAATGACAACAGCTGTCATTCCAGCCATGTTGTCTCCCATAAGTTTATGGGCTTGTGCCACCGCTACTGAAGCTATAGAAATAGGGTTTTGAGAAATATTGGTGACATTACGTACTTCAGCTGCACATTTCACAGCATATGAAATAACACGATTGAGTTTACGTCCTGCAGTGTGATTTGTATGTGAAAGCATAAATGCTTCTTTGACCTGTCCAGTGATTTGAGATTCTCCCACCACTAAAGAATCTAATGATGAAACAACTGAAAAAATATGCGATATGGCATCTTCATCATCCAGTCGCAAAGCTGCATTTTTAAGTTCATAAAAATTTAACTCACTTTTTTTAGCCATGAGTCCCAAAACCGCATGAAAACTCGAAAAGTTATCTCTGGTAGCAAGTACAATTTCTACCCGATTACATGTGGAGATGATAAAAACTTCATGGACAAACTCAAATGCTACCAGTAAATTAAGCATCTCAAGTTTTTCTTCATCATTTATAAATGCCAATTTTTCACGCATACCCTGATCACAGTTATTATGAGAAAAACTTACTACTTGGTAATACATCAGAAATCCCTTTCTATCATCGCCATTGCAATGTTACTCAAGGCCTCTTCTCCCCTCTCATTCATCAGCAAAATAGCTTCTTCGATAAGTACTTTTGCCTCATTATAACTCTTTTCTATTACCTTTGCATCTTCCATCTTCGATTTTATCCAAACTTGTTCTTCTTTAGAAAGTTTTTTAGCATGTAAAGTTTTCAGTTTTGCTGCATCGGCATAACCAAGTGTTTCATAAAGATATATGTAAGGAAGTGTTGTTTTACCTTCTTCAAAATCATGCAAAGCCGGTTTACCAAGCGTAGTGGCATCTGCCGTAATATCTAAAATATCATCTATCATTTGAAAAGCAATACCAAGATTCCTGCCATACCTCATATAGACTGCTTTATCTTTACCGGCAAGTAATGCCGCAGCACCTGCACTGGCTTCCATCAAAGAAGCTGTTTTTTGATAAATCATTTCAAGATAAATTTCTTTGTCTAAATTAAATGTTTTTGAAAGTGAAACATCTTTAAGTTCTCCAAGACTAAGTTGAACAACAGCATTTGAAACCATTTTAGCAACTTCAGAAGAAATAATATTTAATTCTAAAAAACCTTTTGAATAGAGAATATCCCCTAACATAATAGCTGTTTTATTTCCATATAACGCATTTAGTGAAGGTTTGGCACGACGTGTATAAGCATCGTCAATGACATCATCATGTAAAAGACTTGCTGCATGTATCATCTCAACAACAGCAGCTGTTTTAATAACACAAAGCCCTGAACCTGCTATTTTTAATATAAGTTTTGCACGCAGTCTTTTTCCATGAGGAAGTTGTGCATACAGCGAAGTTACTTCTTTATCATTCAACTCTGATACAAACTGTTCTATCTTTCTTTCTACTGCACTTAACACGATTTATTTATCCTAATCCATACTACATAAGTATTCATCATTATGTTCTATAGTATAATTTTCTAAAGTCAATTATTATAGCTAAATCTTTTTACGCTTTCTCTTTAACTCTATAAATGACCGCATACATCAAAGGCACATAGTAGAGATTCAACACAGTTGCCCATGCAACTCCAAACCCAAGACTGATAGCCATTGGCTGTAAAATAAGAGCCTGTCCACTTGCAAAAAACATTAAAGAGGAGAGTCCCAAGACCGTAGTGATAGATGTCAGTAAAATAGGTCGTAAACGCATACCTGCTCTTTGCGTCATTTCTTCGTAATTCTTACTACCTTTTATAAAATCCAACATAATAAGTCCATCATTTACCACAACACCTGCCAACCCAATCACCCCCATCATACCAGGCATAGTCATATGGATACCCATCATATAGGTACCTAAAAGTGCCCCAAATAAAGACAAAGGTATCGTTGTTAAAATGATTAATGGCAACACTAAAGAGTTGAACATCCATACCAACGTAATAAAAATAAGAAAAATGGCTATGAGTAATGCTTGTGTCATCTCTTTTTGAAGCTTTGCATTCTCTTTTTCTTCCCCTTTAATAATGAGTTTAACGCCCTGTTTTTTTAATGTTTCCAAAAGTGGTTCTATCTTATCCATCACTTCTATTGGCGTAATAATATTTTTTTCTACACGGGCAAACAAAGAACGTACTTTATCACCATCTTCTTTAAAGATTTTGACAAAACTTTTTTGGTATGTAAAGTCACATACATCTGAAAGTCTTACCCTTTGTTTTCCATCTGGTGTACTAAGTTGAAAGTTTCCTATGGCTGAGGCATCTTGTTTATATACATCTTCTATTTTGACTCTTACCAACCCTTTTTCATTAAACATTTTGGCATACTCTGCTTTTAAAAATGCCCCTTTCAGGACAGAAGTAATGTACCCTTCACTAAATCCTAAAGACTGTCCATATTCATTGACTCGCAGTTTAAGTTCGCGTTCTCCTTCATTTGCATTGTCTGCAATATCTTCAACACCTTCAATCTCCCCTAGTTTTTCCTCCACTTGTTTCATCGCATTTAACATCACATGCCTATCTGGATGTTCAAAACCAATTTCAATATCATTGGAGACAATGCCTGCTTGTTGTACATACACGTTAAACTCTTCATAAAGTTTTTTACCATCTATCTCTTGATTTTTAAACTTTTCAACAATCTTCTCTTGTACTTCTCTTGCTATATCTTGAGATAATCTTGTACGTATCATATCTGTATCATCATATTCCAAAGAAAAAATAGGGTTGATATATTTATCAAAAAAGTTTTCTGGTGCTTTTTCATGTAAATTGATAAAAATTTGGAAAAGATTCTCTCCCAGTTCAAAGCTTTGATCTTTGTTAAACTTGAACCCAATCACAGATGTCACAGAATCCATTTCTTTTTTATCCAACAATGCCAAGAGTGCCTCTTCAACCTGTGTCACATATACTTCCGTTTCACTCAGGTCATTGTTGATATTTATTTTCCCATTCATATATACTTGTTGTGCATCAAACTCTGGGAATAGCTGAAACTTTGTTAATGTACTTATCCCTACTGTGCCTAAAATAATAAATGTTAAGATGATTGCGAGTGAACGTTTTTTATGTAGTAATAACTTTTCTAAAAATTTATCATACCGTATAATGAAATTAACCCAAAAATCATCCTCATGTTTCTCTTTCTTAAAGGTACCGATAGAGTAAAATTCTTTTGCATGTAAAGGTAAAAAATAAAATGCTTCAAACAAAGAGCTCAGTAACAATACAGAAATCATCACGGGCAATACCTGCATAAACATACCCATTTTACCACTCATCATCAAAAGAGGTAAAAATGCAAAGACTGTTGTCAGTGTGGCAGTTAAGACTGCGGGAAACATCTCTGTAGCCCCGTCAATAGCTGCATCTCTAGGCGTTTTTCCCATCTCCATATGTCTATAAATATTTTCAGCTACAACAATGGCTTCATCTACCAGCATCCCAAGTGCAATCAACGCTCCAAGCAATGTCAACATATTCAAACTATACCCAATCATATCTGCCACGACCAATGTAATCATAAAACTTGCCGGTATCCCTATGGCAACTACAGTAGCGATCCTTATATTTACAGATAAAAACAATGCCAGAAATACAAGAATTAATCCAAATAAAATATTGGAGGAAACAAGATTTAAACGATTTTTAATCCAAATAGAAGTATCCGTATAGGCTTCAAAATTCACATGTGCATACTTCTTGCTAAATGTTTCCAAAACTTTACGTATCTCTTTACTCAAAGCAATAGCATTCCCTTCTTTGCTTTTATTAATATTTAAAGAGATATTCTGTTTTCCATTAAAGTGTGATATTTGTGTAGGATCCCCCAAACCATAATAAACTTCTGCTATATCTTTCAGACGAAAACGTTTCCCACCTACACTTAAAAGTGTTATACTAAGACTTTTTGCGTCTTTTTCCCCATTGATTGTCGAAATATAAAGATGATCCCCCTGTCCATCCAGTGTCCCTGCTGGAAATATACTTGAAATATTTGAAATAGCTTTGTATACTGCGGCTTTATCTAGATCATAGGCATCAAGCTTCTTTTGGTCTATTTTTATCACCACTTCTTCATCCGTGTCACCACGAATTTCTATACTGCTCAAATCAGGAATAAGTGCCAATTTACTTTTTAAGTCATCAGCTGCTTCTATTAACTTTTTTTTACTTACATCACCGGAGACAGCAACGAGTAATAAGGGATAGTCATGCACCAAAACCCGTGCTAAGGGTTCATCCATATCTGAAGGCAAGTCTCGTCTTGTTTTTGCAATGATGTCTTTGACATCTGCCAGTACCAATTGTGTATCATTTCCTGTTTTAATATCAGCTTTAATACTAAAACTTCCATTTTGAATAGCCGTATATAGCGTGTCAATTTCGGAAAGACTCTTCAAGTCATCTTCTATCGTTGCAACTACCATTTTATCGAGTACATCAGCACTTGCGCCCACATATCCGCCACTCACAGAAACTTGATCTAGTGTGGAGGCCGGAAAAATTTCTTTTGCTATATTCTGATAGGCAAATATAGACAAGAGCAACATAAACACCATTAAAATATGGTTAATGATAGGCTTATCAATGGCAAAACGGATGAAGCCTCGCATACTGTGTCTCCTTGTCGGTGTTAATTAGTTCTTGATAACAAAAATAGTATCTGTTACTTGATTTTTAAACTTTAAAGCTTCTACATTCTGCTTTAGCATAATCTCTTCTGCCTTCAGTGCAGCAACTTCTCTTTGTAATTTATTTACAATTTTGCTCTCATAATATATTTGATTACTCAGATATATCTTTATCATAGCAAGTATCAAAACAATACTTACCCCCATTATAATAACAGACACCATGCCAAAAGTAATGCCATTGGCTTCTACGGATTTCTTTTTACTTGTCATCATCAAACCTAAAACTTCTTAATTTTGCTGATCTGCTTCGAGGGTTTATTTTTAGCTCGTCTTTACTTGCAGTGATAGGTTTACGTGAAAGTGCTTTACCTAAATCATGGTTTTTACCACATGTACACCGCATCGCCTGAGGATCACAGATGCATGCATTTGCCCACTTTTTAAATCTGTTTTTTACCAACCTGTCTTCAAGAGAATGAAAAGTAATAAGTGACACTACTTCACCTTTATAATGTTTTTCTTCGATAGTATCAAGCAAACCTTCTATCTCTCCTAGTTCATTGTTTACCTCAATACGAATTGCCTGAAACATGAGTGTAGCGGGATGTATTTTCCCTCCTGATGGGATAACAGTTTTAGCTATTTCACTCAATTCTTTTGCACTTGTTATCGGTGCTTTTGCTCTTGTTTCTATTACTGCAGCTGCAAGTTTCTTATATGATCTTACTTCCCCGTAAGCATCAAATATATATTCCAGTTTGTCTTGTGAATATGCATTCACAACTTCATAAGCACTTAATGGTGCATTGGCATCCATACGCATATCCAAGGTTTCTGACGTAAAAGAAAAACCTCTACTTTTTTTGTCAAGTTGTAAAGAAGAGACACCAAAGTCAGCTAATAGTGCCGTAATCGGTGTCTCTTTAAGTGTAGGGAGTACTGTTGCAAAAGTTCCTTTGTACAGTGTGCTACGCTGAGAAAATGGCTCTAATCGTTCTTGAGAAAAGACCAAAGCTTCATTGTCTCTGTCTATACCCACATGTTTTAAATGTTTATATTTTGCCAATACTTCAGAACTATGTCCTGCATACCCAAGTGTACAGTCTACAAAGTATCCCTCATTAACAGCTTTAAAACTTTCCAATACTTCTTCTAAAAGTACAGGTACATGAGGTGTTTGCATCTCTTTCCTTTTGGCTTTGCCCACATTTTAATTATGAATGTTATAATAGCGAAATAATCCTAACAAAGGTTTCAGCATGATGGATAAACATCTCATTGATGATATCAAACACGTCTCACTTTCACTCTTTAACAAAAACTTTTTTTCTGTTTATCATGGTTCTATCTCGGCAAGAGTCAGTCAAAGTGAGTTTATTATCAACTCAAAAGACACTATTTTGGATGATGTAGTAGAAGAATCCCTTGTAAAACTTGACTGTCAGAAAAGAGACTACCGCTGGAGTTTAGCAAACCCTGACGTTCACATCCATGAACATATCTATGAAACCATCCATAATGCCAAGTACGTATGTTATACCATGCCACCGTATGCTACCGCATACTCGCTCAAACATGGAAAAGTATCTCCTGCGGACTTTTATGGTAAACAGGTCTTAGGTGAAGTCATTGTCTATGACCCTAAAAATATTGACAACTGGCTCGAACGTGCCCCCTATGAAATACCTCAGTTTTTTCAGAAACATGACACCCACCTGCTTCTTATTAAAGGTTTTGGACTTATCTCTTATGACAGAGATATCACAGAAATGGCAAAGAAGATATCTATCCTGGAAAATTCTTGTAGATTGTTAGCTTTATCAGCAAACCTCTAAGTTTTATC
>Ga0256839_1002700_pt1 | contig 19430 bp, 16 predicted proteins | sample 354166metaG_FD_185968 | JGI IMG/M metagenome (GOLD analysis project Ga0256839, IMG submission 185968) | Hydrothermal vent microbial communities from Mid Atlantic Ridge, Atlantic Ocean - 354-166 | ecosystem: Environmental > Aquatic > Marine > Hydrothermal vents | place: Atlantic Ocean: Mid... | reverse complement strand
CGGGCTTGTGGATGAATGACCATTGATTTATGCTCTCTCTTGTTGGCTTAACCAGTCGTTCAATATCAAACGGGTTCGGAACAAAGCATAGCTCCTTTTTGGGATATGATCACACGGAACCTGACAGATATTCAACGACAGGCCGCGGCGTGCCGGCCCGCAGTCTGCGTTACCCCATCTTGCTGTAGAGTGGCTACAGCGGCGATGGGCTGCCTTGCTGCGGGCCGGCACGCCGCGGCTGAATACGATATATATTGTTGCCGGGTTAATAGCCTGGACTCTATTCAGGTGAACAACACGGGCATCCTCACAATCTGCTGTCCTGCTGTAAATCTCTACAAAACAACAGTAATTTAATTTGTTCCCGAACAGCTTTCTTAAAGGGTTAAAGGTTTCTGAAGAAAGGCCGATAAGACGCGATACCGAGATGGGGTATACGAGCGGCCCCCGCAGCCAGCTGTTTCCAGAGAAAAGGAGAGTTTAGATGAAAGTTAGATGCAAGACTTCGCGCAAATTAAAACCGGCATATTTCATATCCGGACTGTTTGCAGCAAGCCTGTGCTCATCCCCGGCAGTGGCGGAGAACTGGGCAGATCGGATCAACCTGACCGGCTTCATGTCCGCCAAATACCAGAACATCGGTGACAAAAATTTTTTTAGCGGTGACAAGAATACGGGAATTGGCAAGGATGGTTCCTTTCGCGGCACCATGCTCGGTCTCAACCTGACCGCCCCCATTGACAGTCGTGTTTCTATCGCCAGCCAGTTCCTGGCCACCCAGGAAGATGACAACTACGTTGCCCATCTTGACTGGGGATTTATCGCCGTCGACCTGACCAACACCACCAAGTTCCGTGCCGGCAAGCTCAAGTTCCCAACCGGCATTGTCAACGAGTACATCTCTGTGGGCAACGCCTATCCCTGGATCACTCCGCCCATGCTGTTCTACTCCGAAGAGGGTAACGGCCCGAACGTTACCCGCGAGGCCTATACCGGCGCAGACGCCACATGGGAATACAGCAATGACGAAATAAGCGTGGGCGCGGATCTGTTTGCTGGCGAGATAAAGCTGGAAGAGATGAATGTCCGCAACATGGGTGGGATGAAACTGTACCTGGACTGGAACGAGGAGATCGCTTTCCAGGCCAGTTATTACAAGGGCACCATGCGCAACGTGTCGGGCCACATGGCCATCATGGAGGGGCGGGCCCACAGCAATTATGCACTCGGCATGCGCATCGACTGGAACAATATCATCGGTTATGCCGAGTGGTCTTCCACTGATATGGAAACCGAGAAAATGAATGGCAACAGCTGGTACACCACCTGGGGCTATCAAATCGGTGACTGGCTGCCGCACCTGACCTACCAGCATTTTGAAAAGGGCAAGGACAGCACAACACCACAGGAGCAAAATATGACGAGCGCCGGCCTGCGTTACGATCTCTCGGATACAACCGATCTGAAAATCGAATACAGCATCATCAATACCGAAAAAGGACAGGGATTGTTTGAAAACCCCGTGCTTGATGACACCACAAACCGGTTTGGCGTAGCCATCGACGTTGTATTCTAGGAGGAGGCCGATATGTTATACAAAAAACAGAAAATCATGCCCCTTTTTCTGGGACTGTTTCTTCTCATGCTGGCGCAGTTCACGCTCGCTGATGTTGTGGTGATTACGAACAAGTCCACGGGAGTGGATGCGCTTACTGCGGCCCAGGTAAAGTCGCTGTTTCTGCAGAAGGAAAAATCCTTTTCCGATGGCAGCAGTGTTGTGCTGGCTGATCAGAGCAATGGCAGCGCGGTTCGTGATGAATTCGGTAATAAAATCCTGGGGAAGAGTCCCAAAAAGCTGAAACGCTACTGGTCCAAGAGGGTATTTGCTGGCAAGGGCGTACCGCCCAAAGTTGTCGGAGATGACTCGGCCATGAAGGAGTGGGTAGCAAAAACACCAAACAGCCTGGGTTATATCAGCGCTGACGCTCTTGATGATTCAGTCAAGGTTCTGTTCAAGCCCTGAGTAAACATCGGTAGTGGCTGATACAACAACAGAACCCACACTGCCAATGAACGTAAGGCTGAATCAAAAATATGCAAGCAGATATTGTTTGTGCTGCTGCAAATAAACCGGAATCGCAAATATGAACTGGTTCAAATCTCTGTCGGTCAACGTAAAAATCATGCTGATAGGCGCTGTCGCCATTCTGGGGTTCATGCTGAACCTGGGGTTTGGTTACTGGGTGGCGGTAGACAACGAAGCCCGGCTGGGAAAGATCCGGGAGATCAGTTTTCCGGTACTTGAGCGTACAGATGCCAATGTCGCCCGGATGAGCCGCATCAAGGATCTGCTGGGGACAGCGGTATATACCGAGGATGAGGAGCTGGTTTCCGAAACCACGGATGGGCTGGCGGAACAGATCCGGCAGGCCTTTACCGAAATCATGCAGATTGAGTCGGCGCAGACCGGCACCATCCGTGAACTGGAGAGATATTTCGAAACCTATTACAACGTTGCTCGCAAGGTCACCCTTGGCATAATCAACGAAACCATCCCGGAGTCCGAACGCCAGGCCGCCTCACTAAAAATGGTTGAGGCCATGAAGGCCTTCGAGGAGAAAATGCTGAACTATCGGGAGGCAGAGTACAACCGTTTCCTTGCCACAGTGGATGGCACCCGGCAGGCATCCCGGGACGGCACCCGTTTAAGCCTGATTATCGGCCTGATCATGACCTTGATGCTTGCTGTAGCAGTCATTACCGCTGGCCGATTGATCAACAACAGCATTGCGGAAGTGGCGGACTCCCTGGAGGAGATTGCAACCGGCGAGGGTGACCTGACACGCCGTCTATCCACAACCAGCACGGATGCCATTGGCCGCCTGGTGGGCAGCTTCAATACCTTCATGGACAAATTGCAAACCATCATTACCGATGTGGCCAGCTCGACCAGTCAACTTGCGGCAGCGGCGAATGAAATGTCGACTGTATCAATGGAAAGCAAAGAGTGCGTAACCAAACAACACTCCCAGACCGAACATGTAGCAGCTGCCATTAACGAACTGACCTCCTCGGTAAATGAGGTGGCGCAATATGCTGTATCGGCTGCCGATGCAGCAAAAAAAGCCAGCGACGAAGCCAGGAGCGGATCGACAGTGGTACAAAACACGCTGACCGCCATCAACAACCTGGCGAACGAAGTCGAAGACGCCGCAACCGTAATCAAGCAACTTGAAAAGGATAGCGAAAATATCGGTGGAGTGCTCGAAGTAATTCGGGGCATCTCCGAACAGACCAACCTGCTGGCCTTGAACGCCGCTATTGAAGCGGCCCGTGCCGGGGAACAGGGTAGAGGATTTGCCGTAGTTGCCGACGAAGTCCGAACCCTTGCCAGTCGAACAAATGAATCCACCAAAGAGATTCAGATGATGATAGAGCGCCTGCAGTCCGGTACGAGACATGCTGTGGAAGTAATGGGCAAAGGTCATGAGCAGGCCGAAATCAGCGTTGACCAGGCGGCAAAAGCCGGCGAATCACTTGAGGAAATCACCAATTCTGTAGCGACCATCAACGACATGAACAACCAGATCTCCAGCTCAGCCAACGAACAGGGAGGCGTGGCCAGCGAAATCAATCAGAACATCAAGACCATCAGCGAAATTGGTGAACGGACATCCCAGGGTGCACAACGAACAGCCACCGCAAGCCAGGAGATGGCCCAGCTGGCCTCGCAGTTGCAGGGGCTGGTAGGCCAGTTCAAGGTTTAGTCCGCATTTTCCCCGCCCGCAAATGTAACTGCCCGGCAAACAGCCAATATTTTTTATGATTTATTTACCCGGCGACCAACTATGTCGCCGGGTAAATAATCTGGACACATAAATCACTTCACCCCATACAAAAGCCTGAATTTGAGATATTCAAACAGCGTCGGGTGGGACCACAATCGCGACGGCTCGACACCCGGCTTCACGTCGACATTTCCGGAAGCGATATCCTTCAACGCCGCTTTCATCATCGGGATTGCCTTGGCGATCTGGTGGTACGGATAGGTATTCAGGTTGTCAAAGCGGCTGACCTCAATGGTATCCTGGTAGAGCACGCCGCCGGTATCGATCCCCTTGTCCACCAGATGTACCGTTACGCCGCAGTTGGCTTCATCATCGTGAACCAGTGCCCAGTAGGCCCCGTGAACACCGCGGTATCTTGGCGTTATTCCAACATGGGTATTGATAAACACAGCATCGGTTGCAGCAAGCACCTGCCCGGAGAGAATGCGTGTGCCGTTAACGACCACAGCATCCGGTTCAATCTCCCGCAGTAGTTCAATGACCCTCTCATCATTGACGCTGTTTACCACTGTGGCAATCTGTTCAGGATAGTCCGCATCACTGATGCCATGCTTTTGCTTGATGGCATCGATTCGCTGCGCCGACAGGGAGATGACAAATCTGTTGAAAACAACAAACAGAATCTGACCCAATGTTTTCAACAGGCCGAGTCGTTTTACTCTTTTCTTTACCAATTCCAGTGAAGAGATATCCTCTTCCACAAGCACTCGTACAACATTAAACTCCTGTTTTATCCCGTTGTAGACTATTTTTGACAGCTCGCCGGAATCCACGAGCATAACCACTCTGAAATCAGATGTTACCATTGGCTTACTTCCCTGTCGGGCTTGCTGTTTGTGCCCTTGATATCCTTGCGTTCATCGCATATATGTCTGCTACACGACGTACACCAATCCTGAAAAATTGCAGCCTCGGCTCGCCACCAAACTGACCTTTTTCTGCTTCGATTATAACCCGCCATCTGCCTGTGGCTCAAAACCAGAAACGCACACCAGCCACGGCACGCGTATCGTCTTCTGCCTGACCGGCGGCACGGGCGTAGTCGGCGGTACTGCCGTAACTGCCGGCCCACTCGACACCCACGTAAGGGGCAAACTCGCGACGGATCTCATAGCGCAGGCGGATACCGGCAGAGAGAACGGAGAGGCCGGAACCGATTCCGCGTTCACTGTCATCCTTGCCGAAAAAATCCGCCTCCAGTCGTGGTTGCAGGATCAGCCGCTGGGTGATCAGCAGCTCATACTCCCCTTCAATATTCAGCGCGGTGCATCCCTCTTCGCCGAGATAGCCGGTAATATCCAGCTCGAACCAGTAGGGAGCCAGCCCCTGAAAACCGAACGCGAGCCAGCTTCGGTTCGGTTCCTCACCACTGTCATGGCGCAAACCCGCCTGCAGGTTCCAGAATGTCGCCACGGCATGTCCCCACAGCAGCTCGGTTTCAGCCTCTGCCAGCTTGCCGCTGTCAACTTCTCCTTCGGCCTTCAGTACCAGACGGTTGTAGTCACGCCCCCACCAGGCCTGGATATCGTAGGTCACCCAGCTGTTGTCTTCACCGTTGACCACCTCCAGACGATCCGCCAGCAGTGAGGCAAAGTTCTGTTCATCAGCAAAGCGGGGGCGTGGAATCGGGCCAAAATCATAGCCATCGGAATAGGCATGGGGATCGCGGGCGCCAGCGGGCGCAGAGCCCCCCTGCATGGATGGCATTGCCATCGCGGCACCGCTCTTTTTCATCTGCCCGGTATGCCCCGCTCCCTGCATGGGGCTGTCACCCTGTGCCCAGACGGGGAGAACGGCAATACTCAGCAACAACGCCCAGGTCAATAACTGTTCTGTTTTCATCTTCATCACCTCTTTCCTCAAGCCACCACCACCTCACGGAACATTCCTGCGTCCATGTGGTAGAGCAGATGGCAATGCCAGGCCCAGCGCCCCAGGGCGTCGGCTGTGACCAGGAAGCTGACCCGTTGCGCCGGCTGCACGCTGACGGTGTGGCGGCGGGCGAGAAACTGTCCGGATGGATCTTCCAGTTCGCTCCACATTCCATGCAGATGCATCGGGTGGGTCATCATGGTGTCGTTGTGCAGGATCACCCGCAGCCGCTCACCGTGACGGAAATGGATCGGGGTGGATTTGCCGAACTCGAGACCGTCCAACGACCAGGTGTAGCGCTCCATGTTGCCGGTCAGGTGCAGCTCGATATCCCGCCCCGCACCGCGCTCATCGAGAGGTCCGCCGATGGTGCGCAGATCGGCGTAGGTGAGCACCCGGCGGCCGTTGTTGCGCAGGCCGATGCCGGGATCATCGAGATTGGTACGCGGGGTGTTCACCCGCATGTCCACGCCGGGACCGTACTCGCTGCTGGCATGACGCACCGGCACTGCAGCGGGGCCCTTCCCGCCCGGCATGCCGTCTCCCTGCATCTGCATGCCCTTCATCCCGGCCATCGCACCACCCTGCCCCATGGCACCCATCATGTCGGTCATGCTCAACCACTGCGGGGGATCCGGTTCCGGGACCGGGGCAGTGAGGCCGGCCCGGGTGGCGAGGGTGCCCCGCGCATAACCGGTATGATCCATGGATTGGGCAAAGATGGTGTAAGCCTCATCCTGCGGTGTCACCAGCACGTCGTAGGTCTCTCCCGGCCCGCAGCGGAACTCATCCACCGTCACCGGCTCCACATCCTGCCCGTCCACATGCACCACGGTCATCTTCAGACCGGGGATGCGGACATCGAAATAGCTCTGGGTTCCACTGCTGATGAACCGCAGCCTCACCCGTTCACCGGGCTTGAACAGGCCGGTCCAGTTTCCCGCCGGCGTCACCCCGTTCATGAGATAGGTGTAGCCATAAGCGGAGATGTCTGCCAGATCGGTCGGCGTCATGCGCATCCGGTTCCACATGCGCCGTTTGGCGAGCGCGGAGCCGATACCGTTCTCCGCCACATCGCGGAAAAAATCGACCACCGTCGGCTCGTTGAAGTTGTAGTAGTCGCTCTTCTTTTTCAGCTTGGCGAAGACATCCATCGGGTCCTTGTCGGTCCAGTCGGAGAGCTGCACCACATAGTCGCGATCGGCTCGAATGGAGTCCCCCGCTGCCGGCTCGACGATGATGGTGCCGTACATTCCGGTCTGCTCCTGGAACCCCGAATGGGAGTGGTACCAGTAGGTGCCGGACTGATTGACCTTGAAGCGATAGACAAAGGTTTCACCGGGCGCGATGCCATCGAAGCTGATCCCGGGTACCCCGTCCATCTGATAGGGGAGAATGATGCCGTGCCAGTGAATGGAGGTGGAAACAGTCATCCGATTGGTGACCCGGATAGTCACCGTATCACCCTCACGCCAACGCAGGGTCGGGGCGGGAATCGAATTGTTGATGGTGGTCGCCATCACGGGATTGCCGGTGAAATTGACCGGGGTCTCCGCAACGACCAGATCAAACTCCTTGCCAGTCAACACCGGTGCCGCACCGGTTGCCGTAGTGACCGGGGGTTCGGCCCATGCGGGTCTGATCAGCGGCGCCAGACCCAGCAGTACACCACCTGCGGCCAATCCCTGGACAAACCTGCGGCGGGGAAAATCGGGCCGCGCCGCCGAATCGGGTAGCATCTGTTTCATCTGCGTCATCCTCTGCTCAAAAAAACTGGTCAACAGGCTGAATGCTCGATACCTGTTGTCGATCTTTCGATTTCCATACTACGCGACAGAGGCTGTCACCAAGGTGACCAGCAGATGACAATCCTGTAATGTTGCAGCCGCCTCGATGGCGACCGCAAGAGGGTGGTATGACAAATAGCCAACCCGACATATGGGGTGGCCGGGTTGATAGATTCAAAGAGAGTCCGCCCCCCCTCAACCCTCTCTGGATTGAGGGGGGGGGATGCTCCAGGCTGGCGTTCAGAAACCTATCTGCAGGGTAGCGATGGTGCTTGCGTCATTGAAATCACCACCGATATCCACATATTTGAGCTCGCAACGTTTATTGGCAGCAAGCAGATAGTTGAATCCGATAACTGTCGATGTGCCTTTCATCTCGCCCTTGCCGTGGGCATAGTAGGTTGCATCCACATAGCCAACTGCAACTGCGAGATTTTCCATCACGCCCAGTTCGGTCAGAATTGCGTAGGCGCTGTTGTCCCCTTCATCAGAGCCGTTGTACCAGTTCTCCGTACCACCGGATGACTTTGGCGCATTGGCATAGGTTATGTAGACTCCCAGCGGCATCTCCCTGACCAGACCCTGGGCCTGAAAGTCAGCGGTGAAGGCCTTGGCATCCATCGACGGACCTTGTCCCGTTTTGGTCTTGCCTGAGTAGATCTGCACTCCCATCCCCAGATCAAACCCGCGGAAACGCGGCGTCCAGGCGGCACGAAGATAGTTGGCGAAAGCGGGATCCTGCACATGCTCCAGCATCTGTTTGTTGTAGTACTGACTGGCGTAGACGAACCAGTTATTTGTCTGTGCCGAAACGCCAAACCCGGTGGCCGCACCGGGGCCGCCGTGACCCGCACCGAACTGACTCATCAATGTGGCACCATGCTCCTTGTGCAGGCCGATGGCACCCATCGCATTGACCCCGCCCAGCGCCACGCTCATTCCCATCGCGCCAGTACTCAACAGCTCATAACCGTATGCCGGCCCGGTCCCTTCCGAACTGTAGGCGTTGACCCCTACGTTGATCCCTTTGTATTGGGTGACATAGTTCCATTTGAGCGATCCGAAATTGGCCAGTGCGGAGTGGGATTCCCCATCGATCTGCTGGCCCATGCTGTCCGTGCCTTCGAGTCCGGTTTTTTCAAAGGGCAGCTCCAGCAGAAAACCGGATTTTTGTCCCATGCGTCCGCCGGCATAAAGGGAGAGTGATGCCGGAAAACCGGTCTCCGTCTCCTCCTTGCCCTTGATGTACTGCAGCGCTCCCACCAATGCCAGATTCAGCGCTCCGGGCAGGGAGAGATCCTTGCTCTCCACCTGCTTCTGGCCGCCGGTCATGGTATAGCCGTTCGCCTTGAACATTCGGCCAAAGGAGTTGAGGGTTGGAAAATGCTGCGCATGGCAGCTGGAGCAGGATTGGCTGGTCTGTCTTGAAAAAGCGGGAATCGCTTCCACTGTACCGATATCGATAACAAACACCACCAGTGCCACAAGAAAAGGAAAAACTGTTTTTGCTGGAGAACCCATTGATACTTACCCCCTCATATTGAGAAAACGTTCGCATCGCGAGCAAACGACATAGTGGTCCCGGACATCTCCCTGCTTCGCCCAACGCCCACTTTCTGTGGGTGAATTTTTCACGCCGCTGTTACGGTAACGAAACAAAGATGTCACTGGCATGACCATGAAATGACAATTTTGTAATCTCACTGCCATCTTCATGACAGGCGCCGCGAGTTACTCTGTTTGCAGGCGACAGAAAAGAGAGGGGGACTCTTCCCTGTCTCAACGATCTCCAAGAGATCAAACAGCTGCCAACCCGGACAACCAGATTACCTCCGGTCAGATGGCGGCTTGCCAAGAGGTGATACACCATGGACAGACATTTTTTCTGGCAGACCCCGGTTGCAGGATTGTTGATTGTCATGCTGCTCCCCCAGCCTGTATTTTCAGAATCAGACAGCGCCACGGAAACCGGCAGCAATTACCAATTCGCCCGGATGGATGACGGGATGGACGACACAAAACCGAAACACCGGGAGGAAGGCGGGATGGCGATGGAAAATGAAAAGCGCATGGAGATGGCGCACGGATTTCCCCATCCGTTTTTCAATCATATGGGGATTCCCGATATGGTTGGCATGGTGAGCGCCAGGGTTACCGGTTATCGCCAGGGAAAAAGCGGCGAGGAGTCAAGCGGAGATTCCGGCTTTCATCTCGAGGCCGGGATCTACCCGCGGCTGGGACTGCACATTCGCAACAACGAGATCAAACAGAGCCCGCGTACCGATGTCATGCTGATGTATTCCGTTTATCAGGATGAGAAGGGAGAGAGCGGAATCTCCATCTTCGGCGGCGCACTGATCCCCTCGGGAACCATCCCCAAAGGTCAGGATGACGCGATTGGCGCCTTTGGAATATCCGGGCGCAAGGCGGTCGGCGAGATCGCCATCTTCGACGGTAATATCCACTACATGCCCGAGATGGAGATGACCGAGATCGGGCTCTCCGGAATCTACAAATCCTCCGCCTCGCTGTTCCCGATACTTGAAATGGAGGGGAAACTGACGGAAGATGCAACCATGATCTACCTGCTTCCCGCGCTGAAATTCAAACTGAAACCCGAACTGTTTCTGGGTGTGGGTTCACAGATTCCGCTGACATCGGACAAGGAGTTCGACAGCCGCGCCCTGATTCAGATAGACGCGGCATGGTAGAGGCGCCCTGGAGAGCATCCTGACCACGCTGACCCGTTTTTTTCTTTCCGGTAGCCGATTGAACCAACCATGAAGCTTTTGATCGTTGAAGATGAAATCAAAACCGGCGAATACCTCAGACAGGGGCTGACCGAGGCCGGCTTTGTGGTCGATCTGGCCCACAACGGGCTGGACGGCCACCATCTGGCGATGACCGAACAGTACGACATGGCGATCCTCGATGTGATGCTGCCGGATGTGGACGGCTGGCGGATTCTGAAGTCCATCCGCGAGGCGGGCAAGGATATCCCGGTGCTGTTTCTCACCGCCCGCGACAGCATCGACGATCGGGTCAAGGGGCTGGAGCTGGGGGCGGACGACTATCTGGTCAAGCCGTTTGCCTTCGCCGAGCTGCTGGCACGGGTGCGCACCCTGCTGCGGCGCGGAGCGGTGGCCGCCACCGAGCTGAATCTGCGCATCGCCGATCTGGAGCTGGACCTGGCCCGCCACCGCGCCAGCCGGGCCGGCCGGCCCATCCACCTGACCGCCAAGGAGTTCGCCCTGCTGGAGCTGCTGGTGCGCCGCCAGGGCGAGGTGCTGCCCCGCTCCCTGATCGCCTCCCAGGTCTGGGACATGAATTTCGACAGCGACACCAACGTCATCGACGTCGCCATCCGCCGCCTGCGCGCCAAGATCGACGACGATTTCGAACCCAGACTGATTCAGACCGTACGCGGCATGGGTTACATGATCGACACAACGGACAACAACCCCTCTCCCGAATGAGACGCCCCACCTCCCTGACGCTGCGGCTCACCCTGCTGTTCAGCGCCGTCGCCACGGTGGTACTGCTCACCTTTGGCTGGATCATCGAGCACTCTCTGGACAGGCACTTCGAATCGGAGGATATCAAGGAGCTCGGCATGATCTTCGAGGTGGTGGAGCAGTCACTCACCACCCTGGAGCCCGGCCATGACCTGGCTCAGCTCCGGCAGCGCTTTGACGACCTGCTGGTGGGACATCACGGTCCACGGCTGCATATCAGCGACGCCTCCGGGAAAGTGCTGTACAGCAGCCCCGATCCGGATCTCTCCCGGGTTCCGCAAACCAGCGCCCGCCAGCTCCCGCAAGGCAGCGTACAGCGCTGGAGCGACGGTGCCCACAACTACCGGGTGATGACCCGAAAGGTAACCACCGGCAGCGGCGGTCTCTATACCGTCATCACCGCCGTCACCATCGACTTCCATCTCCACTTTCTCAACAGATTCCACCGCACCCTCTGGTTGATGGTGCTCGGCGGAATCATCGCGATGGGGATCATGGGCTGGGTGGCGGTACGGCACGGCCACCGGCCGTTGCACACCATGGTCGAACAGATCAGCCGCATCCACACCGATAAGCTCAACACCCGCCTTGCCCCCGAGGCGGTACCGGCCGAACTGACCGAACTGGCGGAATCGTTCAATGAACTGCTGCAGCGCATGGAGGAGTCCTTCAACCGGCTGGCCAACTTCTCCGCCGACATCGCCCACGAACTGCGCACCCCGGTCACCAACCTGATGACCCAGACCCAGGTCGCCCTCTCCCAGACACGCAGCGCGGAGGAGTATCAGGAGATCCTCTACTCCAGCATGGAGGAGTATGAACGCATGGCCCAGATGATCGGTGACATGCTTTTCCTGGCCAAGGCCGACAACCAACTCAACCCGCTGCAGACCGAAAAGATCAATCTGGAGAAAGAGCTGCACAACCTGTTCGACTACTACGAGGCGTGGGCCGAGGGCCACAAGGTTTCGTTGAAGCTGGAAGGGAGCGCCCAGCTCCGGGGTGACCGCCTGATGCTGCGCCGCGCCCTCAGCAACCTGCTCTCCAACGCCATCCGCTACACACCGGAAAACAGCCAGGTAACCGTCCGGCTCGGGCAGTCGAAAAAGGGCACGACCATCGTGGTACAGAACCCCGGCACACCGCTCCCCGCCGAACACCTCTCCCGGGTTTTCGACCGCTTCTACCGCACCGACCCCTCACGGCAACGCAGCGGCGAAGGAGCCGGCCTGGGCCTGGCCATCGTAAAGAGCATCATCGAATCCCATGGTGGAAGAATCGTCGCCACCTCCGACGCAAGCGGTACGCGATTCTCCATCAGTCTGCCGAATTGACGCCAAACGGAGGGGCAGGGCGAGAGGTTCAAAAAAAGTAACGACTCAACGAGTAGTCAACGCGTTGTGTAACTGCTCGGATTGCCTCTGAAACGTGCGGCGGATTCAACTCGCAAGTGCAACTCAAGGGCACCTCAACCTGTCGATAAGCGGGCAAGCCGAGTAGTTACGGAACGGGAAGCATGCGACCGCCCCGACAAGGACGGTCGCCGCCGCTACAAGCGGATTACACCTCAGACAGAGCGTCGAAGGAGATGGTTTCGGAGTAGTCGAATGTCCCGTCACCGCTGGTGTCCGCCTCGACGGTGCAGGATCCCCCGCCAACAGCCACCAGCCGAGCCCTGGTTCCGTCCGCCCCTTCAAGCAACAGGGTTCCCTCGACAGGGTAATAGCCCGTCATATAGGTCTTGAAGGGAACCGGGGTGGTGATATCCACATAACCTTCGTCCGAATGATAGATGCGTCCGGCCATGGAAACGGTGGCGTAGGCACCGGTCATGTCGCTACCCTCACCCACATCCATCCGCAGATCCTGCATCCATACCATCTCCCCGGTCTGCTCATCACTCATCACCAGATCCATCTCGATCGATGCGCCGGAGGCTCCGCCGGTCATGACCATGGTCCCGCTGGTGGTGAAGGAGTGGCCCATCTCCGTCGAGCGCATGCGGTCGAAAGTCAAGGTCATCTGCGACTCGGTCCCGCTGATGCTCATGGCGCCGTTCAGGACGACATTATCCTCACAGTAATCGTTGAAGCGAAACGTTCCATCGAAGCGGCCGGTCTGCTCGTCGGCATTTCCGCTGAACGTGGCGCTGCCGCCGCAACTCCCGTTCATCGTCTCGCTCCCCATGGATGCCGCGGAAACACGGCCATCCCCGGCTTTCATCAGAAGGAAACGGCGTGGCGTGACGGTGAGCGCTGCACTCAGCAGGCGGTTGGCCCGCTGGACACCTGCCTCCCCGGGCGGGAGATCCCCGATACTGGCCGCGCCCAACAGACCATCGGGATCAAACGTGTCCTTGCTCTCCTGCGGCTGGCTGTAGGAGCTGGCAAGCAGCTCCTCGGCATTCGTCTGAGTAATCCGCACCGGACTGGTATTGCCGTTGTAGGTCAACTCCGCATCTCCGCCTCCACTGCCACCACCGCACGCGAGCAGCCCCATGGTCAGGAACGCCGAAATCCCGAATGCCGTAATGATTCTGTTCATCGTTTCATCCCCTCTCTCGAATTTGCAGATAGAACACAGCGGTCTCATGCTGTTATTGCTCCCCACCGAAGAAGCGGCCGGAGCCGCTGCCGATCGGTCAGGATGATGAGGAAATATTAGTCCGGGATCGAACAGAGGACAACCGGGAGAATCGAAAAAAGCGCCGTACCCTACCCCCATCCCGGTGTGCAGAAACAGTGATCAAGCTACCCTGTTCCTGCACACATGGAGCTCGGTTTCCCCGACGACACCGAGCCGGTTGAAGAGCGTCCTGCCACCGAACCAGTAGACGACCTGATTGTTTCCATGGTCCCATCCCATGCTGCTGTTGAGGTTCATGTTGCGGCCGAAATCGCCGAATAGCACGATATTGATATTCTCCCTTCCCAACGCATCGGCATGCTGCATGGCCGTATGGATGGCCTCGAAAAGCTCGTAGGCCCGGGGCCGGTGAAGCCTGATCGCAGTTGAATCGCTCGTTTGCCGAGTAGTCACCAAGGCTGACCTGCCCTCTCTCGTCTCTCCTGTAGTTATAGAGGTTGTCGAAATTCCGGTTGAACAAACAGAGTTTGCCCAAATTTGACCATTCGCCAGGAAACTGGATCACTCCACCCTATCCCGGTAACCTATGCCCCTCCTGACGGCGCCGGGAGGAGCGCCCCTCTCCCGTCACCGATCGTTTCTGAACCCGAGGTCATCACAGATGGACATCCCGGCAATTCTCCGCAGTGCCATCCTTGTCATCCTGCTTGCCGCACTGGTGTTGGCAGCAGGCTGGCTCGCCGGCGTCGGGAAGGTTACTGCGCCACAGATGATCACGCTCACCGCCCTCTGGATCATTCCCGGCCTGCTCGCCGGTCTCAAGGCACGGGATGCCGGGACGCTGCACGGCCTGCTCGCCGGCCTGCTCGGTGGAGTGTTTCTCTTTCTGATCCTGCCGGTCATCGGCGGCATGGCGGCCACACCCTCCCTCCTCACTGCGGTAGCAGCCGACAGCCGGCCGCTGCTGCTCATCCTGGCCGGCTGGTGGGGGGGCTTCGGTGGCCTGGTGGCCGACATCCGCCGTGCAATCCGGGCACGGCGGGCGGCACGGCGGCAACAAAGGGGCCGTGACTGAAACAGCGTGACGCACCCCGCAAAACGGGCAATCCCGCAAAACCTGCGGCGGCGGATGCTGTCTCAACGACAAACCGGAGAGATATCCAGTTCATGACCACAATACCCCTCACCCTCTGCCGCACCCTCTGCCGCACCCTCCTCGTCACCCTGCTATTTGGGCTCACAGCCTGCAATGAACAGGATTCGGTGACGGACAACCCGCCCTCTCCCGATGCCCCTTCCGGCCCCGAAACCCCTGCCAACGGCGACCCGCCGGACAGTGAAGACCCCTCCCCGCCAGCCGGGGACTGCATGAACGACAGGGACCGGGAGATGCTGGATCGGATCAACCGGGCTCGCGCCAGTTCCCGCCAGTGCGGAGCACAGTCATATCCGGCGGCCCCGCCGTTGACCTGGAACTGCACACTCGCCACCGTGGCGCTGGAGCACAGCCGGGACATGGGTGAACGCAACTTCTTCAGCCACACCGGCTCGGATGGCCTCTCCTCCTCCCAACGAGTGACCAACGCCAGCTACTCATGGCGGACCACCGGCGAAAACATCGCCGCCGGCCTTGCCACCGTCGAGGAGGTGATGGCCGGATGGCTGTCGAGCCCCGGGCACTGCGCCAACATCATGAACGACAGCTACACGGAGATCGGCGCCGCCCGCTACCATAACAGTGGCGCAGACTACCGCTACTACTGGACCCAGCTGTTCGCCACGCCCCGCTGAACCGGAGCGCTGCCGTCACCCCTCCCGCAAGCCACAGGGGCCACTGGGTTCGCACTGCTGCCGGTTTGTTTCAGGGGTATCGTCTTGCAACAAAAAAGGGGGTAAGTGGTCAAATTATCAACCCGACAACAATATATATCGTATTCAGCCGTGGCGCGCCGGTGCGCTCAAGTCCCCGCCGCCAGGCCCTTCACTCGATTCCCATGGCCGTGGATTTATCCATCAACAGAAGCGATGATCGCCCAGTCATGACTGCAGACCAAACCACTAACAGAACCAGATGAAAAAAACCATCCTGCTCCTGCTGTCCGGACTGGCCTTATTGAACGGCAGCATGTATCTGCAGCAGCCCGCGATGACCTTTTTCCCTTACGCCACACTCGACCAGACACCTGCAGAGTGGGGCCTCGCCTATGAGGATGTTTACCTGGACACAGCGGATGGCGTACGCCTGCATGGCTGGTACATTCCACATCCCGGATCAAGGCAGACACTGCTCTTTTTCCACGGCAACGCAGGCAACATCTCCCATCGTGGCGCCTCCGTAGAGATCTTTCACCGGCTTGGCCTGAACGTCTTTATCCTCGACTACCGGGGTTACGGCATCAGCCAGGGCAGACCTGACGAGAACGGGCTCTATGAAGATGCCAGGGCAGCCTGGCGCTATCTGATCGAGGAACGGCGGTTCGACCGGAAGGAGATCATCCTGTTCGGCCGCTCGCTCGGCGGCGCCGTGGCGGCAGAGCTGGCCGCAGAGGTCCAGCCGGGAGGGGTGATTCTGGAATCCACCTTCAGCTCCGCAAGAGAGGTGGCCAAGGTGATTTTCCCCGTTCTTTCCCGGCTGATTGTGCTGCGCTACGACTTCAATACCGCAGCCCATATCAGGAAAGTAAACTCCCCCGTGCTGGTGCTGCACAGCCCGGGCGATGAAATCATTCCGTTGCCTCTCGGGGAGCGGGTATTCCAGGCGGCAAACGCGCCCAAATCCTTCGTGAAGATGAGGGGCGGCCACAACAACGGATTCCTTGTCAGCCAGCCGGACTACGAACAGGCGCTTGACGCTTTCGTCAAAAAATAGCAGTTACCGGTTCCAATCCCTTTGTGCCAGGATCATTGTGGCAGTTACTGGCACTCCCACACCTTGTCCGATGGCGGCTTCCACATGGCGTTGGATAAAACCAGCCGTTACCGGCTGATCTCACCGGACAACTATTTCGAAGAGGAATCAAGTGGTGATGCGGCAGATCTGGTAGCCTCCTTTTTGCCTCGAATACCCTGGCATGGCAAATCCAGACACCGATGTTTACGGACTATGACTATCCGCTCTGAGGCGACGCCTTTCAGCGCCCTGAGAACAATAAAATTCTTGCGGTGATTGATTGTAAACCGGTTGTGAGTACTCAGCCCGGGTTGTGTCGAACCTCACATTGTCGCGGCTGGCGACTCATTTTGAGGGTGGACTGGATGAGCACCTCGTTCTGTAAAACTGGGCTGATATAAAATTTTGAACACCCTCAACGCCCTTGGTCAAACCTGATTTATTACAATTGAGCGCCTTTATGGGCTTTCCTTACTTTCTCTTCTTCCAATGCCCTGGCTCGCGATGAAGATTCATCACCGCTACGATAAATATTCCATCCTCTCTTTCTGAATACAGGACTCCATAGGGAAATCGCCTGACCAAAGACCTTCTGACATCTCCTTCGAGAACAGCCCAGGCCTTTGGGAATTCGACCGACCGTTTGATTGTTGAATGAACTTCCAGAGCAAAGTCATATCCCAAACCAGTCTCTATGTCTTCGTAATATTCGATTGATTGATAAAATTCCTCCTCTGCTTCTGGATGAAAGGAAAAACTCATTTTTCAAATCTCTGCCAAACTCTCCTGAACACTTCATCTCCTTGAGTTGCTTCGACTCGACCAGACCTAAGCTCAGCAAGGCGCCTTTTAGCTTCTTTAGCCCATTTTTTATCTATCTCTGATTCTGGCTGGTTCAGGCTGCGCAGAAGCGAATCTACCACCAGAACGCGCTCCTCAACTGGCAGAGACTCAGCTTCCTCAATAAGTTGCTTTGTATTCATATCTTCACCTTTGACTGTGTTCTGTATAGCCGAACGCCATGCTCAGCGATGCACCAAATTGTCACGACTTTTGCGGCTTTTGCAAAAAGACGTGATGCTTTAGCGCGTCCGCTGGAGCATTTTGATGCTCATTGAGCCGCCTCCCTCCGCGGACCTGGCAGGCACCTGCCATCCGATGGTGTCATCTATCATTGGCACAATGAAAAAAGAGGAGACTCAAATGGGATTCTACACCAAAACCCCACACCCGTTTCTGCAGCATCGACCTGCATGCCCGTTGCCTCCATGCCCATATCCCCAGGGAGAACGGAGATCCCTGTCTGCACCGCTAAATCCCCGCCTCACCCGAAGCCCTGTTGCGATGCATTGCTCCCTGCCTGGATGACCTCATCGTCGGTGTGGGATGAACACCACCATGTTCGACTGCATTATCCGCCACTGCAACATCATCGAAACCGGCAATGAATCCTACCGGTTCAAGCACCGAAATCAGGCTTCATAACCTAGTCAATTTTGCACGCTGATCCCTGGTCAAAATTGGATACTGTTTGGCGCCGCATACGGAAGGTTTCAATCCCGTTCAAAAGTCCGGTCAGGTTCCAACAGTCTGATTTTCAACCTTGACAATCCTGAAACTCGCAGTTACTTTGTGCATATCTCTGTCTCCATCACATACTTCCCCAACCCAAAACTGGTCTTCCCCCCCACATGCACCCACTCCCCCAGCGCCAGCCAGGGCAGGAATGGCCTCATGTCACCGGCATAACTGGCGCTACCCACCAGGCCGCCAAACTTCATCCACTCATTCTGTCTGCCGGAGTAGCGGTTCCAGTCATTCCAGCAGGCATCGTTTGGTGCAATAGTGATCTGCTCTGCCTGTTGCTGCAGCTCATTGCAACGCTGCCGGTCGAGCAGTTCACCGCTTCCGTAAAGGGTGGACAGGGTGTTCAGCCGCCCCATCAGACGGGCCAGGAAGATGCTGAACGGTGGCGCTTCGCGGTGAAGCCGGTTGCCGGCCTTGAGTCGCAGGCGGGTAAGGTAGTTCAGGGTAACCCTGTCCGTATCGAGACCTTGCCGCGCCGCCATGATTGCCGATGACGAGATGGCGTGGTTGGCGGGGTTGGGCACAGAATTTGTTGACCCGGCTCGGGCGATATCGACCCCCTCAACGCGGAAGTTTCCCCTGTTTGTCCCCAACCCCATGCTGGAGCCGAGGTATTCAAGCGCGGCGTGGCAGATTGGATAGTGCTGGATGGCGGAGCCGAGCAGGGTCAGCTCACATTCGAAAGGGTGTCCGGGGGGATAGCGGCGCAGCTCGTCGAGCGGGGGGAGGAGAACGAAGGGTTTGGGCCAGGCGGTGCTGGCCGAGAGGGTGGGCTTTGACGATAGATCGCCGCCAGGTGGGCCGGGTTCGAAGAGATGGCGATACCAGGAGGGTGCGATTTTCCTCAGTGCGTGACCGAAGCCACCATGGAAGGCTGAACCTTTATATTCTGGTAGAGCAATCTCGCTGACCGCCACCATCCGAAAACGGTATTTGGCGATGGCGAGAGCCTTCATCATAATCCCCCCTTGCCACAGCCTTTATATTATTTTCAGACTGTGCCGCATCCTGCCAAACCATCAGTAGTTGCTAAGATGGTTTTATTATGCGCTCGTTGATATCGTTAATCAATAAGCCCGGTTCCTGTTCTCTTCTCCACCGAACCGTTCATCCAACCTCCCCTTTTTATCGACCATGAACTGTGACCCGGCCAACCCTTTTGTGACACCCCGGTTGATCCAGACCGTCTTAACAAAGAGATTTTTCAGGAAAACAGGCAAATCGAGTAGGAGGCGGGGTCACCCCCGCCGTCCTCTCACACCACCGGACGTGCGGTTCCGCATCCGGCGGTTCATGAGACACTCTGGAGTCGTCGCACGGTATCGAGCAACGACACCAGCCCCAG
>Ga0256839_1002699_pt1 | contig 19438 bp, 21 predicted proteins | sample 354166metaG_FD_185968 | JGI IMG/M metagenome (GOLD analysis project Ga0256839, IMG submission 185968) | Hydrothermal vent microbial communities from Mid Atlantic Ridge, Atlantic Ocean - 354-166 | ecosystem: Environmental > Aquatic > Marine > Hydrothermal vents | place: Atlantic Ocean: Mid... | reverse complement strand
CAACCACCCAGATGCAAATACATCTGAAATAATGAAATTTATTCCTGGCCCTGATTTTCCAACTGGCGGAATTATTATTGAAGATAAATCATCAATTGAAAATGCTTATGAAACAGGGCGCGGTGGTTTTCGTGTGCGCTCGCGCTGGTTTAGTGAAGATTTAGGCCGCGGTGGTTATCAAATTGTAGTAACTGAAATTCCCTATGGAGTGCAAAAGTCACGTTTGATTGAAAAAATTGCTGATTTGATATTGGGCAAAAAACTAATGCTATTAAAAGACGTGCGTGATGAAAGCGCAGAAGATGTGCGACTTGTGCTTGAGCCAAAAAACCGCACAATCGATCCTATCATTTTGATGGAAACTCTATTTAAACTAACCGATTTAGAAAGTCGTATTTCGCTTAATCTAAACGTGCTTGATAAAGGTAAAGTGCCAAAAGTCATGAGCCTAAGCCAAGCGCTTGGTGCTTGGCTTGAGCATAGAAAAGTGGTGCTGGTTCGCCGTTCACAATTCCGCCTTGAGCAGATTACCCATCGGATAGAAATTTTGGGTGGCTATTTGGTTGCCTTTTTAAATATTGATGAAGTGATTGCTATCATTAGAAATGAGGATCACCCAAAACCTGTGCTAATAAAGCGATTTGATATAAGTGAAGTGCAGGCCGAGGCAATACTCAACATGCGACTTCGCTCTTTAAGAAAGTTAGAAGAATTTGAAATTCGTAAAGAAAATGATGCGCTTAATATAGAAAAAACTCAAATTCAATCGCTTCTTGCTTCAAGTAAAAAACAATGGGGTGTAATTACTACTCAGGTGAATGAAATTAAGCAGGCTTATGGCGATAAAAATCCGCTTGGTCCAAGACGAACCAGTTTTGAAAACGCACCAAAAGCAGGAACAATTGACCTTGAAACGGCAATGATTGAGAAAGAGCCAATAACAATCATTCTATCTGAAAAGGGTTGGATACGGGCGTTAAAAGGGCATAATATTGATGCAAGTGTGCAAAGCTTTAAAGCAGATGATACTCTTAAATTAGCGATAAAATGCGAAACAACAGACAAATTATTATTGCTAACCACTGGCGGTAAAATTTATACGCTTGCTGCCGATAAATTACCAGGGGGTCGCGGCCATGGTGAGCCAATTCGCATCTTGATAGACATTGAAGATGGTCATGACATAGTTGATATTTTTATTCACAAACCTAACGCCAAGCGCTTAATAGCCTCAACTTTAGGCAATGGCTTTATTGTTGAAGAAAGCGCAATGATTGCCAATACCCGCAAAGGTAAACAGGTAATAAATGTAACTGGAGCAGCAGAGGCAAAATTATGCGTGCCTGTAAAAGGCGATAGTGTTGCTATCATCGGAGAGAATAGAAAATTACTTATTTTTGCAATTGACCAATTACCTCAAATGGGTAGAGGCAAAGGTATTCGCTTGCAAAAATATAAAGGTGGCGGAGTTAGTGATATTAAAACCTTCTCTAAAGAAGCAGGCCTAACATGGAGCGATAGCTCTGGTCGAACCTATGTGCGCTCAATGCAGGAATTGCGAGAATGGGTAGGTGATCGAGCGCAAGCTGGTCGCCAACCACCACCGGGTTTCCCTAAAAATAATAAGTTTAAGGGGTAGGGGAATAGATTGGATTGCAAGATTTAATCAATCTCCCAATTGCTCGACTAACACACTTTGCATGCCACAACTAAACCTTCAAAAGAGTGCTAAAACACCTAGATTTGCCGAACCGAACGTTACGTTACGGCAAATATATGCAGGTGTAGGGTGTGTTTGATACAACAGTAGGGCGCATCATAATGCAGATATTAGGCGTTTGGCAAAGAAGCATGTAAGTAAGGCTGGTTAGTTTAATGTTTGTCTTACTCATCATTGCTAACAGAAAAAACAGCAATGATTGGATTATGATCGCTTCCTGCTGGATCGCCTTTATATATTTTATGCAAGGTTATTTTGGGGCTAGTTAACACATGATCAAGGGATATAAGTGGAAAAACATCTCGCCATCTTCCAGCAATATAAAATCTATTTGGAAAGGTTGGCATGGCGCGCGTATTAAGAGATATATTGCTGGATTTAGCAAAATTCCTAAGAGAGTAAGACCATGATGTAGAATTAAGATCGCCGGCTAATAATAAGGGATTTGAAGTGTTTTTTATCACTTGGCTAAGGTCAGCAAACTGTTCTTTTTTGCGTTCAAGCATCAGGCCAATCCCTTCTAACAAATCCTGCCCATTATCAAGTTTACTCACCTGAATTGGCCAATCAAGATGAGTGGTCACAATAGAAAAGGACTTGCTATTTTTCATCTTGAAATTAGCAATAAGGCGAGAAATTCTATGATCATCTCCAACAGAGCAAGAGCTGGCTTTATCTAACGAAAATTCTATCTTGGAATAAATTGCGATATTGTTGCGCTTGCCGCCTTTGCATATCTCAAAAAACGGATATTGCTCTTTGAGCAAGGGGTGAAATATATTTCTTTGTGTCCAAAAATATTCCTGAAGGGCGATAAAATCTGGCTGCTCGCTTTCTATTTCTTTGGCAACTCGAGCGGCATCAAAATTTTTGGCAAATATATTATAAGTAATTATTTTATAGGTTTTACTATCAGCATCTGGCATCGCTACTAGCTCTTGTGTAAACCTTGCAAAAACATCCGGTAAGACAATAAAAGCAGAACTTAGAAATCCTAAGCTTGCAATTGCCAGCCCAGTTTTGCGCCAGAATTTGTTAGAAATTAACAGGGCGCAACATATCAAACTAAATGCAGTTCCTATAAAAATGAATGGTTGCAAATTATTAAAAAAGTCAAGGCTGGGGTGAATAAAACCAAAAACTGCTAATATAGCAATAAGCGATATGCCTAACGTATAGCCAATTACAAAAATCATAAATATATTTGCAAAAAGTTTGGACATTTAATAGTCATTTTCCTAAGGTCTTAAAGTCAATATTCATCTATCATAATGAAATTGTGACAATCCAATGGCTTATCTATATTATTTGAATCAAATTTTCATGCTTAATTTTGCCCTAGCTCTAGCCAGCCCTCATCTTGCTTGTAAAATTCAAGTGGCTTAAAATTTGCTTTATAAGACATTTTTTTAGAGCCATTCACCCAATATCCCAAATAGACATGGTCTTGCCTATTCTCTTTTGCCCTTAGAATATTTTCTACAATCATAAACACACCAAGACTGCGCTTAGCAAAATCAGGGTCAAAAAAACTATATACCATTGAAAAGCCATCAAACATAATATCAATCAAGGCCACACCAATTAGCTGCCCTTTTTTCTTATTATTGCTAGTCAAACGATATTCAATAATGTCGGAGTTAACGGGTGTATCCTCAACCATATCTTTAAAGTCATCAAAATCCATATCTGTCATTCCACCATCATCATGGCGAGTTAAAAGGTATTTTTTGAATAGTTTAAAATGTTCTTGTCCAACTTGGGCTTGCATTTGTGTGGCTATAATATCAGCATTTTTTCTAATGATAATTTTTTGAGATTTACTGGCTTTAAAATCTTTAACCTTCACCCTAATAGATTTACATTTTAAACAGTCTTTGCAATGCGGGCGATAGATAATATTTTGCGAACGCCTAAAGCCATTTTCGCTTAATAATTGCATGTGTATTTGAGATTTATGACCGCTTAAGTGTGTGAATATTTTGCGCTCCTGCTTATTAGGTAAATAAGGGCAGGGGTTTTCATTCGAAAAATAAAACTGACTATTTTGTTGTGATTGTTCGCTCATAATTTGCTAATATTAAACACCATAATACCAAGGTGCAACAATAGAGAAAACCAACCACATCAAAAGAATCAGCGGCATACCAACAATAAAAAAATCTCTAAATTTATAATGCCCAGCACTCATTACTAACAGGTTCGTCTGATAGCCAACTGGAGAAGCAAAAGACGCATTTGCTCCAAGAATAACCGACACAATAAGCGGTAATGGGTCAACTCCAAGTGAGTTTGCAGCAGCAATAGCAATTGGGGTAAATAGCACGGCAGTGGCATTATTTGAAAGAAAGTTGGTGAACGCGGCGACTAAAATAAACAATCCGCTCATAACAATTGCAGGAGAGCTAGTGCCAAGGGCATCTATTGCCCCATTGGCAATAAATTGAGCCCCCCCAGTATATTGCATTGCAGTTGCCATTGCTAAAGATGACCCAACTAATAGGATAATTTTCCGATCGAGCGAGCGAGCTGCTTGGCGCACATTTAAACAACCAGAAGCAACCATAATAAATGCTCCAATAATAGCTGGCACAACAGTAGGCATTAAACCTGTGGCAATTGCTGCCACTGTTGCAAAGAAAATAATTAGTGACCTTAGTGCATGACCACGCGGTTTTACCTCAGCTGCGCTCCATTCAATAACTATTAAATCTTGTAATCCGCGGATATTTTCAAAAGAGCGCGGCTGACCAGCAATTAACAAAACGTCCCCCGCCTCAAGACGTATCTCGCTCATTCTTTGGCGCGGCATGCGAGAGCGACGCTCCATTCCCAAAATAAGAAGATCATGTTGAGCCATAAAGCCTGCTTGATCTACCCCATAACCCACAAGGCGAGAGCTAGGAGGCACCATAGCCTCACATAAAACAACTCCTGATTCTGATTCTGTTGAATTGGCGTTAATTGAAGCAGTATCTTCAAAAGCCTTCCAATCTCGCAAAGCTTTTGTAAGAGCGTCACGGGTTGCTGCAATAATAAGCGTGTCTCCAGTTTTTAGAGTTATGTCATCAAAAGGAGGTAAAAATGTTTGCTTGCCCCGTTGCACGGCTCTTATGGTCATTGTTGTTAAATTAGGAAACATACCAGCAATGGTTTTTTCACCAATCAGTGGGTGTCCATAAGTGAGGTGAATTTCGCTGATAAATTGAGTGTTGCGGCTTTGTGCACCAATATTTTCGGCTTCATTATTTGGTATAATACGGGGGGCAATGAATAACACATACAGCCAACCAATTAGTGCCATAATTAAACCAGGAATAGCAAAAGAGAAAAAAGTAACGCTTTCAATTCCGTATTGACGTGCCACCCCAGCTGCTAAAAGATTTGTTGATGAGCCAAGCACGGTTGTCATGCCACCCAGAATTGTCATAAAGCTTAATGGCATCATAAATTTTGAAGCAGGCATATTGCGCTTTGCAAGAATAGAAACCAGCACAGGAATAAATACAATAACAACGGGCGTGTTATTAACAATGGCAGAAGCGGCACCAGCAATGACAAGTGATAAAATGACAACCCTCATCGGGTGCTTTGGCCAAAGGTTGGTTAGCCAATTTGTAAGGTCAGCCAATGCCTCAGTTTGAATTAAACCCTGCCCAACAACAAGCAATGCTAGAATAGTAAATAGTGCAGGGTTAGAAAACCCAGATAATAATGATTCTGCGTCAAATCCCCCTGCTGGCAATATTGTAGCAATCAGCATTAGCGCAACAAGAGTGCCAAGCGAAGTGACTTCAATACTAGCCCACTCCGTTACATAAAATAACATAGCCCCAGCAATTACCAAAAAGGTGAGCCACATTACAAAGTTATTTTGATCTGCAAAAAAGTCTAACATGCCAGTATAATGCTGGTTTGAAGCTATTCAGCCAAGTTATTTTTATATTTTATACAAAATATCACATGATAAATTTACTTGGTTAGGTGTTTTCTATTTAACTTCTTATTTCCATAGGTGATTTTCTAACCACCATAGTTGAGGTTAGATAGTCATGAATAAGCTGACGGCGGCTGGTGAATAAACCAATTAGCAATAGTGGGGCAAATGCCCAAATTGTTAGCCAAAATACTATTGGGTGAATAAGAATTCTCCATCCATCAAGCGGCCTTCCCTTTGTTGGCACAAGCACAATATCAAAAATTCTCATGCCAATTGTTGCTCGTTCAACAGATCCAAGTGTGCTTGCATAATATGCCAAAACAGTAAATGGAAGTAGAATTGGGATAGTAAGCCAAGTAAGACCAAAGGTTAAAAGCCCTGCAATGAATAAAGCTAATGTGATCAAGAAAATAATCACAAAAATAATTATTGAATCAATGATGAAGGCCATACTTCTTCGTAATAAAATATTCTCAAATAATTGCGGTGAGCTTCTTGGGTCAGGTAAATCATTATTCATAGCTTTTATATTTCTCTCTAAATAAGCAGATGATATATAGATTGTAATTATTACCAAACTTTCAAGTGATACTCATATTAGACTTAAATAGGATGTGAAATAACTATGGGCATTAGTTGTTTATTTCTCTATAGGCAAAGGCCGAGTTAAAATGAATAATGCCACAATTCCTAAGGTAATGCCTTGAATAATAATAACCAAAGTAGAAAATCCAATTAGCCAAGATATTATAAGTGTGCCGAACATAACACTAACAGCTATTATCTTGGTGCTTTTAGCAATTGAGCCACTATCTTGCCAATTTTTAACAAGTGGGCCAAAATTCTTATGACTAAGTAACCATGCATGCAGGGTTGGTGAAGAGCGAGCAAAAGCATAAGCAGCCATTAGCAAAAATACTGTAGTTGGCATTATTGGCAATAATGCGCCAATAAAAGCAAGGCCAACACAAATAATTCCAACGACAAGCCAAACTATTCGAGCAATTACCATGTTGCAAATCCAAATATTTTATTTGAAAGAATAAAATAAACTTATGAAACAACTAATTTGATTTCGCAAGCAAAGAGAAATATAAAAATAATTTTCGTCTTGTAGCGAAATTGATGTCTTAGTAAGAAAAATACATATTATCAGGAGTAGCCCTAATGATTGCACATGTTTTTGCAAATAAATATCTATTGCGCATATTAGCTATTATTTGCTTGATACTTGGGATTCGCGAGGGGGCGCATTTTCTAACCCAACCAAGTGATGAAATAAGCTTGCTTAATGAAATAGGTGTCTGGGGGTTTTTTCTAAGTCTGTCTTTTTTAGTTTTTCGCCTTTTGGCTTCTGTTGGTATGTGGATAAAAGCTAAGTGGGGAGCGCCTTTAACATTAATAATTATCATAGTTGAGTTCGCGCTTTTTTTTCTTTCTCCACTTCAGTTTTATATTTCAACAGTTGGCATAAGTATTAGGATTGTTTTGGTTCTGGGGTTGATTGTATATTTTGCAATTATCTATTTAGCTTGGCGAAAATCTGTTCATCATTAATTTAGGTTATCAAAACCTTATCTGGTGTAAGACTTTATAAAGCAAAAATATTGAATCTTTTCAGTAAGATAGTTTTAATCTTATTATTTAATCTGATGTTATTAGCTATTATGTAGATTGCCCTCATAGACACGGCGAAGATCGTGCGAAGTTAACAGGAGTGAGGCAGAAAAATGAATTTTAAAGCAAATACTGCGCAGGCAGTAGATACAGAAAAGCCAAATAATCTAAAGCCGCGTTATTTAGAGGCGGTAACAAGAGTTGAGCGATTGCACCATCGTTTACTTGATCTAATTAAAGATGAGTTTGACCGCATGGGCTGGGACGATATTAACTCAACCCAAGCAATGCTTATGTTTAATATTGGCGATCAAGAACTAACCGCTGGGGAGTTGCGCTCACGTGGATATTATCTTGGCTCAAACGTTTCTTATAATCTAAAGAAATTAGTTGATACTAATTATATTTTTCAAGAAAAATCAAAAGCAGATCGCCGCTCAGTACGTATCAGACTTACCCCAAAGGGTGAAGAGGTAGCAGAAGTGATTGACGAACTTTATGATCGTCACCTTGGTTCGCTAGAAAAAATTGGAGGCCTTGGCGATAGTGAGCTTGTTGGCTTAAACGATTCATTGGCTCGTCTAGAGCGGTTCTGGGTAGATCAGATACTTTACAAGCTATAAAATCTATCAAATATTCCAAAATAAAACGTCAGTCCAAAAGGCTGGCGTTTTTATACCCTCATGCCTATGTGTAGTTAATACGGAATTTAAATCCAAGTTTAAAACTTTATTTCTTAATTGCGCCGTAATTATTCGTAATACGGCATGTTAAGAAGTCTTGTTTCTTTACTCAAAAATTCGTGAGTAGCGTTGTAATTAAACCTTTTACAGTGTTAAAGAGCGTGCAAAGCAAAATGGTCTGATTATCGGAATTAAGAAATGTCATTAAAATCACCAATCCATCTATCAAGAAGACAGGTTCTTAAAGGATTGAGCATGTCAGCGGCTTCAATAATGCTGCCAACAATTGCTTATGGCAATAATGATGCATTTGCTCGCACTAGGGTATTAAGAAATGTAAATAAAGAGAGCAATACATTAGCTGCGCTTGATGCAATCAATTCAGATGAGCCAATTCTTTCAATTAATACTGCTAATAATTTACAATTGGCGGTTTTGCAATATGAGCAATTTGTAGCTAAAGGAGGCTGGAAGCAGCTTTCTAGGAATGTATATACGCTTAGGCTTGGTGCAGATAGTAGGGGTGTCAATTCGCTTCGCAGTCGTTTGATTGATAGTGGTGATATAATAAACCCTAAAAAGAGCAATAGTGATATATTTGATGGGGAGCTAGATGCAGGTTTACGTTTTTTTCAAGCTCGTCATGGTTTAAACGTTAATGGTAAAGTTGATGCCGAAACATTTTATGCGCTAAATGTTCCTGCAAAAGATAGATTAGCTCAATTGCGTCTTAATTCATTAAGGGTTGAGAAAATTGCAGGCTCTTTGTCTGATCGTTATGTGGTAGTAAATATTCCAGCTGCTTCTATCGAGGCGGTAGATTTTTCTAAAATTACTCGCCGTCATACTGCAGTAGTAGGTAGGGCTGACAGGCAGACACCAATTTTAAAATCGAAAATCCACCAGATTAACTTTAACCCTTATTGGCATGTTCCAAAATCGATTATTCGCAAAGATCTGACCAAATACATGCAAGAAGACCCTGAATATCTAACTAAATTTAGAATTATTATTTATGACAATCAAAGAAATATTATTGATCCCAAAACTATCGATTGGACAACAGATGAGGCGGTTCAATATGCCTTTAGGCAAGAGCCAGGCGCTGAAAATTCATTAGGACGAGTGAGAATGAATTTTGCCAACAAGCATTCAGTTTATCTACATGACACACCAGGAAAAAGCTTATTTGGGCAAAATCGCCGCTTTAACTCTTCTGGTTGCGTTCGGGTTGAAGATGTGGATCAAATGGTTGCGTGGGTTTTGCAAAATAACGAGGGTTGGGACGTAGATGCGGTTAATACCATGTTTAATTCTGGCGAGAGGGTTGATGTGTCAGTTAAATCACCACCACCAATCCACATGACCTATATTACTGCTTGGGCAAATAAACAGGGTACGGTTAGTTTCCGCGATGATGTTTATGAGTTTGATAAAATGGGTAAAGTGGTTTTTGAAGATAATTAGGTAATTAAATGGCGATGAAGTCAACTCCGTCACAAAATGAAATTTATTTAGAATATACCCAAGTGGGTAATCAAATGCGGGTGGCTGCAATTGATGCAAAAACCGGCACTGAAGTCATATTCATAACCCCAGTAAACACCCCACGCGCCCAAATAGAAAAACTAGCATTCGCAAAACTAAACCGCAGAATGGAGCAATTGAAGAAGGGGTGATTATATTAAGATATGCAATTTAGTAAAAACCCTAATTTAGGAATTACTGCTTGAGCAGTGTATTTCATTTGAATCTGCTGGTGCTTGTTCTCGATCAAGCATGCCATAATTTCTAATCACGCCAGCAATTCTTAACCTATAGTTTTTGAATATTATGTTTCTGCCTTTGTATTGAGCTTCTCTATGTTTTTGAAGTTGCCGCCATTCCTTCAAACTATCCTCGTTTTGAAAGAATGACAAAGATAGAATTTTGCCTGAATTACTCAGGCTTTGAAACCTCTCAACTGAAATAAAACCATCTATCTTCTCTAAAAATGGAAGCAGTTCAGCAGCTATATCAAGATATGCTTGTTGTTGCCCATTGGCGATTTCTACTTCAAAAATAACAGCAATCATGTGTTTTCTCCATGCGGATAAGAAGCTAGTTTTTAAAAAAGCTTTATCTTGTTAAATTTTGTAAAAAAAAGACAGTATCTGTCAATGACCTTTACCACCACCATCATATTTTGTTGGCAACGAGTTGCACTTGTGTTAAGCGGAAAAAGATTCCTTTTTACTTCTAAAGTGTGAGATTATTTATGAGCGCAACAATTTTTCCTGGCTTTTTTGACAATACACTAAATGATAGCGATGTTGATGTCGCTAATGCTATTAAAAAAGAGCTAAAACGTCAGCAAAATGAGATTGAGCTTATCGCTTCTGAAAATATTGTATCAAAGGCAGTTCTTGAAGCGCAGGGGTCTGTGCTTACTAATAAATATGCAGAAGGTTATCCCGGAAGGCGCTATTATGGTGGCTGTCAGCATGTTGATATTGTTGAAAATCTTGCTATTGAGCGTGCAAAACAGCTTTTTGGCAGTGAATTTGTCAATGTTCAGCCAAATTCTGGATCTCAAGCTAATCAGGGTGTTTTTCAGGCTCTAATTAAACCAGGTGATACAATTCTTGGCATGTCTTTAGATGCAGGTGGACATCTCACTCATGGAGCAAGGCCTAATCAGTCAGGCAAATGGTTTAATGCAATTCAATATGGCGTTAAAAAATCAGATGCGCTGGTTGATATGGAAGAATTTCGCGCCCTTGCGCTTGAGCATAAACCGCAACTAATCATTGCAGGTTTTTCTGCTTATTCAAGAGTGCTAGACTGGGCGGCTTTTCGCAAAGTTGCTGACGAAGTTGGTGCTTATTTAATGGTTGATATGGCGCATGTTGCCGGCCTTATTGCAGGTGGAGCCTATCCTAATCCCGTTCCTCATGCGCATGTTGTAACCACGACCACCCACAAAACTATGCGCGGCCCTCGTGGTGGTATGATTCTCACCAATGACGAGGCGATTGCTAAAAAAGTCAATTCAGCAATTTTCCCTGGGATTCAAGGTGGTCCTCTTATGCATGTTATTGCAGCAAAAGCAGTGGCGTTTAAAGAGGCCTTAACGCCTGAATTTGCAACTTACGCAAAACAAACAATTACAAATGCAAGAATGTTAGCAAAAACTTTGGTTGCGGGTGGCGCTGATATTGTAACGGGCGGCACAGATAATCACCTGATGCTGGTAGATTTACGACCTAAAAATGTAACAGGCAAGGCGGCTGAGCACGCGCTTGGTCGTGCCTTTATCACTTGTAACAAAAATGCTGTTCCTGATGATCCACAAAAACCTTTTGTTACCTCTGGAATTAGAGTTGGAACACCTGCTGCTACAACTCGTGGTTTTGGTGAAGCAGAATTTAAGCTCGTTGGTGAATTGATTGTTGAGGTGATTGATGGTTTGGCAAAAAACGGCGAAGAAAATAATAACGAAGTAGAAAATGCAGTGCGTGAAAAAGTAATAAACCTAACAGATGCGTTTCCTATTTACTCTTGAAAGAATAGAATTATATGAGATGCCCTTTTAGAGTGTTTTCAACAAAAGTGTATAGCGGTTTTGTGGTTCGAAAACACGACCATCAAAAAGGTTGAGTTATTTATATATTACGGTGATAGTAAAACGATAATTGAAAGAATAGAATTATATGAGATGCCCTTTTAGAGTGTTTTCAACAAAAGTGTATAGCGGTTTTGTGGTTCGAAAACACGACCATCAAAAAGGTTGAGTTATTTATATATTACGGTGATAGTAAAACGATAATTGAAAGAATAGAATTATATGAGATGCCCTTATTGCGGAATTGATAATACTCAGGTTAAAGATTCTCGCCCAACAGAAGACTCAGCCTCTATCCGCCGCAGGCGGGTTTGTAATGGTTGCGGGGGGCGCTTTACTACATTTGAGCGAGTGCAATTGCGTGACCTTGTTGTGGTTAAAAAATCGGGTCGTAAAGTTCCATTTGATCGTGAAAAATTGAGCAAATCTGTTGCAACCGCACTTAGAAAACGCACTGTTGATATGGAGCGAGTTGAGCGTATGATTTCTGGGGTGGTGCGCCAATTAGAAAGTTGTGGAGACATTGAAATCACTTCAGACCAAATTGGTGAATCAGTGATGGAAGGGTTGAAGAATCTTGATGACGTTGCGTTTGTTCGCTTTGCCTCAGTTTACAAAAACTTCTCTGCTGCCAATGATTTTAGTGAATTTCTTAAGATTTTAAGTGAAGACGATATTTCAAATGATAAAAGCTAGTGGATTTTTTGATGCAAAATGAAAATATGAATATTGATCAAAAAACCAACAAGCGCACTACTGCTAGACTTGGGGCTGTTCAGGCTCTTTACCAAATGGATATTGCTGATACTAGCCTTGAGGAAATATTGGTAGAATTCTCTGCATTCCGTCTTGGCAAAGAAGTTGACGATGAACAATATTTATCTGCTGACCATGATTTTTTTACCCAAATTGTTAAAGGCGTAATTAAATCTCAGTTGAGTATTGATCCATTGATAAATGATAGTCTTAGCGATGATTGGCCAGTGTCACGCATTGATGCAACTTTAAGGGCTATTCTTAGGGCAGGGGCGTTTGAATTATCTGTGAGAAAAGATATTCCTGCAAAAGTTGTGCTTAGTGAATATATCGATTTAGCAAAGTCATTTTTTGAAGGTGATGAAGTTGGCTTAGTAAATGCAGTGCTGGATAAAATTGCAAAAACTATCTCTAAGGCAGAGGTGCTGCCAAGCAAATAACTGCTATCAAATAAGAGTAATAAAATGAATAAGCCCAGCACAAATAAAAACATTGCTCTTCTTTCAGCTTCTCAAGCAGTAGTTGGATCACAAACAGCGCTGATGATGTCAGTTGGCGCTTTAGTTGGAATTTCACTTGCGCCAGATCCATCTTTGGCAACTGTTCCTATCACATCAATGGTGGTTGGTACGGCTATTACTGCAGCTCCAGCTACTTTTTTAATTCACAAATTAGGGCGAAAAAACGCCTTCATGCTGGGCACTAGCTTATCAATTTTTGCAGGTCTAATCGCGGCTACAGGAATTTTTCTATCCTCCTTTATAATATTTTGTATAGCTTTGGCCTTTGGTGGAGCATCTGCTGCCTTTGGTCAGCAATATCGTTTTGCAGCGGCTGATAGTGTGCCAGAAGAAAAAAAAGGCAGCGCTATATCTTGGGTGCTAGCAGGCGGTGTAATTGCTGGTTTTGTAGGGCCTGCTTTAGCACGGTGGGGAAGAGAGCTATTTGTTGGTGCTGAATATGCAGGTTCTTTTTTGGCGCTATCTGGAATTGCTTTGTTAGGTATTGTTATTTTAAGCCAAACCAAATTAGCAAAGCCGCATGAAGAGCATGAAAAAACAAGCAAAACGCCTTTCCTAAAGGTTCTGCGCTCTCCAGATATTTTTATTCCAATGATCTCAGGAATAGTCACTTATAGTTTAATGACCTTTATCATGGTTGCCGCGCCTTTGGCGATGGTTGTTGTATGTGGGCATTCAAAGGATGCCGCAACTACGGCTGTCCAATGGCATATTATTTCAATGTTTGCCCCCAGCTTTTTTACTGCCTTTATAATTGCAAAAATTGGTGCGCGCGCTATGACGGGAGTTGGACTAGCGCTAATTCTTGGCTCGGTGCTAATCGCCCTAAATGGAATTAGCATATCTCACTTTAACTTCGCTATGATTTTACTTGGAATAGGTTGGAATTTCGGCTTCATCGGCTCAACAGCATTACTTTCTCAAGGATATCGACCACAAGACGCAATGCGGGTGCAGGCGCTAAATGAGCAATTGATATTCGGCACAATGGCAGTTGCTTCAATTGGTTCAGGCGTGTTGCTACAAACCATAGGCTGGCAGGCAATCAATATTTTCGCTATTCCAGTTATTACCGCAACTCTTGCTTTGCTTGCTTTTGGAGATTGGTATGATCGTAGGGTGAGTAGTTAAATTATCTCGTCTTTGCATATTGCCATGGCCATAGACCAACGCCAATATCCCTGCGCTTAAGCCTAAACATAGCACAATTCAGAGCCGACTTGTGATAGCAGAATTAAGTTTTGTAGATTTTCGTTAAATCGAAGCAATCAATGATTCAATAAATGTGCGATCTTCGCCAAAGGATGGCGTGCGGCGAGTTTCAATTGTTACTAGCTTACCATCTTCAAGCCCATAAACAGCTTTGTCTTTTACCCTACGACTTTTATCGAAATAAATAGCTAAAACTGTGCGGCTTTTAACTGTTGAGAGGCCAAAAGCTGTTTCTTCAATTTTTGTTTCAACGTAATAAAAGGCACTTTCTTTTTCAAAGTTGCTTTTAGTTTGGGGTGAGCCAAGCACTGCAATAACAAGGTCTTCACTCTGCCCAGGGCGTATCTGCTCCATAGCGCTTGTCGGAATAGAATATCCCTGTGTGCGTGATGTAGTGAAGCCAGAGCAGCCAGCTAATGTTATGCTAAGAGTAGCAATTGTGACTAACTTAAAAATTATATTCATTTTGAATTTAGCAGGCATAAAATTGACTTCCCTATTATTTCTTTTTATAGGCATTTAGCAAATAATCTGTTTAATGCATTATGTAACTGCCAAACACATGTTCTGGCAAGCACTCAATCGCAATAAAACTAAACAATAAGAGATCAGCCAAAAAATGAAATGGCCATTCAAAAAGAAATCCGCTCCAAGCGATGAGGTTTACGCCATCTATAATATTATTGTGGCGCAATCTCGGCAGGAAGAATTTTTCACAGATTTTTCAATAAAAGACAGTGTAACTGGGCGTTTTGATATTTTATCAATGCACATGTGCCTTGTTTTTATCCGCCTTCGTGATGCTAAAATCGAGGAAAAGGATTTTCCTCAATCATTATTTGATCTGTTTTTTAAAGATATGGATCAATCATTACGTGAAATAGGGATAAGTGATGTTGTAATACCTAAAAAAATTCAAAAGCTAGGATCACTTTTTTACGGTTTGCTAGAGCAATTGACAATTGCAATTGATGCAAATGACAAAGATGCGCTGGTAAATTTGTTAAATCGCAATATTTATGACGAAAAAAACCTTGCTCAATCTAAAATATTAGCAAATTATGTCTTGAAAACTGATAAACAGCTGAAAGAGCAAAGTTTAAGAGATATTTTTAGCGGCAAATTGGAGTTTTCAAAACCAAACTCATGAATGAAAATCAAACTATAGATCCATCTTTTACTGCAATCATGCGTGTTGATAATCTTCCCTCTAAAGGGCGAAGGTTAAAAATTGATCTAAATGATGAGCAGTGCAAAGCGGTTGCAAAACAGCTAAAAATTGATGAATTAAGCTCTTTAAAAGCAGAATTGTTAGTCACGCAGATTAAGGGTGGTTTGCACATCAGCGGGAATCTTTTTGCAAAGCTTGTGCAAAAATCGGTCATATCTTTTAAGCCAGTAGAGCAAGTGATTAGTGAAAAAATAAGCAGAATTTTCCTTTTAGGTAAGCCTTCAGATGAAGCCGCTAAAAGTCCAGAAATCTTTGTGGATTTGGAGGGCGATGATGATTTGCCAGATTTTTATGATGAGCCTGAGTTAGATTTATCTGAGCTTGTTTTAGAAACTCTATCGCTAGAAATTGATCAATTCCCACGCTTAAAAGGCGAGAAGATGCCCGTTTTACAAGATGAGCCACAATCTTCTCCATTTGATATTTTAAAAGATATGCAGGCAAAGATTAAAAAAGATTGAGATATATTTGTTAAGGGTATAACAAGGTCGCTCTAGCAAATGAAATTGCATTGATGAATTTGGACTTTAAAGTTTTAGCCAGTCGGGTATTTAAAAACATGAAAACTAACATTAGAATTTCAGTAGATGCAATGGGCGGGGATAATGGCCCGCGCATTGTTCTGCATGGGGCAGTGTTGGCCCTTAAACAATGTAAAAATATTGAGTTTGTTTTTCATGGAAAAGAAGAAATTTTAAAACCCTTATTAGACGAATTTGCAATTTTAAAGCCAATATCAACAGTTAAGCATTGCGAAAAAGTTATTTCTATGGACGAAAAACCATCAAACGCTTTGCGTAAGGGTAGGGGGTCATCATCTATGTGGTCTACTTTGCAAGCTGTTAAAGATGGTGAGGCAGATGTAGCCGTTTCTGGCGGGAACACGGGTGCTTTAATGGCAATGGCAACATTTTGCCTCCGTCCAATAAAGGGAATTTCACGCCCAGCAATTGCTGCGATTTGGCCGTCAATGCGGGCAGATATAGTGGTGCTTGATGTTGGTGCAACCGTTGGCGGAGATGCCAAACAATTAGTTGATTTCACTATTTTAGGCTCAGCACTTGCACGCGCATTATTCAATCAAACATCACCAAGTGTTGGCTTGCTTAATGTTGGAGTTGAAGAGATGAAAGGCCTTGAACAGGTAAAGGAAGCTTCACGCATATTAGCACAGGCAAAAAATGCAGGTTTTAGCTATCATGGCTTTGTTGAAGGCGATGATATTGGTAAAGGCACGGTTGATGTGGTGGTGACAGAGGGTTTTACAGGAAATATTGCCCTAAAAACTGCCGAAGGAACAGCGCGTCAGGTCGGCACATATTTAAAAAATGCACTTAAGGCGGATTTAATTTCAAAGCTCGGTGCTTTAATTGCCTCAAGGGCGCTAAAGGCATTTAAAGCAAAAATGGATCCAAGGGCAGGAAATGGCGGGATATTTTTGGGTCTTAATGGAATTGTTATTAAATCTCATGGTGGCACTGATGAAATTGGTTTTAAAAGCGCGCTTTGCTTAGCGCATGAAATGGCCAAAGATGAGTTATTAGAAAAAATTGCTGAAGGAATGGAGCGTTTTCCTACTTCAATTGATCAAACCGAAAAAGCTAAGGAAATTTCATAGTGAATAAAAAATCTGTTGTTCTTGGAGTTGGTGGATATCTGCCCAAAAAAATCCTAACCAATGAAGAACTGGCTAGAAGGGTTGATACTTCTGATGAATGGATTGTGCAACGCACAGGTATTCGCCAACGACATATTGCATCTGAAGATGAGTTCACCTCTGATCTAGCCGAAAAAGCAGCCCGTGATGCGCTTAATAACGCTGGATTAAGCACTAATGACATTGATTTAATCATTGTGGCAACCGCAACTCCAGATATGACATTTCCATCAACTGCTTCGCTTGTGCAGCAAAAGCTTGGAATTACACAAGGTTTTGCTTTTGATTTGCAGGCCGTGTGTTCTGGGTTTTTATTTGCCTTAGCAACGGCTGATAATTATTTAAAAACTGGCATGGCAAAACGTGCTTTGGTGATTGGTGCTGAGACTTTCTCTCGCATTATTGATTGGAATGATCGCACAACATGCGTATTATTTGGTGATGGTGCTGGCGCAATGGTTATTGAGGCCACTGATGTATCAGAACATGGTGATAGAGGCGTTTTAGCTTCATCTTTGCGCACCGATGGCAGGCATTGGAAAAAGCTTTATGTCGATGGCGGCGTTTCTAGCACTGGCACAATTGGTCACTTGCGTATGCAGGGCAGGGAAGTTTTTAAACATGCTGTGGGCATGATTTTTGATGTGGTAGAAGATGTATTTGAAAAAACTGGCTTTCATGGTGATGATCTTGATTGGTTTGTGCCGCATCAGGCCAATAAACGCATAATTGACGGGGCAGGAAAAAAGCTAAAAATTGCACCACAAAAAGTAGTAGTAACAGTAGATATTCACGCCAATACTTCCGCCGCTTCTGTTCCTTTAGCTTTAGCCGTTGCATCAAAAGACGGACGTATAAAACAAGGTGATTTAGTAATGCTTGAGGCAATGGGCGGTGGCTTTACTTGGGGCGCTTCTTTAATCCGCTGGTAAAACCCTTTGTTTGATAAAGACAATTGACCAAAAGCACCTATCCAAGTTAGAGTGTATATAATATATGCTTATGCCGTTGAGTATTGTTGATTGCTCAATGTTTAAATAAGCAAAATTTGATGGAGGAATGAATGGCAAAAAAAACCGTAACACGTGCTGATTTAGCAGAATCAGTGCATCAAGATGTTGGTTTGTCGCGCACCGAATCTGGTGAGCTTGTTGAGCGAGTGCTTGCTTTATTAAGTGATTCCCTAGTTAAAGGTGAAAATGTTAAACTCTCTTCATTTGGCTCTTTTTTGGTTAGATCGAAAAAAGAGCGTATTGGCCGAAATCCAAAAACTGGCGAAGAAGTGCCAATTTTGCCTCGCAAAGTTGTTGTGTTTAAACCCAGCAATGTCTTAAAAGATAAAATCAACTATTCTATGAATCGTTCTGATAAATAAGTGTTTTTGGTTTTTCAAATCATTCATAAAGGGATTATAAGTGGATAAATCATCAACTGCTTTTCGCACTATTTCAGAGGCAGCATCTGAGTTGGATCTGCCCCAGCATGTATTGCGTTTTTGGGAAACTAGATTTTCGCAAATTAAGCCACTAAAGCGCGGTGGCGGCAGACGTTATTATCGCCCCGATGATCTATTATTGCTCAAAGGCATTCGCCACCTGCTCTATGATAAAGGCTTCACCATCAAGGGCGTGCAAAAAGTCCTAAAAGAGCAAGGCATTCGTCAAGTTATTGCAATTGGTCAAACAGGAGCGATTGAGCCTGTAACAGTAGCCGACAAAGATTCGCAATTAGCGGCCATACCCTTTGGCGCAGGAGAGGCCAGCGGCCTTGATAAAAAAGATACAAAAAAACTAACTGACGTGCTAAAAAACTTGCTAGAAATGAAACGCCTGCTTGATAACGCTCGGCAATAGTGGGTACAGATTATAACATTTGATTTATTTAATAAAATTGCTTGCGCCCGTGCTTTGCTTTCTCTAAATCTTTGCCTCAGTCGGGGCGTAGCGCAGCCTGGTAGCGCATTTGTCTGGGGGACAAAGGGTCGTCGGTTCAAATCCGGCCGCTCCGACCATTTTTAAGAAACAATATTCTCATGCAAACAAAACAACTTCAAACTCAACTTCATCTTTGGCCATCTCTACAGGGCGGTAAGGCCACTCTTATCAACTTGTCAGAAAACCATACTTTTTTGATTGATACTCCTAATGGTGAAAAGCACATTATTCGTGTTCATCGCCCTCTTTATCAATCGCTAGCGGCAATAAAAAGCGAGTTATTGTGGTTGCAGGCGCTAAAAAATGACACTGATCTGCCGCTTATCACGCCGCTTGAGGGGGTTGATGGGGAGCTTGTGCAGCAGGTGGCGCTTGGTAACTCTCAAACCTCTTATGCAGTGCGTTTTGCCTTTGAAAAAGGGTGCGAGGGTGATAGCGCCAATCTTGATGAATTATTTGCAGATTTAGGCCGCTTTGCTGCTATTTGTCATAAACATGTTGAACGCTGGCAAAAACCATCTGGTTTTTCTCGTCCAACTTGGGATTTAAATACAATTTTAGAT
>Ga0256839_1002698_pt1 | contig 19440 bp, 16 predicted proteins | sample 354166metaG_FD_185968 | JGI IMG/M metagenome (GOLD analysis project Ga0256839, IMG submission 185968) | Hydrothermal vent microbial communities from Mid Atlantic Ridge, Atlantic Ocean - 354-166 | ecosystem: Environmental > Aquatic > Marine > Hydrothermal vents | place: Atlantic Ocean: Mid... | reverse complement strand
CCTCCTCCTGAAGCTGCTCGAAGCGGATCGGTTGGCGGTCGTCGGTGCGGCGAAGCCCGGCGAGCTCGTCCTCATACAAGCGCAACCAGTCCTCAGGCACATGGCGCGGGGCCAGGAGGCTGTCCAGTTCGATCCAGAGCAGGAAAGAGCCGGACCGATGGTGCGCGCTCAACCAATCAACAGCCGCCGCCAAAACGCTCGAAGGCGACGTCCGCCCCCCTTCGTCGGGCTCCACCCCCACCGCCTCGGTGAAATCGGCAAACAGCTCTTGCAAACGGTCGAGCCGATCGGAGGGCCCGACCCAAGTGCGACGCACGCCAAGCTGCCCCCAGGGAAGAGCGGCCCCTTGGGGCTCGGCCAGCAGCGATCGACCGGTGAGCATCTGCCGCCGCGCAGCGTCGCATTCAGGCACGGCCGCATAGCACGCGTCGAAAACGAGCGATTCCGCAGCCAGATGGTCGAGATGCTCCGTGTCCACGGTCGAGTTCCCGTAACAGCCCAGAAAGGCCGGGTTCAAGTTGTCGATGCAGAGGACAATCAGGTTCTCGCACACCGCTTCGGGCATACCGCACCTCGTCAAGAGGCTCAGGATAGGAGCGTAACCGGGTGCTCGCCGATCCGCCGGCTCCGCGTGGCGGTTGTTCCTGCGACCGCTCTGTGGTCCACTTCCGGAATCCTATGGACAACTCAAGTAGCACCGGTATACTCGCGAGCGATCGCTGCGGCATGGAGGAGGAGACGTCGTGTTCCTCATATGTTCGACCCTTTGTTACGCCCGTAGGCCAGTCGCCGAAGCGCTGGACCGAATTGCAGAGCTGGAGTTCGCCGGGGTCGAGCTGGGCATATTACGGCGTAGCATGCACCATCCTTCCCTGGCAGAGGTGATCGAAGCGCCCCTGGCGCTGGCCGAACGCTTCCGGCAAGCGTGCCCCTTGCCCGTGCGCGCGGTCTTCGCCGAGTTTCCCAGTGCAAACGGCCAGGAATCCTGCGAACACTTCCGAGCACTTTGTCGGTTCGCCCATGCTACCGGAGCAACGGTGCTGACAATCCCCGCTGCCGCCTCGGACACTCCGCTCGACGAAGAAGCCCAACGGCTGCGTCGCTTCGCGGTCATGGCTGCCGAGGATGGGCTTACCCTGTGCGTTGAGTTTCGGTCCGGTACGGTGACCGGCACGGTGGAAGGGGCACTTGCGCTGTGCGAAGCCGTGCCCCATGTGGGGATCACGTTGGACGTCGGCGACTACATCGCCCAGGGCTACGACCTGAAAGCTGGCCAAGACCTGTATGCCATCGTTCAGCACGTCCACCTTCGTGACGCAAGCCGAGGCCAGCCCTCCCTCCCCCTGGGTCGCGGTACCGTGGACTACAGCCGCCTCCTCTCTTACTTGCAACGCAAGGGGTTCCGGCGTGGATTGAGCATCGAGTACCTTGACGACCCCCCTCAGCCGTTCGACGTCCATGCCGAGGTACGTAAGCTCAAGCTGCTCATGGAGACGCTCACCTAGCCACTCGCTCCTGACGGTAGTTCCGTGGTTCGTGGCAACTGTCCGATGGTAACTACTGCTAGTCGTGTGCGCTCTGACGTCGTTGTCGCCAGGCCGGATGTTCAGGCCGCCGACCCCGTCCCTCCCCGACGATCCTTTCGCTCCGACGGGAGCTTCAGGCAGCTCACTGCGGCTGCTCTGGTGTAACGTCGAGTCTGAATGCAAGGGGGCAGACACCGGCACGTTTCCTGATACCAACCTGCCATGCTCCCGTGCCCGTTGCGTGGGCCGCCAGACGCCCCAGAACGTCCCCACCCTAATTGAACGATACGGCGACGATCGACGCCGCCTTTAGAACCGCAGGGTTATAGCCCAGATACTCCATCCGGATGAGGACCACCCCGCACCCACAGTGGGGCTGGAGGGGGGCGCAGGAACAGGCGATGGCCTGGGGACCGGCTGCGTCGGCGCGCCAGGTACCGGAGGAACGGGCAGCCCAGGCAGAACAGGAGCTCGTGGGCCACGGAGAATGCCCGAGCAATGACAGCGTGCCTCGGCCAGAAGGGCGTGTTGGATCGATTGTGCCGCCTCGGAGAGGTAGCCGGGCAGATGGGTGCGGCGGTAGAGGCGTATCGCGACGATCGCCCGAGCCGCGGCCGACCGAGCGGCGGGTTGGCAGAGAAGCTGGTAAGCTCGAATCGATAGGGCTTCTGCGCGGCGCGCATAGAAGTGGGTAGGGTCGTCGCAGACGGAAACAAGCCGCAGAAACTTCAGCGCCCGGATCAGGTCCGCCTCGCCGTGGAATCCCCCCCTCGGGTATGGCCACCCGAAGGGATCTCCGTGAGCGCGTGCCACGTTTGGAACCAGCAGAGCCGCGGCGGCTACCGCGGCAGCCCAGAGATACCTGACCTCTCTCATCGCCTCTCCTCCTCTCTTCGCCGTTACCAAGCACGCTCCATCAAGGAGCACAGCTCGTGCCACAGAGCGCCCCATGCGCAAGGCAACTCACCACAGAATGTTGTGACCGCACCTCGAAATGGACGGCAACCCCGCGGCACAGAAGATATCATCAGAACATCGCTGGCATCCATGCTGATATCACTGTAACACCTACGCGGTGGCGTATTGAGATGATTCAAGGCTGTTTCAGGAAGATGCATGGGGCGGCCCAGGAGTGGGGGGTCGGGGGTAGCCCTGGGCCGTGGGGTTCGCCTACCGGACCGGAAGCGATCCGCGTGTAAGAGAGGGCTAAGAAAGGAGTTGGAACCGGGCTCCAGGTTTTGGGCCCAACGATGCGTGGTGGAGGGGCCTGTTTTGGCACGCCAGTTGCTCATTCTCGTCGGGCGCGCGGAACCCAGCGACAGCGACCCCGTCGCTCCGGGCCGGTGCCCCCTCCGCCGGCCCGGGGTTTTTTTGCGCGCCGCTCGCCGGCAGTGTTTCAAGCTCCGGACCAGCGCGTAGGATAGGGTAGGCATAAGGGCGGAACGTGAGGGCGACAGGAACGGTTGGCTGTGATGGACTCGGGCTTGCCACGTTTCGTGCTGGCGGGTGAGCCGCTGCCGGAGGCTGACCAGGCCGACTCTGCGGGGTTGGTTGCGATCAGTCAGGACCTTTCCGCGGCCCGGTTGCTGGAGGGCTACGCGAAGGGACTTTTTCCGTGGTATGAAGAGGGGCTTCCGGTGCTGTGGTGGTCGCCGGATCCGCGTGCCATTCTGCCGTTCGATCGGTTCCATGTCCCCCGTCGTCTCCGTCGCACCATCCGGTCGGGGAAGATGGCGGTGACGTTCGACCGATGTTTTCGCCGGGTGATCGAAGGGTGCGCGGACGCTCATGGTCGCGGCAACTGGATCACCGACGAGATGATCGAAGCGTACACGGAATTCCACGAGCTGGGCTATGCGCACAGTGTTGAGGTTTGGCAGAACGGTGATCTGGTGGGGGGCCTGTACGGGGTCGCTATTGGAGCGTTCTTCGCGGCGGAGTCGAAGTTCCACCGGGTTCGGGACGCATCGAAGGTAGCGCTGGTAGCGCTGGTCGAGCGGCTCAGGCGGCGGGGGTTCGAGCTCCTGGACATCCAGGTACTCAACCCGCACACGGCCCGTTTTGGGGGTACGGAAATCCCACGTCGCGAGTACCTCCGTCTGCTCCAACGCGCTTTAGGAAAGAACGTTACGTTTTAGCCCCCTGCATGGACGAGGCGCGACACTTCCCCGGACATGTCCCAACAAAGGGGGTATCGGGCGGACGTTGAGCGGCACAGAGAATGTTGCGTTCGACTGATGGGGGCCAAGCAGATCGCCCGATCGCCTTTCCCCAGGGAGGCGGGATCCCATGGGCACGTGGACGACGCAGCCCCGGTTCACTCGGACGCAGGAGGTTTCTTCGCGCCGAACAGGATACGCCCGAAACAGTACAGGAACAGCGTCCACGCAACTGTCCAACCCAATAGCAGAAAAACAATGGCTGTGGGTTTCATGAGGCGGCCCCCTCGATGCGTTCCTTGTGGTGATCGAGCGAGAATGCCCAGCCGATCAGCCAGAGCAGTCCGGCAAGGAAGATGAGCAGAGCGACTCTCGTAATCCAAACGCCGGGCGATCCCGCCGGCATGCCCTCCAGACCGGTCTCGCCGCCGCCGGAGAGGAGGGCTCGGACCTGGTCGTAAATCATGCCTGCGAAAATCAACAGCAGAATCACCGGCGTAACGTAGCGTGCGGCGTAGTAGAAGAAGATGGGAGCGCGAAGTTCCGCCCCCTTGTGGATTTCGTTCCACATTCGCCAACCGCCGAAGATCCACATCATGATGACCACTTCGACAAGAGCCATCAACGGGGGGCCGAAAGTACCGGACCAGTAGTCCATCACCTGCCAGGCGTGATTGAGGAAGAGGCACAGGTGCGAGAAAACAACCCAGATGATCGTCAGGAAAGCCACGGCGTTGACCCGTGGTATGCGGAATTCATCCTGGAGAAACGCCAGTAGCGGTTGCGCCATGGCCACCGTGGACGTGAACGCGGCGAAGAAAAGGAGCAGGAACCAGAGGCAGGCCAGGTACTGACCGCCGTGCATGTAGCTGAAGATCGCGGGCATGGATGTGAAGCCCAGGTAAAACGTGCCCCGGGCGGCGATCTCTTGAGTGGCTACCACGCCGAAGAAGGTTACGGCGGCCGGAATGGCGATCGAGCTACCGAGCACGACCTCGCAGAATTCGTTTGCCGACGTTGTCGAAAGGCCGGTGAGCATGACGTCGTCGTCTTCGCGCAGGTAGCTGGCGTAGCATTGAATGGCCCCCATGCCCAGGCTGAGCGTGAAGAAGATCTGTCCTGCCGCCGCGAGCCAGGTCTTGGGGTCGAGCAGTACGAACCGGAGCTCTCCATCCCGTTCAATCCACCATTTGGGCTCCCAGATGAAATTCATCCCCGCCCAAGGCGACTGTCCGGCAGCTACCGGTTCGCCCAGGGTGAGCACCCGCACAACCAGGGTGATGGCGAGCAAGAAGAGCAGCGGCATGGCGATCTTGGCGAGAACCTCAATTCCGCGTGCCACGCCGCGTGCCAGCACCCAGAAGTTCAAGGCGACCACCACCCAGAAGAAGACGTAGGTGAGGACCGGCGGTTGGAGCAGAAGGACTGAGCCTTCGCGGGATTTGCTCTGTCCGACGTAATCCTTAAGGAAGTCGTCAAACGGTTGCAGAACGCGTCGCTGCACCTCCTCAGGTGGGAGCTGCGTTTCCACTTCCGGCACCTGCGGAAGATGTCCCGTGGCGCTGAGCACCGCATAGCCTAGGGTCCAGCTCGCGATGCATGAGTAGTAGAAGAGGATCACCGTTGGGATGAACAACCCAAGTACGCCGACGTACTTGGCGATCGGATGACGCCACATGAGCTGGAACATACCTGGGGTGCTGCCATGCCCCCGGACGCCACCGTAGCGTCCCATCCCCCATTCCAGCCACATCAGGGGGATGCCCATCAGTAGGAAACAGACGAAGTAGGGGATCATGAAGGCCCCACCGCCGTTGCTGGCAACCTGGCCCGGAAAGCGCAGGAAGTTGCCCAACCCGACGGCGTTACCGGCCATTGCCAGCACGAGGCCAATCCGACTAGCCCATCGCTCTCTTCCAGCAGCCATTTCGCGTAATGTCCTCGGTTGGGTGATAAGTCAAGCGGCTCCGTTTTCCGGACTTCTCACGAACCAGGATCGTACTACTTTAGCCAATTCTGCGGAGGTACTGAAGTGCAGCGCGTGCGGAGCGGTCGGCGGGGGCGGCGTTGCCAAGTTGTTCCACGATCACGTATCCCTGGAAGGCCGCCTCCCGGATGTAGCGTGCGATCTCGGGCCAGGGGACTTCGCCGCTGCCCAGAGGCACGACGGTCCCTGTTTCGGAGACCGCATCGAGACGGGCATCCCAGGCATGACAGTGCACGATGAAGTCCACCAGCGGTTCAAACGCAGCCAGGGGATCGTATCCTTTCACGTACAGGTTCGCCGGATCGTAGTTGCAACGGAGCGCCGGTGAGTCGACGGCTCGCAATAACTCGGCCAGCGTTTCGCCCGGCTCGGTTCCGGTCTCCAAAGCAACGACGGCTCCCCAATGGTCGGCCAGCCTGGCAAGATCCTCGAGCAATTCCTCCACCTGGGCCCGGGCCGGGTGAGCGGGATCGGTTGGGATACGCCCCAACGCTGTAACTACGATCGGGGCACCCGTCTCAAACGCCAGGCGGAACACCTTGGTCAGCGTTTCGAGATGTTCTTCGACACGAAGGCCCACGTCGTGGGCAAGGCGGGCCGGATAGTGCCAGGCGGAGAGGCGCAATCCAAGCGAGGATACATACTTGCGGAGATCGTCCCGGCCGGTGCGGGACAGCCGGTCCGGAGCCACCTCGCCGGCGACGTCGAGTTGGACCGCCTCGAACCCCAACTCCGCGGCTCGGCGGATCGCCCGCCTCAGGTCCTTGCCCAAGAGCTCAGCCCGTATCCCAATCCGGCGCATGGCACCCGGGACCAGAGCAGTCGCCGTTTCCGCTCCCCTGCGAACCCAAAAGAAAAACACACCCCGCGCGCAGCGGGGCTCATCGCACCAGGCTCAGGCAAGCCAGGTTAGTTCGCACTCGCCGTTTCCTCGACCGGACGCACGTTCACTCGCCGCCCGCCACGGTCGAAGTAGACGATACCTGGCTTCAGCGCAAAGAGCGTATCGTCTCGACCGATGCCCACGTTGAAGCCTGGTTTGAACCGGGTACCCCGCTGACGAACCAGAATCGAGCCCGCCTTGACGAACTGGCCGCCGTACGCTTTGACACCCAGATACTTGGGATTCGAGTCCCGCCCGTTGCGGCTCGCTCCTTGTCCCTTCTTGTGTGCCATCGCGTTACCTCTTGTTCTCCAGCACAACCTAAGCTAGCTTGGTGAACCAACCCACCATTCCACCGGGAATTCTACGTTTAACGGTCCGCGCGACCACCGCATCTCCCGGCCCCACGGCGAGCGTTCGAACGCCGCTAGGCAAAGAGAGCTTCTACGAAAGAATCGGCGTTGAACCGCTCCAGATCCGGAGCCTTTTCGCCCACGCCGACATACTTGACTGGAAGGCCGAGTTCCCTACGAATCGAAATCACAGCGCCCCCCTTCGCCGTGCCGTCCAGCTTGGCCAGGATGATCCCGGTACACGCGACCGTTTCGGCGAACTTCCTGGCCTGTTGCACGGCATTCTGACCGTTGGTCGCGTCCAGGACCAGCAGGACTTCGTGGGGCGCTCCTTCGATCTGGCGCGCCACCACCCTACGGATCTTCTCCAGCTCTTGCATCAGATTCTGGTGCGTGTGAAGGCGTCCGGCCGTATCGATGATGACCACATCATAGCCACCGCGCACCGCTTTAAGGCAGCCGTCATGGGCAACGGCAGCCGGATCGGCCGGTGAGCCGTCTGCTTTCTGGGGGCCGCGGACGATGTCGCACCCGATTCGATCCGCCCAAATTGCGAGCTGGTTGACCGCCCCGGCGCGGAACGTATCGGCTGCCACCACGAGCACCTTCTTGCCCTGGTTCTTGAACCGGTAAGCTAACTTCGCGATCGATGTGGTTTTCCCGGAACCGTTGACACCCGTGACGAGAATGACGGTAGGGCCGGTTGCCGCAAAGGCAATCGGCTCCTCATCCCCCTCCTCTGTTGCCGTAACGGTGGGCGTCAGGGTCATTTCGCGTTTGAGCTCGGACTTCACGAACTCCAACAGGTTCTCGTCCACTTCACGGTTCTTATACGCCTCGCGGACGCGCTCCACGATCGCCATCGCGGTCTTGACGCCCACATCTGCCTGGATCAGCTTCGCCTCCAGCTCCTCCAGGAACGCTTCGTCCACCTTGCGACCGAAGCGGAACAGGCCCTGGAAAAGCTGGCGTGTGCGGGCCAGACCATCGCGGATACGACCGAACAGCTTACGCAACACCGCTAGGAACCTCCATCGACGGGGGCCACTACGGACCCATTCTGACCAGCGTTCTCTTCAGCGACGATCCGGACTACGCCCCCCTGCTCTCCCGATCGCAGGATCCTGTTCAGGACTCCCTGCACGAAGGCAGCCGACCCCTGGTCACCGTAGCGACGCGCCAGGCGAGTCGCTTCGGCAATCACCACAGGAGGCGGTTGCTGAGCGTATAACAGCTCGTACGCGCCCAGCCGTAGCAGCGTCCGCTCGGTTGTGCCCAACCGGGACAGCGTCCATCGCTCCAGGCATTCTTGAATCCGCCGGTCCAGTTCCGCCTGGTGCTGTCGGACTCCATCGACCAGTTGGCGCGCGAACCTTCGCGTTGGCTCCTTCTGGGCGTGCCGCTGGATGTACTCCTCCCGCTGATCGTCCGTCACATGTGGGTTGACGTCCATTTCGTACAGCAGGCGAAACGCGATGTCGCGCGCGTGTCGGCGGTTGGTCATGGCCGCTGTTCGTCCGGTCACTTGATTTCCTTCACCCCTTCCCCGGCCGGTTTGACGCGTGGGTACAACGCGAAGTTCCTCACTGCGTTGTTCCGCCTCCAAGTACCTTCATCTTCCGGATCAGGTCGGTCATGTAGAGGGCTGTGCGAGCGGCTTCCCGCCCCATGTTCATCCGCTCGCCACTTCGATCCAGGGCCTGCTCGACCGTGTGGCAATTGAGCACGCCGTAGCCCACACCGATGCCGTGGTTCCGGGCGATTTCTGCGGTCCCCCGCGCGGCTTCGGTCATGACCGCAATGTAGTGGTCCGTTTCGCCCCGGATGACACAACCCAGCACAATCAAGGTGGAATGCTGCCCCGCCTGCAGTAAGGCACGAGCAGCGGCGGGAATCTCAAAGCTGCCCGGTACCCAAACGATGTCGATCTTGTCCTCGTCCACCCCTGCAGAGCGAAGCTCATCCAGCGCGCCGGCAAGTAGGCGCTCCGTGATCATCTGGTTCACCCGGCCGACAACGATCGCCACCCGTCCGTCCGGGGCGCAGACTTCCCCGCGCAACTCTCTCGGCATACCAGCGACTCCTGCCACAAGGAAACGACTCCGGCTCGGCCGCCGCTCGTCCGTTCCGTGGCCAACCGGTCCCGCCGTGCGGCCGTCCCATGACTGCCGTACGGCTAGCTTACATTCAGCGTGGCCAGGAACTCGGCATTGCTCCGCGTCTTACGGAGCTTGTTCACAAGCAGCTCCATCGCCTCGACTGGATTCATGTCGTTCAGGACGCGCCGGAGCAGCCAGACTTTGTTCAGCTCGTCCGGTTCCAGGAGCAACTCCTCCCGCCGTGTGCCGGAACGGTTCACGTCGATAGCGGGCCACACCCGCTTTTCGACCATCCTCCGATCGAGGTGGATCTCCATGTTGCCCGTGCCCTTGAACTCCTCGAAGATCACCTCATCCATTCGGCTACCGGTGTCGATCAGTGCCGTGGCCAGGATCGTAAGCGATCCCCCCTCCTCGACCTTTCGCGCCGCCCCGAAGAAACGTTTCGGCTTCTGCAGCGCCGCGGCATCGATTCCACCGGTCAGAATCTTCCCCGAGTTCGGACACTCGGCATTCCAGGCGCGCGCCAGGCGCGTAATCGAGTCGAGAAAGATTACGACATCTCGACCATACTCGACCAGCCGCTTCGCCTTTTCGAGCACCATCTCGGCCACCTGCGTATGCCGACTCGCCGGCTCATCGAAGGTCGAACTGATCACTTCCGCCTGCGGCCCCTTCACCATCCGTTCCATCTCGGTCACCTCTTCGGGCCGCTCGTCGATGAGCAACACGATCACGTAGCACTCCGGGTGGTTCTGGAGCACACTGCGCGCCATCTTTTGGAGCAGGATCGTCTTGCCGGCACGAGGGGGTGAAACGATCAGTCCACGTTGTCCTTTGCCAATAGGAGCGATCAGGTCAACGATCCGCATGTTGACCTCTTCGGCGTCCGTCTCCATCTTCAACCGCTCGTCGGGATGAAGCGGGGTGAGTTCATCGAAGGGAACCACCTGAGCCGCGCGCTCGGGATCTTCGTAGTTGATCGCCTCCACCCGCAGAAGCGCGAAGTAGCGTTCGTTTTCCTTCGGCGGGCGAATCTGGCCCGACACAACCAGGCCCGTGCGCAGATTGAACCGCCTGATCTGGCTCGGTGAGACGTAGATGTCGTCCGGACAGGGCAGGTAGTTATAGTCCGGGCTGCGAAGGAAGCCGAACCCCTCGGGCAGAATCTCCAGCGTCCCTTCGCCAAACATCAGCCCGTTCTGCCGTACCCGCTCCTTGAGCAAACGGAACACCAGGTCCTGCTTGCTCAGCCCCTCCGCATCCTCGATGCCCAACTCGCGGGCCGTATCGACGAGCTGCTGCAGCGTCATCTGCTGCAGTTGGCTCAAATAAAGCTCGCTCCTCTTGATCTGCTCGTACCGGTTGTGCACCTCCTCATCGAACGGCTTGATGTCCTCCTCACGCTGCTCCACCGGCGGTCGATCATACGGCCGCCGATCGTCGATCCCTTCCCGACGGTTACGACCTCGAGCGGTTCGGGAGGTTGTCCGCGTTGCACGTTGTTCGCTCATTCGACTGTCCTCCGGTCTGAACACCGAAGTGAGCTGCTTCGCATCGATTCGCAGGTAGGCCCCAGCAAAACACCGCTGACAGTGGACTAAGGCATCCCCGGTTCGGACCGGTGCCTCATGACGCCAGGAAACGCGGGCTGGCCTCGAGCACGCTCTCTGTCGCTATGGGCCATCACGGTAAACTCCGAGCCCTTCGCTCCTCAGGGACGGCACTGTATTGGCGGGCAGAGCGGCAAATGCCTCTACAGTCTCCGAAAGTCTCCGAAGCGTTCAGCCACTCGGCGGGTGCCGCAGGAAGGAACGAGAGATTGCCCGTCAAGTGCGCTCGAATTATAACAAGTCGGCCGGCAACGGCAACGCAGGAAAAGACTGCGCGCCCGCTTCGGCCGGATCAGGTGACCAAGCCGGCAGGAACCGCCGCCCAACCCGCAAGGAGCCGCGGCGCCGCGCCCCGAGAATCCTCGGTGAGCCCCTGCAAGCATGCCCCCAAGAGAGACGAGCCATGACAAGCTCGACCCGCTCGTGCCGCTCGAGCGGCACCGTCGTCGGTCTGATCGGGCTACCCTGCAGCGGTAAAAGCACGCTCCGAAAGTACCTCGAGGAACTCGGAGCCGTCGCTGTCGATGCCGATCAGATCGTCCGAAAGCTCTATGAAGACGAGCAGGTGAAACGCGAGGTGGCCGCCCTGCTGGGCACCCAGGTTGTCCGGCCCGATGGAACTGTCGACCGAACCGCCATCGCAGAACGCGTATTTCGTGACCCCTCCCTCCTGAAGGCCCTCACCAGCCAAATCATCTACCCGCGTACGGGAAAGGTCCTGCGCGCTCGCATCGCTGCGTTCCGGTCCAACTCCCAACCGGGCGACGTCCTCGTCCTCGACGCTCCGACCCTGCTAGAAGCCGGCCGCCGCGACCTGGTCGATAAGCTCATTTGGGTCGAAGCGCCCGAGGCACGGCGGACAGAATGGGCCGCTCGGCGGGGGTGGAACCGGGAACAGCTCAAGCAGCGAGAAGCCGCCATGCTCCCCGCCGACCAAAAACGTGCTCTGGCCGACTTCGTGATCAACAACGCCGGGACACTCGAGGAACTGCGCGAACAAGCGCGCCGCATCTGGCAACACCTACACTCGACATAGCCCCCGCCCCATTCATAACGACACAGGTTCCTGGTCCAACCAGTTGGGCCCATGACTGATGCTGGCGACCAAAGGCACCGCAAGCTCCATCGCCCCCTCCATCGCCTCCTTCACCAAACGAGCCACATGGTTAGCGATTCGAGCCGGTACATCCAGAAGCAATTCGTCATGGATCTGGAGCACCATACCCCCTTCGAATCGCTTCTCGCGGAATGCCCGATCGACCCTCAGCATGGCGAGTTTGATCAGGTCGGCAGCCGAACCCTGCACAACGGTGTTGATCGCTTCACGTTCAGGCTGACTCAACGGCCGAACGAACTCGGATCGGATCCCCGCAATCCGCCGCCTCCTGCCCAGAATGGTCCTCACCTCTCGGGTCTCCGCCGCTCGAGCAAGAACAGCTCGGATAAACCGGTCCACCCCCGGATAGCGCTCGAAATAGCGGTCGATGTACGCCTCCGCCTCTTCCACACTCATCCCTGTCCGTGCCGCCAGGCCCTGCGGGCTCATGCCATAGATCACCCCGAAGTTGATCGCTTTCGCCCGTTCGCGAAGCTCCTCACTCACTTCATCCTCAGCTACCCCTGCCAGTTCCGCCGCTACGTAACGGTGGATGTCGCGGCCCTCCTGGAACGCCTTGATCAGGGCATCATCCCCAGAGAGGTGAGCAAGGATGCGAAGCTCAATCTGGGAGTAGTCGGCATCAATGAGCGTCCACTCCGGACCGCTTGCAACAAAGCCACGGCGAATCGCCCGGCCAATCGCACTGCGAATCGGAATGTTCTGCAAGTTTGGCTCGGAAGAGATCAACCGCCCCGTGGCAGCGACCGTTTGCTCCAGCTTCGCGTGCACCCTGCCCGTCTTCGGACTCACCGCAGCCGGGAGAGCATCGAGGTACTGTTGCATCTTCACGAGATGCCGATGTTCGAGCAACAACCGGGGCACCTCGTGCTCTTCCGCAAGACGTTCCAACACCTCCTGATCCGTGCTCGGCCCCGTCTGTACCCGACGGATCACAGGCAGCTTCAGCTCGTCGAAGAGCACCTGGCGAAGCTGGATGGGCGAGGACAAGGAGAACTTACGCCCCACCAGGGCGAAAATCCGCTCGGCAACCTCCCCGGCCGCCCGCTCCAGCTCGCGATGCATCGAACGCAAGTAGTCGACGTCGATTCTGATCCCCCGCGCCTCGATCTCCGCAAGCACCCGTATCAAGGGATGCTCCACCCTTCGATACAGCTCCCAAAGCCCCTCGTGCGAAAGCAACTCCTTGAGGCGGGGGTAAAGCAACCAGCTTGCCGCAGCACGCCGGCACAGGCGGTCCTCTTCCGCCTCCTCCTCGGGAAACAGCGTGCGCACCTTGCCCCGCCGTGGAGCCGCAGGCTCCAGGCTGCGCTGCACGTACCTGAGCGAAAGCTGCTGTAGACCGTGGGCCCGAGAACCGGGGGCCAGCAGGTAGTCGGCAACCATCGGATCGAAAGCCGGCTCGCCGATCTCCAGCCCCCTCTCTCTCGCCCTCAGATAGGCCTCCTTCAGGTTGTGTACCACCTTCAGGCGGTCGCTGCGCAACACCTCGCCCACCAACTCCGGCACACCACCGGACGCAGACACGTACCATGCTTCCCCCTCGCCGGTGGCGATCGCTACCGGAAGAGTCCCGTTCTGAGCCGCTGCCCCGAATGCAACCCCTAGCCTCTCCGCCGAAGACGTGGCCCGAAGGAACTGCCCCGAATCCGCCTCGCTCCGCACCGTCCGGACACGAACCTCCCAACGCTGCCCCGAGCTCTTTATCGCCCGCTCGAACCATTCCCGCTCCAGCCGCCGGAACCCCCAGGACCGGAACAGCTCGGCCAGACGAAAAGCGTCCGGCTCCCGCAAACGAAGCTCCTCTCGATCGAATTGCACCGGCACGTCCGTCCGAAGTTCGATCAAACTGCGCAAACGCGGCAACAAGGGGGCCCACTCGCGCAGCATAGCCCCCCTCTTGCCCGTGATCTCACCCACATGCTGCAAGAGGTTGTCGAGACTACCGTACTGTTCAAGCAGGAGCGCCGCCGTCTTGGGACCAATCCCCGGCACACCCGGCACATTGTCGATCGGATCTCCAACCAGGGTGAGGAAATCGACCACCTGATCGGGCCGAATGCGCCAGGTCTCGTAGAGCCCGCGTTCGTCGAGGAATCGGTCCGAACGGATGTCGTACAGACGCACCCTTTCGCTGATCAGTTGCCGCGCGTCCTTGTCATTCGTACAAATCGCCACGTTGATCCCGTGCTGCTCGGCCTGCCGCGCCAGCGTGGCACAGATGTCGTCTGCCTCGAATCCCGGCACCTCAAAGCTCGTAACGTTCAAAGCATCCAGCAACTCCTGAATCATCGGCCACTGGGCGTCCAGATCCTCCGGCACCGGGGGCCGGTTCGCCTTGTACGCCTCGAACTCCACATCGCGAAACGTGGGCCCAGGCGCATCGAACGCACAGGCGATATAGGTAGGACGTTTCTTTTCGATCAGGAAGAGCATGTCCTGCGTGAACCCGTAAACCGCTCCGCACGGGCGGCCGTCGGGAGTTGTCAAGGACCTGGCCAAAGCCTGTTGCTGCGCCCTCCGCCCCCGCACCCTGATCGCAAAGAAAACCTGAAAGATCAGGCTTGGCGCGTCAACAATGTAAAACCACTCCGCTCCTGTACTCATCCCGCTCGCCTCGGCTCACCCGCTCCCCAGCCAGCCCACCTGCCCGGCCCATACGCAAGCTCCTCTCACACCGACCGCTGGAAGCAGCCACGCACGCTAGCCTGATCGCTCAGCAGGTCTATCCCGCGACCCGCTATTGGGCTGCCCCCCACTGGAGGGAGCCTCGCGCGGCGCGGCTTCTAGTCTACGCTAAAGGAGCCTGCTCTGCTCATGGACACGCCGGGCCAACCGCCTCCGCAACCAGCAGTTCCAGGGGTACGGCACCGAGCGTGACTCTTCGGTTCAACCGTCGGCTGGTGCAGCCCTCTTCCCGACTCCCGGCCACCGCAGCCGTGCTCGCCCGCGTGCCGCGGCGCAGGGCCGCCCAACCCTCCCCGCGCGACGCGGCGATGTTTCCGATCCGGCCGCCGCCATCGGCACAAGCCCGTGGGCAGTCACCCCCGCGGCCGGCCCAGGCGCGGCCATCGCCACCACCGCCCACCGACCGCCTTCGCTGCCGCCAGAGACGACCACCCGACGCCTGTCGCCCTCGGGCAACACGTGTTGCCCGCGAGAAACTGGCAAAGCCCGGATGGCAGGGCAGCTTGATTCGGTCGTACCGGGCAGCAAACGGTCACGGCGAGATAACTCATTGACACTGGATGACGTTCGGTTACACTAGTAACCAGTGGCCCCACCCCACGAATTGCCGGCGGTGTCGGTACGTGCTTTGCACGACGGAACCGGGGTCACGTGGCTCAGGCGGTCTGGAACAGCACGCTATCGGTTTTCCCGGAGGTAGCACCTCATGGCAGACCAGCAAGGTCGCGGCCTACAAATAGCCCTGGTCGTCACCATCGTCCTGTTGATTGTGATGATGGTGCTGTCGGGTGTGTTCTACCAGAACTTCTCCAAAGCCCGTACGGATGCCCTCACCCTGGCGCAGAAGGTAACGGAGGCGAACCAGACGCAGCGGATGATGGCGCAGAACATCCAGAGCCTCCTTCAGGCAATCGGCATCCCTGAACCCGAGAAATTTGTCGCCCAAATCGGCGAACCGGCCGACCAGCCGGACAAAGCCGGCAACACGGCCTGGGCGCGGGTCAATGCCTACCTTATCGAACATCAGACCAAGTTCGGAAACGACACGAGCCTGAGCAGCTTGTTCGCCGTAATCGACCGGTTGGATGCCGAGCTGGAGAAGTACAAACAGAACTACGAAACGCTTGCGTCCGAAATTCGCCCCGTCCTGGAGCGCGTCCGACAAAAGCTGGAGGAGGAAAAGCAAAGTGTAGAGGGCGAACTCCGCAACCAACTAGCCCAAGCACAGGAGGAACTGCGCCGGGTCCAGCAAAGTATCGACGAACAAATCCAAGAGATGACCGCCCAAGTGCAGCAGTACCGCAGGAACGCGACGAAGGCAGTACTGGAAGCCCAACAGATCGCCAAAAACCTGCAAGCCGAACGGCAGGAACACCAACGCGTTGTTGACGCGATGAGCGCCCAGATCCGCCAGCTCCGCCGCCTGACAGAAACGAAGGCCTACCTCGCCGAGCCGGACGGTGAAATCATCGCTGTTGATGCCGCCGAAGGCTATTGCATCCTGTCCGTGGGAGCCAAGGACAACGTTCGTCCCATGACGCGATTCTCCGTCTGGGGCCCCGATCAGGTGGCTACCCCCTACTGGCGCCGTCAAAACGAAGAAGCAGAACAGGAAGCTGTGGAAACACTCGGCGAGCAAAACCGTGACAAGGCCAAGCTCTTCCCGCTCCAGGGACCGAAGGGCTACGTGGAAGTGATCGAGGTTACCGGGGACCACACGTCGCGGGCGCGAATCCGATGGTTTGACACGACCCGTCCTCTGGCAGCCAACGACAAGATCTACAACCCTGTCTGGTCACCGCGCCACAAGCACCGGGTGGCAATCGTGGGTATCTTCGACCTGGATGGCGATGGACAGGATGATCGCCCCCTCCTGAAGTCCATCCTGCGTCAGCAGGGGTGCGAGATCGATCTGGAAATCCTGCCGGACGGCACCATGCAGGGCGAGATTTCCGCCCTCACCGATTGGCTCGTGCTCGGGAAAGTCCCCGGCATCACCGTCCGCGGAGACGCCCTGGAAGAAACCGACTCCGGGAACGTATCGCTGTCGCGGCTTACCCAGGCCGCTCAGGAGGCGGTTCGCCAGGCAACCCAATTCGGTGTCCCGGCGATGAGCGAACACGAGTTCTACGATTTCCTGGGCTATCAGCCCTACAACCCGATCTACGACCCCTCGCGCTACAACGACGGACGCGAGGCGTCGGCCCGCGAACGCCAGCCGGTGACATCGGGCGGCCGAAGCACGAGCAGGCGGCCGAGCGCTGCCTCGGCCCCCCGTTACTTCCGGTTCTGAGATCGGAAATCCGGACCGTCGGAGCAAGGCCGTCGTCACGCCACCGTGACGGCGGCTTTTTTGCTTGCTGACCGCCAACGCTCCGCCGCCTCGTGGGAGCAAAACGGGACCAGCGGTGTGACAGCCGCCGCACCGCAGCAGCCTAAGGCGACACACACGGCACCGGCGTCGCCCGCGCCGAACCGGAACCGCCGGCATGACAAGAGCCAACGTCTGTAGCAACCCATGGCCGCGAAAGCAGCGAACCGGACGATCCGACACAACAGCAACGGACCAGATTGGGATCGCTTCCGAGGCTGCCTGTTAGGGTTGGCCATCGGTGACGCTCTTGGGGCGCCGCTGGAGTCGTTACCGCGCGGGAGTTTTCCCCCTGTAACCGATCTTGTACCCCCTCGCCCCGGTCTGCCCCTCGGCGGCTGGACCGATGACACCGCCACAGCACTCTGCGTCGCGGCCAGCCTGAAAGAACGATGCCGTTTTGCCCCCCAGGACATCATGCGTCGTCTGCTTCGCTGGTGGCGGGAAGGCTACATGAGCTGCACGGGCCATTGCTACGGGATCGGTGGCACCACGCAACGTGCGCTGGAACACTTCCTCGAAACGGGCCGGCCACCTTCGGAAGGGGATCAACCGTTCCCGTCGAACGGCTGCATCATGCGCCTGGCACCGGTGCCCATGTTCAGCTTCCCGGACGAAGATCACGCCGAGCGGCTTGCCGTCGAACTTACCTGCCTCACCCACCCCCTGCAGGAATGCCTGGACGCAGCCCGGCTGCTGGCGAAGATCATCTGCCGGGCACTGACAGCCAACTCCAAAGATGCCATCCTGCTCGACGAGCCGGACCGCTACCGTTCGTCGCCCCGGATCGCCGCCATCGCAGCGGGCGAGTACCACAGGAAATCGCCGGACGAAATCCGCGGAAGCCTCTACGTGGCGGATTGCCTCGAAGCCGCGCTCTGGTGCTTCCATCGGGCGGAAAACTTCCGGGACGCGGTGCTCCTGGCCGTCAACCTGGGCGAAGACACCGACACAACGGCAGCAGTCTGCGGTCAGGTGGCGGGCGCGTTCTGGGGCGCCGGTGGCATCCCGTGCGAATGGTTGGAACATCTCGCCTGGCGTGCTAAGATCGAATCTATGGCCGAACGGCTCGCTGAACTGGCCGACCAACGAATTGGACACTCGTACCAGCCAGGCACGGATCATCCGCCTTAGCAAACGAGTGCCGCACCGGGGCGCAGGGGGCTTAAGGAACATCCTCTCCTGCACTCGCTTATCGGCACACATTCGGTCGAATGACGTAAGCTCCGAAGACAGCGACGCGAGGGGCAGCAATGGTTGATCTGGAACGTTTCCGCGGCTGCTTGCTTGGTCTTGCTGTGGGCGACGCGCTGGGGGCGGCCGTCGAGTTTTCACCTCGCGGCACATTCCCCCCTATTACCGACATGATCGGAGGGGGGCCTTTCGGACTGAAACCCGGACAGTGGACGGACGACACTTCGCTTGCTCTCTGCCTCGCCGCCAGCCTGGTGGAACAGCAGCGTTTTGATCCCGACGACATCATGAGCCGCTTTGTGCGCTGGTGGCGGGAAGGCTACATGAGCTGCACCGGCTCCTGTTTCGACATCGGCACCACCACCTCCGGGGCACTGCGACGCTACACCCTGACCGGCGAGCCGTTTGCGGGCTCCGAGGCGCCCGGGCAGGCCGGAAACGGCTGCATCATGCGACTCGCCCCCGTTCCCATGTTTTACTTTCCGAAGATCGACGAAGCCGAGTACTACGCCGCCCAGAGTTCGCGGTTGACGCACGGAGCACAGGAGTGTGTCGATTGCGCTCGCCTGCTGGCGAGAATCGTCTGCCGCGCTCTTGCCGGCAAAGACCGAGACGAAGTGCTCTTCGCAGATGCCACCAGCTTCCAGGGCGCCCCCTCGGTAGTGGCAATCGCACGGGGGCAGTATACCAAGAAGTCTGAACAGCAGATTGAGGGATCGGGCTACGTCGTCCGGTGCCTCGAAGCAGCCCTGTGGTGCTTCTATCACGCAGGCGACTACCGCGAAGCCGTGCTCCGAGCGGTCAATCTCGGTGACGATACCGACACCACCGCCGCGGTGTGCGGACAGGTTGCAGGGGCCTTCTGGAGCATGAAGGGAATCCCCCAATCGTGGCTCGATCGACTCGCCATGCGTGAGCTCATCGTCTCCCTGGCCGATCAACTCGCCCAACACGCGCAGCGCAACCTGACAGACGCCCCAGACCCGACGGAAGGGAACGAATCCTGAGCGAGCGGGGTCGCCGCTTTGGAACGCCTGGCTGATGATACGCCAGGTCGCCTGTTCGACCTTCTGGCTGGCGAGTCGGTCTCAGCCTTCCGAGACCGCCACCGCGGTCCGGCTGGCTCCCTTCAAGGAGTGAAGAGTTACCCCACGCGCTCGAAGGAAAAGCCTGGCTTAAGCCGTGGGAAGAATCCGAAAGGCCGTGCCGGGAATCCCGATCCGTACCTGAGCCCCAGGCTGTACCCCCAGTTGTCGGACCAACGCTTGCGGCGCCCGCGCCCGAATCTGCACTCTCCGGTTGGGGCTAAGCGATAGAACAAGCTCCGCCCGATGGCCAAGGGGGTGATATTGCAGCACCTGTGCCTCGAGCACGTTCATCCCCCCGTTCGGCGATGTTGCCATCGCTTCGCTCGCTGGCAAGAGCAAGACGTCCTCTTCCGAGAACCCAA
>Ga0256839_1002697_pt1 | contig 19440 bp, 22 predicted proteins | sample 354166metaG_FD_185968 | JGI IMG/M metagenome (GOLD analysis project Ga0256839, IMG submission 185968) | Hydrothermal vent microbial communities from Mid Atlantic Ridge, Atlantic Ocean - 354-166 | ecosystem: Environmental > Aquatic > Marine > Hydrothermal vents | place: Atlantic Ocean: Mid... | reverse complement strand
TGTCAATCCCATCAACTTCAGCGCTGCTCCACGCTTCGGCAATATATTCCAGAGTGATCTGGCGGTCTTCGATTTATGGTCAATTTTTCCCTAAAATAAAGGTTCTAATTCGCCTAAAAACCGCACGGCAATTTTCTAAAACACGAAACAGCTGATCCCTATCGTGCTCTCCATCAGGGAGAACATGAAATGAAAAAAACGACCAACATAAAATTTTTACTGGGACTGGCTCTTTTGGCGTTCGCAACGATGATCGCCCCGGCACAGGCCTCACGCAACATAGACTTAAGCAACCCCGCCTTTGCAACTGTGTCCGGTCAAACCTCGATACCCATCGGCCACGCGCAGTTTTGTCAGACCCGGCCCCAGGAGTGCCAGGCCTACGCTTCAGTTACAGAGGCGGTAACGCTGACCCAGGAACGCTGGGACGAGCTGCTTGATGTCAATGCCAGGTTCAACCAGTCCATCGTGGCCGTCACCGACCAGGACCTCTATCAGACCGAGGAGTTTTGGACCTATCCACGCGGATATGGCGATTGCGAAGACTTTGTCCTCGCCAAGCGCCGCGACCTTATTGAACGCGGCTGGCCTGCTTCAACGCTGCTGATTTCGGTGGTCCGCCAAACTACGGGCGACGGACATGCCGTATTGCTGGTGCGCACGGATCGCGGCGACCTCGTGCTCGACAATCTGCGTCCGCTGGTCAAGATCTGGAACCAGACCCCATACGAATATATCAAGCGCCAGTCCCAGTCCCATGCCGGTATCTGGGTGGATATGGTTGACAATCGTCCCATGTCCGTATTGGCCAGTCTCTAACTATAGAGGCCCCAATACTCCCGCGCCCGCGCCCCTGATAGTGGGCGTTAAAGAAAGGGCCAGCCCCTTGCCCCGGGCTGGCCCTTTCATTTTGATCATTTTCCAATTGGTCAGGCGCAGTCAGCCAATGATGGCGAAATAAATCCCCAGAAACAGCAGGCCGCTTATGAAACTCCATCCAAAGGCAATCAGCGAGCCAAGCAGCATGCTGGTAATTGAAACAGTTCCGTTTTCCTGTTGCTGGAAACCCATCTGCATCATGATGAACGGCCCGCACACAAAACTCATTGCCAAGTGACCAAGGGAGCCCAGAAAATTCTTGCCGTCATAGCGCAGATAGGCGATCTGCCCGAAGAGACCCTGATAAAGGTAAGTGGCAGCGCCTGAGATACTCAGACCGACGGCCATGATAAAAAGCGCCAGAAAAAACTCAAATGCCATTAAAATATTCCCTGCTCGCCAAATATGCATGTGCGACCCGTTCAATCCGGCCGCCTGTTAACCTTTTGTTAAGTATATGCAGTGTCCTAATCCAAGTCACCTGAACTCGTGATTATTGGTTAACGCACACAGATGCCCCTAAACTCAGCCCAATCCATACCAGCTGAAGAAGGCTCCGCCACTTCCGCGCCTTTTAATTTCACAGCGATTGCGCTTTTGCTTTTGCTGCTTGGCATTGGTGCCGCCTACATTCTGGACGCGCTGGCAAACAGAACAGGCGATGAGAAGGAAAGTCTTTATGCCCCCCCCTTTCTCAGCCAGATTGTGGGAGGAAAAACCTTGCATATCCCCAAGAGATGGTTCCACCCCCCTGCCCCCAAAAATGGCGAATTTTCAGACCAGCTCGACCTGCAGATCAAACTGCGTTTCGCTCCGGACGTTTCGCCGACTCTTCTGGATATCAGGCTGACGCCTGCAAGTGGCGCCCAGCCCAGCGCCTATCTTCTTGATGCGGTCTACCTCAAGCAATTTTCTTCCCGACAGGTCAAGGGGCCCGTGGGGCTGGTGGGCAAACCACTAAGAAATGAGGGTGGATTTCAGAACGAGACAGTCTGGTACGACCCCCTTTCACCCACGCCATTCGTTGCCAAATGCATCAGCGCAGTGGAGCCGGAACAACCCGCCTCCTGCCTGCGCACGGTATATCTGCCAGACCAGATTGCTGTAACCTATCAGTTCCCGGCCGACATCCTTGAATACTGGCGACATTTTGATGCCGTCATGGAGCCCTGGCTGTTCGAAATGGGCCTGTCGTCAAACTTGTGATTTTGGCACTGCCTGCAACCCGCAATCTGCCAGCTCTACAGCTCGACCTCATCCAGATCGATCTCCAGAACAGACATCTGGAAAATATAATCCCGGTCGCCGTCTTCATCATCAACATAGATGACGGCCAGAAATTCATCGGCCAGATAGACCTCGCACGAATCGGTTTTTTGCGGGCGTGGGCGCACCTCAATGCTTGAATTGCCAAACCTCTGACGTAAAAAGCCCTGCAGCTTGCTGATTTCTTCTTTATCCATGATCAATTTTGCTCCAATCGGGCCTAAACAAAGCGCACTTTAACGTTGGCAAACAACCGGGCAAGCCCAAACCTGCCTGTGCGTGATGATTTTCAGACATTTTGCTCCTGCGGAAAAGTTTCAGAGCAAACTTCCATCTGCAGGCGGCAGCATCTGGTTCATGGCGCAGCCCGGACGCGGACACCCTGCATCGCCCACAACCTTCGCCGGCACCCCGGCAACCGTTTTATGGGCAGGAACATCTTTGAGCACCACCGAGCCGGCGGCCACCCGCGCACCCTCCCCGATATTGATATTCCCCAGCACCTTGGCACCGGCTCCAATCAGAACACCTGCGCTCACCTTGGGGTGCCGGTCACCGGTTTCCTTGCCGGTGCCCCCCAGCGTCACACCCTGAAGGATGGAAACATTGTTGCCGATGACTGCGGTTTCGCCGATGACAATTCCCGTACCGTGATCAAACATAATGCCCCGACCCACTTTTGCCGCGGCATTGATATCCACCTGAAAAACCTGGGAAGAGCGGCTTTGCAGATAGTTGGCGAAATCCACCCGTCCCTGTTTCAGAAGCGCATGGGCAAAACGGTGGGTTTGCAGAGCCTGAAAGCCCTTGAAATACAAAATCGGCTCTATCGCCCGCAGGGTCGCGGGGTCCCGTTCCATGATGGCTGCGATATCGGCCCGCATGGCAGCGCCAATTTCAGGCTCTGTTTCAAGCGCTTCGGCAAAAGCCTGCCGGATCAAGTCAGCAGAAACATCGGAATGGTCCAGCCGCTCGGCCAGCCGGAAGGCAAGCGCTTCTTCAAGCTGTTCGTGATTGAGAATTGTTGATACCATGAAGCTTGCGAGCGAGGCTTCATTCCGTGCAATCTGCTCCGCACCCTCGCGCACCGACTGCCATATGGGGTCGACGCTTTCTTCTGCCATGGCATTCTTCAGTTCGGCCATAACCTTCTCCAAATCCTTCAACGGTCACGATCAAAGCCTGCCGGAGGCATTTTTTTGCACCCTGCCCCGCTTGAGGCAGTTTCTATTAGCTGGTCACTCGTGCCAGAAAGTCAAGCACACCGGCCTTGAACACTTTGTCACCAGTAGCCCGCATGTGATCACGCCCCGGGATTACAAGTGCCTCGCCCTTTGGCATTAAAGCTGCGAGTTCCTCAGGCGACCCCCCCAGTTCATCTTCATCACCCACCGCGACCAGCACCGGAATTTCAATCTGCCCCAAATCCTGCTCGCCTATCCTGCTGCGCGACGACTGCATACAGGCCGCAAGCGCCTTCAGATCGCCCCCGGCGTGTTCCGCAAACAGACGAAACTGGCGCCCCACCGGCGAGGTGACATCTTCAAGACTGGGGGCCAGCAGCGCCTCAGCAATATCTTCAGAACCTGAAAGCCCGCGCACCATATTGATGCCAAGCCCGCCGAAAATTGCTGCGGACATCAGTTCTGGGTAGTCCATTACTGCAAAAGCACAGATGCGCGCGCCCATGGAATAGCCCATAACCGGCACCGGCCCCAGATCAAGGTGGGTGATAAGCCCCGCCAGATCATGCGCCATCAACCGCGCCGGATACATTTCCGGGTCGTAGAGTTTTTGTGATTTTCCATGCCCGCGATTGTCGATGGTAACAGGCATGTAACCTGCATTGCAAAGCACCTCCGTCCAGCCTGTATCGCGCCAGTTTATTGCGCCGCTTGAGGCAAAACCGTGCACAAGAACAATGGGTTTGCTGCCCTCACCATAGGTTTGATAAGCAATTTCAATGCCTTCTGAGACGAAGTGTGGCATGGACTGGAAACTTTCAAATCTGTACGAATCTCAGGTGCAGTTTATGCCCGTTCGGGTTTGGATGCGAAGTCATTTCTCACATTCTCTTGTCACATTCAAAACACATACCATGGTTTAGCGGTGACATCGCTGCCCTTCCCAATTCTGTTCCACAGAACATGCAAAGCCTCTGGCAATTCCATGGCCGGGGGCTTATGGTCGCTCCGGTTCTCCAGAGGCATAACATCAAGAGCTAGAAAAACATGGCCCACTCCAGCATTCCCCATTTTCACAATACCGATGGTGTTTCAAAAATTGAAATCGGTGCCAAAGAATTTCAGTGCGTCGGCGCGCTGCCCCCTTTTGACCACCCCCATGTCTATCTGGATATGGGCAAGGAAAATGAAATCGTTTGCCCCTATTGCTCCACCCATTATGTGTTCAGCGCAAAAATCACTGCGGGCCTTTCCGACCCGATTTCGGCTGTCTATCACCCTGAAAAAGCCTGAGCGCTGAACCATGGTGGCTAAGGGGCGCACCATCTATATCGCCGGGGCGGGAATAGCCGGGCTGACCTTGGCGCTGGCGCTGGCAAAATTTGGCGCCACTGTCGTTGTTCTTGAACGCACACAAACTCTGCAAACAGCAGGGGCCGGCATCCAGATCAGCCCCAACGCCCGTTGTGTGCTCGACAGGCTCGGGCTCTCCCGGCAGCTCACACAGTCAGCCTTTGTGCCCCAGGCCATCGACATCTATCCTTTTCGCAGACCCAGGCCGCTGATTTCCTTGCAGATCGGGCAGGAGGCACAAGAAAGGTTTGGCGCGCCCTATGCGGTTATTCATCGTGCAGATCTTGCCGAAATCCTGTTCAATGCCTGCCGGCGCTTTGCAAATATCGACATTCAGTTCGGCGTCCGTCAGTTTGATCTGGAAACCCACGCCCGCGGCCTGTCCATTACTGTTGAGCGGACTGACCATAACACCATTAACGCGCGCGCCTTCGCTTTTATCGGAGCTGACGGGGTGCATTCATGTACCCGCACTCTCATTCTGTCGGGGCCTGAATCTGAATATTCCGGCTATGTTGCCTGGCGGACCATGATTCCCATCTCGATGCTTGCTGATACCGGCATCATCGCAAGAGACCGCACCAGCCTGCTCTGGGGGCCCGGCTTTCACGCCGTAGCCTATCCTCATCCGCGCCACGACCGCTTCAACGTGGCCTTGTTCACAAAAGAAAAGCTTGATGACCCGCAGAAAATCTCAAGCGTTCAAACACCCTCATTGCCCAGGATGCTGCTCAAGAGCCCACAGATAGAAGCCATAATGGAAAATGCCATTGCGGGCTGGTCCATGTGGCCCCTCAATGCGGTTTCCACCAGCACATGGCACAAGGGCCCGGTGGGGCTGATTGGCGATGCAGCCCACGCCATGCTTCCATTTCAGGCTCAGGGCGCGGCCATGGGCATTGAAGACGCGGCCACCCTGGCCCCGCTTCTGGTAACCGAAACCGATGCACAAAGCGCCCTGGCCCGCTATCAGTCTCTCCGCCAGAAACGCGTCGACCGCGTCCAGCGCATATCCGCCAGAAATGGCGTGATCTATCACATGGAATGGCCGTTTTCCCTGGCTCGCGACATGGTTGTCAGTGCGCAAGGGCCAACCGGCCATTTCGACCGCCTCAACTGGCTTTATGGCTATGACCCCAATCCCGAAATCAATACGGTCCAGACAATTCAGCATTTCACCTGAGGGGTGAAGTAGCCCCGCTTGCCAACACCCCATGGAGTGTGTCAATTGCCCTTTGGGGTCAGGACCAAAAACGCCGGAACAATCTATGCCCGCTTCCAGAAATTCCAATCTGACCCTGAGTTTCATACTCATCACCATTCTTCTCGACATGGTTGGCCTGGGCATCATCCTGCCGGTTCTGCCCCAGCTTATTCTGGAATTGACCGGAGAAACCGTAGCCAAAAGCGCAGTGGTGGGTGGCTATCTGGTTTTTGTATACGCGCTTCTTCAGTTCATTTTCTCCCCCGTACTTGGCAATCTTTCAGACCGGTTTGGCAGACGCCCCGTTCTGCTGCTTTCTCTGCTCGGTCTGACGGTGGATTATTTACTGATGGGTTTTGCCCCCACTCTGGGCTGGCTGTTCGTGGGGCGGGCGCTGGCAGGCATTTCGGGGGCAGCCGTTGCCACAGCCACCGCCTATATCGCCGACATCACTCCGCCTGAAAAACGCTCCCAGCGGTTTGGGCTGATCGGCGCTGCTTTTGGTCTTGGCTTTATCATTGGGCCGGTGGTGGGGGGAGAATTGGGCGAGTTTTCCCCGCGCGCGCCCTTTTATGCGGCGGCCGCCCTTGCCTTTTCCAATTTCCTTTTTGGTTATTTCATCCTGCCTGAAAGCCTGAACATCCGAAAAAGGCGGCGTTTTGACATCAAGCGCGCCAATCCGCTGGGTGCCATTCTGGCCTTCCGTCCCTACCCCGCCATACTCTGGCTTCTGGGCACGCTGTTTCTGTTTTCCCTGGCTTCCCAGACCTATCCCTCGGTGTGGAATTTTTTCACCATCGAGCGCTTTGAGTGGTCATCTTCACAGATCGGTCGCTCCCTTGCTGTGTTCGGCCTGTTGTTCGCGCTGGTTCAGGGAGTGCTGATCGGTCCGGTTATCAGGCGGTTTGGTGAAAGCTCGACGGTATTCCTTGGCATGCTCGCCGCCGCGATTGCCTTTTTTGGCACCTCCTTCATCCATACACCTGTCGGTCTTTATTTCTATCTGGTTATCGGCGCCTTTTCCGGGCTGGCAGCACCCGCGATCAACGGCCTCCTGTCTCGCCAGATCCCGGACAATGCACAAGGGGAATTACAGGGTGCTGTCAACGCAACCAATTCACTAACCGCCATCATCGGCCCCCTCGCCGCAACTCAATTGTTTAGTTTTTTCACCACCTCCCCGCGCGCGCCAGGTTATTTTCCGGGCGTGTCATTTTTTGCTGCAGGGATTTTGGTATTAATTGCTTTTGGTCTATTTGTTTACTTGGTGCGCCGGTTTAGCCTGCGGAACCTGCCTGGCCCCGAAGTGAGCACACGCGTGCCAGACATAGCCAAACCGGGCGAAATTGCGACCCCGCCCCGTGCAGGTGACAAGAAGTAATGTTTGAATTTGAAATCCGCCGGGCAGAACCGGGCGACCTGATCGAAATCTGGAGCATTTTGCGCCCGGTAATCCGGGCGGGGGAAACCTATACCTTCCCACGCGACATGAGCGAAAAGCACGCACTGGCCTATTGGCTGGCCCCCGGCCACCAGACCTTTGTCGTCAGCGACGGGCTTAACCTGCTCGGCACCTATTACCTGCGCCCCAATCACACAGGGGGAGGCGCCCATGTGGCCAATTGCGGCTATATCGTCAAAGAACAGGCGCAAGGGCGCGGCATTGCCCGTGCCATGTGCATCCATTCGCAAGGGATTGCCCGAAAGTCCGGCTTCACGGCCATGCAGTACAATTTTGTCATCGCCACAAACAAAGGCGCTATTCACCTCTGGGAAAAACTCGGATTTGACATCGTCGGCCGCCTGCCCGGAGTTTTCGACCACCCCAGGTTCGGTCTGGTCGATGCCGTTGTGATGTTCAAGCACTTGTGAAGACCCGCAGAAACTTCACCAGCGCCCCTAAAGAGTAGAAGGCCAGTTCCCGTGCTGCTCCCCTTCCCGGTCGGTGAGGATAAAACCGTGGGCGCCAAAGAAATCGCGCTGACCCTGAATGAGACTGGCAGTACCGTTGGCCTGACGGTAACCATCGAAATAAGACAGCGCCGCACAAAGGCAGGGGAGAGGAAATGCGCCCCGCGCACCCGCCGCCACAACCTCGCGCAAGGCACCATTGTTGGCCTGCATGATTTTAACGAAATCCGGCGCCACCAGCAGGTTCACCGTCTGCTCCTTCTCATAGGATTTAGCCATCTGATCCAGGAAACCAGACCGGATGATGCAGCCCGCCCGCCAGATGCGGGCAATGGTGCCCAGAGGCAATTCCCAGCCGTTTTCCTCTGAAGCCTTGCTCATAATCGCAAAACCTTGCGCATAGGCGGCAATTTTGCCTGCCAGCAGAGCCTGCTCCAACTGCTCAAGGGAAATATCAGCATTGCCCGCGCCCGGCGCGCCATAAATTGACTGCGCCGCAATGCGCTCGTCTTTAAGGGCAGAAATCGAGCGCGCCGCCACCGCCCCTTCAATGGTGGTGGCAGCAACCCCCAGTTCCTGCGCCGCAATTGCCGACCAGCGCCCGGTGCCTTTTTGCCCGGCCTTGTCCAGAATGAGTTCAACCAGCGGCTTGCCGGTTTTTTCATCCACCGCCTCAAGCACATGAGCGGTGATTTCAACGAGGTAGGAATTAAGTGACCCCTTGTTCCAGTTTTTGAAAACCTGCGCACATTCAGCCGGGGTCATGCCAAGCCCGTCGCGCATCACCCCGAACACTTCTGCAATCATCTGCATATCGGCATATTCAATGCCATTGTGGATGGTCTTGACAAAGTGCCCGGCCCCGCTCGTTCCAAGATAGGCGGCACATGGCTCACCATTGAATTTTGCTGAAATCGCCGTCAGTATTTCCTCTGCATTATGCCATTGCTCCTTTGTACCTCCCACCATGATGGAGGGCCCAAAGCGCGCACCTTCCTCGCCACCTGAAACCCCGACACCCAGAAACCCGATGCCCCGGACGCGCAAATCTTCATAGCGGCGCATGCTGTCGCGGTAGTTGGCATTACCCGCTTCGATGATGGCGTCCCCCTCTTCCATATACTCAAGCAGCGCTTCGATGGTCAGATCGACCGCTTTGCCCGCCTTGACCATGATGATGATGGATCGCGGTTTTTTAACGGATTGCACAAAAGCACCCAGATCAGCATTGGGGATGAATTGGCCGGACAATTCCCCCGCCATATCCATAATGTCGTCAATTTTTGAAGGGCTGCGATTGCTCACCGCCACCTTGTAGCCGTTCTCAGCAATATTCAGCGCCAGGTTCGAGCCCATAACCGCCAGCCCGAACAGGCCAATATCTGCTTTCAACATGAGAAATTCCTTTTGCGCAAAAATCCGAATTCCGAAGGCCGGCAACCCGCTTTTCTCCCTCACACCCTGAAAAACTGTTGCGGTGGCGCAGGCATACGACTGATAGCATGTTTGATATGCTCCTGAAATGCCCCGACCTGCCAGGACCTTGTCCCTAATTCTTTCTAACGAAAAGGATTAGGTCACAGACCTGTAAATAGGGTCTGGAGCCATTAAAGAAAAAACCGGCAGGTTGAGCCGCCGGTTTTCTATTTGCTGCAAAGCTGCATCTGTCCCCTGATTTATTCGCCAAAACCGTAGGTATCAACCACGAAGTCCAGATCCTTGTCGCCGCGCCCTGAAAGGTTGAGCAGGATTTTCTTGCCCGGATGGTTTTTGCCCTCGCGCATGGCCCAGGCTACCGCGTGGGCGCTTTCAAGGGCTGGAATGATGCCTTCAAGTCGCGAAAGTTCATAAAAGGCTTCCAAGGCCTCCTTGTCTGAGGCGCTGGTATAGTTCACCCGACCTGTTTTGTGCAGATGGGCGTGCTCGGGGCCGACGCCGGGATAATCCAGACCCGAGGCAATGGTATTGACCGGAGCCGGATTTCCATCGGCATCTTTCAGCACCAGGGTGCGGAAGGCATGGATATCCCCGTCTTCCCCAAAAGTGATGGTTGCGGCATGGTCACCAAGTTTGCTTGATGTTCCCATGGGCTCCACCCCGTAAAGGGCAACATCTTCATCCTCGATAAACCCGGCAAAAAGACCCATGGCATTGGAGCCGCCACCTACGCAGGCGGCAACCATATCGGGCTTGGTGCCGGTCATTTCCTCAAACTGCTCACGGGATTCTTCGCCCACAACAGCCTGGAAGTTGCGCACCATTTTGGGAAAGGGATGGGGCCCCACAACACTGCCGATGCCAAACATGGCAATGTCGGCCTGCCCGATATAACTGCCAAAAGCGCTGTCCACGGCCTCCTTGAGGGTTTTTGCCCCCTCTCCCACCGGCACAACGGTTGCCCCAAGCAGTTTCATGCGAACAACATTGGGATGCTCCTTTTTGATATCCACTTCGCCCATGTGAATTTCACATTCCATGCCGAAATAGGCAGCAGCCGTAGCCAGCGCCACTCCGTGCTGACCGGCGCCGGTTTCCGCAATCAGCTTGGTTTTCCCCATATGTTTGGCAAGCAGGGCTTCAGCCATGCAATGGTTGAGTTTGTGGGCTCCGGTATGGTTGAGGTCTTCGCGCTTGGCATAGATTTGTGCACCGCCATACTTTTTTGACAGGTTGCGAAAATGGGAGATGGGGGTGGGGCGGCCCTGAAAATGTTTGCGGATATATTTCAGGTCATTAAGAAATTCCGGTGATTGAGAAACCCGTTCATAGGCTTCGGTAAGTTCCTTGAAATGGGGGATCAGTGGAGGCGGAAGCATTGCGCCGCCATACTCACCAAAGAATCCGTCGCCATCGGGTGTCGATTTTAGATATGAAGTCATAGGATTGCCTGCTCACTCAATGTTCTTGTTAATCTTGCAGAATAAACTTGGGCCACAAAGTCAGTTGAATGCAAGGTCATAAACGCTTTTTTCGCTGGCAACCGCAGGCATTCACCCCCTGGAGAGACGCTCTGCTGTTTCCTTCTGAGTGGGCATTGCAGGGGCGGTGCCGGGCCGGGTGACCGAAAGGCCGGCCGCGGCGTTGGCAAAACGAACCGCTTGCAGCGGGTCTTCTCCCCGCGCCAGGGCGGCGGCGAGGTTGCCATTGAAAGCATCCCCCGCCCCGGTGGTGTCGACAACTTTATTCACGCTGATTGCGGGGATCATCTGCGAGGTCTCTCGATTGTGAAAAAGCGCCCCGGCCTCGCCCAAAGTAATAAGGGCAGTTCCCACCCCCTTTTCGAGCAGGGCATCACCAGCGCGTTTTGCATCTTCAACACTTGAAACCTCAATACCGGTCAGGCTTGCAGCTTCGGTTTCATTGGGGGTGATATAGTCACAAAGCGCATAAATTTCCTCAGGAAATTCTTCTGCCGGAGCCGGGTTGAAAACCGTGACTGTGTCCGCGGTCCGGGCGAGTTGAAGTCCAGCCAGCGCCGCTTCAACGGGCTGTTCGAGCTGGGTGACGAAAACTTTGGCGTTCTCGATGATTTCGGCATTGTCCTGCACGGTTTGCGCAGTAATTTTTGCTGCGGCGCCCGGCACGACGATGACAGCATTGTCTCCGGTCTGGTCGTTCACGAATATGAACGCCGCCCCGGTAGGGTCATTTTCACTTTGAGATATGCGGGTAACTATCCCTTCTCTGGCCCAGGTGGCAAGGGCCATCTCCCCGAAGTCATCTTTTCCGAGCCTTGAAATGAAGGCGGTTTTCGCCCCCCCTCTGGCTGAGGCAACGGCCTGGTTTGCCCCCTTCCCGCCCGGCCCCATGGCAAAGCCGGAACCGGCAATGGTTTCCCCGATCACCGGCATTCTGCGGGCACTGAAAGCCAGGTCGGCCACAAATATACCCAAGATTACCACATCACATTTTTGCCCGGTATCAATCATTATTTCGCCTTCCCCTATTGTTCCTCCGGCGCTATCACGCCCTTTTTGAAGACAAAGCAACCGTAAAAGCGGGGTTCGGAAGCCACCACGACGCAATAGGCTTTTTTGGCACGTTCATAAAAGGCAAAACGTTCGATGGACTTCATGGGCCAGGGCTTGCCTTCGGCTGCGTCGATTTCAGCCTGCACTTCGAGTTGAACGGGAGGAATCTCATCAGGTGCCCCGACTATCTCCATACGCTGCGCTGCGTCATCCACAAAAGTATCCAGCGGCATGACCGACAGGATAGCACGAGCCGCACGGGGCGCACCAACGCCTTCAAGGCGAAGCAGTTTGCCCAGAACCGTTTGCCGGGCGATAGAATCGGCGGGGAAATTGGCATCGCAAAGAATAATTTCATCGCCATGGCCCATGGCCCGGAGCGCCCGCAGCACATCCGCATTGAGCAGCGGATCAATATTTTTCAGCATGGATTTTCTCCCTCCACCAGCTTGATAGGTTGAATTTTTGATACCATACAAGTTGCGGGTTGGACAATCGCCACTCTGCTAATCCTGTGAGTCAATAACCGGCGCAAATCCAATCGGGGACAATTCTGGACTGCCCGATGAAGGGCTGCACATTGCGACCTGCAAAAATCCCATAATCAGTGAGCAAAAGGGTTTTGATACCAACAGCCGCGCCGCCCAGAATATCGGTGTGTAGAGTATCTCCAATCATCAAAACCCGGTCTTTTGGCACATCGGGAGCAAGGCGCGAGAGAGCCTGCTCAAACACACTGGTAAAGGGCTTGCCAAAAAATTGTGGGTGAATATTTGTTCGGGCGATAATATCGGCAGCATACCACCCCGCCTGAAGGGAAAAACCGGTTTCACGCGGTGCGGCAATGTCCGGGTTCCCCACCAGAACCGGGCGGGAATTTTCCCTCAGACTCTCCACCAGCATATTCTGCTGCGCATCGCTCCATCCGGCGCTTGAGAGCAGGATAAAGCCATCCACGCCATCAAAATTAGCACGATGGTGCAAAGGGCAAATGGCACGCACTGAAAGCTCCTCACCTCTTGCCCCCTCCGGTGCCATCAGGCCCCAGCGCTGTTCGGGACGTCCCTCAAGTTCGCGGGAGAGAGCCTCGCGGCTGGCTATGAAATGATGAGCATCAAAGTCATAACCCAATTGCCGGAATTTTCTGATGGCAGCCTCTGCGGAAAGTGAAGCGCCGTTGGTGAGAACAAAAACCTGTTTGCCCCGGCGTTGCAGGTCAGCAATGGCCTGAACAGCGCCTGGAATTGGCGTGTCGCCTACGTTGAGCACCCCAAAGGCGTCAAATAAAAATGCGTCAAACCGGTCAAAGACTCCTGCAAGCTCGTCGATACAAACTGAACTGGCCGGAAAGTCAGCATCAGGCAGGATCGAGCGCATGCGCTCATATTGCGCAAACACCCAATCCGCGTTGATTTCGTCCTGCATTCTCTACCAGTCCACAGACCCTAGATGATTGCGGCCCGGACCTTGGCGGAAACCCACTCGCCGATGATGACGGCAATCAGAATGACAAACAGAATAAGTGACACCTGTGGCCAGGCCAGAGTATTCAGCGATGACTGGAGTTGCAGACCAATTCCCCCGGCTCCCACAAGGCCCAGAACAGTGGACTCCCGGATATTGATATCCCAGCGGAAAACAGCAATGCCGGCAAAAGCGGCAAGGATCTGGGGCACAATGCCATAGACCATTACCTGCCAGCCACTGGCTCCGGTTGCCGAGATGGCTTCAACCTGGTTTTCGTCAATTTCTTCAATGGCCTCGTAGAGAAGCTTGGCACAAAACCCGATGGAGCGGATGGAAATGGCGATCAGACCGGCAAACACACCGGGCCCGACAATAGAAACCAGAAGCAGCGCCCATATCAGTGAATTGATGGAACGGGACGAAACAATAATCAGCAGGGCAAAGGGCCGAATGACATTATAAGAAGTCATCGTCCGGCCGGTCATTGCCTTGAGGATTCTGGTTACAAATCGGGGAAGCGGAAATGTCGGTGACGTATTGCGGGCTGCCAGAAAGGCGATCGGCACAGCCATTATCAGCGCAAAAATCGTACCCAGGGTGGCAATATTGAGCGTATCCCAGATGGGGCGTCCCAGTTGGGTGATATATTCCCAGCGCGGCGGCCACGCCCGCCCCCCGATGTCTGCAGCGACGCGCGGTGCATCATAGACGAAAAACCAGGTGGTCTGGTCAGAAATTTTCATCCAGCTGACATAAAATATTATGGCAGTTGCCATCCACAGAGCCCAACGGATAAGTTGTCCGTTGCGGTCGCGCAATTGCCAGACTTTTACGCCTGTTGAAGTTGTTCTTGTGGGCATTACTGAACCCTCGCTCTGATAATGCCTGAAATATATTCCAGTGCCATAACGGTGATGATGATAAGCAGCAATATAGCGGCAACCGTATCAAACTCATAGCGGTCAAACGCGGTGTTAAGAGTTGCGCCGATGCCCCCGGCCCCGACCAGACCAAGCACCGCACTTTCACGGAAATTGATATCGAGGCGATAAATCGACAGACCAATGAGGCGTGGCATCACCTGAGGCTGAACGCCAAAATTCACCCATTGCAGCCAGGAGGAGCCGGTGGATCGCACAGCCTCAGCCTGAGACTTGTTCATGTCTTCAATGTCCTCTGCCAGCAACTTGGCCAGAAAACCGATTGTGGCAAAACTCAAGGTCAGGAAACCCGCCAGAGGCCCAAACCCAAAGATTGCAACAAAAAGAATGGCAACGATAATTTCGTTCAGCGCCCGGGAAATGGAAATGATAAAACGGCAGACGAGATAGATGGGCAGCGGCGCAATATTGCTTGCCGCGCCAAGCGCAACAGGAATGGAGATTGCCACACCCACGATAGTCGAGGTAACCGTCATGATCACGCTTTCGATCATGCCTTCACGAATATCAATGGCCCGGGAGACAAAATCGGGGTTGGCAAAACCCACGATGAACCGCCAGCCGCGTTCAAGCCCCTCATAAACGCGGGGCCAGTTGACCTCAAGGCTGGCAAAAGCGGCAATCAGATAGAGAGTGCCGCCAATAAGAAGTGTCCAGCGGAGCATCGGGTTGGTGATGAAATGAGGTTTGCGCCACCGCTTGCCTACGCGATCCTCAAGGGCAACGCTACTCATGCGCCACCTGCTTCTTCGTCTTCTTCATCCTCATCTTCAACGACTTCAATGGTGGCTTCCCAATCTTCTTCCCCATAAATCTGGGTCAGAACATCCGGGGTAAGTTCCTCTGGTTTTCCATCAAAAATGATCCGGCCTGATTCAAGCCCAACCACGCGCTGTACAAACATTTTTGCCAGGCTCACGTCATGGATATTGATGATGGCTGCCAATTCGCGTTCCCGGCACATTTCCACGATCAGGCGCATAATCTCGCGCGACGTCTTGGGATCCAGTGAAGCGGTGGGCTCATCCACCAGAAGCAGCGCCGGGTCTTGAATGAGGGCGCGGGCTATGCCCACACGCTGGCGCTGACCCCCGGAAAGTTCGTCGGCGCGCTTGTCAGCCATGTGCAAAAGGCCTACCCGGTCAAGCAGGCGAAAAGCCTCATCAATATCCGACTGGGGAAATTTCCTGAAAAACGAGCGCCAGAAACCCACATAGCCCAGACGACCAGAGAGAACATTTTCCATCACGCTGAGGCGCTCAACCAGTGCATATTCCTGAAATATCATGCCCATGCGCCGACGCGCACGACGCAGGCCCCGGGCGCTGAGACTGGTAATATCCACCCCGTCCAATATGGCCCTGCCGCTGGAGGGGTCCACCAGGCGATTGATACAGCGAATAAGTGTGCTTTTGCCGGCACCCGAGGGGCCAATAAGTGCAATCACCTGCCCCTTGGGCACCTCCAGGTCGACGTCTGAAAGAGCCTTGTCGCCGGTTTTGTAAACTTTCGTCAGTTTTTCTAGTTTGAGCATTTCTGAGGTGACCTCGGTTGCGGGCTTGCAATAGCCCTACAATTGTGCCCGCGGCGCCAGAGACGCGGCGGGCACAGTCATGGTTACACTATCTTATTCGCAGGCGTAGGAGACGCCGTTTGCAGCATCAATCTTGCGAATAACGTCCCAGAACTCCTTGTAGGTCATTTCAAGGAACTGACCCTCGTTGGATTTCTCAAACTCTTCCTGAAGAGAAGATCCTTCCCACTCAAAGGTGAAGAAGGTTTTTTCGATATTGGCCCGCAATTCAGGGTCAAGATTGTGCGCAACACCAAAGCCTGTGGTGGGGAATGTCTGTGACTTGTAGATCGAAACCACATCGTCCGCTTCGATCACGCCACGACTGATCATCCGGTTAAGAACCGAGTTGGCAATGGAAGCGGCAGGATAATCCTTGTTGGCAACGCCAAGAATGGAATTGTCATGCTTGCCCGAAAATGCCGGCTCAAAATCGCGGTCCGGCAGCATGTCGAAATCGCTTTTCAGAATGGCTGATGGCGCTTTGAAACCGGAGTTTGATGTAGGCGAAGTGAACGCCAGCACACCACCCCTGATGTCTTCAACAGTTTCAATGCCCGAACCGGGATAGGTCAGGATTTCCATTTCATAGCCAAAATTGCCGTCAAGCGAGGCCATGATAGTGAAAGGGTTAAACCCGGCACAATTCACAGCAAGCGGATTTGAACCGGTGTTGAAGCCGGCAATGTGCAGCCGGCCCGAACGCATGGCTTCAATCTGGGCAGCGTTTGACTGCACAGGGAAAAACACAACTTCCTTGCCGGTTACTTCCTCCATATAGTCAAGAAAATCGGACCATACTTCCTTGTAAACAGCGGGGTCTTCCACAGGTGTATAGGCAAAAATCAGCGTGTCCGGATTTACCAGATCAGCCGGATCAGTAGGCAGATCGGCAACCAGATCACCATCTCTGTCGCAATAACGCTCATCAAGCGTGCCGCGAGGACAATCCTCCTGAGCGGCAACGCCGCCGACGCTGAACAGCAATGCGGCAACTGCCACGCCCAGCATATATTTGGTCTTGTTCATTATGTTCTCCCTCTTGTTGTTGTTCCTGCGATTAAGTCTCATTCAGAGAGAAAACGCAAATTTTTTGTAAAAGATTTTTCACATCCACCGCCCACGTCGGCTTTTATTCAAAACTGGCAACACCATCAACTAAAGCCGCAGCATAGCAGCCTCAGGGCCAGAACCTACCCGGAAAAATACAAAATTCCAGCCCATGGAACATGCCTGTGCCATGGGTTTTCAACAGATAGTTCTCTTTTGTCCGGGCAATAAGCGCCAGGCCCATAAACGGGATTTATCCTGACAGGTCCCGCAAGAGTCCTAAAATGTCTCAAGTATCAGGCGCGAATTGCAGTTCCCCGGATCATAGGTGCCAATCCAGATGTCATACCAGCCCACCGAGGGCCGGGTCAGGCGGATTTTTGCATCGCCATCGCCAAAGTCATCATCATCGAAATACCAGTTTTCATTGGCGGTGTTGATGAGCAGTACCGTGTCACATCCCGGCGCACCCACCACCCGGAACTCGAGCGAATAATTGCCCCCGGTATAATACAATTCAAAGTCCGGCGCCGGCGCAACCCAGCCCAGAGGCCTCTCCCCGGTACCGGTGCGAATGTTGCAGCGCGCAAGCTTTTCAGTGCCCCCGGCAACCACATCGAAATATTTCGCCTCCCACAATTCCCCGCCTGAATAGCGCAACTCGACACCATTCAGATTGACCTGCGGACATGCCAGCGCAATGCCCGGCACCAGCACAAATGCCAGAAACCATAAAGTTTTTTTCACAAGACCGCCCTCCAAACCACATCCCTGATGAGCAAACTATAGGCTCTTTGAAAAGTTTGACAAAACAATTCTGTGACCCTGGCAAAAGTCGTACATCATCAGGCACACCATAGAAAACCCTGCAACAGGACTGTCAGCCCGGGATGTTTTGGACACATATCCACAAGAAACCAGAGTATTTCCGCCCCTTCCTGCAACATTTGATATTTTTGGGTGAACCTGTTCCTCAAAACATGTAGCTTTAGGCATGTGTTATTTGCCATCTCAATGGAGGGAGTGTTCTAATGATTGAGGCGTGGAAAGAAATTGTCATTGCTTCGCCAGATATGTTTGTGGGCTGGGGCGGACTTGCCATCGGCCTTGTGTTCGGCTTTGTGGTTTTCAGAACAAATTTTTGCACCATGGGCTCCATTTCGGACCTTCTGACCTTTGGTGACTACCGGCGTTTCCGCTCCTGGATGCTAGCCATAGCCGTTGCCATTGTTGGCGTTGGCGCGCTGCAATATCTGGGAGTGATGAACAGCGCCGACACCATGTACATGACGCCCAGTTTCGGCTGGGCCGCGGCCATTGCCGGGGGCCTGATGTTTGGCGTTGGCATGGTGCTCGCCGGGGGATGTCTGAGCAAAAATCTGGTGCGTGCCGGAGGCGGAGACCTGCGCTCACTGATTGTTCTCATCGTCACCGGCCTGTTTGCTTTCATGACCATTGGCGGCCTGCTCGGCCCGCTGAGGCTCATTATTTTCGCCCCCCTGACCGCGGACCTCACCCGCTACGGACTTCAAACTCAGGGCACAGGCGAGCTGGTTTCAAAACTCACCGGAATTGCCCCTGCAACAGCCGGCCTTCTTGTGCTTGGCATCGCCGTTGCGGCTTTGTTGTTTTACGTTTTCAAGGACAAGGGCTTCCGCGCCTCCACCTCCCATCTGGTTGCCGGTGTCGTCATCGGTCTGTGCGTGGTGGCGGGCTGGTTTCTGATGGGACTGGCCTATGATGATTTTGCCACCGTGCCGGTTACCCCCATTTCCCTGAGTTTTGTACGCCCCACCGGAGACACGCTGGAATATCTCATGCGCGCCACCGCCCTTGGCGCTCCCGGATTTGGCATTGTCACGCTGGCCGGAACCCTGCTTGGCAGCCTTCTGGCAGCGCTGAGCACAAAAAGCTTCAGCCTCACCACTTTTGCCAATACTTCTGATACTCTGCGCAACCTTTCCGGTGCCGCGCTTATGGGCATCGGGGGAGTGCTGGCCCTTGGCTGCACCGTTGGTCAGGGCCTTACCGGCATTTCAACGCTGGCCATGGGCTCCATTCTGGCGACCCTGGCCATTGTTGCCGGTGGCGTCATCGGCATCAAGGCGATGGAACGCTTCGCCTGACAAACCCTGAAAATGGCAGCGCAAACAGCACTCCGTGCTCCGCAAAAAAAAAGGGCCGCCCAATCGAGCGGCCCTTTTCATTTCATCAAGGTCATCAAAGAGCTGACCCTCAGCCGAACATATCGGCCGATATGGCGTCATACCAGCCAAGAGACTCTTCGTAAGTCGCCTTGCGGGTGGCAGAATCCTCACCCGTCTGGGAGATGAAGTTGGAGGTCACATCTATCTTTTCGGGACCCGCCTCATAAGCCGCACCGACTTTTACGCCATCATTATCGGCAATCAGGCTCCAGCAGGTATTGGCAAACTTGGCGTCAAACATTCTGGACCCCGTCAACGCATTGCGCACAGCCATTGCTGCGACCTTTGCCTGCGAATTGGCGGAGAATCCCGATTTGGGCATGGAGGTCGCCACTGACGCATCACCGATAACATGGATATTTTCGTCCATGCTCGATTGCATGGTCGCCGGAATGATGGGGCACCAGCCCGACTCGTTGGTCAGTCCGGCAAGG
>Ga0256839_1002696_pt1 | contig 19444 bp, 20 predicted proteins | sample 354166metaG_FD_185968 | JGI IMG/M metagenome (GOLD analysis project Ga0256839, IMG submission 185968) | Hydrothermal vent microbial communities from Mid Atlantic Ridge, Atlantic Ocean - 354-166 | ecosystem: Environmental > Aquatic > Marine > Hydrothermal vents | place: Atlantic Ocean: Mid... | reverse complement strand
GTGACCGATCGACGGCCAGTGGGCTCGAGCTCAAAAATACGTCCGCGACTACCACGAGTACCTCTATTCGCTGCAAAACTCCAACGGAAGTTTCAGCACCAACTGGTTCCGTGGTCGCGGCGATTCGGGAGACACCGATCGCTACCTGCAGACCACCGGCCACATGCTGGAATTCCTCGTATTCTCTCTGCCGAAAGACGAACTGGACGATCCGCGAGCGATCAAGGCGGTCGAGTTTCTCACCGACCTGATGCTGCAACACCGCACGCGCCAGTGGGAAGTCGGGCCGCTGGGCCACGCGCTGCACGCACTGGCGATCTATGACGAGCGAGCCTTCGGGACTCAGCCGGGCCACCGTACGGCCAAGCTGGCGAAGAAGCCCTGAGGCGGGCGTCGCCCCCGAGACGGAACGCAGTGGTGGGCGGGAGCCGGGAGAGCTGTTCGTTCGAAGGCCGCGTGTTGCGGAATCGTGGTTCGTCGCCTACCATGCCCGGGGATCGACCAGGGTAATGGATGGAGCGACGGGCGGGCCATGAAGCAGCAGCGATTCGACAACAAGTTCGCGCGCCTGTTCGACTTGGCCATTCGGCTCGCCCAGGATACGCACGCCGATGGCGTGCTGATCGTGCTCAACGGCCCCACCGATTGGTCCGCCATTGCGGCTCGCAGCCATGACATCCGCACCATCGTCGCGGCCGACGATGAGCAGCACTTGGTGGGCGCTCGCGAAGCCGGGCTGGACGCCGTGGCGATCGCCATGCCGGGTGCGCCGGTGCTCGATCGGCTCGCGCAGGCTCTGCTGGAAAGCGTAGCCGATGATCTGCTTGGCCCCGGTGCAGACGTCGTCTCACTCTACAGCGGATTCGAAGTCGGAAAAGTCGACTCGCTCAGCTTCATTCGCCTGGACGAGCACCTGGGACGCTTAACGGCCCGGGACCTGCAGAAGTTGGAAACTCGAGTCCCACTGGAAACCCTGCGGACCGTCGTCGATTTGGCGGTGGAGATCGGCCGCGAGGGGCGCGAGGGGAAGCCGATCGGCACCTTGTTCGTGGTCGGAGATGTCGAACGAGTCAAGTCGATGAGCAAGCCGGCCGGGTTCGATCCGGTGCGAGGCTATCGGCGGGACGAACGGAATCTCAAGGACCGCCGGGTCCGCGAAGCCGTCAAGGAGATCGCCCAGTTGGACGGGGCGATCCTGGTGGAATCGGATGGTACGATCGCTCGAGCCTGCCAGATGCTCGACGCCAGCTACGCCAACATCACCATGACCAAAGGCCTGGGAGCCCGCCACTGGGCCGCCGCCGCCATCAGCAAAGCCACCAAGGCCATCGCGGTGGTCGTCAGTCAATCGTCGGGAACCGTCCGCCTCTTCCAGGGCGGTGAGGTGGTCCTGCGGATCGAGCCGTTCGAACGAGCCATGAAGTGGCGAGATTTCGAATTCGAGCCGCCGATCGAGTGATTCGGGACGACTCTGACGCAGCTCGCGCTCACACCGATTCGCTCAGTACGCGGCCGCCTGCCACTGCACCCGATAGAGAATACCGTCTTGGCCGACTTCGAAATTGGGGCCGGAGTTGTTGGCCGGGATGCCGTCCAACACGGCGACATCGAACGTCAGCTTGTTGCTGTGCTTGCCGTTGAGATACCAATTGAAACCGGCCGCCCACTCCCAGGAATCGCCGAACAGTCCGTCGACGGTCGACATGCGTCCGACCAGCTCGAGCCGTTCGGAGACGATCATCTTTCCCACATCGATATAGAACCCGTCCGTGTAAAGCTCGGTGTAGGGAATTGGTCCCCCTGACGTCCCGAACCGGTTGAGCCAGCGGAAATAGTATTCGCCGTGCACGGACCAGCCCGCGTACTTGACAGCGCCGTCGATCGCCCAGAGGTAGATATCGAAGGCGTTGACCGTGACTCCCGGTGCGAGCGCTCCCACGTCGATCAGCCGCGTGCCGTCGCTGAGCCGCACGAAGTTCTGCTCGGCTTGAGGCGTCCCGTCGTCGTGCGGCGACTGCCCCGCGTAGGTCATGCTGGTTCCGAAACGAATCACCGGCGTCTCATGGTGTTCGATGTCGGCGAACCCCTTGCCGAAATCGCCCAACGCGTCCCACCAGAAGCTCCCCGAAATCATGAATTGCGAGTCGACATCCCTGGGCTTGCGGTCGGTGGTGTTGAAGCCGTTTCCCAACATGATTCGATAATGAACGTCCTCCCACGGTTCGCCGATGGCCCAGATACCGATCGTGCGATCGGGGCGAAAGAACGTGGTGGCCATCGAGCGGTCGGCCAGGTGCGTCCGCGTGGAGCCTCCCAGCCATTCCCGGCTCCCGGGAACGAACGCTTTTCCCACATACAGGTTCAGCGCATCGCCGAACTTGTAGTTGACCCAGAAATCATGGAACTTGGCGTCATGGTTGTCGTCGGTATCGGCGTCGATGTTGATGTAGAACTGCAGACTGGGATCGAAGAAGAACCCGAGAAACTCCAGTCGGCCGCGCTCGATCTCGAAGTCGTTGCGGGTCTCCACGGGACGGGTCACACCGGCGTTGTCCGTCCAGGTCTTGGCATCGCGAGAAAAACCGACATAGCGAAACTGCATGCGGGCCCGCACTTTCAACTCGAAGGGAGTCGCCTGCTTGTCGATCGGGCGGATGACGAATCCGCCATCGTAGTCGACGTAGAAGCGGGGATCATACGGAGTCGCCCCATACGCTCCTTCCCGCATCGAGGCGAACTGGGCACTCGACTGATCGGGCAAACTTGCAACCCTGTCGCTGGTGTCAGCCACCGCACCGGTTACCGCTCGCGGAGACTCCGACTGAGCCGCCACCACCCCGGCCACCAGCAACACAATGGCCGCCCAAAAGCAATGAAGCCATCGAATCGGCATAAGATTCAACTCCTCTAGCGCATACAAATCATCGGTGCTCCGACGGTCGCGCAGCGCCTCTCTACACTCCGCACAACCGTCACAGACTGTCTTATCGGCACAACCAGACGAGTCAGTTGATAGGCAGAATGAAAAATGAAAAATGAAAAATGGAAAATGGGAAATCGGGAAATCGGGAAATGAAAAATGGGAAATGGGAAATGGGGGATGGGGGATGGCAAATGGGAGATACGGGGAGAAGAGGTGAGATAGGAAGCTCAGGGAGCCCTCGGACTGGGGTTTCGGTCGCTCGGCACGGCCTCGCTCCCTCAACCCCAGGCTCTGCTCGGTTGCCGCGTTGCGGCAAGCGGGCCGCCTAACGGCGACGACCACACGACTCGGACAAACAAGACGGTCTACCTCGTGTTCGATGCCAGGAATGCCTCTGCCTTATCCGCGTGACATTCCTCTCCACCCCCCACCCTCCATTTTCCATTTTTCATTTTCCATTTCCCATTTTCCATTTTTCATTTTTCCTCTCCTGCCAGCCACGAGACGGCGCCGGCCACGCCGATCGTCACCTGGGTCATGGCTCGGTAATCGAGCGTATCGGGCAGGTCGGTCGGTTGGTGGTAATGGGCATTGCGCAGGTAGCTGGTGTCGGTGATCATCAAGGCGGAATAGTTTTGATCCCAAAACGAGCTGTTGTCCGAGCGTCGGATGAAGCCCAGAAACTCGGGAAGCGAGATCGAATAAAGAGGGAACCGGGTTGCCCGTTTGAAACCTCGGCGAAAGGCGATTCCCAGTCGCCATGATCGCAGATTGCCCACGGCTGCGAGAAAATTACCGCGGCGCGGGAAGATCCATCGCAGCCACTTGGGCATTTCGTCGGGGTATCCCTGGCTGTTCGGCTCGTCGGTGAAGTAGCCGACCATTTCCAGGCAGATCATGCCGCGAATCCGCTCGCCTCGCTCACGGCAACGACGCGCATACACTTGGCTTCCCATGGTCATGGTATGGTAGTGCGGTAGCTCCTCGCAGGCGAAGGCCACGAAGTGAATCGTGCGGCGACTGGGCAAGTCTCGCAACAACCGAGCCGTTTCCAGGAGCACGGCTACGGCCGAGGCGTTGTCGTCGGCTCCCGGTGTCGTCGGAACCGTATCGTAGTGGGCCCCCAGCACCACGGTCTCGCCGGAGCGGTCCGTCCCCTCGATGCGAGCAATCAGGTTGGCTGCTTCGGTTTCGGCGACGGGATAGGACTGTTCGGTCACTGGGTACCCCGCCCTTGAAAACTGTTCGCGGATATATTCGACGGCTTGCCGCATCGACGGTGGATCTCCCACATGTCGCGGACCGATTTTCCCCGCCAGCATTTCGACGTGATCCCGCAGGCGTTGTTCGATTTCCAAATGCTCGTGCTCTCTCATCTGCCTTCCCCACTCCCCACTCCCCATTTCCCACTCCCCATTTCCCATTTCCCATTTCCCATTTTTCATTTTTCATTTTCCCTCTCCGCCCGCAGCATGCTGGCACCGCAGTGACGGACGTGCCATGATGTACATCGCCACTTCGAGTGTTCAACAGACAGGATCCGAGAATCATGATCGCTCCAGTTTATCTGAAGATCCGTTCTTGCCTCATGGGATCGTTCCTCGCCTGCGCCGTGGTTGCCGTGACCGCGTCCGCAGTTGGGGCTCAACCACCCTTGGCCTTTCCCATCTCGGCCCACAAGATCCTGTTCCTGGGCGACTCGATCACTCATGCCGGCGGATACGTCGCCTGGATCGAGGGCCAGTTGCGGCTTCAAGGCGTCGATCCTCTTCCCGAGATCATCAACATCGGCCTGAGCAGTGAAACGTGCTGTGGTCTATCGGAGCCGGGCCATCCGTTTCCGCGTCCCGACGTTCATGAGCGGCTGGGGCGGGCTCTGCAGCGGATCCAACCGGATGTGGTCGTCGCTTGCTACGGCATGAACGACGGCATCTATCACCCGTTCAGCCGACAGCGTTTCGACGCCTACCGCCAGGGGATTCTCAGGCTGATCGACCGGGTCCACGAAGCGGGAGCCAAGATCGTGCTGCTGACGCCCCCGCCGTTCGATCCTTTGCCGGTCCAGCAGAAGCTGAAGCGGGGCGAAGAGGGCCCGTTCGGTTATCAGGCGACCTACCACGATTACGAGGGTGTTCTGAGGCGTTATGCCAAGTGGATCATGACGTTGGGCGACCGAGCCGACATGGTGGTCGACATCCACACGCCGATGCTCGAGTACACGGCCCAGCAGCGGAAGAAAAACCCGAAGTTCACTCTGGCCAGTGATGGAGTCCACCCGGGCGCCGTCGGGCATCGCCTGATGGCCCAGACGGTATTGGATGCTTGGGGAATCCAGTCGTCGGTGGAGCCTTCTGCGGAGCTATCGACGTTGCTGCAGCAGCGCACGCGGTTGCTGCACGACGCTTGGCTCTCGGCCATCGGCCATCAACATCCGAGGATTCGCAAGGGGCCGGCGCTGGACGATGCCGAGACTCGAGCCGAAAAGCTGCAATCGCGCATCGGACGGCTGGTGGCTGCCGCGAGGCGGACGACGACATCGCAGCGCCGCAGCGGCTCGGGCAGAGTCTATTCGGTCCATTTTCCGCCCACGGCCATGCCTGGGCGGCTGCGACTGTCGGTTGACTATTTTCTGTGGATCCCCGACGGCGTCGAGCGGATTCGCGGGATCATCGTACATCAGCATGGATGTGGGCCGGGCGCCTCACTGGGAGGCCGAACTGCGGCGGACGATTTGCACTGGCAAGTGCTCGCGCGCAAATGGAACTGCGCGCTGTTGGGGTCATCGTACGAGCCTCGACGAGGGATTCACTGCCGGCTGTGGTGCGATCCCCGACAAGGATCGGCTCGCCAGTTCGTGCGGGGCCTGGAGGAGCTGGCCCATGTATCTGGCCACGACGAGGTCACCCAGGTGCCCTGGTGCCTATGGGGACACTCGGGCGGTGGGTTTTGGTCCAGCCTGATGCAGACCCTGTATCCCGAGCGGATTGTGGCGATCTGGTTTCGATCGGGAACCGCCTATTACGCTTGGCAAGGAGGACAAATCGCGATGCCCGACTTTCCGCCGGCCATGTTCGGGATTCCCATGCTGGCCAATCCCGGACTCAAGGAGAAGGACCACCGACGATTCCGCGTTGGTTGGAACGGGCTGACGCAGATGCGTCAGGAATACTTGCAGAAAGGAGCACCGTTTTTCGAGTTTGTTCCCGATCCACGCACAGGACACGAATGCGGGGACTCGCGTTATCTGGCCATCCCTTTTTTCGACTTCTGGCTGGCTCGGCGCCTGCCTCCGGCCGACCAACCGGCTGGAGACTTGCGTCCCGTCGACGAGGCCGCTTTGGCCGCATGGAAGACGATCATGACGGTCAAAGTCGAGGCGTATCGCCGGTCGGGCTCGGTTCCCGACACGACACCGCCGCCACCCCCCAGCCAAGTCACGGTCACCTCGACCGATGGCGGCCAAGTGCGGATCGAGTGGCAAGCCAAGGCGGATCTGGAAAGCGGGATCGGCGGTTTTCGGATTCTCAGAGACGGTCAGGTGATCGCTCAGTTGCCGAAGAAGCCGACCGGCCGGTTCGGACGAGCCCTGTTCCAGGGGTTGTCCTACCACGATACTCCGGTGGAACCTCTGCCCAAAATGATCTATATCGACCAGCCGCCGGCCGGTTCGTCGAAGCGATACGCCGTGCAGACGGTCAACAGCGTGGGGCTGGTGTCTCAGCCGTGTCAGGCAGATCGGTAAGCATGGAAACCGGGTGGATCACTCCGCGGCCGTTAGGGCCTTACTTCGCAACCTCTGCGCACCGTCCGCGCATCTTGCCGGCACTCGCGTCTCCAGCCGCCAGCGCGTCCCCTCACACTTCACACTTGCGGGCGAAGCCCGCGTCAGGATGCACCTGACGACACAACGGGGCGGCCACCTGCGTAGCCAGCCCCGCGTTGCCTTGCATTCGTTCTCGGTCGCCCGGACCGTTTAGAGGCTGTCACAAAACTTCAGGCCGCAAGCAACATATCCGAGCTTCGGCAGCGGTGCGGCGGGTTTTGTTACAGGCTCTTAGAACACGTCGAGCTGGAAGTGGTGGCCCCAGTGGTAGCGCCGTCCTTCGGGGTAGTAGTTGTGCCAGGTCTTATTGTAGACCGGTACGCGCATTTCGGGCGGGTAGCGGTAATAGAGACTCTGGCCGCTGCGGTAATACTCGTTGCCCCAGAAGTTTTGCGGATAGTAGACGTACGGGTAGTGGTAGAATCTTGCCCAGTCATGGCTGCCGTAAGCGGAACCCCAGACTCGGCCGTAGGCTCGTTCTTGAGCCTGCACGGCGCGGGACGTGCCCAGGGTGGCGAAAAAGAACAAGGCAGCGGCAAGCAGCATCCGGCGAGCCATAGCATCCCCCTCCTTGAGCCGGCAGCTCGGGGTCCTGCACGGCTCTGATTGACGAAATGGACGATATCAGGGCGTTGACGGAGCCGTCGTTACTGGGTCTTCGGCATCAACGCTCGACGGACCAATCGCGAGCGCGGCTTGGCCAATCTATTCTCCCCATCGGCATCCCCGGCAATCGGAGTTGAAGGAATATCCGTGCCAGCCCGGAAAACCGGAAGGAGCATTGGGGGACCTTCTAGCCACCCTCCCGGTCCAGCGGCAAGTCGATCCTCCCTTCGACCAGTTCCCGCTCCCACTCGTCGATCAACGGCCAGTCGACGGCACACGTTCCGAAGTCGGCCATGTGCTGGTAACCCTGCAGACGCTCGATCGTCGATGCCAGCAGTTCATCGTCTTTGCGAAATAGGGGACCGTGGCTGGGGAGAAGCCACTCCACCTCCGAGGCGCGGATGCGTTCGAGCGAGGCGATGAATGCGGGAAGGTCGCTCCCGTGGTGGGCATCGATGGCTCCCACACATCCATCGCGGTAGATGTTGTCGCCGCTGAACAGCAAGGAGCCCATGCGAAAGGCGAGCTGGCTGTCGGTGTGGCCGGGCGTGTGCCACACTTCCAGCTTGAGCGACCCTACCTCGATCACGTCCCCTTCGCCGATCGTCTGGTCGACCTCGACCGCCGGCATGTCCAAATGCAAGTCCTGCGCCTCGATTTCGGCGAAGGTCCGCAACTTGTCGCCGGTCTTGAGCGGCTCGACGGCAAGAGGATGGGCCACCACGCGCGTGCGCAGAATCCGCTTGGCTTTGGACAGTCCCTGGATGTGGTCGACGTCCGCGTGCGTCGCCACGATCATCTTGCAGCGGGAATAGGGAAAGTCGAGATCCCGCACCAGCTCCAGCAGTTCGTCCACCGTCTCCTCGTAGCCCACGTCGATCATGATCCAATCCGAACCGTCGTACACCAGGTAAACGTTGCAGCCGAGAACGCGCTGCAACTGGTGGTTGACTTCGATCACGTGAGGAAAAACGGGTTGGCGTTCGAGCATGGGCCACCTGGATGGGAGTGCGGGCCGACCGAGCGGGCCCAAAGTAGGAGCGTGTCATCAAACTTCATGCCGCAAGAAACATAGCCGGAAGCGGTAAGCGCTGCGGCAGGTTTTGGATCGGACTCCAAAAGACCTGGCAGGATTGTACGGGGCGAATGCTTCGACTTCAACGCGGCGCCCCCAGCGCGGCTTCCAATCCGCTGCGGTAGTCGGGATACCGCAGGAGCGGGCGGATCCGTGTTTCGAAATGGCGGCTGCGGATGATCCGTGCACCGGCGGATCGGCTGGAGCGGTCGCTCCTGTTCCCGTCGAACGTCGGCGGCTCGAGCCCCAGACAACGGGCTGCATGACGGTAGAAGTCGCCTCGAGTCACGGGCCGGCCGTCGGTCACCACGGTCATGCCGGCTCCCTTCCACTGGGTCAGCGCCGCCACCACGATCCGAGCCGCGTCGTCGCCGTGGATCAGATTGAGCCAGTGGTCCGGCGCGACCGTCAGCGACTGGCCGGCTCGCAGTTTTGCCAACTGCGGTAGGCGGTCGGCACTGTACAGCCCGCCCATCCGCAAGACATGGCACTGCTCTGACCAGGCCGACTCGGCCCATCGCCGCTCCATCTGCAAGTGGGCCTTGGCGGCAGCTCGCCGCGGGGCCGGCGCACTATCCTCGTCGATGACGCTCGCCGACGGCGAGGGCCCATAGACTCCGGTGGTGCTGACGTACACCATCGGCCCGCTCAGCGTGGCCACCGATCGCAGCACGTTTTCGCAGGCGTGGCTCCACACCTGGCACACGGGCCGATCATCACGGCGATCATGGCCCAGAGAAAACAGCAGGCTTCCGACCGTCAGCCGTCGAGGCAGCACCGCCGTTCCTAAATCGCCCACGAGGGTTTGCCACCCCCGCCGCGCAAATCGCTCGGCCCGCTGCGGAGACCGTGTCACCGCCACCACCGAAGCCCCTTGCTCGGACAGCAAACCGGCTACTCGCTGTCCCAAGTAACCGCAGCCGATGACGGCCACGTCGGCGGTTGACACGCGGGAGAGGCTGGGCACGGCTGGTTTTTCCAGTGGTAGCGGTGGAAGGGATGGAGGGAACCGGCGAGGGGTAGTGGGAAACGCCAATTGTCCCCTTGGGCACGACTTTCCATTATGATGGGACTTGGCGGCCTGAGGCAGCCGCCGTGGGTGAGCCGTCCTTTTTCGCGTCACGCTGTGCTCGATCGAATGAATCACCGTTGTTCTCGTCTCGAATTCCGCTTACCGGCATTCCTGGTGGCGTGGTTGGCCGCCACCAGCACGCTGGTCTTCGCCGAGAGCCTGGAGATCCCCAAGGAGCTGCGAGAGATTTACGCCGGCGGGACGCCCCGGACGCTCGAGCAGCTCCAGCGGATGGAGCAACACCAACAGAAGCTGGCAGAGCTCGTCACCGAGTGCACGGTCGGCATCCGCGTCCATGCGTCTCAAGGCAGCGGCGTGCTCATTTCCAAGGACGGCTATATCCTTACGGCAGCCCATGTGGCCATTCGCGCCAACGTCCCCTGCCTGGTCATTCTTCCCGATGGGCGTCAACTGCGAGGAGTCACGCTGGGACTCAATCGCGGCCGCGACGCCGGACTGGTCAAGATCGTGACTCGAGAAACGGAGCCGGACCGGTCCTCCACGACAAATTCGAACAACCAAGATGGGGGAGGCGAAGCCGAGGGGGAAAACGGCGGAGAGGACGAACCATCTGCTGAAGAGCCGCCGGCCGGCGAGACGCCTCGGCCGCGGGGTCGAGAGTTGCTTCCCGAACCCGACTTTACCCACCTGGAGCTGGCGCCGGCGGGCCAGGTCAAACAGGGGATGTGGTGTGTGGCGACCGGCCATCCCGGAGGCTACCAGCGGCAGCGGAAACCGGTGGTTCGATTGGGGCGAGTGTTGTTCGTCAGCCCCACGTTGTTGCGCACCGACTGCGTGCTGGTCGGGGGCGACTCGGGAGGGCCGCTGTGCGACATGAGTGGCCGCGTGATCGGAATTCACAGCCGAATCGGAGGTCCGATCACGATGAATCTTCACATTCCGATCGGCGTTTTCCACGATTCGTGGGACCGCCTGGTGAAAGGCGAAGTCTGGGGCAAACTGCCTGGATCGCGGCCCGACGTGGCGGGCGCCGTGTTGGGTGTCCGCGGAGATCCCGATTCCAACCAAGCGAGGATCGCCAGTGTGCAACCGGGGCTGCCGGCGGAAAAAGCGGGAATTCGCCCCGGCGACATCATCTTGAAATTCGACGGAAAGGCGGTTCCCGATTTCAGCTCGCTGGTTGAATTGGTTCGGGCTCGCAAGCCGGGAGACAAGGTGCTCATCGAACTGCGCCGTAAGGATGAGCTCATCCAGGTCAAGGTAACGCTGGCCGAGCGGAAACCGCCCTGATATAGGCGGGAGGCCGGAGGCAGGAGGCGGGAGGCGAGAGGGGTCGTTTGCGGCCACCGAATGCCAGGGAAGCCGCGCAGGATAAGCGGACCGCAAGGAATTTGCGGGGGTTGCCCCTTCCACTACAATAGACCGAAAGGTCCTTACAACTCATCCGACCTGCCAGAATCCTGGCCCCCCACAACTTTGGATTTTGAGCGAGACTCCCCGCAAGATGATCTCTACCGGCACTTGGCGACACTATGGTACAACCGCACTGACCGTCTGGGCGCTGTGTGTCGTCGGGGCGTTTTCCGCCAAGGCCGATGAACCCCGTTCGGTGCCCGCCAAAGCCGAGGCAACGGCCACCAAATCTTCGAAAGAAGACTGGTTCGCTCGATGGGTGAAAGGCCTGCACTTCGCCAAGTACGGGAAGCAGGCGGAGGAGGTCCGAAAGGTATTTCGTCCGGCCATCCACCCGGCGAGTGAGGCGACGGTCGAGGTGCTTTGCGATGGACAACTTAAGTCCCTGGGGCTGATTGTGTCGGCCGACGGCTATGTCGTGACCAAGGCGAGCCAACTCGCGGGAACCGTGGCCTGCCGCCTGGCCAGTGGTGAAAGCTACCGTGCCGAGTTGGTTGGATCTCATCGAGACAACGACCTGGCACTGCTGCACATCGAAGCGGACAACTTGCCGGTCGCTCGCTGGCGGCGTGGCAGCCTACCGCTGGTCGGGAGCTGGGTCGTCGCGCCCGGACCGGACGGTGAGGTGCTTTCGGTGGGGATCATCAGTACAACCTCGCGGTGGATTCGCGGTGGAGTGCTGGGAGTTTTCCTCCAGGAAACGCCTCGAGGTGCCCAAATCATCGGCGTCAACCCCAAGGCGGGAGGCGGCAAGGCCGGCCTGCGGCGCGGCGACGTTATTTTGCAGGTGAACGGCCGCGACGTGCCCAAGATCGACGACTGTATTCATGCGATTGGCAGCTACCTTCCCGGGGACCAAGTGAAACTCCGCATCCTGCGAAATGACGAGACGCTGGAGATCGAGGCCCGGTTGGACAGCGTGCACGATTCGTTCGAAAGCAAGCGAGCCAAGTTCCAGAATTCGCTGGGGGCTCGTTTGAGCGAGCGGCGGGCCGGTTTTCCGTCAGCGTTCGAACACGATCTGGGACTGGCTCCCGAACAGTGCGGAGGTCCGGTGGTGAACTTGGCCGGGGAAGTGATCGGCATCAACATCGCGCGGAGCGGACGCGTGACATCGCTGGCCATCCCCGCCCATGTCGTCCGCACCGTGGTCGCCGAAATGAAGGCCGGCAAATGGAAGCCTCAGGCACCGCTGGCGGCTCGAGCGGAAGTCGCCACTCCCTTCGACACTCCTCAGCCGGTCGGCCATGACTCCAAGCAGTGAGATCCCGACCGATTTTCCTTCGACGGGGCGCCTGGCCGGAGTGGACTTCGGTACGGTGCGCATCGGTGTGGCCATCACCGACCCCTCCCGCATTCTGGCCAGCCCTTACTGCAATTACACTCGACGGTCGCTCGAGGCGGACGCCGATTTCTTCCGCGAACTGGCGGATGAGGAGCGTGTGGCGGCTTGGATTGTCGGCCTGCCGTTGCACGCGGGTGGCGAGGAAAGTCGCAAGTCCATGGAAGCTCGGCAATTCGGAAAGTGGCTCAAAGACGTAACCGGATTGCCCGTGGCGTTCTTCGACGAGCGTTTCACGTCCAAGGAGGCGGAGCGTATTTTGGGAGTGGCCGGGGCCACTCGCAAGAAGAAAAAGAAACACACCGACACGATCGCAGCTCAAATCCTGCTGCGGGACTTCTTGGCATCCCAATCGTGACCGCGAGCGGGGGCGTTAGATTCCCAACTGGCGCAAGGCTTCCACGATCCGCAACAGGATTCCCGCGAGAGCCGGATGTCGGACCTGGAAATCACGCTCCAGATCTTCCACTTTGTTCAAAAGGGAGTCATCGTCGATGGTCTCCCCGCCTCGCCTGCGTCGGAGCGTCTCCTGCAACTCGGCAACAGTGGCGCGCAGCAACTCGCGAGTTTCCGGATCGAGTGTCTCGATGCGTTGCAGTTCGGCTTCGAGCTCTTCAATGGTCGCTCGAAGACGTTTTGCCGATTCGCTCGTCATGTTCCCCGTCCCCCTGCTTGGTTCCTCGGTCGCCGCACCGATCTCACCGGAGCCTACCGCACAGGGCGACACAATTCAACCGAGCGCAGCGCTAGGGGGCCTGCTCGCCAGAAGGCGGCGAACCGAGTAAAATGCCTGGCGCGGGCTGCGCTCGCAAGGCGCAAGGCGGGAGACCGTAGGCTGTAGGGGTGGCGACAATCGAAAGCCGGTTTCGGATGCGCGCACGGCGCGTGGATGTTGCGAAGTAAGACTCTGAATCGTCTCAGTGGGAGCCGACAAGCAGGGAGAGCCCGATCATGGTGGCAACGTACCAGCGGGACGGCGTGCGGTTCTGCTACCCGGACAATTGGCAGACCACCGATGAGTTGTGGGGGCAGACGCCTCCCACGGTATCCGTCCAGAGCCCCGAAACGGGATTCTGGAGCGTCACGGTCTATCCCGAAACGACGGGACCGCGCCGAGTGGCGGCCGAGGCGCTCCGGGCCATGCGAGAGGAATACGCGGACCTTGAATTCGAGCTGCTCGAACCACCGGCTATGCTGGGCGACGACTCGTTCGGCTACGACTTGCGATTCTTCTATCTGGACCTGATCATTCGAGTCCGCATCCTGAGTTTTCGAGCGGACGGCCATACGTTTCTCACGCAGTGGCAAGCCGAGGATCAGGAATTCGAGCGCAGCGAGGCCGTATTTCGAGCGATCAGTACGAGCCTGGCCCGTGCCACCGAGCCGGGGTAATGCGAGCTTGTCAGAAAACTCCGGTCCGCAAGCAACATGGCCGAGGCTGGGAAGCGGCACGGCAGGTTTTGTGATCGGCTCCAAAAAAGGCCTGACCGGCATGGCGTCCGATCAGGCCTTCGACCCGTGAAAAGCTGGTACCCGTAACGGGCTGTGTCTAGGCCGCCATACCTCGGCGGCGATACCTTAGATCCACGGCGCCTCCATGTCGTCTGTCGGTCCATCGTTGGCAAGAGGCGGGCACTCGGGGGCGACTCGAGTTCGAGCGGCCCCGCGATGGGCTCTCCGCCTTCGGCCGCTTTTCTCGTGTTGCATCTGGTGTGCCAAACGCCCGCCCGGCCCGGCAACATGAACAAAACTCGAGAAAAACGGCTCATTGGGCCGACCCGTGGCCTCAGAATCGCCACATCTCGTCCGCTCGCCTTGTAAATGTTGCAATTCCTCTCCTTCCCGGGAACCGCCGTCTGTGCGACCTGCCTTGACAGAAGGCTCCTGCGGCTCCTAGCATGGCCGCTTGTCCGGAAACGGCAGGCGTGTAGGCAAGATCGAGGCACCGTAGGCAGGCAATCGAGTCGAGACAGTCATGGCAGTTCCCAAACGCAAACAATCGAATTCCCGCACCGGCAAGCGGCGGTCTCACGATGCCAAGAGGCCCCGTGAACTGGCGATTTGCAGTGGATGTAGCCGTCAGGTTCCCACCCACGTAGTCTGTCCCCATTGTGGAACCTACATGGGCCGGCGGATCGTCGAGGTTGAAGAGTCGGCATCCTAGGCCGCGTCCCACACCCGAACGAGGAACCGACGGTGTCCAGTTGGGCGTTTCTCTTTCCCGGCCAAGGTGCCCAGTCCGTGGGAATGGGGCAGAGTCTCTACGAGCGCTGCGAAGCGGCTCGAGCTCTGTTCGATCGCGCCGCGGAAATCCTGGAATATGACCTTGCGGAGATTTGTTTCCGCGGTCCCAAGGAGAAGCTGGATGCCACCGTTCACAGCCAGCCGGCCCTGTTTGTGACGAGCTTGGCGGCTCTGGAAGAGCTGCGGACGACTCATCCGGACCGATTGGCAGGATGCCGATATGCCGCGGGTTTGAGCTTGGGAGAGTACACCGCGTGTGTCTTTGCCGGAGCCCTTGATTTCGAGACGGGGCTACGGATCGTACAACGGCGCGGTGAGGCCATGCAGGCGGCCGCCGATGCGCGTCCCAGCGGCATGGCCAGCATCCTGGGGCTTTCCGCAGATCAAGTGCAGCAGCTTTGCGACGACGTGCGGCAGGATGGAGAAGTCTTGGTGATCGCCAACTACCTGTGCCCGGGGAACATTGTGGCGTCGGGCGACCGGGCAGCCTGCGAGCGAATTGCAGAAGCGGCCGAGCGGGCGGGTGCCATGCGGGTCGTGCCGCTCGCGGTGGCTGGGGCGTTTCACACGTCCATTATGGAACCGGCAGTGGAGAAGCTCGAGGTCGCACTCTCCTCTGCTACAATGCAGCCTCCCCGCATTCCCGTTGTGTCGAATGTCGATGCGCGGCCGCACACCGACCCGGAAGAAATCCGGCAGTTATTGGTGCGCCAGGTTTGTGCGCCCGTACAATGGGAGGCAAGTCTCCGATGGTTGCTGGATGTTCCCGTGGAACACTTCTGCGAAGTGGGCCCGGGCCGTGTCTTGCGAGGGCTGCTCAAACGAATCCACCGCAAGGCAGACAGCCATGGAACCCTCGACTGACGGGTCGATTCCCACCGTCCGCCTCGATACAACCCCCTTCCGCCTTTATTTGCATCTTCCCGATTCAGTGAAAGAAATCAGATGAATACCGAAGAAGCTCAACATGGTCCCGTGGTTCCCTCGGGGATCCAGGTCGATCTGAGTGGCCAGGTGGCCTTGGTGACCGGTGCTTCTCAAGGACTCGGACAGGCGATTGCCGTCGCCCTGGGAAGTAATGGCGCGAAAGTCGCCTGCGTGGCTCGCAATGCGGAAAAACTGGCCCGCACAGTGGCCGACATTGAGGCGGCTGGTGGAGAAGCCGTCGCCCTGCCCTGCGACGTGACCGATCGCGAAAGCGTCGAACGTGTGGTCGATGAGACCCACGACCGCTGGGAGCGGCTCGATATTCTGGTCAACAACGCGGGAGTGACTCGCGACACCTTGTTGCCTCGAATGAGCGACGACGAGTGGGACACGGTGATCAACACCAACTTGCGAGGCGCGTTCTTGTTCTCGCGAGCGGCCTCGCGGCTGATGATGCGAGCTCGCTATGGGCGGATCATCAACATTTCGAGTGTCTCGGGGATCATCGGCAACCCGGGTCAGACCAACTATTCGGCCTCGAAGGCGGGCATGATTGGACTGACTCGCAGCCTCAGCCGCGAACTGGCGGGCCGAAAGGTGACGATCAATGCCGTGGCCCCGGGGTTTATCGAAAGCGACATGACTCGAGCACTCGGTGAAATGGTGGTGACGGAAGTGAAGAAGCGAGTTCCCGCCAAACGGCTGGGGAGGCCCGAAGACGTGTCGGCTTGCGTGCTGTTCCTGGCGAGTCCGGCGGCTTCGTACGTCACCGGACAGGTCCTGGTGGTCGACGGGGGGATGACCGGCTAGCCCCGCCGCTTTGAGGGGCCGGCTCGAGCCTGCAACTCGGTTCGTCCGCCTTGACGTCCTGCTTGAAGATGACGTATTTTGGGGGCTTCGGTGGTCGCCCGCTCTTTGGCGGCAGCCCCGTTGGCATGAAACTGCAAAACGATCAAACTGGAGAAGCCTTGCTGTTCGAGCCCGATCGCTCGAACCCAAGCTGGCTGAATGACGACTGAACCGGCGGCTCGCAGGGCGAGGCGGTTCCCTTTGGAGGAGACAACACGTGGCATCTGTCGCAGAACGAGTGATGGACATTGTGGCCGAGCAGTTGGGCTTTGATCGCGATAAGATCACTCCCAGCACGAATTTCGTCAGCGACCTGGGCGCTGACTCGCTCGATCAGGTCGAACTGATCATGGAGCTGGAGCGGGAATTCGACATCACCATCCCCGACGACTCGGCCGAAAAAATCCAGACGGTCGGGGAAGCCATCGAGTACATCGAAAAGGCGCAAACCGCCTCTTCCTAGGCCAACCTGGGGATGTCCATGAAACGACGCGTGGTCGTCACCGGCCTGGGGATCGTCACTCCCTTGGGCTATCAGCTCGATCAGGTCTGGCAACGGATCCTTGCCGGCGAAAGCGGCATTCATCGGCTGCAGATCGTCGACACTTCCGACTTCAAAGTGCAGATCGGCGGGGATGTGCTCGATTGGGATCCCGTGGGCTACCTCGAGCCCAAAGACATGAAGCGGATCGACCGCTTCACCCAATTCGCGATTGTCGCCGGCACCGACGCCGCCAAACACGCTCAGATCGATTGGCAGCAATGCGATCGCCAACGCTGCGGTGTCATTCTCGGATCGGGAATCGGCGGTTTGGGAGAAATCGAGCGGCAGATGATCCGCATGGTGGAGAAGGGTCCCGGACGAGTCTCCCCCATGACGGTTCCTCGAATGATGGTCAACGCGGCGGCCGCCAATCTGGCAATCGAGTTCGGTCTGCACGGCACCAACTATACCGTCACCACCGCCTGTGCCAGCGCGACCAATGCCATTGGCGAGGCGTTCCACGCGGTGCGAAGCGGTTTGCTCGATGTCGTGGTCACCGGCGGCACCGAGGCGGCGATCTGTCGCATGTCGTTGGCCGCATTCCAGAACATCCGCGCTTTGTCGCGCCGCAACGACGAGCCGGCTCGAGCCAGCCGGCCGTTCGACGCAGACCGGGACGGCTTCGTTTTCGCCGAAGGTGCGGGGATCCTCATCTTCGAGACGCTCGAACACGCTCAGGCTCGAGGGGCCCCCGTTTTGGCCGAGGTTCTCGGCTACGGCAGTAGCTGCGACGCCCTCCATATCACTCAACCCGATGAATCGGGCCACGGCCCTTCGCTGGCGATGAAGGGTGCTCTGGACGACGCATCGCTGCCGCCGGCGGAGGTCGACTATATCAATGCTCACGGTACCAGCACGCCCTTGGGAGATATCGCGGAGACGCGGGCGATCAAACAGGTGTTCGGCGAACACGCTCGCCATCTGAGCATCTCCAGCACCAAGAGCCAAGTAGGGCACTCGTTGGGGGCCAGCGGCGGTGTCGAACTGGTAGTGACCATCCAGGCCATCACCGAAGATCTCGTGCCCCCCACCATCAACTTGGACACTCCCGATCCGGAATGCGATTTGGATTACACGCCGCACGAACCTCGACGGCGTTCGGTGCGCGTGGCCATGAGTAACAGCTTCGGATTCGGCGGCCATAATGCGTCGGTGATCGTGGCCAAGTTCGATCCGGACCGCTCGATCAACTAAGCAGACCACGTTGTCGCAGGTCGTCCTCCAACTGCCTTCGAGAGCGAAAGCGGACCGCGTCCCAACCGGCTTCCACCGCCGCACTCACGTTCTCTTCCCGGTCGTCGACGAAGAAGATCGGTTCGCCCACTGAATCGGCCAGCTCGGCGGCTCGCCGGTAGATCCGCGAGTCGGGCTTCATCAGGCCCAATCGATAACTCAGAGCGTGGACGGAAAACAGCTCGTCCATCCACCGGTGGTTTTGCAAGACGAATTCCCAATGGAGAACGTTCGTGTTGGAGAGAATGCCTAGAGGGATGCCGCGGCGGTGCAGATGTCGCGCCAGGTCGGCCATCCCTTCGATGGGCGTAAAGATGTCCGCAGCGGCGTTCTCCCAGCGAGGCCGCTCCGGAGGACAACCTAGCTGCCGAGCCAGATGATCGGTGAACTCTTCGCGAGTGATCTCCCCCAGCTCAAACCGTCTCTCCAACTCACCGGCAAACACGATTTCCCAGATGCGGTCGGGGGTGGCTCCCGTCATGCCGGCAAGCTGCCGGCAAGCGCGCCGGTGATCGAACTGCAACAGTACGTTGCCCAGGTCAAAGTAGACGAACACCGTGGACAACTCTCCCGCTCACCTGCCGCGCGGACCTTAGCGCCGGCTGGAGTCTTCAGGGGCCCGCGCCGTGCGCAGACGTCCGCCGCCGATCCACAGTTGCTGAGGGGCCGGGCGCACGACGAAGTGAGGAGTCAGCAGCGACATCTGCGACATATGCGATGCCAGCGGCCGCCCCGGGACGTACGGGGTGAAGCGGGGGTCCCGGACGACATTGAGAGCCGCCATGGGGCTGGCGACGGGACGACTGCGGTGTCCGTAAGCGGCCGGCCAGGCGAAGTGGAATACGGCCATCGGCGAGGCGGCCGGCCGGCCGGCGATGATTCCCCAGTGAGTCGGCCGAGCCGGCTTGGCTCGCCGCTTCTTCTTGGCGTGACGCGACCGCTTGGGCGGCTCGGCCGGCTTCTCTTGCGGCTCGATCGCGCGGCGCGGTTGCGGTGCCGGGACGAGTGGAGCTTGAGCCTGCAGCTCGGCACTGCCGACCATGACAGCGAACAGGCACACGAGCAAGCCTGGAACCGGCCTGGCCCATGCCGCCTCTCGGATCGAATCGAACGCGGCGTGCAGAATCTGTCTCATCGAGTCTGGATCCTTCCTCGCACCAACGGACGGTTTTCCCGAAATGCGGGCTGTAGCGGCCGACGGTGCGCGCCGGCGGCCGTCGATCGGATACTCACTGTTGATTTCGGCCTGTACGAGATATTCCGATGAGCCGGAATGCAGGCAATGCAACGGTTTGTCCGGTCATTCGCACAAGCGGGCGGTGACTTTTCCGGCTGGCTAGAATGTAAGGGCCTTGGCCGGACCCTCACCGCCGGACACGGACGACTCGAGATCAGAAGCGACTCCCCCGCGCACCGGGATCGCGAAACGCCA
>Ga0256839_1002695_pt1 | contig 19446 bp, 17 predicted proteins | sample 354166metaG_FD_185968 | JGI IMG/M metagenome (GOLD analysis project Ga0256839, IMG submission 185968) | Hydrothermal vent microbial communities from Mid Atlantic Ridge, Atlantic Ocean - 354-166 | ecosystem: Environmental > Aquatic > Marine > Hydrothermal vents | place: Atlantic Ocean: Mid... | reverse complement strand
CTTGGGGCTTAAATGCCTCTCTATCATTGGTTGAAGTAACTCAATTGCTCGGAACAAAGCATAGCTCCGAATCGGAATATAACCACACGGAACCTGACATAACGGCAGGTCGTTATTGTGCTGGACATATGTAGCGGTGAGTCCAGAAGGTACGCCAGTAGAGCCGACAGAGGATGGTGTGCTGGATTGGGCAGAGGTTATGCGCAAATGGGGATACACAACATGATAGTGGCGAGTAATGTTGTGACTTGGCTTTGGGTATCCGTTAGATACAATTCATGCACGCACTCGCGTGGTACTGCGAGGTTGTGAATAAAGGGTTCTGACCCCTTTTTACTCCCATGGTTATAGAGCGCAGTGCATACCTTGGTGCGAGTCACTATGAGCGACATAGTGACCGCGTGAGCTATGCCAATGGTTTCAAGCCTAAGGAAAAAAGGGCTCTGACCCCTTTTTTGCAGGAGCTGCATGTCAGCACCACATTCCCCGAGGTGCGCCTCAAGCAGTTTATTGAAGTGCGCGGTGCGGATGCAGGGGGTTGGGATTGGATTTCTGCGCTTCCCGCATTGTGGAAAGGTTTGCTTTATGATGAAACCACGCTGAATCAAGCATGGGATTTGGTGAAAGATTGGCAACATGCGGATGTGGTCGAATTGATGAAGAATGTGCCTAAAACTGCCCTAAAAACACCATTTTTGGACAAAAATGTGCATTTTTATGCTGAAATCATCTTAAACATGGCAAAACAAGGCTTGAACAATCTTGATATTTATGATGATCAAGGCAGATGCGAAGCGCAATACTTGTTACCCTTGTTTGATGTGGTGAAATCAGGCGAAACCCAAGCGGATAAATGGCTCAAATTGTATCATGGTGAGTGGAATCAAAATATCGACCACCTATTCAGAGAAGCTTCGCATGAATAAAGGGCTCTGACCCCTTTTTAATATTTGTAATACTCATTGCGAATTCTCCCTTATATTGTGTTAATTTTAACTTTTGCAGCCTAACATTAAAGATCACCTGCCGCTATGGAGCGCCAGCGGAATAGCGGTCAGGTGGAGCGCCTTGTTAGCTCTTCTTTATACTTCTCAAATTCTTCTTCAGTTTCTATATTTTTTTTATGAACAGAATCTTCTCCTGTTCTATGCGTCTCTTTGTTTAATACAGCTAAATTAGACTCATCCAAAGCTCGTCTTGGGTTATCTGCCACACGGTCTTTATGGTGAACCTCAGGGGCATTTAATGGGGCACCTGTAAGCTCGTCAACTTTTGCCGCTTTTAATTTTTTCCTTTTAACAGCAGGTAATTCTTTCCTAATTTTTGATTCAGCGATTTCTCGTTTTTTTTCTAATTCTGGAGCATCTCTTGCTGATTTTAAAGCCTCTTCATTATACTTAAGTCTTTCTCGTACAAGTGTATCTCTAGGCTCTTGAACTCTTTTTGATATTTCTTTTTGAACCGACTCAACTGTAGCATATTCTTCACTTCCGTTTTCTAATTTATCATCATCGTCAAGATCATTATAGACTCGCCTAGCACCTTTAGCATCTGTAACTAGCAAATCAGAGAAAGCTTTTCTGTTTACAAACAAACGACCATCTGGAGTATATGCGCATTTTTTTGTAACAATATCCTTAGTTGCATTAGCTTCACCTTTAATTTCTTCCAGTGGCTCAGGAAATGTAATTGTCAATTTTTTCGCTGAATGCAGGATAGGAAGATCCTTTTCATCCATCCTTATTCCTCATCTTCTTCAATCAGAATATTATATATCTTATTTAAAGTTGTGAACGCCTTTTCATCACCTCCTTTATCCGGATGCGCATACTTAGATAGCTCCTTGTACCATTTTTTTGCCAATGTTTTATTAGTATAATGTTCATCTTTTAAGCCTAGCAATCTGTTTCTTTGCTTTCCTTCCAATTTGGTTAAATAGAATAGAAATTCATCTTGTTTTGACTTAAAAGGTCCATCAATAAAGTCGATATGCTTACTTCGTAACACGCTTAATATATTAAGCAAATCATCATACGATGAAGCGACAATCTTCAAAGGCGAAATAAAATTATTTATATTCTTTACTATTTCTTCAACCGAGCCTATGTTTTTTAATTCTTCAGATGATTTGATTTTCTTCAGTTTATCAATATTCATTTTCGACCTTTCTTAATAAAGCTAACTAACCGAATAGGAGTAATCAAAGTTCCTCATTATTAACTCCTATAGGTGGACATTATTTCCGCTTTATTGCATATTAATGCCTTTAAAGAGGAACAGGAGCGATGATGCCGATATATCCACCCAAGGTCAAGAATGAGCGAACATTTCAACCTCAATCGGTGCGATTGATGGATCAAGTGAGCGAAGTGATGCGTTTTTATCATTATGGGCGGCGTACTGAAGAGGCATATACTTATTGGATTAAAGACTTCATTTCTTATCATCAAAAGCGCCACCCTAAAGACATGGCTAAGGCAGAAATTGAAACTTACTTAAGCCATTTGGCGGTGAATAAGAATGTAGCTGCATCAACACAGAACCAAGCATTTAACGCGCTTCGTTTTTTGTATAAACAGGTGTTGAACTTGCCGTTTGCCGATGAAATTGCACCAATTCGCTCCAAGAAACCTGTGCGTTTGCCTGTGGTGTTAAGTCAAAATGAAGTGTCGCGGCTTTTGGCAAATATGAGCGATGAATCACGATTAATGGCGAGCATGATGTATGGTGGTGGCTTGCGCTTGATGGAGCTGCTGCGCTTACGAGTGCAAGATATTGATTTCGACAATGGTTATTTAACAGTTCGTTCAGGCAAAGGGGACAAAGATAGAACAACATTATTACCGACTTCAATACAAGGGCAATTGCAGGCACATTTGAAACATGTGCGGAAAACATTTGAGCAAGATGTTTGCGATGGTCATGCCAATGTATGGTTGCCTGGCGCATTGGCAAAGAAATACCCCAGCGCAGCAAAATCATGGGAATGGCAGTATGTGTTTCCGTCCAAAGTTTTATCCAAAGACCCGCAGACGGGGGAAGTGCGGCGTCATCATGTGAATGAATCAGGTTTACAAAAAGCGATTCGTGGTGCGCGACAAAAAGCAGGCATCAATAAACGGGTAACTTCACATACTTTGCGCCATTCGTTTGCCACGCACTTATTGGAATCGGGAACCAATATCCGCGTGGTACAAAAGCTGCTTGGTCATAAAGATGTGAAAACTACGGAGATTTATACGCATGTGTTGCAACAAAACCTTGGGGCTGTGGTTAGCCCCTTGGATATGTTGGGTTCGCCTACAAGTGAATAAAATAAGGTGTTGCTAGTAAAACCACACCTAAACCCAACAATAGGTAAAGATTGGTAACAAAGTAGGGCAAGACCATCAGCGTTATACCTGTGAGCAATGGTACAGTCGCTTTTTGCTTTCTCCCGTAAGAGAAGAAGCCGAAATCAATCGAGCCAAAGATGAGCCCCCCACATCAACACTGAAGTGTTTTGCATAGGTGAAAGTGTAATTCCAATACGATTAAAATGTTATACAACATGCTGCAAAGCATAAAAAAGCCCAGCGTTTGACGGCTGGGCTTTGATATCAGGCTGATGCCTGCTTTAGACCTTGCTTGCAGGTTCTTCTTTGTCACGCTGCCATAGATAATACATCAGTGGCGTGACAAACAAGGTTAGAATTGTTGCGGCAATAGTTCCAAATGCCATAGATACACCCAAACCACCAAACACAGGGTCGGTAATCATGATGGATGTGCCTGCAACAACTGCAATGGCTGTCAATAGAATGGGGCGTGTGCGTACGGCACCAGCTTCCAGAACAGATGTTTTCAAATCATGTCCTGCCTTGCGGTATTCCAAAATGAAATCAATCAGCAAGGTTGAGTTGCGCACGACAATCCCCGCCAAGGCTATCATCCCAATCATGGATGTGGCGGTGAAGGGTTGCCCTGTAATCGCATGACCTGGGAAAATACCAATCATGGTCAGTGCTGTGGGCGCCATCACCAACATGGGCAGGATAAACTGACCATAATATGCCACCATCAATAGATAAATTAGTACCATAGCCACGATAAACGCAGCACCCAAATCACGGAACACATCAAGGGTTAAGCGCATTTCGCCATCCCAAAGCATGTGGTATCCAAAGGTGTCTTCTGGGGGAGTATCGGTGAAGCGCATACCGCCTGTTTTGAGTTCAACACCTGCGAGATTTGCGCCATCCACTTGGCTATCAATATCCAGCAAGGAGTAAACTTGTGAACCTTGTTTGGGTTCAGCGCTGACATACACCACAGGGTGCCCATCTTTACTAAAGATTGGGTTTTTAACTGTGGTTTCCTCCACTGTGGCGATTGCTGATAATGCGACAGGACCTTGGGGCGAGCTAACATAAATCTGATTCAGGTTTTCAGCATTCACCCGCATGGAGCGAGGCAACTGCACATGCAGGTTTACAACATGCCGTTCATCTTCAATATGTACGGCTCCAAAGTTGTAGCCAGACAAGAAGTCTCGCAGTGCAACCTCAACTTGTCGGGTAGCAACACCAAGCCGGGCAGCCTTTTCTTTGTTGACTTTAATATTGAGCTGCTTTTGTGATGCGCCAATGGAATCATCCAAATCCACAACATCATAGGTATCAGCAAAGACTTTACGAACTTCTGCCGCCACTTCTTTTTGCTTCTCATAATCAGGACCATAGATTTCAGCAAGCAATGTTGCACGAACCGGTGGACCTGGCGGATCTTCAACCAGCTTGATGGAAGCCAATGGGTTTGCTGCCAACACAGGCGCTAGCATATCACGCAGTTCAAGCACAACCTCTTCAGAGCGAATGCTGCGCTCGTGTTTGTTGCGGAGGTTGACACGAATTTCAGCCAAGTGTGGTGCTTCACGGAACAATGCCGCACCGCGCAGAATACCATTGAAATCAATGGGGCCAGCACGACCCACAAAGGTTTCGTAGTCTTTCACCATCTCATGTTGGCGCAAAATCTTACCAATCTCACGGGCAACACGATCTGTTTCTTCCAAAGTGCTGCCTTCAGGCAAATCAATGGTGATATTAAAGGTGTTTTGGTTACCTTTGGGCAACATTTTCAATTCGACAGCACCGGGTGTTAAAGGACCGTTGATACCCGCAGGGCGAATAAATTGCCATGCAGGTTGCAGCATGGCCCCCATAAACAAAGCAGCCACGACTATCCAAAAAATAAGGCGAACCCTAGCATTCTCCACCAATGGTGTAGCATATTTCATATAGGTTCGGTGTACCCAGTCTTTGGGGTCTGCATCATGCTCTTCCATGGTTTGTTCTACCATTTTATTGGGCAGAAAACGCTGGGCAATCCACGGTGTAAAAGCGTAAGCAATAATCAGTGATGCTGCCATAGCCAGTGGTGCATTGAATGGAATGGGCGCCATGAATGGCCCCATCATGCCCGTTACAAAACCCATAGGAATAAAGGCAAGAATCACGGCAATGGTTGCAATAATTGTTGGCTTGCCCGTCTCATTAGTGGCGCGAACAATGAGCTTGACTTTTTCGGTCGTATTCCTGACTCCCTTGTGCAAGTGGCGGTGAATATTCTCAATCACCACAATGGCATCATCCACCAACAATCCCAAAGCAAGGATGAGGGCGAAAAGCGTGATACGGTTGATGGTTTGGTCTGCCAAGAAACCGATTGCCAATACAATAAACAAAATCAATGGAATGTTCATCGTCACAATCGTTGCTTCACGCCAACCAAGGAACAGTAACAGGATAATGATAACCGAGACAATGGCGATCACCAAATGCTCAACCAAATAATTCACTGCATCATCAGCTTTTTTACCTGAGTCACGGGTGATATCTACACGCACATTATTGGGAATAAAATCGCCTTTGAGGGTTTCCAGTTTATCCATGATACGCTGTGTGACGAACACAGCATTGGTGCCCCGTTGTTTGGCAAGCGCAATGGATACAGCATTGGTTTCTGGCTCCTCTCCAGCTTGTACGCCATGTTCAGCCGAAGGACCATAGCCGATGCGGTGTAATTGGTTGGCTTCAGCAGGACCATCGATGATGGTTGCAATATCACGAAGGTAAACAGGCTTTCCACCATGGCTGCCCACAACCAACGCACCAACTTCTTGTGCGTTTTCCAAGAAGCCAGACAACCATACCTTGGTTACATGGTTGCTGCCAATCAGCTCTCCAACAGGGCCGCCTGCGTTCGCGCTCATCAATACATGATGCAATTGATCCAGGGTAATTTTGTAGCCTGCCATTTTTGCGGGATCAATTTCAATACGAACCTCGCGGTCACGACCGCCGATAATATCAGCAACCGACACGCCTTCTAGTGGTGCAAGTTGCTCGCGAACCCGTTCAGCAAGCCGTTTCATGCTTAATCCATCAAGCTCGTTGGAGGATAGGGTAATCACAGCTACAGGAACCTCATCCACATCCATGGGCTTGACCAAAGGTTGGGATGCACCTGGTGGGATGCGGTCTAAGTTTTGCATAATGCGGTCATACAACTTGACCATGCTGATTTCTTTGTCGGCACCAACTTCAAAGACAACAGTAACAACACCAACATTACCCATGGCTGTGCCGAATGTATGATCCACTCCACTCATTTCCCGCAACACCATTTCCATGGGGTGCACAATAAGATTATGCACTTCCATAGGGCTTGCGCCATTCATTTGGATGATAACATTGGCCGCAGGCACATCAATTTGCGGGTTTTCTTCTCGTGGTGTAATAAACAGTGCGAACACACCAATCAAGAGAATCAAAATACTGATAATCGGGGTCAAATTGGTCTTCATAGACACCTGACCCAGCTTGCCAGCTATATTTAAGGGTTCTTGTATGTTATTTTTTTGTTCGGTCATGGTTATTTACCGTTTTTAGCTTGGATTTTCATGCCAGTTTTGATGTTTGGGTTACCCCAAACAATGGTGTCGCCATCATGTAAGCCCGCGATAATTTCGACTTGCTCCGCCAAGGTTTGTCCAAGTCGAACAAGGCGGTATTGACTGATACCATCAGCATCCAGAACATAGACAGCGAATAAACCTGCGCGCTCTTGCAAGGTGTCTTGAGGGATGAGTATGGCTTGTCGTTCGCCAATGCGGAAGCTTGTTTGCGCGAACATACCTGGATGAATATCGGGTGAAGCCTTCAGAGCGACTTTGACCAAGAATTGATGTGATACAGGGTCGGCAGCTTGCACGACTTGGCGTACGGTGCCTTCAAAGGTTTGCTTGAGGGATGGAATATTCACATCGACAACATCACCCTCATGGATTTTACTGATAAAGCCTTCGGATACATAGGTTTCTACCAATAAGCTTGTGGGATCTTCAATGGTTAGAATCGGCATGCCTGGTGCTGCCAAGTCGCCTTGACTTAAGCGTTTCTCCACCACGACACCAGCTACGGGAGAACGAACTTCTGCATAACTTAATTGATTACGAGCCTGCTCCACTTGCGACTTGGCAATTGTGTAGCGAAGCTCAATCTTGGATAGCTGCTGTTTGGAAACCGCGCCCGATTTGAACAGTTCTTTGTAGCGGTTTAGGTCTGCCTCTGCATCCTCTAAGTCTGCCTTGGCTTGAATCAAGGCTTGCTTGGCATCCACAGGATCAACACGCACTAAAATTTGCCCAGCTTGAACTTGATCACCTTCACGAACAGTTAGCTCACGAATATAGCCTGATAAACGAGAGCTAATAGATACACGATGGTCAGATGTTACCGTGCCACTGGTGGTGTAATAGGCAGGCACAGCTTGGTGGCGCACAGTCAAGGTTTGCGCGGAAGCTGCAGGATAGTCTTGAGTCACTTGTGTAGACTCATCTGAGCATGCGATAAGGCTGGTCATGGCTACTGTGATAGCGATATAGGTGAGTTTGTGTTTGATGTTCATTGAACGACTCCTTCATGTAATGTGCCTGCTGCTAGCAGTAAGGCTGCTTTAGCAATCATATAATCATATTTGGCTTGAATGTACGCGACTTTCGATGCGTCCGCTCGCGCTTGGGCATCGAGCAAATCAGATGTTTTTTCCAAACCTTGCTGTTGTCGCAAGGATTTGATGCGCAAGGACTCCAAGGTTTGATTGAGTGCCTCGGTTTCACTTTGCAAGCGTTGGGCTGCAATATCCAAGCTGCGCCATGCCTGACGAATTTCATTGGTAATTTGTTGGCGCTTATTCTCAAGTTGCAAGCTTGCCATAATACGCTTGGCTTCTGCAGCACGGGTTTGCGCATTGCTTGAACCACCCGCAAAAAGATTCATGGTTAAGTTGATACCTATGGTGGTATTATCATTGTTTAAGCCAAAGGTATCGCTGTTCCACTCTTGTGTTGCAATAAAGTTGATGTGGGGATAATAATCTGCTTGAACTTGGCGCTTGCCCGCGTTGGCAGCTTCGACATGGCTTTGCAACGCTAAAAAATCTGCACGGTTGGTATAAGCCTGGGAAAGCAGGGCATCTAATGTTGTTGGTTCAAATTGGATGACAGGCTCAGCTAAACGGATTGCGTTTAGATGTGTTGAGCCTAAAACCAAGCTTAAGTTATCCAGACTATCTTGATACTGTGCTTTGGCTTGAGCAAGCGCTACTTGGTTGCGCAGTACATACACATGCGCATCCATCACATCACTTTCAATAGCAATGCCGCGCTTTTTCAGCGCTTTGGCATCATTCCAGCGTTTTTTTGCAGCGCGAACTGCGTGTTGTTGTGCCTCAACCTGTGCTAAGGCTTGGCGGGTTTGCACATAAGCGGCAATGGTTTGGTAAATCAATTGCTGTTTATGAAAATGAAATTGGTGGACAGATGCTTGGGCTTGTGATTGCGCAGCAGCACGCGCCGCCCAGTTTGCCCCGCCTGCAAACAAAGGCATGGTTAAGTTTAAGCGGGTAAGATAATTATTGATATTAGCAGGGTTATTTAATAATGCAGGGTTGAAGTCTGCCGCGGTTACACTCTGTTGTTGCAATTTTGTGCCAAAACTATTGAGTGGTGAATTGGTGCGAAACACGCCAGTGGACAAGTCCAAGCGCGGCATCAATTGACCCGTAGCAGCATCAGCTTGGGCTTGGGCAGCGTGTGCCTGCTCCTCAGCGACAGCGAGCATACGATTATGATCCAAGGCTAGGGAAATACTGGTTTTTAAGGATAATGTTTCTTCAGCTTGACTGACCCATGGGGCAGCGCATAGCAGCATGACCCATATGGCGCGTCGAGTGATGGTTGGGGAATACATATAAACATCTCCTTTCCTTTATCGAGAATTTGGCGGCGAAGCATAACTGCTAATCAGTATATTAGCAACTTCTAATTTATATAAGTTTGTTGAATGAACATATCAAGGGGATAGAGGCGCCAGTAACAAGCTTCTCGACAGCATAACTTTTGCTTTCTAGCGTTGCACCATGAAAGTTTTTCGTTCGTTTGATGCTGCGAAAAAAGCAAATCTAAACGGTTGCGCCATGACCATTGGCAATTTTGATGGTGTACACATGGGGCATCAGCAGGTGTTGGCGGAATTGAATGGTCATGCATTGGCTTTGGGTGATGCCAAATCCGTGGTGATTACATTCGAGCCACATCCCAGAGCGTTTTTGTTTCCCGAAGAAGCACCGCGCCGCTTATCCCATTTGCATGAGCGGCTGGAAGCGTTGCAGGGTGCAGGTGTGGATGCGGTGCTTCTGCTGCATTTTAACCAAGCCTTGGCATCCATGAGCGCAGAAGATTTTATGTTGCACTTACATGATAGCTTAGGCTTTAGGCATATTCATGTGGGTTATGATTTTGCTTTTGGTAAAGACAGAAAGGGTCAAGCAGACATGATGCGCAAGCTGGGTGATGCGCACGGGTTTACGGTAAGTGAAGCTGCGGCTTTTGTCTTGCATGGTGCGATTGTGTCGTCCAGTCGGGTTCGTTCAGCGATTGAGGCGGCAGACTTTGAGTTGGTGAATGACTTGTTGGGTCGATGTTATTCGATTTCTGGGCGCGTGGGGCATGGTGAGAAGCGCGGTCGAAAAATAGGTTTTCCGACCGCCAATGTGCAAGTGAAAGATTTAACACACCCGCCTGTGGGTATTTATGCCGTGTGGTCGGAATATGATGGTAAAATGGTGAAATCAGCAGCATACTTGGGCTATCGCCCGACATTTCATGGGCGTACATTGCTTCTAGAAGCGCATTTGCTGGATACCCAGGAAGACTTGTATGGCAAGCGCCTTAAAGTGCATTTTGTCAAACGCATTCGTGAGGATAGAGCATTTGTGAGTGCCGATGGTTTGGCGGCACAAATTCAGGAAGATTGTTTGGCTGCCCATAAGATTTTGGATAGTCATAGCCCTCAACAAAAAAACGGATAAGCTGTGCCATTCTCATAAGATGGTATTGGAGTGATTATGTCGGTGAATAAAGTTGTATTAGCATATTCAGGTGGGTTGGATACATCCATCATTCTTAAGTGGTTGCAAGACACCTATCAGTGTGAAGTGGTGACATTCACCGCGGATATTGGGCAAGGTGAAGAAGTGGAAGATGCACGCAGCAAAGCTGAAGCCTGTGGTGCATCAGCGATTTATATTGATGATTTAACGGAAGAGTTTGTGCGCGATTTTGTATTCCCCATGTTTCGTGCCAATGCGATTTATGAAGGCGAATATTTATTGGGCACATCGATTGCTCGCCCACTGATTTCCAAACGCATGATTGAAATTGCCAATATCGAGGGTGCGGATGCGGTTGCCCATGGCGCAACGGGTAAAGGTAATGATCAGGTGCGTTTTGAGCTTGGTTTTTATGCGCTTAAACCTGATGTGAAAGTGATTGCACCATGGCGTGAATGGAATCTGATTTCGCGTGAGCAAATGCTGGCGTATGCGGAAAAACACGGTATTGACATTGAGCGCAAACGAGAAAACTCCAAATCACCGTATTCTATGGATGCGAATTTATTGCATATTTCGTATGAAGGCTATGACTTGGAAGACCCTTGGGTTGCGCCCAATGAAGACATGTGGCGTTGGTCGGTCTCGCCTGAGAATGCGCCTGATACGCCTGAAGACATTGAATTGACCTACAAAGGTGGCGATATTGTTGCCATCAATGGCAAAAGCATGACCCCTGCGGAAGTATTGCGTGAATTGAATCGTGTGGGTGGTAAACACGGCATTGGTCGCATCGACATCGTGGAAAACCGTTATGTGGGCATGAAGTCTCGTGGCTGCTATGAAACACCGGGCGGCACGATTATGCTCAAAGCACATAGGGCGATTGAATCGATTACATTGGATAGAGAAGCAGCGCATTTGAAAGATGAATTGATGCCACGGTATGCCAAACTGATTTACAATGGTTATTGGTTTGCCCCTGAAACACGCATGATGCAATCTGCCATTGATGCCTCTCAAGCTACAGTAAACGGTGATGTTCGCCTGAAATTGTACAAAGGTAATGTGATGGTGCTGGGTCGCCGCTCGGACAATTCATTATTTGATGAACGGTTATGCACATTTGAAGATGATGAAGGTGCGTATAATCAGAAGGACGCGGATGGTTTTATCAAGCTTAACGCACTTCGTTTGCGCATGAACCAGTTGGCAGGTCGGTAGCCCAGTTTAGGTGAGCTTGGTTTCTAAGAGCTTTTGAATGGCATAGCCCGCAGCCATAAAACCAAAGATATTGGGTAGATAAGAAATGGTGCCATTGGTGGCGCGAGGTCTGGCATCTGGTTCACCGGGGATAGGTTCATGCGGCAAAGCATTGATGGCTTTTTCTGATGAGAAAACAACGGGGTAGTTGAGGCTGCCGCCAAGTTTTTTCAAGCGGCCACGCAAAGCACGGGCAAGACCGCAAGTATGGGTTTGATTTAAGGTGGTGATTTCTGCTTTGCTTGCATCTATTCGTCCACCAGCACCAAGTGCGGAAACAACAGGTATGCCTGCTTGTTGGCAGGCATAGACAAGAGCTGCTTTGCAGACCACAGAATCAATACAGTCCAACACATAGTCGGGTTGATATTCAGCAAGTAAGGCTTCGACATTTTCAGGATGAATAAAATCATCGTGGATATTGATATGCACATCGGGATTGATGCTGGCAATGCGCTTTGCGGCAGCATCGGTTTTTTTCTCACCCACATTGGATTGTTGGGTAATCAGTTGCCTGTTTAAGTTGGATAGCCCGACCACATCATGGTCAAGCAAGGTCAGTTTACCAATGCCAATGCGCGTCATGGCTTCGGTTGCTGCGCCACCCACACCACCAAGTCCTGCAATCAATACATGTTGACTGGCAAGCAAATTCACACCTGCTTTGCCAATCAAGATTTCTGTGCGTTCATAAAAGGGGTTGCTCATAGTTTCAATAAATCCTTGGCATGTTGGCTGCATAGATGGAGTACATCCTCGGTATTGTGTCCGCCTAATTTCGCCACGATATTGGCAACCACAATTAACTCTTTGGGTTCATTACGCGCATCTTTGCCCAAACCATCAGGCGCATCCGTTTCCAAAAGAATATGCTCTAAAGGAAGTTTGGTCAGCAATGATTTGGTTTTATCTGATGCGGCTTTGATAAGGCGCGTGCCAATACCGATATGGAACCCCCGTTCGATAAAAGCTTGGGCTTGTTGAATATTGCCGGTAAAGCCATGAACGACACCATGCAAACCTGGATGTTTTGCCAATAAATCCACGACTACATGGTGGGCTTGCACGCTATGAATGATCACGGGCAAAGCATGTTTATCCGCCAAATCAAGCTGGGCTTCAAACCAGTAAATTTGGGTTTTGATGTCGGGTTTATTGGGGGATAAGTCTAAGCCGCATTCACCCACAGCCACAGCATGATTGAGCAAATCATCCAGTTGTTGCAAATGTTCTTCGGTGTGCAAATCGCAAAACCAAGGGTGAATACCGTATGCCAAATAAATATTGGGATATTTTTGTTCCAAGGCTTGTTGTTGTTCCCAAGCGTGAAAGGCTGTGCCGGGAACAATGAACTTATCAATGCCAGCTTGCATGGCTTGTTGCAGCACATGGGTTAAATCATCGGCAAATGCTTTGTGGTCAAGATGGCAATGGCTATCCACCCAAGACATGAAATTATCCTTTACGCTGAATCCAAATCAGCGTGGCAATGCCTGCAATAACCATAGCAGAGGATTGCAACATGCCCATGGTGATGTTGGCAAAGATAAAGCCAAGCTGGGCATCGGGTTCGCGGAAGTTTTCGCAGAAAATGCGGGCTGCGGCATAACCCAATAAAAAGGCGGCAATACGAGTGCCGCTTTTCCAAGGTTTTTTACGGGTAAACCATAAAATAAGGAACAACAAAATACCTTCCAAAGCCATTTCGTAAAGCTGGCTGGGATGTCGTGGCAGGTTGCCAGCATGTGGAAAAATCATTGCCCAAGGTACTTGATTGGGGTCGGCAATACGCCCCCAAAGTTCACCATTGATAAAGTTGCCAAAGCGACCAAACGCAAGACCGAGTGGTGCGACAACAGCGAAGCGGTCAAGTAGCTCTAAATAGGGTAAACCAGCGTGTTTGCAGTATATATAACCCGCAAGCATCGAGCCAAGCAAGCCACCATGAAAAGACATGCCACCACGCCACACATAAAACACTTCAATGGGATGCTCCATGTAATAAGATGGATTGTAGAACAGGACATACCAAATACGACCGCCCAAGATTACACCAAGGATAAGATAGGTAAACAGGTTTTCAAATTGCTCAGGTTGAACAGACGAGCCCCACAGCTGTTGTTCTTTGAGCTGGATTTGCACCAGCTTCCAAGCTGAGGCAAAGGCAAACACATACATCAAACCATACCAATGGATGGCAACTGGCCCCAGTTGCAAGGCAACAGGATCGATTTGCGGGGCTAACATGTTGCGCTCAACATTGGGCTACCATACCATCCAAAGTAGAATGCTGCCCAGAATCACACGGTATATCACAAATGGCCCCATACCGATTTTATTCAGGTATTTAAGAAAATAATGGATGCAGATGTATGCCGAAGCCGCCGACACAATAAAGCCAATGACTAATGCGCCTAAACCTGCGGCTTGCTCTGGTGCTTGAATCCAGTCGATAACTTTCAGTCCGCCTGCAAGAAAAATGACGGGAATGGATAATAAAAATGAAAACTTTGCTGCAGACTCACGGGTGAAGCCTAAAAGCAGCGCACCTGTCATGGTGATACCGGAGCGAGATGTGCCTGGAATCAGTGCCAGTGCCTGTAATAGCCCAACGATTAAGGCATCATGCAAGCGCCAGTCTTTATCTTCTCGCCTTTGTGTGCCGATATTATCCGCAAGCAGCAAAAGCAGACCAAAGCCAATGGATGCCCAACCAATCACAACCACGGTGCGCAAATCCGATTCAATAAAGCCTTTTAATGTTAAGCCGATAATACCTGCGGGAATGGTGGCGAAAAGTATCATCCATGCCATCTGCCCATCACGGCTGGCATGCCAAGAGCGGCGGCTGATGGTTTGACCCCAGCCTATCCCCATTTTTAATAGATCATCGCGAAAGTAATATACCACGGCTGTTAGTGTGCCCAAATGAACCACACAGTCAAAGGCAAGACCTTGATCTGGCCATGTGGACACCAGTGGCACAAGCGCCAAATGCCCTGATGAAGAAATGGGTAAAAACTCTGTGATACCCTGAATAAAGGCAAGGATAGTAGCTTGTAGCCAAGTAATGCTATCGCTCATCTTGGGCTATTTGCGCCTAGCTTGTACAGCTTGAGCAAGTGTGGCTAAAAGCGGGGCTGTATCTTGCCAAGAAAGACAAGCGTCTGTAATGCTTACACCATACTTAAGAGGCACACCAGGCGTATTATTTTGCCTGCCTTCATTGAGGTGACTTTCGATCATCACACCTTTAATGTTTGAGTTGCCTGCCGCAATTTGCGTAGCCACATCGTTGCCGACATCAATTTGGCGTTTGTGTTGTTTCAGCGAATTGGCATGTGAAAAGTCAATCATCACGCCAGAATCGATATTTGCGCTTTCTAGCTTCTCAACCGCAAGGGCTACGCTTTCTGCGTCATAATTGGGTTTATCGTTGCCACCGCGCAAGATGATATGGCAATCTTCATTGCCGCTGGTTGAAAAAATAGCGGATTTACCCTCTTTGGTTAGCGACAAAAAGTGGTGCGGGTGGGATGCCGCGCTAATGGCATCAATGGCAATACTAAAACCACCATTGGTGCTGTTCTTAAAACCAACAGGGCACGACAAACCTGATGCCAACTCCCTGTGCCCTTGGCTTTCCGTGGTTCTTGCGCCAATGGCACCCCAACTCACCAGGTCTGCAATATATTGCGGTGAAATGAGATCTAGAAACTCAGTGCCAGCAGGTACACCCTTATTGTTAATATCCAACAACAGTTTGCGAGCTTTGCGAATACCCGTGTTAATATCAAATGAGCCATCCAGGTGGGGGTCATTGATCAAACCTTTCCAGCCCACCGTGGTACGCGGTTTCTCAAAATATACACGCATGACAATGAGGAGGTCATCCGCATATTGACTGCGTACAGATTGAATCAAGCCTGCATATTCAAGTGCTGCTTTGGTATCGTGGATGGAGCAAGGCCCTACAATCACTAGCAAACGGTCATCTTCACCATGTAATACACGGTGTATGGCATGGCGTGTTTCAAAAATCGTTTCTGCGGCAGTATCCGTAATCGGATATTCAGAGTGTACCTCCAGGGGCGAACTGACTTCGCGTAAACCTGTAATTCGAAGGTCATCGGTGAGGTGAGATGCAGACACAGCTTTCTCCTTGGCATAAGCCTCTTTTATTCTCAATAGTCGGCGCATGTTATAGCCTTTTTTATAAAATTCACGATATGGATAAAAAGGGTGTCTTGGTGAGATAAGTAACAAGATTCAAAAAGGGTGTGAGATGTGTGGTAAAGCACCGTATCTTTGTAAGCCTAATTGTGGTCATGGTTTAGCTTGAGAAGGCAAGGTTATGCACAAGTTTTTGTGGATAAGCTGTGAGTCAAGTTTGCATAAGAACACTATAAATTGTGTATTGCCAAGAAGATTTCCCCAAGATATTGTGTCGCACAGCTTTTTAGTGAACATCAAGATATTTTATGGTTAGTTCACATCTAGCATAGGGGGAGCGCACTGATGAGTCATATTCAAGCACAAAAAACACAGCCTGCTAGCGAGAGTGTTGTAGCAGGTATTCATGAAATTGTATTGCAGCCAGCCAGTGAAGATATTTGGGATAAAAAGTATCGATTAAAGGATAAAAACGGCAATGCTGTGGATCAGACGGTAGCGGATACATATCGGCGTGTTGCCAAGGCACTGTCTGAAGTCGAAGATGAAGATAAACGGGAGTTTTGGCAAAATCGTTTTACTTGGGCGTTGACAAACGGAGCCATCCCTGCTGGGCGTATTATGTCCAACGCAGGCGCGGAAGCACATAAGCCTGCAACTTCAACCATCAACTGTACTGTATCTGGCGTGATTCCTGATTCTATGGATGGTATTTTATCTATGGTCAAAGAAGCAGGCTTAACACTTAAAGCGGGTTGCGGTATTGGTTATGAGTTTTCCACCCTTCGCCCTAAAGGTGCGTATGTGTCAGGCGCAGGTGCATATACTTCGGGTCCATTATCCTTCATGGATATTTATGATAAAATGTGTTTTACCGTGTCATCCGCAGGCGGTCGCCGTGGCGCGCAAATGGGGACATTCGATATTTCACACCCTGATGTGATGGATTTTATCAAAGCCAAACGCGAAGATGGTCGTTTGCGCCAGTTCAACTTATCTTGTCTTATCACCCGCGACTTTATGCAAGCTGTGAAAGAGGATGCCGATTGGGACTTGGTGTTTCCTGCGACCAAAGATGAGCTTGAAAATGATGACATTCGCATTGTGTTTAAGCGTGTTGCCAATCCGCCCGAGCATGCGAAAACGGACGATCGTGGCTTGACTGCGTGCCGTGTGTATAAAACCATCAAGGCTCGCCGCTTGTGGGATGTGATTATGTCATCCACCTATGATTATGCCGAGCCTGGCTTTATCTTGATTGATGAAGTGAATGATTTGAACAACAACTGGTTCTGCGAAGATATTCGCGCGACTAATCCATGTGGTGAACAGCCTTTGCCGCCTTATGGCGCTTGTCTTTTGGGTTCGGTAAATTTGACCAAATTTGTGCGTGAACCTTTTACAGAAAACGCTTATTTTGATTGGGATATGTACCGTGAAGTGGTATCAGTATTCACTCGTATGTTGGATAATGTGGTGGATATCAATGGTTTACCGCTTGAGCAACAACGCCAAGCGATTTTGGACAAACGCCGTCATGGTATGGGCTTCTTGGGTCTTGGCTCAACTTTAACCATGCTTCGCACCAAATATGGATCTGAAGCGTCTTTGAAGTTTACGGAAAAAGTTGCTTATGAAATGGCAAAAACAGGTTATGAAGTGGGTTTGCAGTTGGCAGAAGAAAAGGGTGCTGCGCCCATCATGGAGCAAGAGTTTGAAATCACACCGGATATGATGAACAAGCGCCCTGAAATGGCGGCGGACGGCATTCAAGTTGGCGATAAAGTTAAGGGCAAAGTGCTTTGGGCTAAATATTCCAAGTATATGCAGAAGTTCAAAGATTCAGGTGATGCGGAGCTGCTGGATGCCCTGACTGAAAAGGGTTGTCGATTTACCCATCACTCGTCTATTGCACCTACGGGCACGATTTCATTATCACTTGCCAACAATGCCTCCAATGGTATTGAGCCATCTTTTGCGCATCATTATGCGCGCAATGTGATTCGTGAAGGCAAAAAAACCAAAGAGAAGGTTGATGTTTTTTCTTATGAGCTATTGGCTTACCGTGAAATGATTAACCCTGATGCCATGCCTTTCAGCACAGATGATGCGACCAAGCTACCTGATTATTTCATCTCTGCAGACGCAGTGACACCAACGCAGCATGTGGACATTCAAGCCGCAGCGCAAACTTGGGTGGACTCGTCTATTTCTAAAACTGCCAATGTGCCCACTGACTTCCCATACGAAGATTTCAAGGATATTTATATGTATGCCTTTGATAAGGGTTTGAAAGGGTGTACCACATTCCGTTTTAACCCTGAAGTGTTCCAAGGCGTATTGGTGAAAGAAGAAGATTTGGAAAACACTACATATAAGTTTACCCTAGAAGATGGTACAGTGGTGGAAGCCAAAGGCAATGAAGAAATTGAGTATGATGGTGAAAAACATACTGCGGCCAACTTGTTTGACGCGCTCAAAGAAGGGTATTATGGGAAATTCTAAACACGACCCAGCGCTTGGCATTCGTTGGTCGGAGTTTCGTTTCCCATCCATTAACCTGTGGGTGGTAGCATCCTTACCATATTTGGCGTCATCAGGAAAGACTGCCGCCACCCCGGTTTTAGATACAGTGCATCGTCATATGCGTGGCAGAAAGCCCAAGACACGACATACATTACATCACAGGTTAGAATCTTTGTTGGCCATGCGTGGAGGAAAGATATGAGTATTAAAATTGACAAGAAAATCACAGCTTATGAAGTCGTCAAGCCTGAAGACGAGGCAAATGTGAAGGAAAATAATGTAGCATCGATTGCGCCATTGCTTGAGCGTGATGAAGTATTGGTGGGGCAAACCTACAAAATTAAAACCCCGCATTCAGAACATGCCATGTATATCACCATCAATGATGTGATTGTGAATCAAGGTGAAGAAAGTGAACATCGCCGTCCATTTGAGATTTTTATCAACACCAAAAACATGGAACATTTCATGTGGATTGTGACTTTGACTCGGGTTATTTCTGCAATATTCCGCAAAGGTGGCGATATTACATTTTTGGTGGAAGAGCTTAAAGCAGTGTTCGACCCAAGAGGTGGCTACTACAAAAAGGGTGGTAAATATATGCCATCTATCGTGGCAGAAATTGGTGAAGTCATCCAAAAACACCTTGTGTCGATTGGCATGATGGAGGGGCAGCTTCAAACTGAAGCATTGATTGCCAAGCGTAAGGAAGCTGAAGAAAAGTTGGGCAAAGAAGCCATAGCCAACGGCGCACAATGCGATAAATGCAGCGCGATGGCTGTGGTTAGGCTTGATAACTGTAATTGCTGCTTAGAGTGCGGCGATAGTAAATGTGGGTAACACATCTAACTTGTAAACATAGAATATAATCTAGGTAAGTCCTGTAAATCAGTAAGACTGTTATTTATTAGAATAACAGCCTTTTTTGTTATATATTTAGGGTGTCAGGTTCCGTATGGTTATATTCCGATTCGGAGCTATGCTTTGTTCCGAGCAATTGATTTACTTCAACCAATGATAGAGAGGCATTTAAGCCCCAAGGAGGATGTA